>WNFI01702147.1_pt1 | contig 19991 bp, 21 predicted proteins | sample 5400471 | NCBI WGS metagenome assembly WNFI01 (sample SAMN13153348, study PRJNA577476) | soil metagenome | isolation source: 100 cm saprolite on Douglas fir-dominated hillslope | place: USA:California | collected 2013-09-17
CGCGCTGGAGATTTATCCCGAGTATGCCCTGGCCCTTCAGCTTCGAGGAGTCCTGAACCTCCGCGAGCAGCGCCTGGAAGATGCCTGCACGGATTTCCAGCGGGCCACGGAGTACGATCCAAATCTTGGCGCAGCCTATCTGGCGTTAGGCGCCACTTACAATCGTCTCGGCCATTTCCAGGAGGCGGCAGTCCCGCTCAGCCGCGCAGCAGCGATCCTGCCTGCGGCCTGGTCGGTGCAATACGAAATGGCATTGGCCTATCTCGGTTCCGGAAAATATCCGGCTGCACTGGACGCAATTTCCCGGGCGGAGCAAAACAACCCCGCTGAACCGGACAATCGGTCGTCAGTGTTCTACACAAAAGGGCGAGTCCTGCTCGCGCTGAATGATGACCAGCAAGCCCGTGCCGCCTTTGAACAATCCATCCGGCAAGAGCCTGGCGGACACTTCGCACAACTTTCTCAGCAACAGCTCGACCGCCGCCTGAGTGCCCGCGACAGCGCAAAATAGTTCATGACGGCGAAGCCGGAGTAAAATAGTGGCTATCAGAACGTGAGGTCCTTTACGGTGGCCAGTGCAACACTCATCTCGGTTGGCGAGTACCTGAAAAACAGCTATCGTCCCGATTGCGACTTTGTGGACGGAAGAATCGAGGAGCGCAACGTGGGAGAACACGATCATGCTGCCTTACAGGCCGCGTTGATTTTGTGGTTTGGCCAGCAGCAGCAAGAGTGGAACATCGAAGTCCTTCCGGAACAGAGAATACAAATTTCTCCCACGCGGTTTCGCGTCCCCGATGTGTGCCTGGTATCCCTCGATTCGCCAGTGGAGCAGGTCCTCACCAAACCACCTGTAGCCTGCATAGAAATCCTCTCGCCGGAAGACACCATGCGAAGAATGCAGGAGCGCATCGCCGATTACAGGCAGTTCGGCATAGCCAATATCTGGATACTCGATCCGGCAACGCAGCGTGGATATAACTGTGTGCCCTCCGGCTGGCTGGATGCCACCGAATTCCGGGTTTCCAATACGCCGATCAGGCTGGTTTTGTCCGAGATTTTCACGAAGATCCGGCGCAATCCATAGCCTTGAAGCCGCAACGTTCGGCAGCTAAGTGCTGTAGTCCGCGTTGATGTGGACATACTCCGCGGTGAGATCGCAGGAGAGGAAGTCGAGCTTGGTCTTGCCCGCGCCCAAAGTGAAGCGGATTTCATAGGCCGGCTGTTTCATGTATTCGTGCGCCCGATCTTTATCGAAGGGTGAAGCCGCGCCCTTAGCGCATATCTTCTGATCGCCGAGATAAATGCTGATTCGTTCTGGATTGATCTTGACCCCAGAGTAGCCAATCGCGGCCAGCATCCTGCCCCAATTGGGATCGCAACCGGCCCAGGCTGTTTTGACCAGCGGAGAGTTGGCAATGGAGCTGGCGATGGTGCGGGCTTCCGCATTGGTCCGCGCTTGCTCGATCTTAAGAGTGACAACGTGTTTTACACCTTCACCGTCGGCGACGATCTGTTCGGCCAGCGACTGGCAGAGGCTGGTCAATGCGCTTTCGAACTGCTTGCGCACTGATTTGATCTCCACGCCGCTCTTGCCGCTGGCCAGGAGCAGCACCGTGTCGTTGGTGGAGGTGTCACCGTCGATGGAGATGTTGTTGAAGCTTTGGTCCACAGCGCTCTTCAAACAAGATTGCAACTCGGGCGGGGCAGCCACCACGTCAGTAAACAGGTAGACCAGCATAGTGGCCATATTGGGATGGATCATGCCTGCGCCCTTCGCGATACCTGCCAGAGTTACGCGGTGTCCTTTGTATGCGAACTGGTCGGCTGCGGTCTTCTTCCGTGTGTCAGTGGTCATGATAGCGCCGGCGAATGCGTCGAACGCCGCAGGACTGTTCTGCGCGTTGTTGACTACGTTCGGAATAGCGGCCACGATCTTCTCGACCGGCAGCGAGATGCCGATGATCCCGGTGGAAGAAGGGAAGACCCGGAAAGCCGCCGTCTTCAACTTCTTGGCAACTTCCTGGCAAACGGTCTTAGCGGCGCGCAGGCCGGGTTTTCCCGTGGCGCAATTGGCGTTGCCTGCGTTGACGATCAAGGCCCGAACGTTTCCTTTCGAACGGCGCAAGTGTTCGCGGCCAACAGTTACCGGCGCGGCTACGACCAGATTTCTGGTGAACATGGCGGCAGCGGCAGCACCGTCTGGCGCAAGCGCGAAGGCAAGATCGGGACGGCCGCTGGCTTTGATTCCCGCGGTTCCTGCGGCAAAGAGAAATCCCTGGGGAATGGCAATGCTCACGCGCTGATCCTCACCAGCGGGATCAGGATTTGCGGATCGCGTGGGCCCATCTGCTGCGGAATTGGTCCGCGCACCATGGCGATCTCGTCGCAGGCGAACAGGTTGGGGCAGTGGACGCAGTCTTTATAGATCTTGTCGGGCAATTCCTCGCGTCGAGCGAGAGAGAACCCCATGTGGCTGAAGAATTCAGGAATTCGCGTAAACAGACAGACGCAGCTTACATGATGGCGCTCGGCTTCGCCGAGCAGCGCTTCCACGAGTTTGCGTCCGGCGCCAAGGCCCTTGGCTGCGGGGTTCACGGCGATGGACCGGATCTCCGCCAGATGCATGCCATACAGATGAAGCGCGCCGCAACCCACGATCCGGCCGTCAGACTCGGCGACCATGAAGTCACGCACGTTCTCGCAGAGTTCCGCGACGGTGCGGGGAAGCAGCGTGCCTATTTGGGAGTAGGAGTGAATGATCGCGTGGATCTGCTCCACGTCCGGCAAGACGGCATTACGCGTACGTACCATGGACCCCCTGCAAGGCAGCCAGGTTGTGGCGCGCTTCACGTAAAGCCTGCTGCACGCGGTTCGGAGCGGTGCCGCCGGGAACGTCATGACAGGCAAGCACGGCTTCAATAGTCAGATGGTCGTAGACGTCGTCGGCAAACGCCGGGCTGAATTCCTGCAATTCGGCCAGCGACAGGTCCTGCAACTCGCAATTCTTCTCGATACATTTCTGCACGGCGTGCGCCACCGCCTCATGCGCCAGCCGGAAGGGAACACCGTGCCTGGCCAGGTACGTAGCCGCAGCCATTGAGTTCATGAAGCCTTTTTCGCACGCCACGCCCATGCGGTGAAAATCAAAGATCACCTGCCGCATGAAGCCGGCCGCTATCTCCAGCGAGAGACTTACCGTGTAGGCAGCGTCAAAGAGTGGCTCCTGCGTCTCCTGAAGGTCTTTGTTGTAGGCCAGCGGAAGACCTTTGACAATCGTGAGCAGAGTCATCTGTGAACCAATCACACGCGCAGCCTTGGCACGGATAAGCTCAAGCGAATCCGGGTTCTGCTTTTGCGGCATGGCGCTGCTGCCGGTCGAGTAAGCCTCGGGCAAGCGAATGAAGCCGTATTCCTGTGTCGCGAACAGACTGAACTCTTCCGCCCAGCGGCTCAGGTGCACGCTGATGAGAGCCAGCGCGCCGACAAACTCAATGAGGAAGTCGCGGTCACAAGTTGCGTCAATGCTATTGGCGGTGGGGCGGTCAAACTCGAGTTGCTCGCTGACCAGGCTGCGGTCGAGCGGAAGCGTCGCTCCAGTCACCGCGCCCGAGCCTAATGGACATTCGTTGAGGCGTTTGCGGCAATCGGCGAGACGCTGACGGTCACGCCAGAACATTTCCACGTACGCCAGCAGCCAATGCGCCACGAGCACAGGCTCAGCCCGCTGGAGATGCGTATATGCAGGCATTACCGCCAGTTTTGCTTCTTCAGCCCGGGTGACAAGCGCGTCGGCAAATTCGGCCAGCAGTGCGTTGATCTCGTCAATGCGGTCACGGACAAACAAGCGCGAATCCGTGGCGATCTGCTCGTTACGGCTTCGTCCACTATGGAGCTTCTTGGCGGTATCGCCGATCAGATCTACCAGCCGCTTCTCGACAAAGTGGTGCACGTCTTCGGCTTCAGGATCGTTGAAAAAACCCGGCTCGGTCTCGCTCTTGTGCTTGATCTGGTCGAGACCCGTAAGAATCGAGCCCCACTCTTCCGCGTTGAGCACACCCGCGGCGCCCAGAGCCTGCGCGTGCGCGCGGCTGGCCGCGAGTTCGTGCAGCAGCAGCTTCTGATCGAAGGGAAAGGACCGTTGCCACTGCTCAAAACGCGGATCGAGCGGTTGCCGGAACCTGCCGGACCACATCTTCACTTCGCGATCTCCTGGGGCTTGGCGGCTTTTTTCTGGAGCGCACGCGAACGCGCGGGCAGCCCGAGAATGCGGATGAATCCCGCCGCATCTTTCTGGTCGTAGCTCTCGCTCATGGTGAACGACGAGAGGTCAGTGCGATAGAGAGAATAATCAGACTGCCGTCCAGCGACTGTCACGTTGCCTTTGTAGAGATTCAGCGTGACGGTTCCGGTGATTTCCTGTTGCGTCTGCGCCACAAACGCGTCGAGCGCTTCGCGCAGCGGGGTGAACCACAGTCCGTAATAGACCAGCTCTCCGTATTTCAAGGCCACATGCTGTTTGAAGTGCATGAGTTCGCGTTCCAGGCAGAGCGCTTCCAACTCGCGATGCGCCGTGAGCAGCAGCGTCCCGCCCGGAGTTTCATAGCATCCGCGAGACTTGATGCCGACAAAGCGGTTCTCCACCAGATCAATGCGGCCAATGGCGTTGCGTCCGCCAATCTCGTTGAGCAGTTCAACCAGAGATACCGGGCCGAGCTGCTGACCATTCACCGAGACCGGAGTGCCGGCCTCAAAGCCAATGGTCACGCTTTCCTCGCGGTCGGGAGCCTCTTGCGGAGAGCGCGTGAGCTGCCACGTGGAATCAAAAGGAGCGTTCGCTGGATCTTCCAATTCACCGCCTTCATGGCTGAGGTGCCAGATATTGCGATCACGGCTGTGGATCTTCTCGCGGCTGGCGGTGACGGAGATCCCACGCTGCTCGGCGTAGTCGAGACAGTCTTCGCGGGACTTGAGCGTCCACTCGCGCCAGGGCGCAATGACCTTCAATTCCGGCGCCAGCGCCTGGAAGGCATGCTCGAAACGGACCTGATCGTTGCCCTTGCCGGTGCATCCGTGAGCAACAGCGGTCGCGCCTTCGCGCAGGGCAACCTCGACCTGGTGCTTGGCAATCACCGGCCGGGCGAGCGAAGTGCCTAACAGATATTTGTGTTCGTAGACCGCTCCCGCTCGCAGAGCGGGGAAGACGTATTCGTTCAGGAACTCTTCACGCAGGTCCTGGACCACAACTTTTGAGGCGCCGGTCTTAAAGGCTTTTTCTACGACGGCGTCAATATCGTCCCCTTGTCCGACATCTGCGATCATGGCGATGACTTCGCAGTTGTAGTTCTCCTTCAGCCAGGGAATGATGATGGAGGTGTCGAGTCCTCCGGAGTACGCTAAAGCAACTTTCTCACGCATGATGGCTCCTCGAGGTTGGACGGCGGGCGATGCCGCCGAGCAATGAAAGTAAGATAGCTTTCTGCACGTGCATACGGTTCTCCGCCTGGTCGTAAATGATCGACTGCGGAGAATCGATGATATCGGCCGTGACTTCCAGTCCGCGATGCGCGGGCAGGCAGTGCATAAAAATCGCTTCGCGTGACGCGCGGGCGAACAGCTTGGCGTTGACCTGATAGGGCGCAAAAATCTTTGCGCGTTCGTCGGCCTCATCTTCCTGTCCCATACTGGCCCAGACGTCGGTGTAGACGGCGTCAGCGCCTTTGACAGCGGCGACCGGATCTTCCATGACGCCGATCTGCGCCCCTGTGCGCTTGGCAATCTGTAATGCGGTCGAAGTGATGGTCGGGTCCGGAGCGTACCCCGCAGGACACGCGACGGTGATCTTGCTGCCCAGACTGGCCGCGGTCAGCATAAGCGAGTGCGCCATGTTGTTCCCGTCGCCAACATAAGCGAGGTGAACATTTTTGAGATCGCCCCAGCGCTCCACGTTGCGCGCCACATCGAGCAGAGGCTCGCGCTCTTCCAGCCGCGCGTGCGTCTGGTCGACGAACACCGATGTCCCGCCCATGCTGGCCATGCCGGCTTCAAACGTCAGCCGAGTGCGCAGCGACGCTTTCTCGAAGAAGAGCACAAGCTGCTTGCCGACGAGCGCTTCGCGAAAACTCACTGGGCGGTCTTTGAGCGCGCGAGCCAGTTCGTACAGCGCCATGATCTCTTCCGGCGAAAAATCCTGCACGGAAACCAGGTCGCGTGAAATCCAGGGGCGTTCCGCTGGCGCGCTGGTTGCGGCAAAATCGCGGATGCGTGCGGGCATCATTGGTTCCTCCCAGAGGCGGCGGCCATTGTCGTTTTCGTGCTTGCGAGAATGGCGCCAAGTTCGCGGACAACGGTGTCCACGTGCTTCTTCTTGATGATGTATGGCGGCAGAAAGCGAATAACGTTTTCGTCCGTGCGGTTCAGAATGACTCCACGCTCCAGCATCTGCTTGTGGACCGCCTTGGCCAGATCGGCGGATTCCAGTTGCACGCCAATCATCAAGCCGAGTCCGCGAATCTCCGTGATTGCCGGATGCTCCTTCTGCAAGCCTTCGAGCTGTGCCGACAGATAGCTGCCGACCTTCTGCACGTGGTTGAGCATCTTGTCCTTCTGCAACGTGTTGATTACTTGCAGCGCGACGGCACAGGCCAGCGGTCCGCCGCCAAACGTGGTGCCATGCATGCCAGGATGGATACACTGCGAAACTTTTTCACTGACCAGCAATGCTCCAAGCGGCAGTCCAGCGGCCAGAGGCTTGGCCACGGTGACCAAGTCCGGTTGAATTCCGTAGTGTTGGTAGCCGAACCAGCGGCCGGTGCGTCCCAGGCCGCTTTGTATTTCGTCGGCGATCAGCAACGCGTTGTGCTTGCGCGCCAGACGTTGCGCGGCTTCTGCAAAGGCGCGCGATATTTTTCTTTGTGCGTTGTGGCCAGGGCGCCAAAGGTGCGTCCGTGGAAAGCGTTCTCCAACGCCAGAATCCGCCACTTGGGCTGGGACCCGTTGCTGTTGTTCTCGCGAGCGTAAGCACGAGCGAGTTTGAGGGCCCCTTCCCAAGCTTCTGTTCCGCTGTTCGTGAAAAACGCGCGATCCATTCCGGAAATCTTGGTGAGTGCAGCGGCCAGCCGCGCCTGATACTCGTTGTAAAAAAGATTGGACGTGTGCACCAGGAGCTTCGCCTGCTTGGCGATCGTCTTGGTAATCGCAGGGTGCGCATAGCCCAGCGCGTTCACGCCGATGCCGCTCAGCATGTCGAGATAGCGCCGGCCCTTGTGGTCATAAACGTGGACACCCCGGCCTTTATGCAGCAAGACCGGGTAGCGGTCGTATGTGGACAGCAGCAACTGGGATTCGAGTTTCTTGACTTGCTCCAGGTTCACGCCAGGACCTCCGTGCCCGACTCAATCTTGGCGAAATAAAAATGCGGCAGAGTCTCCACCTCGACCGCGGGCAGGATCCGTACGCGATTCACGCCGTGCAGCAGCGCATCTTTGCAGGCTTCCAGTTTGGGCAGCATGCCGCCGGCAATGACGGATTTCTGGGTGAGCTCAGCGGCGCGATCAAGATCGAGCCAGCGGATGACGATACCGTCAGCATCTTTCACGCCCGAGACGTCAGTCAAAAAGATGAGCGCGTTGGCGTGGCAAGCCACGGCACAAGCCGAGGCCATCTGATCGGCATTCACGTTGTAGTACTGGCCATCACAACCCAGCGCCACGCTTGAGATCACGGGCACCGAGCCTTGCTGCCAGATGGTCTCAATCCAGCGCGGATCGACCGACGATATCTCGCCGACAAAGCCGAGATCGTGACCTTTCGACAACTTCTTGCGCGCGCGAAAGGCCATGCCGTCGCCGCCGCAAAGTCCCATGGCGGGCTGGCCGATGCCGCCGAGCGCGGCAACCAGTTTCTTGTTCATGTGTCCGGCGAGCACCATGACAGCGAAGTCGCGCGTCTCCGCGTCGGTAACGCGAAGACCATCCACGAACTCACTGATCTTGCCCACCTGGGCGAGCATTCGCGTGAGGGCCGTTCCGCCGCCATGGACCACGGCGACCTGGTGTTCATCTGCCAGTTGTTTAATGGCTTGGGCCGCGCGTTGGAGCAGCGCAGCATCTTCCAGAACGGTGCCACCAAGTTTTACGACGATCTTCACTTCAGGCCCTCCTCTTCGTTCCATCCAAAAATAAGGTTCATGTTCTGCACCGCTTGTCCGGCGGCGCCCTTCATCAGGTTGTCAAGACACGAGACGATCACCAGGCGCTTGCCGTCGGGCGCCAGCGCGAATCCGATGTCACAGTAATTCGTGTGCAGTGAATATTGAATCTGCGGCAGCTTGCCGGCAGGGAAGATGCGGACCCACGGCGATCCGCTATAGAACTTGCGCATTGTGTCTTCGATTTGCTGCGCCTGCATGACGGAATTCAGCCGGACGTAAATGGTTGAAAGAATTCCCCGAGGAATCGGCAGCAGATGCGGAGTGAAGACCAGTTGCTCAGGAGCGATCCCCAGCTGCTCCAATATCTCGCCGGTATGCCGGTGTGAGAAAACGGAGTAAGCGGAGAGGTTCTCGGCGACTTCGACAAAGTGCGTTTTCTGCGTGGGTTGTTTGCCCGCGCCGGAGACGCCCGATTTGGCATCGCAGATGACGCCGTGCTCCAGGTCGATCATTCCGGAGCGAACGAGTGGCGCCAGCGCAAGAATAATCGATGTTGCATAGCATCCCGCATTGGCCACCAAGGCGGCGTCAGTCAGCTTGTCGCGATGATCACCCGTACGCCTTGTTCCAGCGCTTGTGGCGCCCACTCGCGCGAGACCTCATGCGGCGTTGCAAGAAAAAGTACATCAACGTTTTTGTCGCGCAACGACTGCCAGCGAAACGGTTCCAGAGGAGAGGCTCCGTTGCCGCTGATATGGGGATAGATATCGTCCAAACGCGCCGGGCCGCTGTCTTCGCCTTCGCGCGTGAAGAGCACAGGCTTCTTCATCCGCGGATGGCGGAAGAGAAGGCGAGCGAGTTCGAAGCCGGCATAGCCGGTCGCACCCACGACAGCGGGTTGAATGAGTTGCCCCATTAGGCGCGCATGTCCTCTAGTCGGAGTTGGAGCTGCTTGGCACTTTTGTTGTTTGAGGCAATGACGAGGATCGTGTCGTCACCGGCGATGGTGCCCACTACTTCGGTCCATTCTTCGGCATCAATGGCTACGCCCACCGGTTGTGCGCTGCCGGGAATGGTCTTGATCACGAGCAGGTTCTGAGCGCGGCGTACGTCACGGACAAATTCACGCACGACGCGGGAGACCGCCGGCAGAGGCTCAGCCGGCGCGTCACCGTTGCGAAGCACGTAGCCGTCGGAGGTCTTGACCAGCCGAAGTTCGTTCAAATCACGCGACAACGTGGCCTGCGTGACGGAGAAGCCCCGGCGCGCAAGCACCTTGCACAGCTCCTGCTGGTTGGGCAGGGGGCCGTTGTGCGCGAGCTCGACAATCAATTGCTGCCGGGACAGTTTGGTCATGTGAATAAATATGCTAATCCTATGTATAAATATGCAGTTTCTTCCAAGCTATGTCAACCCTAAAATGCGGTGCGAGTTGCAAAATCGTAACCGGGGCGGCAGGGCACCCGTACCTCCATGAATCGCACAGACAGCGTGTTACCATCAGCGGCATGTTCAAGCGCAAACTTTCGTTTCTTCTTCTCGCGATTTTCTGTTTTACTGTTGCCTCCAGCGCCGCGGATTTCACCATCAAGAAAATGGGAGACGGCATCTACGCGGCCATCGCTAATGAAGGCGGGAAAGCCGGCAGCAATGCTGGTTTTGTGATTGGAAGCGACGGTGTTCTCGTCGTCGATACGCTTCAAGATGCCGGCGTCGCGCGCGATTTGCTGGCGGAAATCCGCAAGCTGACGAGCCTGCCCATCCGGTATGTGGTCAACACGCATTACCATCTGGACCACACCACTGGAAATGGCGTATTTGCCGAAGCGGGCGCCACGATCATTGCTCATCGAAACGTGCGTGGCTGGCTGCGCACTGAGAACCTGAAATTTTTCGGGCCAACGCCCAAGCCAGAGCAAAAAGCGTGGGTCGAATCTCTGGTGCTTCCCAACCTTGTCTATACGGACGCGATCGACTTGTATCTAGGCACTCGTCTTTTGCAGGTGCGCTACATGCTGGGACACACGGGCGGAGATTCCGTCGTGATCGTGCCGGACGCGAACGTGGTATTCGGTGGCGATCTGGTGTGGCAGCATCACTTGCCCAACCTGATTGACGCCTCAACTATGCCTTGGATCGAGACGTTGGACACGCTGCTGGCCCAACGTCCGACGGCAACGTATCTTTCAGGCCACGGCGACGTTGCTACACCTGCCGACGTGCGCGAGAACTTGCCGGGAAGAAACGCCTGCCGCCAGTCACCGGCGAAAATGGCACGCAGGCGAAGTGAGGCAATCTGAAAGCTCTTGATCAAGTGCGTGCCTGGAAACCCGCCACCAAGTGGAGCATCGTTTTTGCTCTAAGCGTAAAGCTGTATCTGCAGCGACTGCTCAGCAAACTGCATCGCGGGGGTAGGGATCCCTCGCTTCAGGATTTCAGAGAAAAGTTCGCGGAAATAGCCGATAAAAATTGTCCCGCGTTTGTTCGGCGATCTGCTCTTGGGGAACGCCGCGCAACTGGCCGATCACTTCAGCGGTATTCACGACAAATGCAGGCTCGTTGCGTTTGCCACGATGCGGAACCGGTGCGAGATAGGGACAGTCAGTCTCAATCAACATGCGGTCAATTGGAACCATCTTTGCCGCTGCGCGAATGTTTTCGGCTTTGGGAAAACTGACATTGCCGGCAAACGAGACATAGAAGCCGATTTCCAGCGCCGCTTCCGCGTGGTTCAGCTCTCCAGTAAAGCAGTGCAAGATTCCCGGCAGGCCCCTGGGCGCCCAATGTTCGCGGAGCATCTGGAGCGTATCATCCCAGGCATTAGTGCTGTCGTTGCTCGGCCGGCAATGAATAATGATAGGCAGGCTGGCCGCTTGCGCCAGTTCCATCTGGCGTCGAAAGACTTCCTGCTGCACCTCGCGCGGGGAGTGATCGTAGAAATAGTCCAGGCCAATCTCGCCCCAGGCAATCACCTTGGGATTCGTTGCGAGCTGTTGCATTTCCGAATAATCAGCTTCGGTCGCCAGCTTGGCTTCGTGCGGATGAATACCGATGGTCGCGAAGATCCAGTCATGCTGTTCCGCGATCTTAATCGCACAATCGAGCGAGCCGGGGCCGGTACCACTCCCGATAGTGAGAATACGCTCCAAGCCCGCTTCGCGAGCCCGCGCAATGACCTCAGCGCGGTCCTGCTCGAACCGAGGACCATCGAGATGCGCGTGGGAATCGATGTACAAGAGCGGATCCACATCATGAACGATGCCAAGTCAGGTAAGTCGCAGCCACGTCCCACAGGAAGTGGGACAATAGCACAGGTACGAGTCTTCGGGACTTGGCAAAGTAGATTGCGCAAACAGTAAAGCCCGCCCCAAGACTGAGTGCGCCCGCAACGCCATAGTACAAGTGGTAGCTCGTTTGCAGTGCAATACTGGCCAGAACAGCAAGCCAGACGGGGCAGGAGAGTCCGATCAATTCTGTCATCAAATAGCCCCTGACCAAAGTCTCTTCAAAAATTGGAGCTGCGATTGTGTAGAGAACAAGCAGCGTTGTCGATGCGCCGGCAAAGATAATCCGTGGATCTCGGAAATCGAGATATGAACGAGTCCAGAAGAAATAGACATATTGCGTGGTTGTCGAGACAAGGATGAACGCCAGGTACGACAAAACGAACAGCCCCACACCCTTCGGTAGGTCGAGCCAGTGGAAGTTAAGCCCAATATCGTTCAGAGACCGGTTTTGTCGCCGAAGCAGCGTAAACCACAAGACTAGAACGCCGAGTTCGTGGACCAATCCCATTGAAAATCTATAGTTCGTGGAATACTGAGTTGCCGCGATTGGAACGAACAGCCGATAAACGGCGCCGGTCACCAGAGGAACAAATCCAATAAGAAGGACCAAGCCGAGATCAACCCAGCGTTGCCGCGGCATGACTTGGATCAAAGCCTGCGGAAGTGTGTTTTCAGTTGCCTCGTGGACGCCGGTGAAAGCCATCGATTCCTTACTTCAGCTTCGATCCGACCGGTACATCTTCCAGGAAGCCCGCCAGCACCGGCTTGCCATCTTCGCCAACGGAAGCAGCGACAATCATTCCGTTCGACTCCAGTCCACGCAGCTTGCGTGGCTGCAGGTTGGCGACAAGCACGACTTTGCGTCCGACCAGCGCTTCCGGCTCATACGCCAGCGCGATCCCGGCGACGACTTGGCGGACCTCGGTGCCTATGTCCACTTCCAGACGCAGCAAGCGGTCCGCGCCCTTCACCTTTTCCGCGGTCTTCACCAAGCCCACCCGCAGCTCGACTTTGAGGAAGTCGTCAATGCTGATCTTGCCGTCAGGAGCCGCGGCCGGTTGAGTTTGCGTTCCCTGTAGGGCTGGGATGGTTGGCTGCGGAGCAGCTGCGGCGGGTGCCGAAGCTGTGGCAGTTCCACTGGAAGGCGAAGGTGCATTCGCGCTATTACGCTCTTGTTCCAATTGAGTCATCCTTTCAATGGCGCTCTTATCGGCGCGAGGGAATACGGGAATGATCTTGCCTAGCTTTCCGCCCAGCGGCAGCTGTCCCCACTTGAGAGTGGCAAGGTCGAACTTGCTGATATCGCCGAGGCCAAGTTGCTGCCATATTTTGGCAGTGGATTCCGGCAACACGGGATGGACCAGCGCCGTGACAATGCGTAACGCTTCGGCGGAGGTGTAGAGAATCGTCGCGAGACGAGAACGGTTTTCCTGGCCCTCACGGTCGGCGACGCTCCACGGTTCCTGTTCCACCAGATATTTATTCACCGAACTCACCAGAGACCAGGCCGCTTCCAGTGCGCGGGAGAACTGGTAGTCGTCAAATAACTTTCCGAATTCCGCGATAGCGGTCTCGGCTTGCTGCCTTACTGCGTCATCAGCTTTCTTGAGCGACGCTGTTGCGGAGGGGTAAGGCACGGTCTCGTTGAAATACCTGGCGATCATGGTCAGCGTCCGGCTGGAAAGATTGCCAAGGTCATTCGCCAGGTCGGAGTTATAGCGCTGTACCAGCGCGTCAAAGCTGAAGGAGCCGTCCTGGCCAAAAACAATCTCGCGCAACAAAAAATAGCGCAGCGCGTCATTACCGAGAACGTCAATCACCGTCTCCGCGCGCACAATGTTGCCGCGGGTCTTGGACATCTTGCTTTCTTCGAACAACAGCCAACCGTGCGCAATCACCGATTTGGGGAGGGCAATCTCTGCGGCAAGCAGGAAGGCCGGCCAGTACACACAGTGAAACCGGATGATCTCTTTCCCGATCATGTGGACGTCCGGCGGCCAGTAGCGGTTGAATTTCTCCTGCGCGGCTTTGTCTTCCGCGCCGAATCCAATCGCGGTGCAATAGTTACAAAGCGCGTCAAGCCAGACGTAAATCACGTGCTTTGGGTCGCCGGGAACCGGGATGCCCCATTTGAACGTGCTCCTGCTGATGGAGAGATCGCGCAGGCCGCCCTTCACAAAAGCGATGACCTCGTTGCGGCGCGTTTCTGGACGGATAAAGTCCGGTTGCTCTTCGTACAGCTTCAGCAGCTTGTCCGCGAACGCCGAGAGCTTGAAAAAGTAATTATCTTCGCTGACTGTCTCGGTGGGTCTGCCGCATTCAGGACACGGCGCTCCGGGCCCGGCGGCGTCCACGTATAGCTCATCGAAAACGCAGTACTGTCCCGTGTACTTACCTTTGTATATGTGTCCTTTCTTCTGCAGACGCTTGACCAGTTCTTGTACACCCTGCTGATGCCGCGGCTCAGTGGTGCGGATGAAATCGTCATACTTGATGTTCATCTTGTCGAATAGCGCGCGGAACGCGGCGGAAACTTCGTCGGCGAACTGCTGTGGCGTCATGCCGGCGGCGGTGGCGGAGCGCTCAATTTTTTGCCCGTGCTCGTCCGTGCCCGTCAGAAGGAATGTGTCGACACCGAGCATGCGCTTGCGCCGGGCAATGGCATCGCACACGAGTGTGGTATACGCGTGACCAATGTGCGGGCGCGCATTGACGTAATAAATGGGAGTGGTGATGTAAAACTTGGCGGCCTTATCCATTTTCCGTGTCCAGGTAGATCTTAATGGCTTCCTGCATCACCGTTTTTAGCGGAACATGCTGTTGTTCGGCGATCCTGCGGCAATCCTCGTACTCTGGTGCATAGTTGCTTACACTGCCGTTCAGGTTGGCCAGCTTCATGCGGATTGCTCCCCACCTAGTATTGACCGTGACGTGCCGGCGGTTCAACGTGGCGCGCTTTTCCGTCCGCGAGCGCACCCCGAGAGTCGTTGTTTCGGCGAAGATCAGCTTGGTGAGCCGTGGCTCGTCTTCCGGACGGCAAAGCACGGTCAGCAGCGTGCCCGGACGGTTCTTTTTCATCTGTACCGCCGTTCCATAGACGTCGAGTGCGCCTTCGTGTAACGCGCGCTCCATCACGTACCCAAAAACCTGGGGCGTCATGTCGTCGAGATTGGCTTCGAGAATGGTGACGGTGTCCGTAGGAGCCGTTGCGGCGGACTCGTCCGCAGTTTCGCCCACCGTGAGCCGCACCACGTTAGGAAAATTCTTGAAGTCACGGGAACCCGCGCCGTAGCCGATTTTGTCCGTCCTAATCGTGGGGAACTGGCCGAAGCGGCTGGCAAGCACGTGAACAATCGCCGCTCCGGTTGGCGTGACCAGCTCTTTCTGGATTTCACCACTATAGATAGGTGCATGCTTCAGTAAGTCCAGGGTGGCCGGGGCGGGAATGGGAAATGTTCCGTGGGCGCACTTGACCGTTCCACCGCCGACGTTGAGCGGAGAGCAGACCCACTCATCCACGCCGAGAGCTTCAGAACCAACCGCGGCGCAGACAATGTCCACGATGGCATCAATCGCGCCAACTTCGTGGAAGTGAATTTTCTCGATATCAACATTGTGCACGCGGGCCTCGGCCGCGCCCAGGGCTTCAAAGATGGCAATGGCGCGCTGCTTCGCTGTGTTACTGATCGACGCGCTTTGAATGATCGCGCGAATTTCCTTCAATCCGCGATGAAGGTGCTCTTCGTGGGAATGTGAGTGTTCGTGTGTATGTCCGTGCTCGTGAGAATGTTCGTGCTCGTGTGCCTGGTGATGACTGTGACCGGAGGCGTGTTCCTGTTTCTCGAAGAACTCCTCGCGCGGCAGTTCCTTTTCCCCTGCAGCAAGTACATCGATCTTGACTGCGCTAATGCCGCTACGCTCGGCGCGCGAGATTTCCAGCTTAGCGTCCACGCCCAAGGCGGTGACGGTCTGCCGAAACAGGTCCGGAGACACTCCGGCGTCTATCAGCGCGCCCAGAAACATGTCGCCACTGATACCGGAGAAGCATTCTAGATAGGCAATGCGCATTCGTTATGTTTTAGCCCAGCAGACCAGTTTAATCCATAACTTGACTCCCCGGGTCTGACTGGTCGACTTGGCCTATGGAAGTGCCGCTTACTCCCGAAAAGGAAGCTCTGCTTGACCAACTCGCGACTCGTACTGCTAATGGAGACGAGGGAACTCCTCCAGGAGTCGCTGGAACCGCCCATTGGGCAATGACGCTTGGTTCATTCACGAAGTCGAAAAGGCATGCTCAAGCGGAAAGATGGTTGCTCGAATCGCGAAGCATGTTCGCGAAAAAGCAGTGCCGATTAAGCGTATTCCAACCGTTTGAGCTTGATGCGGTCAGCACGGACCTGGGCGAGATCGTAGTGGGCTTGCTGAACAAGCCAAGCCGTTGCGTTACCGCCGAAGACTTTCGACAACCGCACCGCCATCTCGGGAGAAATTCCGCGCCTTCCATTCACCAGCTCAGATAAGGTAGTGCGCGTGACGCCAAGCGCGGCCGCGGCGTTCGTGATGGTCAAGCCCAAAGGTTCAATGCACTGACGCAGTACAAAGCCGCCGGGGTGGGGTGGATTCTTCATCGGCATCGGTCAATCTCCTTCTCAGTGGTAATCCACATAGTCGACGTCCCAAACATCATCTGCAGCCAAGCGGAAAATCACGCGCCAATTAGCGCGAACTGTGACCGCCCAAAAACCCTTCAATTCGCCCTTGAGCTGATGCAAGCGAAAGCCCGGCAAGTCCATATCAGCCGGATCATCGGCAGCGTCAAGCCGCGCCAGAATATCGCGCAACTTCTCAACGTGTTCAGCGATCACACCGCGCGAGTCGTCGTCTTCATAAAGGCGTTTCAGCCCCTTGTGGCGGATCGACTGGATCACATTTCAGCGTAATGCGTAACGTTACGCATGTCAACAAGGAGCTACAATCCGGCAATGCGACGCTTCAAATTGAGTCAGGCCCTACGAAACCCGCTGAGAACCGTACGTTTGCTATAATCGCCTTTTTCGTCAGTAACTTACGACGAGAGATTGCGCCAACCGTTTAAATTCATCATCCCAGGTAAAACACTTTGTATTTGGAATTAGAGCAGCGGCTTGTCCAGCAGGTTCGCGACCTGCTCAAGCACCAATATGGGCTCGAGGTAGCGCGCATTGTGGTGGACCAGCCGCCCTCGGTCGCCCTCGGCGAATACGCCTTGCCCCTCAGCTTTGAACTGGCGAAGGCTCTACGGAAGGCGCCGCGCAAGATCGCGGAAGAAATCGTGGCTGGGCTGGGCAAAGTGGAAGGCTTTGAAAAGTTTGAGGTCGCCGGCCCCGGCTACGTCAACGCACGTCTTGACCGCCAGGCAGCCGCGCGGCTGCTCTTGAAAGCGGATCAGCGAAGCCCTCGGGGCAGGGAAGAGAAGATTCTCGTCGAACACACCAGCATCAACCCGAACAAGGCTGCTCATATCGGCCACTTGCGTAACGCGATCCTGGGTGACACCTTTGTGCGCCTGCTGCGATCTACCGGCGGACATGTGGATGTGCAGAACTACATCGACAATACCGGCGTCCAGGTCGCCGACGTTGTAGTGGGCTTTCTCCATCTGGAAAAGAAAAACAAGAAAGACATCGAGCAGCTTATTCAGCAGGAACCTGCAGGGAGGCCGTTCGATTACTACTGCTGGGACCTCTACGCTCGCGTCTCACAGTGGTACGAAGGGGACAAAGAGCATCTGAAGCTGCGTCTGCAAACCTTGCATGAGATTGAACAGGGCGGCAATGAAGCTGCGGAAATTGCCGAGATCGTCTCGACCGCCGTTCTGCGCCGCCACCTCGAAACCATGCAACGGCTCGACATTGAATATGACTTCCTCCCGCGCGAGAGCGAAATCCTGCGCTTGCATTTCTGGGACCTCGCCTTCGAGCAGCTAAGGCAGAAGAACGTTCTTTACTACGAAACAGCGGGCAAGAACAAAGGCTGCTGGGTCATGCGCCGCGCGGGCACCAAGCCTGAGGAAGAAGAAACGACCGGGCCTGACGAGGACGCCAAGGTGATTGTGCGTTCGAACGGAACAGTGACGTACGTCGGCAAAGATATTGCTTACCATCTCTGGAAATTCGGACTACTCGGGCGCGATTTTGGCTACCGGAGGTTCTATCGTTATCCCAATGCTCACGAAGTGTGGATCTCGGCCGGGTCTGGCGAGGCTGAGCACCCGCACTTCGGTGGCGTACACGCAATTTACAACGTGATTGATTCGCGCCAGAGCGATCCGCAAAACAACGTAATCGAGGCCCTGCGCGGGCTCGGCTACACGGAGCAGGCGGACAACTATCATCACTTTTCCTACGAGATGGTTGCGCTGACGCCCCGTTGCGCGATGGAACTGGGCTACCAGGTAACGGAAGAAGATCAAAAGCGCGCTTACATTGAAGTCTCGGGACGAAAAGGTTTCGGCGTGAAAGCCGACGATCTGCTCGATACGCTGATCGCCGCGGCGCAGAAGGAAGTAGATAGCCGCCACCCCGAGATGGCCGGTTCGGAGCGGCACGATATTGCCGTCCAGATTGCGATCGGAGCGTTGCGCTACTTCATGCTCAAGTTCACCAAGAACTCGGTGATTGCTTTTGATTTCAAGGAGGCCCTGAGTTTTGAAGGCGAGACTGGACCGTACGCGCAATACGCGATCGTGCGCGCGACCAACATTTTTCGCAAGGCGGGGTTAGAGGCCGATGCTATTTTGTCCAATGATGTCGATTTGCGTTTTCTTAGTGACGATGAGATTTGGCAACTCTGGCTGACCGCCGGCCAGCTTCTCCACGTTGTCCAGCAGTGCGTTGCGACGACCGAACCGGCGTATGCGGCGAAATACGCGTTTCAACTCGCGCAGCAATTCAACAACTTCTACCACAAGCACCATATCCTCACGGAGGCCGATGAGGCACGTAAGCGCTTTCTGCTGGCTACGGCCGCCGTTGTCAGGCGTTCTTTGATTGAGTGTCTTGGGCTGATGGGAATTTCAGCGCCATCGGTGATGTAGAAGAGAAACTTTCAAGCCGTTGCGAGGGGCCTGCTCAGTGCAATTCATCTTCCCCTTACCTTAGAGCAAGCGATCGAGCGTCCCTCGCTACGATTTTCGTCCGGCCGGGCAGCTTTCACCTTGCCGGACAATTCCGCGAATTATTGCGCCCCGGGGTTGCTGCCTGCGGAGTTCCCGCCGTTCAGCTTGGAGTCAACCTGCTGGGCGATTTCAAGATGCTTCTGCAGAGTTGGCAAAGTCTTTCCTGCCCACTCCTTCACGTCTGGGTCCTGCACGTTCTGCGAAGCTTCCTGAAATTCCTTCACATCCTTTTGATGGTCCTGGACCATGCTGTCCATGTAGTCCTTTTCGAGTTGCTTTCCGGTTTCATTGGCCAGCTTGCCTTCAAGAGATTTGGCGTCATCGGGAAGATCGTTTGGGAGAGTCACATTCTTGGAATGGGCCAGTTTCTCCAGTTCGTTCAGCGCTTTGGTGTGGTCTTTGACCATCATCTGCGCAAAGTGCTTCACGTCAGGGTCCTGCGCTTTGGCGGCGACCATGCGGCCCAATTCGACTTCAGCGCGGTTGCCCTTGGCAACATCGGCGATGAATTGCTTATCGGACACCGGTGCTGTTGAAGAATTAGCCGCTTCACTGGACGGGGCATTGCCAGGCTGAGATCCACTGTTTGCGGTACTGGTCGGGGACGCGTTTGCCGGCTGGCCGGAACTGCTGTCCGATGTGGACTTGTTGTTGTTGCATCCAAGACTGACTAACCCGAGCGCTAGCAGAAAACAGAAACCTCTTTTCATCTGCGCCTCCTTGATCATTCGCTGGAGTGAGATGAAGGTGGCGACAGCACAAGATGGATAGCGAGGAACTCTGGCAGATTTTGGCGTTACTTAATACCTGATGCTTAACACCCTCACGCAACGCCGTCTATTGCTTCTCAAAAGTCTTGACCCACTCCACCAGGCTGCGAACAGCAATTCCGGATGGCCCTTTGGCGATCCAGCTCTTGGTCTCTTCCATCCAGGCTACTCCCGCGATGTCGAGATGGATCCAGGGCGTATCGGCGACGAATTCCTTGAGGAACATGGCTGCGGTGCTGGCGCCGCCCCAGCGTCCGCCTGTGTTCATGATGTCGGCGATGTTCGAACGGATCTGGTCCAGGTATTCGGCATCGAGCGGCAAGCGCCAGAACTTCTCTCCGGAGCGCTGCAGTGCCTGAGTGAAGTGCTGGTAGATATTGTCGTCATTGGCGAAGACGCCGGCGTTTACCATGCCTAACGCAACCACACAAGCGCCGGTGAGAGTGGCAGCGTCAATCAGATGAGTGCAGCCGAGTTCGCGCGCGTAGTGTAAACCGTCGGCCAGCACGAGCCGGCCCTCGGCGTCAGTGTTGATGATCTCAATGGATTTGCCCGACATGGCAATTTGAACGTCACCTGGCTTCTGGGCTTTGCCGCTGGGCATGTTCTCTGATGCGCAGACAATC
>WNFI01170442.1_pt1 | contig 19985 bp, 32 predicted proteins | sample 5400471 | NCBI WGS metagenome assembly WNFI01 (sample SAMN13153348, study PRJNA577476) | soil metagenome | isolation source: 100 cm saprolite on Douglas fir-dominated hillslope | place: USA:California | collected 2013-09-17
CGCTGGTGAGTTTATCGTAACTTCCACGTTGTTCGCGCTCTAAATATAGTTAGGATACCACCCCTTCACCTCAATAACGAGCAGCCCTACGTTAGGCACGCGCCTACGGGATTGGGCAAAGCAGATGGTGCCTCATGCAATCCGAGAATGTTCATGCTGTACATGTCGTAATAGGAGACGGAGCTGAATTGGGCGTAGATGCCGTTGTAGAGATCGGCGAGCGACTCCTTTGCGAGCTTGCAGTCAGAAAGCCGCAGGAAGTGCATCTCGTTTTGTGGCCATTGATCGAAGGTCAAAACTACTCCACCCGTTCAGATAGTCGCGCTCTTCCTTGGCAGGTTTTGCACTCAGCCATTCCGGTGGAGCAAACCCCATCTTGATCAGTTCATTCCTTTGCGCTTCGGTCAAGGAGTGATGAAGCTGAATGCTCTTGGCGTAGTACGACGCGATCTAGTGCGTCATTTGTGTATTGTCAGATTGTCGTGCCAGCCATGAGAAGCGGACAGTCTGCTCGTACCGATTGCGAAGCAATGACAGCGCCGGGTGGGACAGCGCCCATGAAGCGTTTAGCCGCACAGCAATGCTTGTTGCTCCCGCGATGTACATCATGCGCGTGATCAGATGCTGAGTCGCGGTTTCACCTTCGCTCTCGTGACCACCTGCCGCTTCTCGATAAAGCGAGTACGCGCGATCACTCAGTGAGCCAAATGCAGCCAGCGGCGGATGCTGGTCGTACGGGCCGAGATGGCCAAGAACCTGCGGTCGATCCGACAAGATGCGCCCCAGTCCCAGTTAAAGGCGCGCAGCGATTGCTTTAGCGACCAGTCTTCGAGTCCGCCGGAGTTCGTGCACGTCCTCATCATGACATGGCTGCTTGCACGCACGATCGAGGTATTTGTGAAACTCAAGAAGCCATTCGAGCGAAAAAGTTGGCATGCGGCGATTCTCCTTCTGAGGGCACGAAGGCAACTGAATCGGACGCAAAGATGGCGAACCTGCTTCACGCGGGGTGTTGGGGCCACATTGTGTTTTGAGCGGACATCCGTGGCAGTCGCGTTTAAGTGCCAAATATCGAAGCGTGTGGTCGGAGCCAACCTTCCCGATCGTGGTGAGCAGTTTGCCGGCAGGACACACGTAGACGTTGCGTTCCTTGTCGAACGTGAAGTCGCTTCGTGAGAAGGTTCCGTCTTCGCGCTGGCTCTCCACTCGGTGGGGTGGGCGCGAACTTGCGTGTCGCCTCCAGACGAGACGAATACCTTTTCGCCCGGATGCAAAGCGCCAAACCCTTCAATCATTCGATTGCGGCTTCGCCGCGAGGGTGCGCCGCGCGATCGCGGCAGCTGTTTGGCGGCGCTTCGGCAAGGACGCGGTGGGCTGGGTGTGGCGGAAGGTGCAGGGCGACTTTCCCCCGCACCTCGTTGACCGTTCGAGTGGTTGACAGTCGCTCGTCGCGATCATATTTCAAACCTGCCAATCTACCGATAGATAGAGTGATCTTTCTCTCGATAGTGCGTAGCCAATAACCCCCAGCGGGTCGGCTGCGCGCGTGGGATTGGCCAGTCAGTCTGCCTGCGAGTTGACGGTCGTATAGTTTGCGGAACGAGGAGAATGACAGTGAGCCAGATCAGGAAAGCCAAACAGTTTACCGCCCTTCACGTCAAAGGGACGCCAGTGGTTCTTTACAATGCCTGGGATGCCGGTAGCGCGAAAACGATCGCCGATGCCGGGGCGAAGGCGATCGCGACCAGCAGTTGGTCGGTGGCCGCTGCGCAAGGGTATGAGGACGGCGAAGACCTTCCGCTTCCTCTCGCCGAGCAAATTGTTGGACGGATCGCCGCCGCTGTCGACTTGCCGGTCACCGTGGACTTCGAAGGCGGCTACAGCGACGATGATCGCAAACTAGCCTCGAACATCTCGAAGCTTCTCGATCTTGGAATCATCGGGATTAATTTCGAGGACCGCGTGGTCAAGGGAAAAGGGCTCTATGGCATCGGTCGGCAGGCAAAGCGTATCGCCGCGATCCGCAATGCAGCCGAGCAGAAGGGCATCCCTCTCTTCATCAACGCACGAACTGATGTGTTCCTCGGCCATAGCGCTGACGTCGACGAAGCTCTGGAAAGGGCGCAAGCATACGCCTCCGCTGGCGCAACCGGCTTCTTCATCCCAGGCCTTACCGACGCCGGCCAGGTTCGTCGGATTGCCGAGGAAGCGAAGCTGCCGGTCAACGTCATGGTCATGGAAGGCGTCCCGTCCATCGACAAGCTCGCGAAACTGGGCGTCGCGCGCGTGAGCTACGGGCCTATTCCGTACATCGAAACGATGGAGGCCCTCCAGAAGAAAGCAGGCAAGCTCTTTTCGTGATCCGACGTCGACGCTCGGAGAACGGCTTATCGTCCTTGCGGCGATTCGTCGACAGCAAGCCGACCAGGAAAGGATTTGGAGCGGCAAATGAGTGACATATCAGATGGCATCGACCCTCATGCCGTTCCGAGCGGAACGGGATGTGTTGAATGTCTTGCTACAGGTCAGTGGTGGTTTCATTTGCGGCGCTGCGCCAAGTGCGGCCACATCGGCTGCTGCGACACCTCGCCGAACCAGCATGCCACTGCACACTTCCGGAAGACTGGGCACTTCATCATTACGAGCTTCGAGCCGGGTGAAGATTGGTTCTGGAATTATCGGACAAGCCAAGCATTCTCCGGCCCCAGGCTGGCGCCGCCGCGGTCGCGGCCACTGGATCAGCCTTCGCCCGGGCCGGAAGGGCGCGTTCCCGAAGATTGGGAAGATCATCTCAACGAATGACGAGTCGTTCTGCGACGGGGTCCCGCCCCGACGCAGCCGCATAACCACGGAAGGAGGATGCCATGTATTATCAGGTGGTCTCGCAGTGCTCGCAGTCCTTGATAAATATGGAGACCTGGCTCGACAAGGCCGAGCAGTTTGCCGCCGCCAAGCAGTTTGACGTCGGCGTTCTCTTGAACGGGCGCCTCGCCCCTGACATGAAGCCGCTCATCTACCAGGTGCAGAGCGCTTGCGATTATGTCAAAGCCGCGGCCGCCTGGCTTTCCGGGCAGACGCCGCCAAAGCACGAAGATACCGAGCAAACGGTCGAGGAGCTGCGTGCCCGCATCCGGAAAACCGTCGATTTCGCCGAGAGCGTGGCCGAGGCCCAATATGAAGGGGCAAAAGACCGCAAAGTCGGCTTCTCCTGGGCACCCGGCAAGGTGATCGGCGGAGAAGATTATCTCCTTCAGATGACTATCCCGAACGTGTACTTCCACACTGCGATGGTCTACGCGATCCTCCGCAATGGCGGTGTCGACGTCGGCAAGATGGACTTCTTGGGACCCATAAATCTCGTCGAAGCCTGAACGGAAGGCACTCATCCTTCTGGCCGGAGTGCGCTGCCTTTCGAAGGGAGCGCAATCGTCCGGGTTCAGACCGCCTCATATCGCTCTTTGCGAGTTGCGCCTGACCCAATCCCTTGAAATGAAAGACCGAAAGTGACGAGCGACATCGCCGGAGTGACAATTGTCGTCGACGAAACCGGGAACAGAGATTTCCAAGTCGAGGTGAAGGCCGGATCTTCCACCTTGTTGATGGACGAACCTGTTCAAGTCGGCGGATTAGGATCAGGCCCCAACCCTTACGACCTTCTGAGCGACGCGATCGGATCATGCACTCTCATGACCATACCACTGCATGCGCGGCACAAGCAATGGCCGCTGGAGCGGGTGCGTCTGAAGGTGACCCACCATCGCGTCAGCCTTCAAGCTAAGGATCGCTGCGTACGCGAGATCGAGTTGAACGGCCTACTGGACGAAGCTCAGCTAGCGAAGCTGCTGGATATTTCTATGCGGCGCCCCGTGCATTTGACCATGGAGCGGGGCTCCATCGTCGAAACCCGGCTTGCGGATGCGCCGTTGGAAGCAGTGCCAACGCTGTGCGAACACGCCCGCGACGCCGTCGCGGCTTGTGAACAATAACCCCGCTCACCACATGCCGAATCCACCCAGAAATTTCCAGTCGATGTCTGCGAGCCGCCCTTCGGTCAAAAGATATACAAGTAAAGCCAACGGCGGCATGGGCGGCCTGTTCGGTGAGCCGGAGCTGCCTGCCGGCTTCCGCTACATCCCAGACGTTGTCTCCCCCGAGGAGGAGAAAGGCCTGGTCCAGCAATTTGAAAAGCTGCCATTGAAGCCATTCGAATTTCACGGCTATAAGGGCAACCGCCGCATATACACCTTTGGTCACAAATATATTTTCGCGGGCCAAGAGCCTCGCGCCGACGCGAGCATTCCCGACTACCTTCGGCCATTGATCGACATCGCAAGCCAGATCAGCGGAATGCCCGCGAATGCGTTTGAGCAGCTCATGGTGACGGAGTATACGCCCGGCGCCGGAATCGGCTGGCATCGCGACCGACCGGCGTATGAGGATATCGTCGCAGTGTCGTTTCTCGCGCCTTGCACATTGCGACTCCGGCGGAAAGTGGGGGAGGACTGGGAGCGCCGGCTCGCCCACATCGAGCCACGATCGGTCTATCTGCTTCATGGCCCAGTACGCAACAGCTGGCAACATAGCATCGCTCCGATGGACGTGTTGCGCTACTCAGTGACCTTGCGGACGTTTCGCGCGGGTCACGGCTCGAAGGACCAGCAGGTCTCCGATTCACGAGACAAGCCGCGAGCATCGCGACGTGGTGCAGCCAAACAGGCGAATGATGGAGAAGAGTGATTGGCCGCAGCATCGAGAATTCGCGGCGTGGAGCGTGACGGAATCGCGAATCGAGGCCGATTCGGGATTTCCGCTCAGCTTCCAAGCGCGATTCGGAATTCGGAGTAGGCGCGCACGAGAGCGTCGAGCGTGAAGCCCCGATTGAGGCCGCTGGGGTTCGGCAGGATCCAGGTCGCAATGCCTCCAAATGCGACGGGCTGGTAACCCCAACGGACATCCCTGAAGTCCATCATGGCCGCAAACGCGCGCTTTCCGAGGAACGCAATCGAACGCGGCGCAAAGCGGCGCATCCGTTCCTCGAATTCGAGCCTAGCCTGTCGGAACTCCTGCAACGAGACCTCGCTCGCCCGGCGTGTCGACCGGCGAATTACGGCTGTAGTGCCGCAATCATAATCGAGTAGGCGACGTTCATCTTCTGGCTGGAGGCGCACATCGGTGAAGCCCGAAAGATGGAGGACGTTCCAGAATCGGTTGCTTGGGGTCGAGAAATTATGCCCCGAGATCACAGCACTTGTCGCTGGATTCATACCGCAGAAGACGGCTCTGAGGCCCGTCGCAAGAATATCAGGCTGATAGCTGCTCATATCAGCTTACGATCATGTTCCCTGCCCTTATGGGGATGCCCTTGGCCCAAGCTTTCTGGGCGACACCCTGAAAGCCCGACGCGTCGATCCAGCGCGGGGTCACGGGGAATCGCGGAACGCCGATTGCTCACCCATTACCCTCGGCTTCGAGGGCCTCCAACCGCACTTTGGCTAGCCGCGCCTTCGCAGCGGTGAATATGAGGTCGATCACTTTGCCATCGTGACCGAGCCTGAAGCACTCCACGACCACGCCGACCAGCACACTTTCGCAGATCACCAAAAGGTCCGCATACGAGCCGCCTGCGGCTCTCGTCTCGTTCAAAATCTCCGCGACTATCTGCCTCGCCACGCGATTGTGCAACTCGGCGGCGGCTTCCGCGTTTCGTACGGGGAACCATGGGGATGTGATGGTCATTTTGCACCCTTCAAGTCTCGTCGACACGGGCGCAAGCCGCCGCCCGCGCGGACGACTACAGCCTGCCCTCCTGCGCGGAGCGGCATCGTGAATATGCCTTTCAACAAAATCACCAGTCCGCACATCAGTCGCAATCTTATTTCCTCTCTATCGGTAGATAGAACTTGACCCAACCGAATTCCAGAGTTAGCTGTCGCACACGTCCATCGATCTATCGATAGGCAGAATATCAGGAGAGTTTCCAATGCGCTTTCAGGATAAGGTCGCGATCGTCACCGGGGGCAGTTCAGGCATCGGCAAAGAGGTCGCGACTCGATTTGTCTCGGAAGGCGGTTCTGTCGTCATCGTTGGACGCGATGTCGCCAAGGCCAAGGCGGCCGCCAAAGAAATCGACGCGACGGGGAAGCGCGTTATCACGCACGCCGGAGACATCGCGCTGCCGGCGACTGGCGAAGCCGCAGTGAAAACAGCAGTCGACCGCTTTGGCCATCTCGACGTGTTGTTCAACAACGCCGGCATTTTTGGACCGAAGCCGTTTCTTGAGGTCACCCAGGCCGAGTATGACCGGTTCCTCGATATCATCCTCAAGGGCAAGTTTTTCACCGCGCAGGCCGCTGCAAAAGCCATGAAAGCCAAAGGCCGCGGCGGTGCGATCGTGCAGACCGGCTCCATGTGGGCACTCCAGGCGATCGGCGCCACGCCGTCGTCCGCCTATTCAGTGGCCAATGGCGGCGTCCACGCCCTGGTCAAGAACCTCGCGATCGAACTGGCCCCCGACAAGATTCGTGTGAATGCGATCGCGCCCGCGGTCATCGAGACGCCGGTCTACAGCACATTCCTGACGCCTGAACAGGTGAAGGCTATATTGCCGACCTTTAATGCGATGCACCCTCTCGGCCGCAACGGCCAGCCCGCAGATGCGGCCGAGGCGCTGCTGTTCCTCGCCTCGGACCAGGCGAGCTTCATCACGGGCGTCATTCTTCCCGTCGACGGCGGTGTGATGGCCGGCAGGCAATGATCAACCCGCGGCCAGGCAATCATCCGACATGAGCGACGCGTCCAGCGCCTGGTGACTCCGCGGGACCAACTTCGTCCTCAGCTCTCTTCCCATTCGCAGCCCACCACGAATCGAGAGTTCCAATGGTGCCAGGCGTTCAAAAGAAACTATTCACATCCGTGCAAATCGGGCCGATCACACTGAAGCACCGTGTCGTCATGCCGCCGATGAGCCAGCTGCGGGCCCAGCCGGGGACAGGGATTCCGAGTGACTTGATGCTCGAATATTACAGCCAGCGTGCGTCTGACGGCGGGCTAATTCTCACGGAAGCGGCAGCGATCGCATCGTCCGCTCGCGGTTACTATCATGCACCTGGTATCTATACCGACGAGCATGTGGACGGCTGGAGACGCATCACGGATGCGCTTCACGCCAAGGGAGCATACATGTTCACTCAGCTCTGGCACGCGGGCCGCACGACGCACATCTCGATTACGGGATCGCAGCCGGTCACGGCGTCTGTCGATTCCTCCTATTGGGCTGATCCGAATATTGTCGTCGATACCCCGGACGGCTTTCGGCAGACGTCGCCGCATCGAGCGCTGGAAACTGCGGAAATTGCCGACATCCTCAAGCAATACAGCGCCGCCGCCCACAATGCGAAAAAGGCGGGCTTCGACGGCGTCGAGCTTATGGCCGCGAACGGCCATCTGATCGATCAATTTCTCCAGGACAACACCAACAAGAGGACTGACCAATACGGCGGTTCCATCGAGAACCGAGCTCGCCTTCTCGTCGAGGTCGTCGAGACGCTAACCGAGGTCTGGGTTGCGGATCGGGTTGGGGTCCGACTCTCGCCGAGCGGAACGTTCAATGGCATGGCCGATAGCAATCCCCGCGTGCTATTTCGCTACGTCGCAGAGCGCCTCGACGGTTTCGGACTCGCGTACCTGCATCTGATTGAACCGCGAGTGAAGGGCGGTGAGACTGTCGCGGAAGCGCAAGCGCCCGTCGCAGCCCAGGAGTTGAACAAGATCTTCCGGGGACCGGTCATTGCGGCTGGCGGATTCAATCCCGACACCGCTGAGACGAGCGTCGCCAATGGCGATGCCAGCTTGATCGCTTTCGGTCGCCACTTCATCGCGAATCCCGACCTGCCGAAACGGATCGAACTCGGCCTGCCGCTCAATCCGTACGATCGTGGCACCTTCTATGGCTACGACGCGCGCGGCTACACCGACTACCCCGCTCACGAGGACGGAGCATTTGCGCCAGCACGAGCCAGCCGCGGGTTTCTTTCTGCTTGCCAGTACGCGCCTGTGCCGGAACCTCCCCTCACTTCTTGAGTGTACCATACGAGAGTGCTGCTGAATATGGACCGCGTCGACGGGACCTTGCGTTGCATAGTGTCGCGCCACCAGACCGCGCCGGTATTCGGCTAAATCGCCGACTTCTGGAACGACACTTTCAGAGGGATGCGTCTTGAACGATGAGACAGGTGACTTGAGCATGTGGGCGGCGTCCAAGGCGATTACAAGGTCCGCCTCGCGTCGAGCGAAGTTCGTCTCTGGCGAGAAGGCGGTACTGGCGCCGCCCGCATTTCGGCCAGTCCAGCTCGCAACGCTCGTCGATGCGGTTCCTACGGACGATCGCTGGATACACGAGATGAAATATGACGGCTACCGAACTCTGGTGGCCGTTGGCGGCAGCGAAGCGCGCGCCTACACGCGCTCTGGCCTCGACTGGTCCGACCGTTTTCCGTCGATCCTTTCTGAGGCGAGCCAGCTCAAAGTGCGCTCTGCCCTGATCGACGGTGAGGCGGTGGCGCTCGATGCGGAAGGCCGATGGAGCTTCCAGGCATTGCAGGGCGCGCTCAAGGGAGCCCCCGCGACTATCGACTATTTCGCGTTCGATCTGCTTGAGCTGGACGGGGAGGACCTGACGGGCCTCCCGCTCCTCGATCGAAAAGCCAAACTGAAGGCGATCCTGCCGGACAAGAGCGAACACATCCGTTTCTCCAATCATATTCAGGGCAGTGGGGAGAAGCTGCTCAAGAGTTTTTGCGCCGCGGGTCTCGAAGGGGTCGTCTCCAAGCTCGCGACATCCAAATATATCGGAGCACGCGCCGGCAGTTGGGTCAAAACGAAGTGCATCAAGCGCCAGGAGTTTGTGATTGTCGGTTGGACGCCCTCCGACAAGAGCCGAGCCTTCCGTTCTCTAATCCTGGGAGTGCATGAGGGGGGAAAGCTGCGCTACGCCGGGAAGGTCGGCACAGGTTTCGACACGGCTGAGCTCGTCCGCCTTATGGCGATCATGGCACCATTGGAGCAGAAGGCGGCTACGGTCGACGCGCCTCGCACTGAAGTTCGCGGCGCCCACTGGCTCCGCGCCAAGCTCGTCGCCGAAATCGCCTATACCGAGATGACCAATGATGGGACGCTACGACATCCGAGTTATCTCGGTCTGCGGGACGACAAGAAGCCCGAGGCGATCGTGCTCGAGACTGAGCATCATGCCGTCGATCTGCGCCCGCCCGCAACGAGCAGCGTCGTTATCAGCAGCCGTGAGCGGCTGATCTATCCCGAATCCAACATCACCAAGGGCCAGCTTGCCGATCATTATGCCGCCGTCGCAGCGATTATGCTGCCTTGGGTCGGCAGCCGGCCGATCAGTCTAGTCCGGTGCCCGCAGGGCCGCGCCAAGAAATGCTTCTTCCAAAAGCACGATGCGGGGAGCTTCGGCGACAAGGTCCATCACGTCGGCGTCGTCGAGAAGGACGGCCATGAGCAGCCTTATCTCTATGTCGACGATACCGACGGGCTGATGACGTGCGTCCAGATGGGAACGATTGAGTTTCATGGCTGGGGTGCGCGCATCGAGGATATCGAAAAGGCCGACCGGCTGGTCTTCGACCTCGATCCTGACCTGGGCTTGGATTTTGAGGCGGTCCGTGCGGCCGCCTTCCAATTCCGCGATATCTTGAAGTCGATGGGGCTTGAGACCTTCCCGATGGTGACGGGCGGCAAGGGCGTGCATGTGATCGCGCCGCTGACACCCCGGGCCGAGTGGCCCGAGGTGAAGAACTTCGCTTATCGCCTCGCACAGACGGTTGCCCAAAGCGATCCGGAGCATTTCACGACGGCACTGCCGAAGGCGCAGCGCAAGGGCCGGATCTTCGTCGACTATTTGCGCAACCAGCGCGGTGCGACTGCAGTCGTGCCTTACAGCGCCAGGGCGCGTCCGGGCGCTCCGGTGGCGGCGCCGATCAGTTGGACTGAAATGAAGACGATCGAGGCGCCGTCCCGCTTCCATGTGGGTGATGCACCCGAGCTGATACAACGTGCCGCGTCGAAAGCCTTGATGGGGTGGGGACGCGCCAACCAAGTCCTGCCGGATCTCTGAAAGCCGTGAAGATCGCGACCTACAACGTGAACGGCGTTAATGGACGCTTGCACGTGCGGTTGCGTTGGCTCAAAGAGTCGCAGCCGGATATCGTTTGTCTCCAGGAACTCAAGGCGCCGCAGGAGAAATTTCCGGAAAAACCGATTCGCGAACTCGGTTATGATGCGATCTGGCAGGGCCAGAAGAGTTGGAACGGCGTTGCGATTCTGAGCCGTGTCGGTCGAATCCAGGAAATGCGGCGCGGTCTTCCCGGTGATCCGGATGACAGTCACAGCCGCTATATCGAGGCTGCGATCAACGGGATCTTGATCGGCGGCCTCTATCTGCCGAACGGCAATCCAAAACCGAGCCCGAAGTTCGATTACAAGCTGCGCTGGTTCGAGCGGCTGATCGACCACGCGGCCGAACTGCTCGGCTCAGGACAGTCGGTGGTGCTCGCGGGCGATTTCAACGTCATGCCAACCGATCTCGACGTCTACAAGCCCGAGCGGTGGCTCGACGATGCGCTGTTCGCGCCAGAGGCGCGGGCGGCGTTTTTCCGACTCCTCGAACAAGGCTGGGCCGATGCACTTCGCACCCTCCATCCGGACGAGCGAATCTACACGTTCTGGGATTATTTTCGGAACGCTTTTGGCCGGAACGCGGGTCTGCGCATCGACCATCTGCTGTTGAGCCCGCCGCTTGCCGATCGCCTGGTAAACGCGCAGGTCGACGTCGCAGTCCGCGGCTGGGAGAAGAGTAGCGATCATGCGCCTGTGTGGATTGAAGTTAGCGACAAAACGAAGCGTCGCCGCCGCTCCGACCCTCCGCAGCGCAATGGCTCCCCTAATGGCTCCCCTCACGTCTAAGCCGCCCTTAACCGACCTGGTCGACCGATAGCGTTCCCGCCGGCAGCGGCTTGATCAATGACTCCGCGGAGACAGATGGATCTAACCAGTCGGCCCAAGCCTTGCGTTCGAGGATGACAATCTGCCGGTCATGATACGGCGCGATGTCGGGCCCAGGCTCCATCGTCAGCATCGCGGCGCTATTGGTGCAAGACATCAACCAAAGATTGCTCAGATCGACCACGCCATGAGTGCGTCCACCAAGCGCGGAGAACGAATGCCGCAACGCGCCTGGCCGAACAGCAGCGGCGCACGAGGGCGCAGCTCGCCGACGAGCGTGAGCGTGCGGCGCTGGCTCCATGATATCAGGAGATCGGAATGGTCGCGTTTCCAATTAAGAAACCGGCTCCGGTGGTCCTACCTACGGGGTCCACTTCAGACCCGTCGCGCATCTAACGATAGATAGATCGAGATCAGTTGCTTTTGTTCTATGCAAGCCCTATCTATCAACAGGTAGCTACGGATCAACCGATGAGCGATAATGCAACAGCCATCATGGACGCTGCCGAGCGGCGGATGCGGATGGGCGGGTTCAGCGGCTTCAGCTTTCGAGAAATCGCAGCGGACGTCGGCGTGAAGAGCTCAAGCGTCCACTATCACTTTCCGACGAAGGAGGCGCTCGCTGCCGCTGTCATCCGACGTTACACGGAGGAGGTGGCAGAGATAATTGAACGTGGCTTCGAGACCGAGACGGATCCGGTCAAGGTCTGGACGCGTGCATTTCGAGGCACGACTTACTCCGAGGACCGGATTTGCCCGTGTGCTGTACTGGGGGCTTCCTCCCGAGACCTGCCACCAGCGGTTGCTGTCGAAGTGAAGGCGTTCTTCAAGATGTGCCTCAAGAAACTCGTCGGGAGAGGGCTCACACTGCGAAGCGCATCGGAACTGCTGGCGACAATTACTGGAGCGATGGTGGTCGCAAACGCACTCGACGACATTTCTCACTATGATCGCGCGACTCGCGAGTTGATGCGGAACGCAAGGCCCTCAAAGACTAAGCGGCATAAACACGGAAAGAGCGGTTAAATTTTATTGGTGATAGCGCACGCTCGCCGCATCAAGGCTAAAATCATAGACGTTCACGCCGACCGCGCTTGGATTTGGGTGAAGGTCGCTGGCCACCTTCCACTCCGACTCAAGGGCCTTCGTCCCCGAAGCGTCGCAACGCCGGCGCGGCGCCGAACTTTAAGATGATTGCGCGATCGCCGCGAGGAGAACTTGCGACGCGTTTTCGCCCCTCAATCGCGGGGGCAAAAAGTGTCGTGGGGGAGGGTGGGCGTCCAGTGAACAAACAAAGCTGGCGGCCATGGTGACCTTGACCCGTGACGAGCGACGCGCTGCGAGAGGTCACCTTTCCGCTGTTGGACCGGCCGCCGGTAGCCCGCAATCAAATGACCAACGCGTCATTTCGTTTATCGGCCCGGGCCGGCCTGGGCGCAAGCCCTCGGAAATTCAAACCGCCCGCGCGGCGGCAACGCGGTCGGGGAATATCCCGACAAGTTCCTCGCCTCGCCATGCGGCGACGCGGCCACCGGGGGCAAGCTCGATCGTGCGGCCGATCACGGCGTCGTCGCGCGTGCGGCAGATTTCGAACGTGCGCGGGGTGGACGCGGCGCGCGTGCGAGTCGGTGCGATCTCGGCCGGGCTCGATCGCACGGGCGCCGGCAGCGATGGTGCCGTCCGCGCCGCGCGCGGAATATCCGAGAGGAATGGCGCGATCTCTGCTTCCGTCATGGAGCCGGCCACGGCGAGCGCATCGGCGAGCCTAACGATCTGCGGCCAAAAGCGGCTGACGAGATCTGCCGCCCGCTTGCGCGCCACGGTCAGCATTTCGAGCGCTTGAGTTTGATCGCCACCGCAATGTCGCAGGACCGGGTCCATCATGATTTGAAGATCGCTGTCGCTCGTCGTGTCGCGCCCGGTCAATTTTTCATCGGCGACGCCGCCAGCAAGCGCCATGACCATCTCGTCGGCGAGGCGCAGGGCCGCGAGGGGCATTGCGCTGAAGCGACACCAGCCGAATGGCTGCGTCCCCGCAGTCGGCATGCCCGCGCGCAATCCGGCGATGGTCAACCCGAAATGGGAGCCGACGACGGCGCGCGCGGCCTCGTGTACGTAAACCTTTTCGAACGACGCGCGCTGCGCGACCGCGGCGGTGCGGCGCTGTGCGACCATGAATGAAAGCGTCATGCGACCTCCGCTACCGGCATCAACACAGGCTCGTCGAGCGCGTCGAGGTCCTTGCATTCCGCGGCCGGTATGCTTAATCGCCGTCTTCGCCCCCTCGTCAGTCCAACGAACCGGTGTGAGTGAAAACACCCGCATGCGCTCGATCGTCGGCGCGGCGGTCACGTCGGCCTTGGGCGCGGGCTCGGTCCTCGCGATCGATGTCAACGGCACAGCACCGGAAAGCAGTGCCGCACGCTGGCCCTCAAGACCGCGCAATAGGGCAGCGATCTCGCCTGCAAATGTCCCCATCAGGCCACCGAACTGGAACGCGAGTTGCGCGCCGGCTGGAGTGACAACGTTCAAGGCGGTGACAAGCTCGGTCGCGGCCTTGCGATGTGCATCAAGCGCGGTTTGGATTCGCGCGTGGGCATCGGCCATCGTTGCCGCCATCGCTCGCCGTGCCGCCTGATCACGGGCTTGCGCAAGCGCGCTCTCTGCGGCCGTGCGCTGCTCGACAAGCTCGCCGAGCGCCGAGCGCAAACCGCGGCACCGACTTTCGGCAGCGATCGCGTCGGCACTCGCGCGCTCGACCGCCGCATCGTCGCCGCTGTCCTCGACAAGTAGGTCCCGTCGTCGCCCCTCGGCGGCAAGCAGTTCGCCATCGGCGGCGTTCAAGCGACTGCGGATCTTTTCTTCACGCTGCCGCAGGCTCGCGAGATCTCGCTCGGCGTCGGCGACCGGGTCGGATTTCCTGAAAACGCCCATTTGCAAACCCTCACAAAATCGGGGGTGACCGAAGATCGTGCCCAGCGTGCGCCCGCGCGAGAGCAAGCGCAAGTTCCGGCCCGAAATTTCGGAGAGTCCCCTGCCGCACGACCCCCCTTGACGTGGGGACAAATTTGTCCGATAGGAAAGGGCGCGGACAAAATCGTCCGATGGATAGCGCTCTAGGGACCAAAGGTAGGAGAGGGGGAATGATGCTTATTAAGCCATTCGCGGGGAAAATTCGATGTCGCACAAGCGAGACAGGTTTATCGCCCAACTGGGGCAACTGGCCAAGGACAGGGGTTTAACATTTCGGCAAGAGGTATGGCGCGGCAAGGGCGGGCACGCGATGATCTGGGTGGGCGACAAGGTCACCACGCTGCCATCGCGAGAGATCGATCCCAAGACCGCAAAGAAAATCTTAAAAGCGCTCGGTCTGGACGATCTGTAGCAGGCTCTTACGCGTCCACATGGAAGGCGAAAACCATGAGGACGTTTGTATATCATGCCCGGTTCGAGCCCGGTGAAGACCATGGCATTGTCGTCAGCTTTGCGGACGTGCCGGAGGCGATCACACAGGGCGACGACGAAGCTGACGCCTACGCACAGGCCGAGGAGGCGCTCGGTCTCGCACTGCTCACCTATCCTGCACGGGGTTTGCCGTTGCCGCGCGCGAAGGCGCACCGGGGCGCCGGATTGGTGCCGGTTGCGGTTGAGCCGGCGATTGCGGCCAAGCTTGCGGTGATCGAGGCCGTCCGCGCAGCGGGCATCAGCAAGAACGAATTTGCGCGCCGGATCGGGAAAGACGAGAAAGAGGTTCGCCGCATCCTCGATCCGAAGCATCCGACGAAGCTGGCCACTCTGACTGCGGCGCTTCGTGAACTAGGCCAGCGATTAGTGATCGGGGTCGAGCCCGTCGCCCACCGATCGGTAGCGTAGGCCCGATATCGAGCGCCCCCGAACCATCCGCCAATCGGCCGCTCGATGAGGACGAAAAGGGTGTGAGCAGTATTCACACCCCTGGCGACGCGCCGAACCCATCTTCCGTGAAACGAAAAGCGATCCCTGCTTGGCCCGGAATCGGTTGGCGGCAAATCCCCCCTGGAGCGAATGCAGTAGACGCCGGCAGGGCTCCCTCCAGCCTTGTGGCCATGCGCGAAACGGTCTCGACCCTGCCCCCAGGTGAACGCCCACCGAACGTCCATGGGCAGCCACGGCAGGCGGCGGCACGGGGCATCGCCCCTGCCTGCGGGGGAAGGCTGCGGAAACCGGGTTTCGCTCCCGCTTCCGATGGTTGCACAGCGCGCGAGCGCCGCAACTCTGGCGGGTCCTATCCGTCAAAAAGAAAGCTCTGCGGCGCGCGCCGCCCCGATTTTCCGCGCGGGGATGCGCGGGATGCGGTGGCCGAGATGCTTGAAGCGCAACGGGCCTATCCCCCGCCGCATCGCGGCGAGGGGGCCTTATCGTTCATGCAGCTTGCTTGACGTTCCAGGCTTCGATGATTGGGCCGCCCTGTTCCTTGAGTTGCACGAGCGACAGCACCACCGTCGGCGGCTCACAGTTCGGATCACCGCGCCACTCACCGACCTTCATGCCCACAATCGCGCCCGCGCTGTAATCGACGCCGGGGGCATCTCCCTTTAGTTCCTCGCACACGATCAACCGGAACAGTTTTTCTGCGTAGCTGCCCATCGGTTGCGCCTCGGACTCCCAGCGGGCTACGGTCGGCCCCGCGGTCCGCTCGTCGAGCCTTTTGGCGAGGTCGGCGAGCGTCAGTTTCATGATCTTGCGCATCGCGCGCATCTCGCTTCCTCTCAGCCGGATCGGCATGAGGCAGCGCGCAACGGCTGCCGCCGCCACCAACTCGTGCGGCTTCGGCAACTCTATCGTCACCTCGCCGTCGTCTTCCGTGCGCTCGATCGCAGCGTTGATCACGATTGTCCGCAATCCAACGAACACCGTCGCGTCATAGACTGGCAGTACCCTCTCCACTCCCGCAGCTTCCGCAGCTTCCCCGGCAGTGCCCCGCTGCCCGTCTAGCACGCGCAGGTCCACACCATCACCCGCGTGCTTGTTCATGGTCCTCTCTCCTTCCGCTGACTCCTAAAATGTCGTGATGACCTTCACTCGGATGTTCGCCTCATCCACCGCCACCACGACTTGAATTCGATTCCCGTCTACGTCCTTACCCTCCACTCTCCAAAGACGGTCTTGTTTCTGTTCCTGAAGCACGACCCGCCCGTGCATCACGGCATGCCTGACATCGTCGGCCGTTCAACCATCGTTCGCCATCTCTTCCAGGGCGTGCTTCGTAAAGCGCCAACTGCAATCCGGATTTTTCGCCACGTGGCGGAGGGTTTGCGTTTCCGTCACGTAGTGCGGTGTCAGCCCAGGCATCTCCAGGTCGCCTTTCTCAGTCCCGGTTCCCGGAAGATGGGTGCCGCCAGCTTGACGAAATGTCAACACATAAATTCGTAATAGTCCGTTTTTGTTCCCGCAAACTTGACAATATGTCACATATCTGGGCCTACAGGGGCCGTCACGCGGCGACCGACCGCGTTCACCCGTTCGATCGGCGTGCTCATGGCGCGGGTTAAACATCCTTGCCGGCGGCGTCCACCAAGACGTTCAGCAGCCGTGTGTGCTCGTCGAGCGTTGAGCGGATCGCCCGCAGGTGCTCGGTCACTTCCGCTTGTGGGAGATCCGGCGGGCCGAATGCTTCGATCGCCGTTGCCCTCGGTGGTGCCGTGTCCCATACGATTTGGTCGATCAGCGCGAGGGCCATGCTGTCGAGCGCGTCGTCGTCCGCTAGCAGCGATTGCGTCTCGGCATCGGCGAGCACGGCGGCCAACACTGCGGTCTCATCACCGGCGCCGGCGGCGTCGCGGCCCTTCCGCACCCGGCGTGCGATTTCCTTGATCGTCTTGGTGATTTCGTCGGCGTCTTTCAGCGTCGCCATTTTGCGCTCGCGCTCGATCAGGTGGTCGAGGGCCACGGGCCGGCGATGACCTCGCTCTCGCGCAAGTTTGCGAGCGCGTCGAGCGCTTCTTGGGCCGCGCGATCGCCGCGCGCCGCTTTGATCCGGAGCTTGTCGCCGAGCGTCTTAGCCTCGCTGTTCGGCACGTCGGCGACGAGCGCGGCTAACGAGCGTAACTCCTCCGCGTGTTCGAGGTTTTGGCGCCCGCGCTCTCGCAACTTGGTTGCGGCCATCTCTAACGCGCGATCGATTTCGGCGTCGCTCGCATGCGGGAAGTCACGCGCTACAGCGGCATCGATATCGGCGAAATCCGCGTCGCTCCAGCGCGTGATCGTCGCGACCATCTCGGTGATGTTCATGGCCTACTTGCTCCGATCCAAGTCGGTGAGCCACCGCTCCAGCAACGTGAAAACTTCGGCCATCTCGGGATTGTCTTTGACGGCTTCGGCGGGCGTAATGCGGCCCGAAGGCCACCCGCCGGCGTCAAGGATCTTCAGTGCTGGCGGCAACTTCAGACCGCGCTCGGCGGCCTCGCCGGCGGCTTGGCGCAACATTGCAAGGCTACAGCTATCCACAAGCTCGACGATGCCCCAGCGCCAAAGTTCAATGTGCTGGAGCCAATATTGCAGTAACTCCTCGTCTGTGTAAAACCAACTAAAATCCATTAAATCGCGAGTAACGCAAGAAACCTCACGATAGCGCACCGTCAGGTCCTCTATCGCGGGGTGGTAAGCTGAGCTTGACAGACTTTGCAAATAGTATGGAAAACTCGGCAGTTGCCGCGGATGGTTTCAATCGGAGTTCAAAGCGCAAAAAGCGCAAAATAAATTCCAAACCGGCCATATTGGCCGCAAGTGCAGCGGATCTGCCGCTCTATACCCCAAGTGATCGCGCTTCATCGCGCTGGCGCCGGGCGACGACCAGCGCTTCCTCCCGATCGGCGAGGAGGATTTGCAGGCGCAAGACTTCCCCGATCACATCGCACTTCGTAGAGTTTAAGAGGTGCTGCCGGCGCGCCATGGCACCGCGAAAATAACGCCCGCAGAGCGGGCACCCGAAAAACTGCGGTTCGTGCGCGATGGCGGTCATGCGCCGCACTCATTTTTTGCACTGTTCGATTGCAACGATGTGGTCGATGGCGATCAGCGCTTCGGTAAACGGCTTGCCCTCGGTTCCCTCGATCATCAACAAAACGATGTCGCCGAGTTCGTCTTTGTCGTCTTCGGCTGTGAGTTCGACGAGATCATATCCGACGATCGCCTCGCCGTTGCTCAGATGCACGCGCACGTCGGCGCCGTCGCCCCATCTCATCATTTGGGTAGTCGCCTTTTCAAATTGCGCCCTGGTCATCGTTTTCGCGGCTCCATCCGGGATCTGGAATCATCACGTGACCCTGATGACCTCGACGCCGAGATCTCGACAGGTGTCGCGCAACGTATCGACGAGCCGCCCAATGGATTCGCCGTGCGCTCCCGCGGCCTCCGTTTCGTCCTCCCGATGCCTGACCAACTCCGTTCGCAGGGCGCGGACCTCGACGATCAATTCACGAAGTAGCTCGTTGGTGGTTTCGCTCATTTGGGTGCCCCTTCAAAAAGATCGCCCTGCCCCAGCCGGCGAAACCGCAGCTTCGCGCGCATCGCCCGGCCGCGGCGCCGCTGCGCCCGGCGCACTTCACGCTTCCGCTCGCGCCAGTATTCGAACGCGGTCGGTGGCGGGGCGATCGAATGGCGGTTCATCGGCGCTTCCCTCGATTCAGTGCACCGTCGCATGGTCGCGTTCGTACATCGCCGCGGCCAACTCGGCGTCGTCGGCCTGCTCGTATTCGCCCACGCAATCCCAGCCCGCGTGATCGTCGCCGGTGAGAAGGACCCACACGACCCAAGCGCGAGAGCGCGATCGCCAGCGGGTCCTGTCGGCCAAGCACTGCTCGGTGCGCCGGAGTACGTTCGTGATCATCTCGCCGGCAAACGCGAGACGAGCCGGCAAAGCCTCGACCGCCGCCAACACCTCGCGCGGGCTCATGTAGATGCCAATCGGTAGACACATCCGCCGCTCTCGCACGGCGTCGAGGGCGTTGCTGATGTCCGACGTGTCCGGCAGGAATGGCGAGGCGAAACGATGCTCGATCATCGCGAGCGAGAACTCGATCCGGTTCGGCGCCATGTGGGCGATATCGAGCGCGAGTTTCCGCGAATACTGCTCAACGTCCAGACCGGAGGGCACCCTCGTGCAGGTTTTGATCGCGTTGTTGATCGCCTCCGCGATCTCCTGCATCGTGGCCGGCGCCGTGGCGCGACGTAGCATTTCGACCGCCTTGCGATGCTCGCCGCTCTCGATCACCGCGCGGGCATGTTCGACGGCGCGATGCGTGCGCTTGAGGTTGTCGAAGTTCCTGAAGTCAAAACTCGACGGTCGCAGCATCTCCGCTGTTTGGGCGATCGGCAGCATCCGATCGAGCACCTGATAGGGCGGCAAGCGTGCCGGCCGCGTGCCCGTCGGCCGCGCCGGCGTCTTGGTGCGTTCGTCGAGAGGGGTTAAGTCGCCCATCAGTGCATCCCCCAGCGCTCTTGATCAGCGATGGCGCTATCGAGTCCCCTTTGCGCCGCGTCGGCGATGTCCTCCAGGGTGCGCTTTCGGTAACCGTTGGCGCGTGCCTTTTCGCGTGCGGCATCGCGCTCGCGAAATTCCACGGCGAGGCGAATCCAGTTCCGCCATGCGGCATGCCAGTCGCGTTTGATTGCTGATGGCCCGCTCGCTGCCAGCCAATGATCAACGAAACGCCCGGCATCGTTTTCGATGTTCGGCCCGGACAAGCCCAGCGATCGGGCGAAATCGATATCGGCCGGCGAGGGTTTCCAGTTTTCCGCGATGCGGGCGCCATCGTTGGGAAACAGTTCCGCCGGCTTGCCTCGCGGCTTGGCTTTCGTTGTCGGTCTCGGCTTGGACGCAGGTGGTTCGCTACGACGCTCGCTAATGACCGGGTTGCTCGCTTCGGTTCGGTTCGCCTCTACCGATGAATCTCTCTTAGATGATTCTCTCTTAAGAAGAATCT
>WNFI01064307.1_pt1 | contig 19980 bp, 17 predicted proteins | sample 5400471 | NCBI WGS metagenome assembly WNFI01 (sample SAMN13153348, study PRJNA577476) | soil metagenome | isolation source: 100 cm saprolite on Douglas fir-dominated hillslope | place: USA:California | collected 2013-09-17
GATCCCCAATGGCGTCGATGTCGAGAAGTACGCCCCGGGTACGCCGGATTTCAAGCAGACGCTCGAGGCCGGCACGCTGGTCGGCTACCTCGGCCGCGTTGATCCTGAGAAGAACGTCGACATCCTGGTGCGGGCCTTCCAGGATGTCGATGCCGCCGAGGACGTCAAGCTGGTGATCGTCGGAAGTGGGAGCGAGAAGCGCCGCCTCGATCGACGCTATGGAAGCGCGCGCGTCGTCTTCACCGGCCAGGTCATGGATGAGGCGGAGCGGATCGCCATGCTGCGTGCCATGGACATCTTCGTCCTGCCATCGATGGTTGAAGGGTTATCGCTGTCGTTGCTCGAAGCCATGGCGTGCGGTGTGGCGCCGGTGGCCACCGACGTCGGCTCGGACGGTGAGGCCCTTCGCGGCGCGGGCATCGTGCTCGACACCAAGGATCTCGACGGACAGCTCCGGCTCGCGCTGCGGACGCTGATCGAATTCCCCGACTTCCGCGGTGAGCTCGGCCGGCGCGCGCGTGCCCGCGCCGTCGAGCGCTTCAGCCTTTCGGACAACCTCGACCGGCTGCTTTCTGTCTACCGCGAGCTGCGGCCGGCGGCCGGCGCCGCAGCGTCCTGACGCGAGTTTGTCCCCAGGACGGAGAGGAATATTAGCCGAGTTTGCCGGCGCTGGTGAAGCGGTAGCCGATGCCGGGCACCGCGAGGATGAAGAACGGGTGGGATGGATCCTGCTCGATCTTTCGGCGCAGGTTGCGAATGTGGACGTCGATGACCCGCGTCTCAATCGGGTACTCGTAGCCCCAGACGTGGTTGAGGATCTTCTCGCGCGAGAGAACCTTGCCAGCGTTCGAGGCAAGGAAGGCCAGCAGGTCGAACTCGGTGTGGGTCAGCCCCACCTCGCTCGAATCGTGGAAGACGCGGCGTTCGTTGAGGTCGATGACCAGGTCCTTGAACTCTAGCCGCCCCTGGTTGACGGCTTCCTCCTCCTGGCGCGCCTTGCGCAGGTGAGCGGCGATGCGGGCGAGCAGCTCGCGCGTCCGGAACGGCTTCGTGATGTAGTCGTCGGCGCCGATCTCCAACCCGACCACCACGTCGATCTCTTCCGTCTTGGCACTGAGGATGATGATCGGCACCCTGAGCCCCGCCTTGCGGATGTCGCGGCAGACATCGAACCCGGAAACGTCGGGGAGCATGATGTCGAGCAGGATCAGGTCGGGCTTGCTCAGCTCAATCCGGCGGAGCGCCTCGGCGCCGGTCTCCGCCTCGATCACTTCATACCCCTCCTTCTCCAGGGCGAGGTGGACCGCCTTGCGGATCATGGCCTCGTCGTCGACGATCAGGATCTTCTTCGCGGGTGCCATCGGTTAGTGGGCGCCGACGGCGACGCGCGGGCGGGTCCGCGTGGTCGGCTCGGCGCGGGGCAACGTGACCGTGAAGACCGTCCCCTTCCCATGGCGGCTGCGCACGTGGACGTGGCCACCAAGCATGGTGACCAGGCTACGCACGATGCTCACTTCCGATTGGTCAATGCGCGCGTTGAGAGTGATCTGCGTCCCGGGTTCGGAGTATTTTATGGCATTGGTCAGCAGGTTCACCAGGATCTGGTGGAGCTTGCGCGCCTCACCCATGACGGCCGGCAGGTTTTCGGGAGCCCGGCACTTCAGAGTACGCCCCTTGAGCATCGGCCGCACCTCTTCGCAGACATGCTGCACCACGGACGCGACGTCGACGCGCGAGAAGTCGACGGAGATGCGACCCGAGTCGATCCGACTCACCGCGAGGATGTCTCCGATCAGACGCTCCATACGGTCGGCCTGTCCGTGCAGGTCCTGCAGCAGCTCGCGACGTTGCGCTTCTGACAGGTCGAAGTCGAGCAGGAGCTCACTCAGGCCCTTGAGCGTGGTCAGCGGCGTTTTCAACTCGTGCGAGGCCGCGAGCATCAGGGCATCCCGGGCCTCGATCGTCTCCAGCTCCGGCGTGACGTCGTGGATGATGATCACCGCCGCGTCCGGCGTCTTTCCCTTGAGACGGATCGGCGAGACCGAATAGGAGACGCGCACCGGGTCGTCGCTGGTGCGCAGGCGGAACAGGTAGGCGAAGTGGGTGTTGATGCGGGTGCCGATCCGAAGGGCACGGCGCAGTGCCCCGTTGGGCGCGCAGAGATTGACGCCGGTCTCCGTGCGCACCTCGAGGATGTCCGCCGCAGGCCGGCCGACCGCGTCCCTCAGGACCCACCCGGTCAGGCGCTCGCCGACCGGGTTCAACGACAGCACGGTCGTCTCGCGGTCGACGATGATCAGGGCCTGGGGGAACTGCTCAAACGCCTGCTCGGAGAGCGTTCGCTCCCTCGCCATTTCCCCGCAGTATAGGCATCGGAGAGCGGCGCCGGTTCCTCCGGGATCCCCCACCAGTCATAGGTATCGCAGCCGAGGGCCTTGAAGTCGAGCATTGCCTGCCAGTGCAGCAGGTAGTTCGGCATCAGCTCCCGTTTGCGGTCACTCGACCCACCGAACAGGTAGTAGGCGGTCTTGCCGAAGCGGAAGACCATGATCCCGCCGAGCGTCTCGCCCTCGTGGTCGGCGAGGTAGAGCCGTACCTCGTCGGACGGGCCGAAGAGCTCGAGCGCCGTTTGGTAATAGGCAACGCCCGGGAGATGAACGCCCTGACGCTTGGCGGTGTCAGCCGCCAGCCGGGCGAAGGTTGCGACATCCCGCGAGGCGCGCACCGTCACACCCTTCTTCTCCGCCAGGTTGAGGTTGTAGCGGGTCTTCGGCTTGAAACCGGCTTTCAGCGACTCCGGGTCGAGGTCGAGGCGCAACAGGCGCGTCGCGTCCGGCTGCACCGCCTTGCCTTTGCTGAATCCCCGACCTTCGAAGAACGCCGGCCACTCGTCGCCGACCCGCGCGTTTGGCTCGACCCGGAGGATCAGCCCCCGTCCCGCAGTCGCACGCCGCTCCAACGCATCCAGGACTAGCAAACGATCGCGCTCAGCCACGACTGGTCCGCGCGGCACGTAGTAGACGGCCCCTCCTGGGTAGAGGGTCGCGCTTCGCTGCAACGAACAAAGGCCGGAACGGCCCTCGTCGACGGCGAGCCGCTCGACCCTCCAACCGAAGCGGGATTGCAGTTCACCCCACTTCCAGCTCTGCAACAGGTTCGCCTCGGGGTGCGCCAGCAGCAGCTGATCCCAGGCCTGCGCGCCCAGGCGCTCGCCGGGCGTGACAACGATGGCGGCCTCAGACAAACTCGGGCTGACCCGCGCGCGCAAACCGCTCGGCGAGTCGAATCGTCAACGTCGCGGCGCGGTTGACCGGGAGGTCGTAGAGCCCGATGAAGCGCACCATCCGCCCGTTGAACCGCGACTTGAAGACGTAGTAACCGTAGCCCCGCTGGTCGGGTCGTGGATCCAGCGGCACGCCCCACATGTCATAGGTGGTGCAGCCCCGTCGCTGGGCGTCTTCGATCGCGCGCCAGTGCAGCAGGTAGCCGGGCTTGAGGTCCTTCGCGTCCGCCCGCGTGCCTCCGTAGAGGTAGACCAGCTTGGAGCCGAAGAACAGCATCACGGCCCCGGCCAGTAATCGGTCCTCGTGGCGGGCGAGGTAGACGGCAACATGGCCGCGCTCGCGGAACAAGCTCAGCAGGTCCTGGTAGTAGGCGCGCCGGCGGATCGTGAACTGCTCGCGGGCGGCGGTCTCCTCGAGCAGCTCATAAAAGCTATCCATTGCCGCCGACGCCTCGGAAGCCTCGACCGTGATGCCCTGCTTGATCCCCGTACGGATATTGCGCCGGGTTGACTCCTTGAGCCGCGTCATCACCTCATCGCCGCCGCTGATGTCGAGCAGCATGGTGGCCTGGTGCTGGATCGGATGCCGGCTCGGCAGTGCGCCGGTCCCGGCGAGCACGGCCCGCTGCGCATCGGTGGTCCATTCCGGGTCGAGCTTGAGGACGGTGCCGCCCTCCTGGGCCAGGCGCTCGCGCAGCGCCTGCCAGAAGGCCGGCCACTGATCGAGGCGGCCGTCCAGGATGGGCCCGCGCGGCGCGTAGTTCAGGGCCAGACCGCCGGGAAGGCTGCGCCGAAGCACGGCCGCGGCCCCGATCGGCGCCCCAGCGTCGACCCAGAAGTAGCGCTGAACTCCCCAGCCGTAGCGCGACTTGAGGCCGCCCCAGGCCCAGGCTTGCAACACGGAGGCGTCGCCGGCCTGAGAGACGAACGCGTCCCAGGCCGACGCGTCGTCGCAGGTCCTCAGTTCGGGCATGCCTTGACAGCTTAGCGGGCGGCTCCAGGGAGAGTCGGCCACAGCGCGTCGCTGCCAGTTCGGGTATCGTATTTGGCCTGTGCTAGCATTGGTAGGAAATCTCGGGGCGGTGGGAGGCTGTTGGTGAGTTCCATCGAGCAGGCGCCCGGGCTTGTCGATAACAGGGGCACGCTCAACCAGACGCCGCTGCTCACCCTGTTGCAATCGAAGCAAGCCCAGCGCGCTACCGGTACACTTCAGGTCCGAAATGGCGGTGAGGCGTACTCGCTGTTCTTTCTCTTCGGCCACCTCTTTCATGCCTATGGCAATGGGAGCCAGGGCGAGGAGGCCGTTTTCACGCCGCTCGCCTGGCGGCAGGGCGATTACTCCTTCGACCCGAAATCCAAGCTTCCCACTGAGGAAACGATCACGGCGCCGACCGCTGATATCCTCGCCGGCCCCACCGCCGGTCCCGCCCGAGGAAGGGCCGCCCGCGACCGAGCTCTATCCACTGCCGGTCGGCAAGCTGGTGTACGAGTCGCTCAAGACCGCCTTCGTCGATTTTCCCAAACTGCTGAGGTCGCTGAGCAGCGACCGGCTCACCGGATATCTGCGGCTCACCGGCCTCGCCTCACGCGGCATGATCCTCTTCTACCAGGGCAGCCTGATCGAAAGCTTCTACGACGGCGGCGCGGTGGTCTCGACCGGGCGGACGGCCTTCTCCCTGTTCAAGAACGATGTCGACCGGGGCGAGGGCAGCATGGACGTGATCGAACTGACGGCCGAAGTGGTCACGGCCATCTATCAGCTGCTGACCGCCCCCACCATCCTGCAGGGACTGCTGGCGCGGTTCGTTGACATCCGCGCCTTGCTCCAGTATCTGCAGGAGGAGAAGATCCACGGCAGCCTCCTGGTCCGCGCCCCCGACGAGATGGGCATCGTTCTCCTGCGCGACGGCCAGTTGCTGGGTGCCTTCACCCGAGGACAGCCACTGTTGGTGCAGGACCCCGAGATCGTGACCCGCCTCTGCGCCGACTCGAAGACCCGAATCGAGGTCAAGGCGGTCGCCGACCTGGAGGAGCCGGCCTCGGTGAGCCTGGAAGAGATGCTCGCCACGACGCCGTCGCCCGCCCAGCCTCCGGCCGCCGGCGAGCCGGACATCGACTGGACCTCGCTGATGAACCAGCTGAACCAGATGGCCGACAACGCGCTGCAGAACCGGTCGAAGAAGGTCAAGGAGATGCTCGGTTCGACCGAGCACACCGTCGACTCCCTGGACCGGACGATCGACCGGATCTCGCAGACCTCGATCATGTTCGTCGATCCGGCCCGCTTGACAAACCTGGCCAACGAGATGCGCCAGCTGCTCGAAGAGCAAAGGTAGACCCCCTCCGCTGGACCTCTTGAGGCGGACATCCCGCTAACCTTCTAGGCGGGCATGCGCCGCGGAGTCCTCCTGGTCCTGGCATTGTTGGCGCCTCTTGCCTCGGCGTGCGCGCTCAATCCGCCGCGGATCGTCAGCATCTCCCCGGGCCGTGAGGCCACCAACGTTGCGACCAACCAGGCCATCAGCATCAGCTTCGACCGGCCGATGAGCCACGACTCCGTGGAGCAGCGGTTCGGGCTCACCCCAACCTTGCCGGGGTGCAATCCATCGAAGAGCTGCCACTTCGCCTGGAGCGGCAACACCCTGATGTTCATCCACCCGCACGTCAACTTCGAGCTTTCTACCGCCTACCGGGTTTCCATGCATGCCGGCTACGCCGACGCCAGCGGCCAGCAGAACGGGCTCGAGCACTCCTGGCGCTTCATCACCGAGGGCCCGCCGGCGTTGACGGCGGTCGACCCGCCCGACAACGCCACGGCGGTCGCTCCCGATCGCAACATCGTCCTCACGTTCAGCCGCCCGATGCGGGCGGATTCGATGCGTGCGGCCGTCCAGCTGAGCCCGGACGTCCCCTTCCTGCTCCGGCCGAGGCCGGGCGGCGAGGGCTCCCAGTTCGAGATCATCCCGACCGCCGCGCTCCAACCCAACCAGAGCTACACGGTATCCGTAGACCAGCCGCTCGACGTCCACGACAACGCGATCTACGGTCGCGTCCAGACCCGCTTTCGGACTGGATCGCTCGCCCTGTCCCGAAAGATCGGTTACCTGGTCGCGCAGCCAGGGCAACCCGCCTTCGCCGTGGGCATCGTCGATCCCCACGCTGATGCGTTCCTGGGCCGCTCGACGCCGAAGATCATCTACCGCCTCAGCGTGCAGAGCCAGCTCGAGGACGCCATCCTTTCCTTCGACTGGTCGCCGGACGCGCAGCGGTTGGTCGTGGTCCAGGCGCCCCGGAACGCGGACAGCGGCCCCATCCAGATCGTCGACCTGGCGACGGCCACCGTGATCCGGCCCGGCATCAATGGGTCCGCGGTCTACTGGTCGCAGGACGGCACCATCGTCTACCTGCGCAATGGGCTGCTGCGACGGTTCCGGCCCTTAACGCTCGAGGACGTTGCCCTCACCGATTCGGCGGACGGGCGGGTCAACGATCCGGTGGCACTGAGCCCCGACGCCTTTCGGCGGCTGACCGCGGCCGGACCGGAGCTCTGGATCTACGACCTGTCGGCCAGTGGCGCCAGCACCTACCGCCGCGGCGGCCCGCTCGATATCACGGGCGCCGCCTGGCTCAACGACAACAGCACGCTCTTTGTCGCCACGGGCACGGGTAACTCGGCGGCGCTCTACCGGGTCAACATCTTTTCGGCCGGCGAGGCCGGCGGCGTGGTCAAGGTCACCGGAAGCAAGGACGCACCCAATGGATCGACTCCCACCACGCCCGCCTACGATCGGCGCGTCAGCTTCGTGGGCCAGGTCGACCAGCTGCCCCAGGTCTGCGTGATGAACGGCGACGGCTCCCGCCCGCAGCAGCTGACCGAGTGGGAAGCCGACTACCCCTACACCGGCAAGGCCCCGAACTGGGTGCCGATCGGCTAGGCGGCCCGCGGGAGGGCATCGTCGGACGCGATCTCGAGATTGGTGGGCGGCTTCAGGTAATTCGCATGGAAGTAGGCGCGCACCCGGACCGTGACCAGCATGGCAATCGCCATCAGCAGGGCCGATGACCAGAAGGGCATGCTCATCTGGAGGCCGTACATCCAGCCGGCGATCGGATAGGCGACGATGACGACGGCGCCGGTGACCAGCGCGAAGAGCCCGTACCCCTTGGCCATGGCATAGTCCGGCAGCACTTCACCGATCACGGCGGTCATGACCTGACGGAAGGACCAGAAGGCACCGCGCAGGAAGAAGGCGAACCCCAGGAGCGGCAGGGCCATCGAGGAGAGGAGCAGGATGGCGGAGAGGACGTAGGCCGCCTCGAAGCAGAGGACGATGACCACGCTGCCGAGCGTCCGGCGCAGCCGCCCGAGGCTGAGACCCATGAAGACCGAGCCCAGGTAGAGCACGCTCATCAAGACGCCGATCCAGAAGTTGTCGACGTGGGCCGCCTCGCGCGCATAGAGCGCGGTGAAGGTCCAGGGGATGAAGATGATGGCGGTCACGACCGTGAACAGCGACAGCATGACCCGATAGGCCGGGAAGCTCATGAAGGACACCCAGAAGAGCGCGGTCAGCGGGACGACCTGGGCCAGCCAGCCGGACAGCACGCTGGAGGCGATCAGCCCCAGGGAGTAGGCGGAGAAGACCGTGGTCATCACCGCGGCGATCCGGTCGCGGGGCACGCCCAGTGACAGGTAGACGCTGATCGCCGGAGTGTTGAAGACGGAGAGCTGCAGGAAGAGGATCCCGACGGCGGTCCAGCCCCAGTGGGGCGCCACCGCGTAACAGAGCGGCGCCGGCACGGCGAGCATCCAGCCCGCGATCACCGTCTTGCGCAGGTCGCGGCGCTCGGCCAGCCGGGTCCCGGGCAGCATCACCAGGGTCGCCACCAGCATGCCGATGGCGGCCAGCACGCCGATCTCAAAGGCGCTCGCTCCGAGCTCACGCTGATAGATGACACCGAAGGCGATGAAGGGGCCGGCGCCCAAACCGGAGAGCCCGTGGGCGAAGAAGAGCAGCCAGCCGCCCCGGTCGATCCGGACTCGGGTCTCGGCGCGATGGCCGCCAGCCGGCTCGGGGACCGGGCGGAGCCCGCGGGCTGGGAGCACACCCGTATATCGCGTCCGTCGCGGCGACCCATCGAGGCAACCGGCGACGAAGCGGTGAAAGCGCGGGGCGAGCTACTAGGCGGCCGCGAGCCGCTCGTCGAGGCTGATGCGACGGTGCCAGTGCGCCAGCCAGCGTGGCGCCCACCAATTGGCCTTCCCGAGCAAGCGCATCACCGCGGGCACGATCAGCGCCCGTACCAGGGTGGCATCGATGGCGACCGCGATCGCCAGGCCCAGACCGATCGACTTGATCAGGACAACGTCCGCCAGGCCGAAGGCGAGGAAGACAGCCACCATGATGCCCGCGGCGCCGGTGATCAGCCGGCCGCTCTTCTCCAGGCCGTCGGCGACCGCCCGCGTCGTGTCGCCGGTCCGCCGGTACTCCTCCTGAATCCGGCTGATCAGCAGCACCTCGTAGTCCATCGAGAGCCCGAAGACGATGCAGAACAGCAGCACCGGGACGGAGGGGTCGAGGGGAGCGGCGGTGAAGTTCAGCAGCGAGCTCAGATGACCTTGCTGGAAGATCCAGACCAGCGCCCCGAAGGAGGCCCCGATCGACAGGATGTTCATGATCACCGCCTTGAGCGGGAGCACGACCGATCCCGTGAGCAGGAAGAGCACCAGGTAGGTGACGATCATCACGTAGCCAACCGCGAGTGGGATCCGTTGCAGGATGAAGTCGGTGAAGTCGATCGAGAAGGCAGCGACCAGCATCGTGCTCCCCGCGGGCGGGGCCATGCTACGCAGGGAGTGCACGATGGCGCGCGAGGCATCGCTTTCCTGGCCGTGCTTGGTGACGACCGAGAGAACGGCGATCTGCGAGCCCGTCGTCCCATGGACGATCGCCTGGACCCGCGCCGGCTGCGCCGCGGCGGGCTGGGTGAGCAGCGCCTGGTAGGCGGCGCGACTCAGGGACGGATCGAAGCTCACCAGGCTCTCCACGTTCTCCACGCCCGGGATCTGCTTGATGCGCTGCGCGAGGTCGTAGACATCTCCCACCCGCTGACTGGTGAGCGGACCACCGGTCGGATAGTTGACAACGACGTTGAAGCGGGTCTGACCCTGACCGGGGAACTGCTGTAACCGGTCGTAACCGCGCCGGGTTTCGGCGCTGGGCGGCAGCATCCCGACGTCCCCGTTCGCGATCTTGATTTGCAAGAACGGCGACGCCATCAGCAGGAGCAGCGCGACGATCGGCAGCAGCACCAGCAGCGGCCTGCGCATCACGCGAATCGCCAGGCCATGCCAGAGCCCGCGACCGGCCGCGCCGCGGGGCAAGGGTACTCGGAACCGGTTCACGCGATGACCGAGGATCGCCAGGAGCGAGGCGAGGAAGGTCAGCGCATAGAGCACCGCGATCGCGACCACGATGGCGCCGGCGAAACCCATCGATGCGAGGAAGGAACCCTGGAAGAAGAGCATGGCGCTCAGCCCGATCGCGACCGTGATCCCGGAGAACGTCACCGCCCGCCCCGAGGTTCGCATGCTCGCGATGAGCGCCTGTTCCGTGGTGCGGCCGGCCGCCAGCTCTTCGCGGAACCGGTTGACGATGAAGAGCGAATAGTCGATCGCCACCCCGAGACCAATCAGCGTGACGATGTTGGTCGCATAGGTCGAGACATCGGTGAAGCGGGCGAGCACGCCGACGGCCGCGAGTCCGCCGACGACGGCGACGCCGCCCACACCGAGGGGCAGCAGCGCGCTGACCACGGTGCCGAAGACGATCAACAGCAAGACCACCACGACGACCAGCGAGACGACCTCGGCTCGCTGCAGGTCGGATTGCAGATACTTGTCGAAGTCCGACGCCACGGCGACGTTGCCGGTTCCCAGGACCTGCAGCTGATCGGAGTGCACCTTGGCACGAAGCTGCGTGTAGTACTGGCGGGCGGTGGCGTAGTCGTCCTTGAGGGTGACCAGCGCGTAGACGTGATGGCCGTCGGTGGAGGTCATGGCGCGCGCTTGCTCGGCCGGGACATCAAAGGGAGTCTCAATACTCTTCACCCGCGCGTCATTCTTGAGCGGCTGCAGCGCGCTGAGCACCGCGGGTTTGAACGCCGCGTCCTGGACTGGCATCGTCTGGCTGCCAAAGACCAGGACAAAGGACGACCCGGCGCCGTTCTGGGGAAGCTGACTCTGCATCAGGGCGACCGCGCGTCCGGACTCGGTGTTCCCCCCGCCGCTGTTCTTCGTGGTGCCTCCATGGAGCAGCGCGAGGATCGAGGCGGCCAGCAGGATCCCGGAAACCCCGAGCATCGGCCAGCGGAATCGGTAGACGAACTGACCCCACCAGGCAAACATGTCAGCCGCCCTGCACGGAGGTGAGCCGTGGCCGTGTGGCAAAGGCGATCGCCATCTCGCTCAGCGCGTCGATGGCCGCGTCGCCGTCGAACGCGGGGTCCATCAGCTTTTGCAGATAGATACCGTGCAGGCTGCCCCACATGGCGGCCGCGATCGCGTCCACGGAGGCATTCGGCGGGTCAGGCATGCCGGCGATGATGCCCTGGACGATGCGGGCGATGAACGCGCGCCGCTCCTCGATGAAGGCGCGCACCGCCGCCGCAATCCTGGGATTGTGCAGGCCGACGCCGAACATGTCGAACGTCAGGAGGAAAAGGCCGCCATAGATCCTGAGCTCCTCCTTGGCCAGCTCGAACCCCGCTCGGGCGAACATCATCGGGTCGGCATCTTCGGGGAGCGGTCCGCTGAGGTTCATCCCGGCCTGCGCCCAGCCGTCGATCACGGGCTTGCAGCCGTGCTCGATCGCCGCCACCAGCAGGTCTTCCTTGGTCTCGAAGTAGTAGTGCGCCAGGCCCGGCGCCACCCCGGCCTCGGCGGCGATGTCCTTCATCGAGGTCTTTAGGTAGCCGCGCTTGACGAGCGTGCGATAGGCGGCGTCGACGATCCGCTCCTTGGTCTGATCGGGCACCGGCTCCCCCAGGGTTTATTTGGTCAATCAATCAAACGCTGGGCCATTAAAGCAGGGCTGGGGCCTGAAGTCAAGCGGCGCGCCCTGGCCGGCTAGCCGGCGACGGCGGGACGGAGCACCGGCTGGGGGTGCGCCGTGTACTCGGCCACCAACCGGTCGACGGTGTCCGTCCAGGTGAACTGCGTGGCGACCAGCCGGCTGCGGCGGCTGAAGCAGCGGCGCAGCTCCTCGTCGGCGAGCAGGCGACCGATCCGTTCGGCGTACTGCGCGGGGTCGTGGGAGACGAGGGTAAAGCCGGTCAGGCCATCTTTGACGATGGTGGGGAGACCGCCAACGCGGGCGGCAACCACCGGCGTTCCACAGGCGGCCGCCTCGAGCGCCACCAGACCAAACGATTCGCTGTAGGAGGGAACGACGCAAACCGCCGCCAGGCTGAGGTAGCCGGCCAGCGCGGGCTGTTCCACCGAGCCCAGGAAGCGGACCTGTCCGGCGATGCCGAGCGAATCGGCCAGCGCCATGAGCCGGGCCTGTTCGCCACCGCTCGAGCGGCTCTCGCTCGCGCCGTTGTGGCTGTCGTCACCGATCACCAGCAGGACGGGCGGTTCCGGCTGGGCCCGATCGGCCGCCAGGTGCGCCATCGCCCGGATGACGGTTTCGGCGCCCTTGAGGCGCTCGAGGCGTCCCGCGAAGACGACCACCTGGGTGTCGCCCAGACCCAATCGCTTCCGAAGCGCCGCGGTTGGCCGGTGCGCGAAAACCTGGAGATCCACGCCGGGCGCGACCACGCTCAGCCGGTTTCGCGATGCGCCGTAGAGACGGATGAGGTCATCGGCCTCCTGGATGCTGGAGGCGATCAGGCGGTCGCAACTCCGCACGATCGCCTGCTCCACCGCGATCCGATGCTCTGGCTCGACGATCGCGCCCTCCGCCGCTCGCTCGTTCTTGACACGAGCCAGGGTGTGGAAGGTGTGGAACCAGGGCAGGTTCCACTCATCGCGTAACCTTGAGGCGACCCAGCCGGAGAGCCAGTAGTGGCTGTGAACCAGGCTGTAGCCAACTCGCCGGCGGCGCTGCTCGCTCAGGATGGCCTCGCTGAAGTCGGGGAGCAGGTCGAAGAGCCGCGCCTTCTCGATGTCCTGCGCGGGCCCCACGGCCAGGCGAGTCACCCAGCTCCGCTCCGCCAGCCGGATCCGGTCCGGCCCTTCCAGACTCGACCGCCGCGTGAAGACCTCGGTCGCGATCCCCCGCCGGCTCAGTTCCTCGCAGACCGCCCGCACGTAGACGTTCATCCCGCCGTTTTCGCCGGCCCCCAGGGCGGCGACCGGCGAGGCATGCAGGCTAACGATCGCGAGCGGTTTCAACTGTCGGTGCTCCTTCCTGGTTCCAGGGTCGCCACCCCATCGTCGCCGCTTGGTCACCGCGCGGTCAACTTCGAATGCGTACCAGCGCGCTGCGGACCGGCAGCAAAGCTGCGCCGGCCGCGCGACGAGTTGTCGATGACGGCGCCCTGTGCTACCGTTGTCCGGATTCTTAGCCACCCTGGCCGGAACCCAAACTTACGATCCACCCACCGCCAGTCAACCCGCTGAAGCGATTTCGGCTCCCGCTTCTGGTTCTCACCCTGGTCTTCTGCTACGGGGTGATCGGCTACATGGTGTTGCTGCGTTGGAACTTCATCGACTCACTCTTCATGGTGCTGACCACCGTGACAACCGTTGGCTACGAGGAGGTTCATCCGCTCGGCGAGGGCGGCCGGGTCTTCACCATGACGGTCATCGTCCTCGGCGTCGGCACCATGCTCTACACGCTCGGCATCCTCGCGGAAACGCTGATCGAAGGACACCTCGGCCGGTACGCTAGGATGCGCGGCATGGAACGCCGGATCGCCGGCCTCACCGATCACTTTATCGTCTGCGGATACGGCCGGATGGGGACGCGCGTCGCCCAGGAGTTTCGCCAGCTCGACACGCCCTTCGTCGTCGTCGAGAGCAATCTCGAACCGCTGGAGCGGCTGCGCGCGAGCGATCTGCTCTACGTCGAGGGGGACGCCGCCTCGGACGACTCCTTGCTCAAGGCCGGCATCCTGCGCGCCAAAGGGCTGGTCAGCGCGGTCGACTCCGACGAGCGCAACGTCTTCATCACCCTCACCGCCCGTTCCCTGAATCCGGCGCTGCTGATCGTCGCCCGCTCCTCCTACCAGGACTCGACCGAGAAGCTGCGTCGCGCCGGCGCCAACCAGGTGGTCTCCCCTTACCTGATGGGCGCCCACCGGATGGCGGCGCTGGCGGTCCGGCCGGTGGCGGTCGACGTCCTCGATACCGTGCTCCACGGCGAGAACATCGACCTGGTCGTCGAAGAGTTGCTGGTGGTGTCCAGCTCCAAAGTGCTCGGCCGGACACTCGCCGACTCCGGGATCCGGGAGGCGGGCGCGAACGTCCTTGCCATTCGCAAGCGCACCGGGCAGCTGCGCATCAACCCTCCGCAGACCCAGGTGCTGGAGAGCGACGACCTGCTGGTCGCCATTGGAACGCGCAAGCAGATGAGCGCCGCCGAACGGCTGCCGAGTTTCAGGTCGAGCTCTTCGACCCGATGCGCGACCAGAAGGTTCTCGCCGGCCGCCTGACCGCGCTCTATGGCCCGGTCGCGCGGCGAGTGCCGTTCTTGTGGGGCGCCGCCTACCACGCGACCAACCTGCAGCCGACCGTGCGCCTCTTCCAGCACGCCATCGGCCGAGGGTTGCGTCGCAAGCTGCGGCAGGTGCTCGAACCACGCCCCGCCCTGGTCGCAAGCTTCCATCCGCTGTTGAATCATGTCGCCGTCGACGTCATGCCCTACGGGGTCCCGCGCGTAACCGTTATCACGGACTGGATCAACTTTCACCAGGCATGGACCGACCTCACGGCGGACTGCATCATCTGCCCCTCCGATGCCGCCGTCGAGCTCTGCCGCCGCCGCGGGGTACCGGCCGATCGTCTCGTCAAGGCCGGGCTGCCGATCCATCCCCGATTCCAGGACGCGATCCGGGGGTTCACCGACAAGACGGCGATGCGGCTCAAGCTTCGCCTGCGGCCGCACGCACCCACCGTCTTGCTGGCAGGCGGCGGCGATGGGACGGAACCGCTGCGCAAGTACGCGGCGGCGCTCGCCCGATCGCCGCAGGACATCCAGGTGCTCGCCATCTGCGGGCGCAACCAGGCGCTGGCCGAGCGCATCCGGGAGGATAATCACGCCGGCGTTCACGTCTTCGGCTTCGTCGACAACATGCCGGAGCTGTTGCTTGCCTCAGACCTGCTCGTCACCCGGGCCGGTCCCGGGATGATCGCGGAGGGACTGGCGTGCGGCTGCCCGCTGCTGCTGACGGGCTACTTGCCCGGCCAGGAAGAGGGCAATGTCAAAGAGGTGCTGGACCGCGGCCTGGGCCGCTACGTGCCGCGACCGAACAATCTGATGGACGCCGTGACCGAGTGGTTTGCCAAGCCGCAGGCGCAGCGGTTGGAGGACGCGGAGAAGGTGCGCGCGTCCGCCGATCCCGGCGCTGCCTTTCAGATCGCCGACGTGCTCGTCAGGCTGACAGGCCGTGGATAGGAAAGCGTTTCGCTGATATAACGCCCTGCGGAGGTCATAATGCGACCGCGCTAGACGGCTGCGCTCGGGCAGAGCTGGCGGAAATCGCAGCCGCCGCATTTCATGCGGTCCGGCTTGGCCACAAAGAGCTCGGCACGGATGCCCTCCGCCACCTTCACGATCGTCTGCCGGTCTTCTTCCAGCCGTTCCTGCGGCTTGTCGACGGTGACCCGCTCGCTGGTCTCGAGGTAGTAGTACGAGAGGCTGAGCGGATCGAAGCGGAAGACCTCGCGGGCGGCCAGCGCGTAAACGCCGAGCTGCAGGTCCCGCTGTAGCTCCGCGGCCCGCTTCGCCGAGCCCGTCTTGTAATCGATCACCTCGTAGCTGCCGTCGGGATGGCGGTCGACGCGGTCGATCCGTCCCGTCAGTCTGAGCCCGTCCACACGGAGGCTGAACGGCTGCTCCAACAGCAGCGGCTTGCTCAGGTCGCCCGCATCGAAGGCACGGCGCAAGTAGGTCCGACCCAGGTCCTGCAAGGAGGGCGCCTGCTCCGGCGCGCAGAACCGTTCTCTCGCCCAGGCCGCCACGTAGGCCGAGTCCACCATCGCCCAGGTGAGCGGCGTTTCGCGTTCGATGCTCCCCAGCGCATCCTTGAGGGCCTCGTGCAGGATGCGACCGAACTGCATCTGCGGCTTCGGCCGGGTCGGCAAACGGAAGACGAAGCGGTACTGGTACATCTGCGGGCAGCGCAGGTAGGTGTCCACCTGCGTATAGGAGAGGGCGGCGATCGGCGGAGCGTCGTTGAGCGGCAGCTCCACCTGGCGGGCGACTTCCACCAGGCCGCCGGCCGATGCGGCCAGCAGCTGCGAGCCGGCCAGCTCGCGCGCCCCCTCGCCGCGGACCGGCGTCAGGAACCGCGACGGCCGCCAGTCCTTGACGCCTTCATAACGACCGGCCAGCGTGCAGACGATTTCCTCTCGGGCGCGCGTCAATGCGACGTAGGCCAGGCGTCGCTCTTCCGCGAGGTGCTGTTCGGCTGCGGGCAATTCCTCCTTCAGGAGCTCGTTCGGCAAGGTGAGTCCCTCGCCTCGGCGGCTCGCGGGAAAGCGGCCCTCCACCAGGTGGGGGATGAGGACGAGGCCGAACTCCAGCCCCTTCGCCTGGTGCACCGTCATCAAGTGGACGGCGTTGACGGTCTCGTCCAATGGCGCAATCTCCTCGTCCGCCTGCGCCGCCTCGGTCGCGTCGAGGTGCTTGAGGTAGGCGGAGAGGTGGTGGTCGGGATGCTCGTCGCAGTACGCCGCGACAAGCTCGGCGAGCTTCTGCACGTTGGCGCTCACCTGCAATCGCTCGATCGGTCCGAGGAACCGCTCCAGGTCGAGGTAGTGGGTTTGCTCCATCACCTCATAGAACAGGTCGTCCACGCCCAGCCGCAGCGCCAGGCCATTGAAGCGGCGCAGGTCTTCGGTGAGACGGCGGGCACCCATGTCGCTGGATTCCTGGAGGAGATCGAAGAAGCGCCGTCCGTCGTCCCGCGCCTGACGCGCCCAGCGGCCCGCTTGCACCGAGTCGACGGCGTAACGCGGCAGGCTCAGCAAGCGCATCAGGCAGACGGTGTCGTCCGGGCCGTCAACCGCGCGCAGGTAGGCGAGGCAATCCTTGATCTCCGGCTGTTGATAGAAACCGCGCCCACCGCTCACCTGGTAGGCGACGCCCTGGCGCTGCAGCGCGCGGGCGAAGTTGTGCAGGTGCGCATTGGCGCGGAGCAGAATGGCGATCGCGTTTGGTCGGTGGCGTCCTTCGTCGATCGCGGTCTTGACCAGGGCGGCGACGGCGTCGGCCTCCTCGGTGACACTGCTGGCCGTCAGCACGCTAACCGGACGCCCCTCGCCGCGTGTGACGATGAGCCGCTTCTCCAGCCGGTCTGGATCTTCGCTGATCAGCCGGCCGGCGGCGCGCAGGATGGGACCACGGCTCCGGTAGTTCTCCTCCAGCCGGATGACGGCGGCATCGGGAAAGACGGCGTGGAACCGTCGAAGGTTGGCCACCGACGCGCCGCGAAACTTGTAGATGCTCTGGTCATCGTCACCCACCACGCACAGGTTGCGCTCTGCTCCGGCAAGCAGCTCGAGTAGCCGGCTCTGCGCGAAGTTGGTGTCCTGGAACTCATCGACCATCAGGTGCGTGAAGCGCGTGGACTGCCGGGCGACCACCGACGGTTCCTGCGCCAGAAGCTGCACGCTGAAGTAGATGGTGTCGTCGAAGTCCAGGCGTTCCTCGGCGAGCAGCCGCTCCTGGTACTCGCCGTAGATCCGCGCGGCTTCCCGTTGGGCGGCCAGCACCGGATCATCGATCATCGCGTTGGCGTCCGCCCACGCCCGGAATTCGACGGGTGAGACCAACTCCTGTTTCGCGCGTTCGACCAGCTTGAGCAGTTCGCCGATCCGCTCGTAGGGCCGCTGGGCATGGAAGAGGTGGGGCGGTCTTAGCTCCAGCAGGACGTCGCGCATCAGCTCCCACTTGCGGACCTCGGACACGATGCGGAACGCCTTCGGGATGCCGCAGAGCCAGCCCTCTTCCTGGAGAAACCGCTGGGCGAAGGCATGATAGGTGAGGACGAACCGCTCGCCGGCCGGCAGGTAATCCTCCTGCTCGACCCGCTCGAGCACCTCGCGCGCCACCTTTTCCGTGAACGTCAGGAGCAGGATGTGTTCGGCCGGCACGCCCTCCTGGCGAAGCCGGCGGTAGCGCTCGACCAGTACGCGCGTCTTTCCGGTGCCCGCTCCGGCCACGATCAGCAGGGGTCCCCCCGCATGGGCCACCGCGGCCCGTTGCGCGTCGCTGAGCGCGGCGGTTGTCGCGATCATTCCTCGGATTTCCCTCCCCTCCAGGGGGAGGGCAGCCTGGGGGCTCCCGACTGCCGGAAGCGGATCTCGCGCACCACGGGCGCACCAATGCGCTCGTTCAGCCGGTCGATCAACACGCCCCGCTCGAGATGGAGTTGATGCGCCAGCGCCGGACTGCTGGCGGTCACCAACAACGTGCCGCCGGTCAGCTTGAGCGCATGGGTCTCGCGGGCCAGGTGCTCACCGACCACCTGCGGCCACAGCCAGAGCGCCTGTGCCTCCCTCGTCCGCCGCGAGATGCCGAGCGACTTCAGCGCTTTGGGGAGCGCAGCCCCGATGCTACGCATGGATCCCCCCTTGCTCGACGCGGAAAACCGCGGCCCGTTCCAGGATGCTCTTCGGCAGGTCGTTGAGGTCGGCCGCGGTGATCAGCGCCTGGGGCCCGGGCTCGAGCGCGGCCAAGAGGCGCTCGCGACGCGCCGGGTCGAGCTCCGACATCACGTCGTCGAGGAGAAGCACCGGTTGCTCGCCGGTCACTTCGGCGAGATAGTGCAACTCCGCCAGCTTCAAGCTCAGCACGGCGCTCCGCTGCTGTCCCTGGCTGGCATAGAGCCTGGCTTCGTGATCGTCGAGCCACACCTCAACATCGTCGCGCTGCGGTCCGACAGCTGTCTGTCCACGCGCGATTTCTTCGTCGCGTGCGTCGCGCATGGCAGCCCTGAGCTGTTCCACGACGAGCTCCATCGGCGCCTCTCCGATTCGGGCGCCGGCGGGACGGTAGCGCAGTTCGAGCCGCTCTCGGTCGTCGCTGAGCTCCCGGTGAAACGCGGCCGTGATCGGTTGCAGCTCGAGCAGCCGGCGCTGCCGCTCCACCATGATGGCCGCACCCGACTCGGCCACGGCGGTCGTCCAGACGTCGAGCCCATCGACCGGCTGGCGGCCCTCCCGAATCGCACGCAGCAGGGCGTTGCGCTGCTCCAGCAGGTGCGAGTGGCGGTTCAACTCCCGCGCGTGGTCGTGATCGATCTGCGAGAGCAGCGTGTTGAGAAAGCGGCGACGCCCCTCGCTTGGTCCTTTGACCAGCTGCAGGTCGTCCGGCCAGAAGAGCACGACCCGAAGCGACCCGATCATGTCGCTCGACCGCCGAGGGATGCCGTTGACGGTGAACTTTCGGGACGCACGCGAGCCGGTGGCGACGGAACTGAGGTTGATCCGCACCTCCAACTCCTTGAGGCCGGTGTCGGTCTGGACACCGCAGGTGACACGTGCGGCCGGCTGGCCGAAGCGCACCAGCTCGGCGGCTTGCTGGGTGCGTGGAGATCGGGTCAGGGCCGCGAGCGACACGGCTTCGAGGAGGTTGGTCTTCCCCTGTGCGTTGCCGCCGAAGAACACCGTTGCGGAGCGCTCCAGCGCCAGGTCCAGCTCAGCGTAATTGCGAAAGTCGAACAGAGAGACGTTAGCAAGGAACACGCGGTCCGCGTGCGGACTACATCGCCACTCTGACAGGCATGATGATGTAAAGGTAGTTGTCCTTCCCCACCGGCTTGATCAGGCCGGGGTTCAGCGGGCCGGTGAAGCCCAGCTGGACCTCCTCGGTGCCAATGATGGCGAGCACGTCGAGAAGGTACTTGGAGTTGAACGCCACTTGAAGGTCCTGGCCTTCAATGGTCGCCTCTACGCCGGCTACGTTCTGCCCGACCTCGCTGGTGTTGGCCGTCACCGTCAGCTTGCCGCCCTCCGCCTTGAACTTGACGACGTTGGCGGCATCTTTGGAAAAGAGCGAGACCATCTTAGTTGTGAACAGCAGGTCCTGCGTCTTGCTCGTGATCGTCGTGGTACTCTGCCCCGGAATTACCTGCTGGTAGTTGGGATAGGTCCCCTCGATCAGCCGGCTCATCAGTTCCACGTCACGCGTCTTGAAGAAGACCTGGTTTTTCTGTGCGCCGACCGTGACCTCGACGCCATCGTCGCCGTTTTTCAGGATCCGGCTGAGCTCGCTCAACGCCCGCGCCGGGATCACGATCGTCTCGCCCTCGCCCGGTTCGGCCTGGACCGCCAGGGTTTTGACCGCAAGCCGGTGCCCATCGGTGGCGGCGAAGGTTGCTTTGCCCCCGTTCAGGTGCACGTAGACGCCGGTCAACACCGGACGCCCCTCATCGCTGGAGGCGGCGATCACCGTCTGCTCGATCGCGTCCTTGAGCTCGGCCTGGTCGACTTTGACTTTGCGACCATCGACGCCGGCGGGTACCGG
>WNFI01066360.1_pt1 | contig 19979 bp, 20 predicted proteins | sample 5400471 | NCBI WGS metagenome assembly WNFI01 (sample SAMN13153348, study PRJNA577476) | soil metagenome | isolation source: 100 cm saprolite on Douglas fir-dominated hillslope | place: USA:California | collected 2013-09-17
AGAATCTACCCCCTGTCAAGGGATATATGTGAGCGATGTCACACAGGCCGGGCAGTTGCCCGGGCAACATATTCATTGATCGAGAAAGGCGCAGCGTAACCCGCTGCATCTCTCCTGAATCCCTCCTCCCTCGAAACGGCCCGCTTCCCCGGCGGGTCGTTTCTTTTAACGGCTCGCCCTCAGGAGGCCGGAGGTCGGGCCTCAGGCGGTCGCCGTCAGGCGGGGCCGGCGGTCGCCCGGGCGCCCAGGATCGTCCCGCCGGCGCTTCCCGGCAGCGGCTCGCCGGTCACCGCGAGATGCACACGCTCCGCGATCTTCGAGCCGGTGAAGCCGATCTCCTCGTGCAGCAACGCGGGCTTGCCGTGCGTGACGTAGCGATCCGGCAGGCCCACCCGCAGTATTCGCGGGATCGGCGTGCCGGTCTCGTTCAGGGTCTCCCATACGGCCGAGCCGAAGCCGCCGGCAAGTACGCCCTCCTCGACGGTCACGAGCAAATCGTGCTCGGCCGCCAGCTGGGCGACGAGTCCGGCGTCGACGGGCTTGGCGAAGCGGGCGTCGGCCACCGTCACGGCGATCCCCTGGGCGCGTAGCTGGGCGGCGGCTTCGAGCGCCTTGCCGACACCGCTGCCGTAGCCGATCAGGGCGACACGGCGACCGGGGACACCCTCGAGGTCCGCCTGGGAGAGGATCTCACCGGTGCCGATGGCGATCGGCTCGGGCTCGGCGGGAAGCTCGACGCCGACGCCCTCGCCGCGGGGGTAACGCAGGGCGACGGGGCCGTCGTATGTCAGGGCGGTGCGAAGCATCCGCTTGAGCATCGCCTCGTCGCGGGGCGCCATCAGCACGATGTTGGGCAGGCAGCGCAGGTAGGCGATATCGAAGGCGCCATGGTGAGTCGGCCCGTCGTCGCCCACGAGCCCGGCGCGGTCCATCGCGAAGACGACATCGAGCCCTTGCAGGCAGACGTCATGGACGATCTGGTCATATGCGCGCTGCAGGAAGGTCGAGTAGATCGCGAGCACCGGCTTGATGCCCTGCAGCGCGAGGCCCGAGGCGAACAGGACCGCCTGCTGCTCGGCGATGCCGACGTCGAAATAGCGCTCGGGCATCGCCTTCTGCAGGATCGACAGGCCCGTGCCGGAGTTCATCGCCGCGGTGATCCCAACGACACGATCGTCCCGCCGGCACTCCTCCACGAGGGCATCGCCGAAGACCTGTGTGTACTGCGGGGGCGGCGCCTTCGTCGCAGTGCCGCCGTTGCCCTCGGGTCGGGTCGGTGAGCCGTTGAGGATCGACTTCGGCTTGGCGGCATGCCACTTCTCCATCCCCTCCAGACCGCCCTCCTCCGCCGGGGCGAAGCCCTTGCCCTTGACGGTCGCGATGTGCACGACGACCGGCCGTTCGGCCGCCAGCGCCTCCCGGAGCGCCTTGCGCAGGCTCTTCAGGTCGTGCCCGTCGATCACGCCCATGTAGGCCCAGTCGAGCTCCTCCCACCACAGCCCGGGCGCCCAGAAGGCCTTGATCGACTCCTTCAGGTGCGGACCGAGGCGCTCGAACGCCGCGCCGATTCCGATCGGCAGGCGGGTGAGGCCGCCCTCGATGTCCGAGCGCGCATGCCACAGCTTCGGGTTCAGCCGGATGCGGTTGAAATACAGGGACAGGGCGCCCACGTTGGGGGCGATCGACATGCCGTTGTCGTTCAGCACGACGACGATCGGCGTGCCCAGGCCCCCGGCCTGTCCGATCGCCTCGAACGCCACGCCACCGGTCATCGCTCCGTCGCCGATCACCGCCACGACCTTGCCGTCCTCCCCCCCGCCCTCCTGGCGCATCGCCTCCTTGATGCCGACCGCGTAGCCGATCGAGGTCGAGGCGTGACCGGCGCCCATGATGTCGTGGGGCGACTCGGCGATCGAGCAGAAGGGCGCGAGGCCACCGTACTGGCGGATCGTCGAGAGGCCGTCGCGGCGGCCGGTGAGGACCTTGTGCGGGTAGGCCTGGTGGCCGACGTCCCAGAGGATCTTGTCGCGCGGGGAATCGAGCAGCGAGTGCAGGGCGACGGCGAGCTCGCAGGTGCCGAGGTTGGCGCCGAAGTGGCCGCCGATCTCGCCGACGGTGTCGATGATGTGCTCCCGGACCTCCTGAGCGAGCTCCTGGAGCTCCTGGTCGGAGAGGCCCTCGAGGTCCTCGGGTCCGTTGATCGTCTCCAGCAGGCTCATGAGGTGCGCGTGTAGATGAAGTCGGCGATGTCCTCGAGCTCGCTCGTCGAGCCCGCCTGCACGGCCCCTATCTCCGAGAGCTCGGCGAGGGCCGCCCTCGCGGTGCGGTGCGACTCGGCGGCCAGGCGCCTGGCCTGGTCGATGCCGAACTCGCTCACGTAGGTTCGCTTTCCGTGGCGCTCATCGCTTCCTCGTGGCTTTCCCAGTGCATCATCGGTGCCGGTCACGTCGAGAATGTCGTCGACGATCTGAAAGAGTACCCCGAGCTCCGCTGCGAAACGGCGGAAGAGGGTGGCCTCGGGACCGTCAGCGGTCCCCGTCAACAGTAGTACGCATAGCACCGAAGCGCCGATCAGACGGCCAGTCTTCAGCTCGTGCAGCCGACGCAGAGCCTGTGGCCCGGGGGGCGTGCCGTCGCTGATGTCCGCGTACTGGCCGCCGACCATGCCGCTCGCACCGGTTGCCGTCGCCAGCTCGGCCGCTGCGGCGAGCACCCGCTCGGGCTCCGATCGCTGCATCGTGAGCAGGTGCCGGAAGGCCTCTGCGTAGAGCCCATCGCCGGCGAGGATCGCGACGCCCTCGCCGAACTTGACATGGCACGTCGGCTGGCCGCGGCGCAGCTCGTCGTCGTCCATCGCCGGCAGGTCGTCGTGAATCAGCGAGTAGGTGTGGATCAACTCGAGCGCGGCGGCCAGCGGCATCACCTGCTCCTGCTCCAGGCCGACGGCCCGAGCTGTGGCGAGCGCCAGCACCGGGCGGATGCGCTTTCCCCCCGCCAGCAGCGAGTAGCGCATCGCCTCCTCGAGGCCGGCCGTGAGCGGCTCTTCGGAGAACCTCATGCCCTGCAGGTAGCGCTCGACCTCCTCGCGGAGGTGATCCGGGTAGCTGGCGCTCATGGACGGCCCGGCCGGCGCCTACAGAAGGCTGTCCTGGCCGGGAGCGGGCGCCGGCACCTCGGCGCGCGTGAGCTGCTCGAGCTCGGCCGCCGCCTGGGTGGCCAGGGCGGCGCAGTCCTCGACCAGGGTGGCCGCGGCGTCCGGCGAGAGCTCGCCGGAGCGAAGCTGCTCTGCGGCGCGCCCGAGGCGGCCGATCATCTCGTCAAGGCGCTCGACACTGCTCATCGGATGCGGGCATTCTCGCGCACCTCGCGGAGGACTGCCGCCAGCACCCCGTTGACAAAGGCGGGGGCCTCCGCGCCACAGAACGTCTTCGCGCTCTCGACGGCCTCCTCGATCGCCCCCTCCGGTGGGATCGGCTCATCCGCCGGCGCCGCGTCCGGGTGAAGCATCTCGATCAGGGCGATCCGCATGATCGACCGCTCGAGTGGCTGGATGCGCTCCACCGACCAGCCATGGGCGTGGCGGTCGATCACCGCGTCGAGCTCCTCGGCGCGGTCGGCTGCGGCATGGGCCAGCGCGCGAGCGAACAGCGACGCGCCGTCCGGCAGCGTCTCGGACAGCTCGCGGCCCGTCAGGTCGTGCTGGTAGAGGGCGACGACTGCTGCACGGCGCTGATCGGAACGGCGCATTCAGGCTCGGGCGACGTATTCGCCCGAGCGTGTGTCGACGCGGATCTTCTGACCGGGCTCGACGAACAGCGGCACCTGGATCACCGCGCCCGTCTCGAGCGTCGCGGGCTTCGTCCCTCCGCCTGACACGGAGTCGCCGCGCAGGCCCGGGTCGGCCTCGGCGACCTCCAGCTCGACCGCGCTCGGCAGCTGTATGTCGGCGGGCTCCCCGTCGATGAACAGCACGTCCACCTCGCTGCTGGGCTTCAGCCATCGCAGCGGCTCAGCCAGGGTGCCCTCCGCGACGGCCATCTGCTCGAAGGACTCGCTGTCCATGAAATGGGCGTCGGTCCCGTCGGCGTACAGGAACTGCATCTTGCGCGCCTCGGTCCGCACCTCGCGGAACTTCTCACCGGCGCGGAATGTCCGGTCGATCGCGTTGCCGTCCGACGCGCGACGCAATTTCGTCCGCACGAACGCCCCGCCCTTGCCCGGCTTGACGTGCTGGAACTCGACGATCTTGTAGATCGTGCCGTCCACCTCGATGTGGTTGCCGTTTTTGAACTGATTCGTGGACAGGATGGCCGATCAGCCCTTTCTAGAGCCAAAATCTCGAATGTGGTTGCCGTTTCTCGGCGCGCAGCATGGCCGCCGGTTGAGACAAGCCCCGGCCGAGCATCATAGGAGGATCGTGCAAGCAGCCCTGTTGGCGGTGCTCGCCTCCCTCTCGATCGCAGCCGCCGGCTGCGGTGGGACCGGTTCCTCCGGCAGGCCGAACGAACTCGCTCGGGCGCGAGCGAAGACGCGATGCCCCTCGGCCCCATCACTGGATCCCCGAACGGCGAGCGCGGCCAGTCTGGTGCCCGACGATCCGAAGCTCGCCCTCATCTGCCGTTACGTACCTCCGCCTGTCCGCCGTCCAGGTGGGTTCTCGCCCGCAGGAGACCGTTGGGCCACGGACTCGTCTCGGGTCCAGCTGCTGGCCCACTTGCTGGATCAGCTCCCGCCGATCGGCAAGATCGCAACGAGCTGCCCGGAATCGGGTGGCGGTCGTACGGACCTCATCGTGTTCGTCTACCCAGCCCGCCAGCCGACCAGAGTCCGGATCGAGCGCCGCGCCTGCATCCCGGTCACCAACGGGCGAGTGGTCCGATACGGCCTTGGATTGCCGTTCCGCGAACCTTCTCACTGGCCAGACGAAGGGCTGATCTAGAAGCCCAACAGCAGGATGTGGTTCAACGAACCAAAGTCAACTGGTTGGTGCTTATCAACGCGGATCAGCCCTTCTGAGGCCAAAGATACGATGCGGTTGCCGTTTCATCGGTGGAGCGCTGAAGCTGGCGATTGAGGCGAGCCCCGGCCGAGCATCATAGGAGGCTCGCCGCCCCAGCCGCGGCCGGAGGACTGTGCTGTCGATCTCCTGCTCGACCACGATAGCCGCGCTGCGCTGTTTCAGATCGCGGCGGGCGCTGAGGCGAGGGCCTCGGCCGCTCGCCTCAACCGTTTTGCGAACCGCGATCTGCAATCACCTGCGCATGCGACAGTATGAGTATGTCTCTGGACCATCGACTGCAGATCCTCATCGACGACGATCGCCACCGGCGAATCACCGCAGCCGCGCAGGACCGCGGCGTGTCGGTGGCAACGATCGTTCGCGAGGCGATCGACCGCGGCCTTGCGAACCCAGACGCCAGGCGACTGGCCGCCGGACGGCGGCCGCTGGACGCCCCGGACATGACGGTCCCTCACCCGTCAGATCTGCGCGAAGAGCTCGACGCGCTCCGCGCCCGACGCGCGTGATCCTGCTCGACACGACTGTCTTGGTCTACGCGAAGGGCGACGACCACCCGCTCCGAGATCCTTGCCGCGCTCTGATCGCGGCGATCGCCGAACGTCAGATCGAGGCGACGACCACTGTCGAGGCGATCCAGGAGTTCGTCCACGTTCGGGCTCGCCGCCGTGACCGCGGCGATGCGGCCACGCTCGGAAGCGACTACGCCGAGCTGCTCGCCCCTCTGCTGAGTCCCACCGTCGAGGACCTCACAGCCGGCCTTGCGATGTTCGCGAACGACGACTCCCTCGGCGCCTTCGACGCCGTCCTCTCGGCATCCGCCACCCGCACTGGCATGCAAGCCCTGGTCTCGGCCGATTCGGCTTTCGCCGGACTCGCAGGGGTCCCACACGTGATCCCGGATCACACAGGGCTCTCCGGGCTGCTTGACGGCTAGCTTGCCGTCTGGTGAGGCTGGTAGCCGGCGCAGAGCACGCGCATCCAGGCGATGCGCCCGCCCGACCCGGAGAGGTAGGCCTGCTGCTCCACCACGAAGCTCCCTTCGGGGTTTCGCACGGCGAGCCTGTAGCCCACCCGCTCGCGCTGGGCGACCCTGTCGGTCTCGACCTTCAGAACCTCGATGATCTCATCGCTCGGCTCGAACCAGTTTCCGAACAGCGTCTCGAGCACCTGCGGGGGATCGTTCGCCTCCCAGCTGCGCCCGGGCGTGAGCGCCCGGAAGTCGATCTGCGGGTCGAGCATCGCGGCGATCGCCTCGCTGTCCTTCGCCGCTAGCGCCGCCACGAACTCGGCTCCCATCGTCTCCTCTGCCGCCATCAGCGGATTGTCACCGAACCAGGAGTTCCCCGCGGTGACATCCGTCACGTTCACGATTCGTCGGGCGCAACCGTGCGGCGACGCCCGACGGCGCCCTGGGTCCGGGCCGGCGCGACCGCCGCAGAGGGGATGGCGGTCGCGCGGCCCGGACTGCTCGTGCCCAGCGCGGACCGTGTCGGCGTGACCTACTCATCGTCGGTCCATCCATGGCCGCCCCACCCCACCGAGGTCCGGCGAGAACGAGACGGTTCGCCGCCCCCGGCGCGCTGAGCACCGCCTCGTTATATGGTCCGCAGACGTCCGTCTACAAGCCGTGTTTCTGGCAAGGCCCGTCGCCCGTCGTCGACTTCGCCGGTACAGACGGCGTCGAACGGCTGGCTCTCGCCCGGCTTCGTCCTCGCCGGCGGCGTGGGGCCGGCCGCCGCTCTCCGCCCCCCGCTCACCCCCCGACGACCGGCAGCACCGGTGTGCACGCCGCCGCGACGGGATGCCTCGGGTCGAGCGCGTCCAGCACGTCGGCGTCGGCGATGTGGTCGTAGGGCATCGACAGGTGCTCGCCCTGGTCGAGCGGGCATTGGGCCTGCAGCAGGATGTTGGTGACGTGCCTGCCCGTGAGGAAGGCAGAGGTGTAGGGCGTCACGACCTCGTCGTTGGCCGACTCGATCACCGTGTAACGGACCCCGCCGACGGTTTCGCCGCCCGCGTTCAGCTTCGTCAGGAACGGCGAGCCGGCGGCCTGTTCTTCGCACGCCTGGCAGAGGCCGGCGAAGGACTCGGCGCCGGGGATCAGGCCGGCGAGCGTGAAGAACCCGTTGACGGTCGTCCCGTGGTTGGATGGCGCAAGCCCCACGAGCGCGCCGACGCTCGCGGCGCCGCCGAGGAAGCGGAGGTAGTAGCGCGGCATCATCCCGCCCTGGGAGTGGCCCACCAGGTCGACCTGGCTGGCTCCCGTCGCGGCGAGAACCCTGGCGACGAAAGCCGAGAGTTCTTCTGCGGATGCGGGGATCGGGCCGGTCGCGTCGATGCCGAACGCGCCACTGCCGTTCGAGGACCCGTAGTTCAGCGCGAACACGCAGTAGCCGTTGTTGGCCAGCAGCGGCGAGAGCGCCTGCCAGTCTCCCGCCATGTCGATGAACGTGCCGTGCACGAGCACGACGGGCCTGGGATGTGCGCTGCTCGGTTTGCAGGACCAGTCGTTCGCCCCCGGCGGGCTCGCCGTCGGGCTCGAGTGCGCGTAACCGGTGAGTCCGTTGTATTCGACCGGCAGGGGCGCCGCCTGGGCGGCGGAGGCGGCGAGTACGAGGCAGGCGATCGCGCCTGTCAGGGCGGCGGCGAGGCGGCGGGGCGTCATCGGGCTTCTCCCTCTGTGGTGGGCTGCGCGGCCCCCGCGACACCCCGGCGCGGTTACGGGCCGCCCGTTCTTGTATCAGAAGTGAACGCCGACGGCCACCCGTGTCAAGTCAGCGGGTCGACACCCACGGCGGCGGACGGGGCGGAGCCGCCGGCGCGCCTGCGCCCTCAGGCAGCGGCCCCCAGGCTCGCCATGTCGATGCCGATCACCTTCAGGCGCCTGCTCAGCGCGTTGAAGGCGAAGGTGTTCGTTTCCTCCATCGAGTAATCGAGGATCGCGTAGTCCTCCGGATCGGCGCCCCGCGGGACGAGCACCGCCGCCGCAAGCGGGATCAGCTCGGCCAGCCGCGTGACGATGCGCTGTCTGAGCTCAGGGTCCTTGGCCTTCTCCCGCAGGAACCAGGTGCCGTAGGCGACGTGGCGGTGCTCGTCCTGGGAGATCAGCTTGAAGCCCTCCACCCATCCCGGGAGGATCGACTTGCGTTCCATGTAATCGGTCAGGAACCATTGGCCCGTCAGCGCCAGGGTGCCCTCGATGACCATGTGGTAGAGCGTCACGAAGTCGACCTTGGCCTCGATGTCGGCGGGGTCTGCGACCAGCCGCCGGCCCCAGTCGACGAGCACGCCGTCGAACATCTCCACGAACGCCGGGTTGAGATCGCCGCGCGCCTGCTCGAGGCGGTCCTCGAAGGTTCCGTCGATCCCCAGCACCTGCTCGTAGAAGCGGTTGAAGTGCTGCGCGTGGCGCGCCTCGTCGACCTGCTGTGTCGCCAGGAAGGCCTCTTCGCTCTGGCTCTCATAGGCCATCACGAGCCCCGAGAACTGCGTCGTCACGCGCTCCTCGCCGATGAAGAACGAGGACAGGTTCCAGGCCAGTTGCGACCGCAGCTCCTCGTCCATCTGCTGCCAGTCCTCGCGGTCCTGCTCGAGGTCGATCGTGTGCGAGGACCACTGCTGGCGCTCCCAGAGCTCGTAGAGCTGCTGCGGGGTCATCAGCGTCACCGAGGCGAGCTTCGATTCGTCGGCGATCGTGCCGACGTCGCCCTGGCTGGTCAGGTCTAGGAGCGAGGGCATCTGCGTTGGGCCTCCTCGTGCGTTCGCGAAAGTGTCCTGGCGTCCCTCGGAGCCGCACCGGCCTGCCGGCCGCGCACCCCCTCCGGGCGAATCGTCTGCAGGACGACCATAACCGCTGCGGGGCACTCAAGTCGAGGGTTCCCGGGGTCGATGCGAATCCATGCGGCGAGTTCTCCGTGAGAACGCTCTCTGCGCGCTGGCGGCGGCCGCAGGCTGCGCCGCGCTGGCCTGGCTGGGCCTCTACGGACCCGCCTGGAACGACTACGAAGTCGAGCTCGGTCCGGCCGTCGAAGCGCTGAACGCGGGGCACCTTCACGCGTTCCTGTCGCTCTCGCCCGTCTACGGAGGATCGCTGATCGAGCGCGCCCCGTTCGCTCTCCTGCCTGGCCTCTGGGGCGCGGGGGAACCGGTGGTCTACCGCTTCCTCGCCATCCCCTGCCTGCTCGCATCGGCGCTGCTCGGCGTGTGGCTGCTCGCGCGGATGCGCGCCGATCGTCGCCCGGCGCTCGCGCGGGCCGTCACGCTGAGCCTGTTGGTCGCCAATCCGGTGACGTTGCGGGCGCTCGAACTCGGGCACCCCGAGGAGCTGCTCGGCGCGAGCGCCTGCGTGGCCGCCGTGCTGCTGGCCGGCGCCCCCACCGTGAGCCGGCACCGTGCGCTGGCCGTGGGCGCGGTGCTCGGTCTGGCCGTGGCCAACAAGCAGTGGGCGCTGATCGCGGCGGGTCCCGTGCTGCTCGCGCTGCCGCCTGCCCGGCGCCTGCCCGCGGCGCTCTGCGCGCTGGCCGCGGCTTCTGTGATCGAGGCGCCGCTGCTGATCGGCGCCGCCGGCTCCTATGCGACCGCAGCCGGCACCGCCGCGGCGCCGTCCACGACGGTCTTCCAGCCCTGGCAGGTCTTCTGGTTCTTCGGTCACCACGGTTCGCTCGTGCATGGCCTGTTCGGAGTCCAGAAGCCCGGCTACCGCATCGCCCCCTCCTGGGCCGGTGAGATCAGCCATCCGCTGATCCTCCTCGCCGGCCTCGCGATCGCCGCGGGGCTGTGGCGACGGACCGCCGGCCGGCGCCTGCCGGCTCGCACGGCTCTGCTCGCCCTGGCCGTCACGCTGCTCGCCCGCTGCGTGCTCGACACGTGGGACACGATCTACTACCTGCTGCCGGCGATCCTCGCGCTCACCGCCTGGGAGGCCGGCGGCCCGCGGCGGCGCCCGCCGGTGCTCGCCCTGGGTCTCACGGTCCTCGCCTGGGCGCAGTTCCAGTGGCTGCCCGGCCGCGTCTCGCCCGACGCCCAGTCGGCGATCTTCCTCGCCTGGTCGCTGACGCTGCTCGGGTGGCTCTCGTTCCAGCTGCTCGCCGTGACGGCCTCCCCTCGCCGCGCTCGCCCGGCGCCCGCCGGTCCGGAGCAGAGGCCCCGGCTCGGCGTGCTGGAGAGCCCTCAGGAGATAACTGTGAGGTCCTTCGAGAGCCCCGTCAGGACGTCTCTGCCGCCGTCCCGCACGACCGTGAGGTCCTCGATGCGCACGCCCAGCCGGCCCGGCAGGTAAACCCCCGGCTCCACGGTCACGACGTTGCCGTCCTCGAGCGGCTCATCGCCGGCCGTGCGCGACAGGCGCGGTCCCTCGTGGACCTCGAGGCCGACGCCGTGGCCAAGGCCGTGGCCGAAGTTCTCGCCCTGCCCGGCGCGATCGATTACGTCGCGTGCGGCGGCGTCGACTTCGCGGCCGTTCGGACCCGACTGCACCGCGGCGAGCCCGGCGAGCTGCGCCTCGAGCACGAGCGCGTAGATCTCGCGTGGCTGCTCGCCGATGCCCTCGCCGGTAGCGTACGTGCGGGTGCAGTCCGAGCAGTAGCCGTCGAGCATCGCGCCCCAGTCGATCGTCACCAGTACGTCGGGCGCGATCTCGACGTCGCGCGGCTGCGCGTGGGGCAGCGCGCCGTGCGCCCCGGAGGCGACGATCGAGGGGAAGCTGAGCGCTTCGGCGCCGAGCCGTCGCATCGCCGTCTCGAGCTCGAAGGCGACCTCGCGCTCGGTGCGGCCGGCGAGGCCCGTTTCGAGGACCCCCTGCAGCGCCTCGTCGGCGAGCACGGAGGCGGCTGCGATCAGCGCGATCTCCCCGGGTTCCTTGACGAGCCTAAGCCCGTCGACGAGGCCATCCGCCTTGACCAGCTCCCACCCTCCGGGCAGCAGCCCGCGCAGGCGATCGTGGGCCTTGACGGAGAGCTTCGAGGCGTCGAACCCGAGCCTGCCGCGCTCGCCGTCGAGCAGCGCCGGCAGCGAGTTGCCAAGCTCCCCCGTGACGATCGAGCGCTCGAATGCCGGCGCGACCTCCGCGGCGGACTGGGCCTCGTAGCGGAAGTCGGTGACGAACTGCGCGCGCCCGCCGCTCACGCCGCGACCGCCAGCGTTCGGCACCAGGGCGAGGCCGTTGCTGCCCGTGTAGCCCGTGATGTAGCGCAGTTCGACGGCCTCGGCGAGCAGCAGCACGTCGAGCTCCGCGCCCTCGATCCGAGCCTGCAGCCGCTGCAGCCGCCGGGCGAACGCGTCGCTATCCGCGGGCACGTTCATGTTGCCATCACGCGTCCTGCTCCAGGCGCTCGAGCAGCAGGGCCAGGGCCTCGCCGTAGCCCTCGGGGCCACGCCCCCGCACCGACGCGAAGCACAGCTCGCCGATCACCGACTGGTGGCGCCAGGGCTCTCGGGCGAGCGGGTCGGAGAGGTGCACCTCGACAGCCGGCAGGGCGGCGATCTCCAAGGCGTCGCGCAGGGCCCACGCGTAGTGCGTCCAGGCGCCGGGGTTCAAGATCACGCCGCCCGCGGCGCCGCGCAAGCCGTGTAGGTGCTCGATGAAAGCGCCTTCGTGGTTGCTCTGGAAGCAGCTCACCTCGAGCCCGAGCGAGCGCCCCTGCTGCTCGACCATCGCTTCGAGCTCGGGCAGCGTGAGCGTGCCATAGAGGTCCGGGTCGCGGTTGCCGAGCTGGTCGAGGTTGACGCCGTTCATGACCTCGATCCTGAAACCCGGTCCGCTCATCGCGGCAGCTCCTCGATGGCGGCGCGGACCTCGGCCTCGGGCACGGTGCGGCCGTATGCGACCCGTCCCGGACCGTCGAGGAGCACGAACGGCACCTCGGCCCCGAGTCGCTTCTTGTCTCGCTGCACCGCGGCGAGTACGTCCTCGACCGTGACGCCCTCGAGTCGCACGGGCAGGCCGCGTGCGGAAAGCAGCTCGCGGACCTGCTCGCGCAGCGCATCCTGGCCGGACAAGCGGAGCGCGACGAGCAGGCCGAGGCCGACGGCCTCGCCATGGCGGTAGCGCGCGTAGCCCGTGGCGGTCTCGATCGCATGGCCGACGGTGTGGCCGAGGTTCAGCAGCTGCCGGGGCCCGGAGTCGCGCTCGTCGGCGGCGACGATCGCGAGCTTCGTGCGTACGCACGCGAAGATCGTCTCGGCGTCCGGCTCGGCACCGGCGGCCACCGACTCCCACAGATCCCCGCCGGCGATCAGCGCCGTCTTCAGGACCTCCACCCAGCCCGCCGCGAGCTCGGCGGGCGGCAGCGTGGCAAGGACCGAGGGGTCGGCCAGCACGCCGGCCGGCTGGTGGTAGGCGCCCACGTAGTTCTTCGCCGCCGGCAGATCGATGCCGGTCTTCCCCCCGTAGGCCGAGTCGACCTGGGCCACGAGGGAGCTCGGCACCTGCACGACGGGAGCGCCTCGCTGGTATGTCGCGGCGCAGAAGCCGGCGAGGTCGCCGACGACACCGCCGCCGAGCGCCAGGACATGATCGGCCCGGGTCATCCCGGCGGCTGCGAGGGCGGTCCAGACGCGCTGAGCGGAGGCGAGCGTCTTGCTCTGCTCGCCGGGGTTGATCGTGACGGTCATGGCGGTCTCGCCGAGGCGCCCGGCGTAGCGCTCGGCGACGTTCCCGTCGGTCACGACGAACGCCCGCGAGCCGGCGCGGTCGAGGGGCCAGCTTTCGAGGATCCGGGGGCCCTCCTCTCTGAGCAGGCCCTCGCCGATCAGCACGGGATAGTCACCGGAGGCAGCCGTGGCCCACAGCAGGCGAGCCCGCCCCTCGAGGTGGTTGAGGATCGTCAACGACGGCGCGATCGCTGCGAACGCGCCGCGCGGCAAGGGTCCGAGAACTGCGGCAGCGAGGCGCTCGTAGACGGGCCCTCGCTCGGCGTGAAGGCGCCCGAAGGACTCTCGGTCGGCGGCAAGCGGCCGCTGCGGCGCGGCGCCGTTGGCCGAGACCCGCTCCCAGGCGGTGTCCACGTCGATGTCCAGGAGCACGGTCGCCTCACCGTCCAGCGCACGCCGCACGCGCTCGGACAGCACGCTGCCCCCGCCAAGCGCGATCACCTCTTCAGGACGGGCCTTGTCGAGGACATCCAGCACCAGCTCCTCCTCGGCCGCCCGGAACGCCTTCTCCCCACTGCGCTCGAACTCTTCGGCGACGGGGTGACCGAACCGCTGGGCCAGCAGTTCGTCGGTGTCGAGCGCCGGCTCCCGGCCGAGAGCGGTGGCCAGCTCGCGGGCCGCCGTCGACTTGCCGGCGCCCATGAAGCCAATCAGGACGATGGCCACCCGATGCGCTCCCGGTAGGCCGAGACGGCTTCGAGCACGTCGTCGATGTGGTCGCCGCCGAACTTGCTGCGATAGGCGCCCGCCAGCACGTAGGCGACCATCGCCTCGCCGACCACTCCCGCGGCGGGGATCGTGGCGGAGTCGGTGCGCTCGCGCAGCGCCTGGGCGGGCTCGTGGGTCTCTGTGTCGACTGACCGCAGCGGCTTCGTCAAGGTCGGCAGCGGCTTCATCGCGCCCCGCACGATCAGCGGCAGGCCGTTGGTCATCCCGCCCTCGAGGCCCCCGGCCCTGTTCGTCTCGCGGAAGTAGCCCTGCTCGGTGGAGTAGAAGATCTCGTCGTGGGCAGCGGAGCCCGGCAGACCGGCGATCGTGAAGGCGTCGCCGATCGAGACGCCCTTGATCGCCTGGATCGAACAGACTGCCTGGGCGAGCCGGCCGTCGAGACGCTGTTCCCAGGAGACGTGCGAGCCGAGGCCGGGAACGAGCCCGAAGGCCTGCACCTCGAAGACGCCGCCGAGAGACTCGTTGGCACGGCGCAGTTCATCGATCTCCTTGACCATCGCCCTGCCCGCGTCGGCGTCCAGGCAGCGCACCGGTGAGCTGTCGACGTCCGCGAAGTCCTCGGCGGACAGAGCCCGTTCGCGCTCGGGTGCGCGTACGGAGGCGATCTGCACGACGTGAGAGTAGACCTCGACGCCGAGCGTCCGCAGGAAGGCCTTGCAGAGCGCGCCGCCCGCGACCCGCGCGGCGGTCTCGCGGGCTGAGGCCCGCTCGAGGATGTTGCGCACGTCGGACTGCTTGTACTTCTGGGTGCCCACCAGGTCGGCATGACCGGGACGCGGGAGGTGGACCTCAGCGGTCTCCTCGTCGATCGGCCAGGGGCTCATGCGGTCTTCCCAGTTGGCGTAGTCGCGGTTTCGCACCTGCAGGGCGATCGGGCTGCCGAGGGTGAGACCGTGGCGGACGCCCGCGGTCACCTCGGCGGTGTCTCGCTCGATCTTCATGCGCCCGCCGCGGCCGTGGCCGAGCTGGCGGCGGGCCATGTCGGCGTTGATCTCCTCGGCGGTCAGGGGCAGGCCTGCGGGCAGCCCCTCCACCACGCAGGTGAGGCCGGGGCCGTGCGACTCGCCGGCGGTGATCAGTCGGAGCTCCACGGCCCCAAGCTTATTTAGGTGCCGGCCGGGCTCAGTGCGCGGCGGTGACGAGCGCGATGCGGGCGCGCGCGGCGGAGGCCTTGTGCGGGGGGAAGATGAGCACCCCGGGCTGCGAGGAGTAGCGCAGGAAAGGGAGCGTCTCGAGGTCGTTGATGCGGAGCACCTCAATGCCTGCACGCGACACCGCCCAGCCACGAGCCTTGGCGGATTTGGCCTTCCGCTTCTCTGGTGCGATCGAGAGGACCCGCAGTTCGTAGACGGTCGTCTGGCCTTCCGGGGAAAGGTAGCTGAGCTGCTCGGTCGCGCCGGGCTTCAGGTCGACCGCTTCGCATTGCGTGGCGCTCGGCAGGCAGGAGCCGGTGCCGGACAGGATCGCTTCGCCGACGAGCGTGAAGGTCGCCGCCTTGCCTTTCGCGGTGACGCCGCGAAAGACCAGCAGGGGGAGCTCCGCCGAGGGCAGAGGCGTCTGCAGCTTGAGCTTGGTGAAGGGGGTCAGCTGGGCGTCTTCCGGGGTCGTGCCCGGGGGCAGCGTGCCGAACTCGATCGCGACGTCGTAGACGATCTTCGGTTGTTTGCTCTGCTTCTTGGGTTCGCCGCCCTGCGATTTGCCGCCGGTTTCAGGCGTTGCGCCGCCGGCGCCGCTCGGGCCTTCAGTGCCTGTCGAGGGGCCGGTCGTGCCGCTCGTGGTCGAGCTGCCGGAGCTGGTGGTCGACGTTGAGCTGGTGGCGGCCGGGGCGCTGCCGGGGAGCGGTGCGAACGGGTTGCGGGCGTTGCCGGCAGCCTGTTCCTTGGAGCCGTCGGTGGTCTCGGCGACGGCGTGCTGCGGCGTCGTTGAGGTGACGGCGATGCCCGGCGCGGGCTTCGCGACGGGGCCGGCCGAGGCCTGCGGCGTGGACGAGCCGCCGGAGCCGCCGAGCGCCGCATAGGCGATCGCGGCGATGAGGCAGGCGGCGACGAGTGCGACGGCAGGCAGCAGGCGGCGGTCGGTGAGATCGGCGCGAATCGATGCGAGCAGCTCGTTCATGGCAGCACCTTCGCCACAGCGGGCGCGGTCGGCGAGGTCGAGCCGGTGCTCGAAGCAGGCGCCGTGGCTGCCGCGCCGGTCGGCGAGGTCGATGTGGCGCCCGCGGTCAGCGCCTGGCCCGCGGGCAGCACGTAGGCGCTCGCGGTGACTGTCCCGCTCAGCGTGGGGTTCTTGGCGGACTTACCCGGGGACGTGCTGGTTTCGGGCGTCAGCTTGACGCTCTGGATCGTCAGCAGGCGGCCGCTCACTTCGAGGTTGCCTTCGCTCGAGTGTGTCGTGAAGCTGGTGAGTCCGTGGAAGAGGTGTTCGAGCGAGAAGTAGCCGCCGCTGAAGATGAACGTGAACGGCATCGCTGTGAAGGCCGCGCTGGCCGTCGTCGTCGCCGCCGCGGCGGCCGGGGCCGCACCGGGGCTCGATCCGGTGCTGGCAATCGAGTTGAAGCTGACGGAGCGGCGGTTGGAGACCTGTTCGAGCTCGTAGACCAGCGAGGCCACTTCCTGGCTCGGCGGCACGGCTTTGCCCAGGCGCACGAGGGCTGCGTAGGAAGAGGTGTACCGCGCCTGCGCAGCCTTGGCGTCGGCGAGCTGGCTGCGAGCGGTCGAAAGCTGGGTCTGGGCGCTCGTGACCTGGCCTTCGTAGGTCTTGACTTCCTTGCGCTTCGGCGAGACGGCCAGGATCCAGCCGGCACTTGACCGCCGCGGCGCCGGCCGCTGCACTGGGCAGCGCGTCGAAGGTGACCGTCATCGCGAAGCTGGGTCCCGAGCAGCCACCGGCGGTGCCAGCGCCGGAGCCGGAGGGCGTCTTGGTGGAGCTCTGGAGCGTCACTTCGGAGACGCCGTCGATCAGCCGCAGGCGCTGCATCGCCTGGGCGACGGTCCGCTGCGAGGTCGCGCAGCCGGCGATCGAGAAGGTCGGAACGCTGCCCGCGGGCGTGGCCGAGCTGACCGGCGAAGCCGTGGTCGCGCTCGAGGCGGGCACCGCGCCGGTCGAAGAGGTTGCGGTCGAGCTCGCCGGCGGCGTGGATGTCGAGGATGCCGTCGTCGTGGACGACGCGGACGGCGCCGTTGCGGGTGCAGCGGTGGTGCTCGTCGCAGCACCCGCGGCGATGGTGCCGTCGAGCGAGCTGATCGATACGTCCTTGGTCAGGACGCGGCCGAACTCGTGGATCCGGAGGAGATGCTGCGGGTGGCTTTGCCGTAGATCAGGGCCAGGCCTGCGATCACCACGAGCAGCGCGAGCACCGCGTAGGCGGCGCCTTCGGAGCGCCCGGCACCGACCGAGGCGCCCTTGCGCTGGTCGTTCGGAATCAGGTTGACTGCTCTCATTGCGGCGCCTCGGTGACGGCGAGGCCGGTCGCGACGGCAAGCCGGTGGGGCGATACGCCGCTGTCCAGACCGCCGTCGGCGACGCCGAGGTCGGCCGCGCGGACCTCGACGCCGAGGGCGCCTTGGAGCGCCGTGGCGAAGCCGGGGATGTCCTGGGCGGCGCCGCTGAGGACGACGTGCGAGACCTCGCCGCCTCCGTCCTGGGAACGGTGGAAGTCGAGCGAGTTGCGAACCTCGCCGGAGATCTCGCGGATGCCGTTGTCGAGCACGGCCCAGACGTCTGCGTCGGAGGCAGCCGGCGCCTCCTCCGACGTCGCAGCGGAATCGAGTGCGGAGAGCTCCGCGTAACTCATGTCACGCTCGCGGGCGGCGGCCTCCTCGGCGCTGAGCGGAGCGGTCTCCTCGCCACCGAGCGGCTCTGCCTCGGCATAGGTCTCGGGTCCGGCCGGCGCGGGCGGCGCGGGCTCCGGCAGCGGCGGCTCGGTCAGGTCGGCTTCGGCGAGGCGGCTGCGGGCGTCGAGTAGCGAGATACCGCGGCGCTCGGCGAGGTCGGTCGCCATGCCCTCGAGGCCGCTGCCGACGACGCGCGTGAAGCGGCAGATCGTGCCCTCGGCGATCGCGAGGTTGGAGAGGCCGTCGACGTTCAGGTAGAGAACGCGGCCGGTCTGCTCGGCTTCGTGGCGATAGAGGCTGCGGATCAGTGCGAAGGCGGAGAGGTCGACGCCCGCGGGTGTCAGGCCCGCCGCCCTCACGGCGGCAAGGAGCCGTTCCACCATGTCGCGCTGGGCGGCGACGAGCACCACGCGCTGGCGGGGCCCGGCGGGCGTGTCGACGATGCCGAGCGGGTGGAAGTCGAGGACGGCGTTGCCCAGTGGCATCGGAACCTGGTCCTGTGCCTGGAAGGCGACGGCGGCGCTGAGCTCCTTGTGGTCTGTCACCGGGGGCAGCTCGAGCGTGCGCAGCACGGTGCGCTGGTTGGCGACGCCGACACGGACCCTCTTGCCGAGCTTGGACTCGGCGAACAGCTCGCGCAGAGCCTGGCCCAGGGCGGCCTCGTCGAGGACTTCCCCGTCGCGCATCGTGTCAGCGGGGAGCGGCACCGTCGCGGCGCGGGCGGCGACGATGGTGCCGTTGACGCTGGCCTCGACGGCCGCGACGAAACCGGGCTGGATGTCGAGTCCGACGACATCGGATCCGCCGTGGCGGCCGAGGCCCTTGCCGAGGCCTTTGAGGCTCGCCGCGCCGAGTTTCAGGCTCGGGGCCGAGAGCTTCAGGTTCGGCGAGCCGAGCTTGAGCTTCCTTGAGCCGGGCTTCGGCTTCCCCGAGCCGACCTTCGGCTTCGACGAGCCGAGCTTGAGCTTCGGTGCGCTGAGCTTGAGGTTCGGCGAGGGGAGCTTGCCGAGCTTGACGTTGGGAGAGGGAAGTTTGGTGGGAAGTTTCATCTTGAGAAAGCCGCTGACGCGGGGCGGATCGCGGCGTTGGAGGGGTATCGGCGCGTGGCTCGCCGCGCTTTAGTGCAGGAAGTGGTTGACGTAGACATGCACGAGAGGCGCTCCCGCGAAGACCGCCACGATCGCGCCGAGTGCGAGGAAGGGGCCGAACGGCACGGCCGTCTTGCGGCCGGCGCGGGCACCCTTGCGGGCGATGATGACGGCACCCACTGCGGAGCCCGAGAGCAGTGCGACGAGCAGCGCGGGAGCCACGGCGGAGCCGAGGAACAGGCCCATCACGGCGGCGAGCTTCACGTCGCCCATGCCCATGCCACCTGGGTATGCAAGCACGGCGATCAGCAGGAAGCCCCCTGCCGCCGCGCCGGCGATCAGCCGCGAAGGCTCGCCCGAGGGGTCGAGGGCCAGGCCGAGGCCGAGGGCGAGCAGGGCGCCGGGCAGCGTCAGCCTGTTGGGGATCAGGCGCGTCTCGAGGTCGATCAGCGCGATCGGCACGACGAGCAGGATCAGGCCGATTCCGAGTGCGACCCGCGTGGTGTCCTTGCCGGCACACCGCAGGCGCGGCAGTGACCGCGAAGCAAGAGCCACGAGAGCACCGGGATGTTGTCGTAAGGCTTGACAGGCGCGCCGCATCCGGGACAGTGCGATGCCGGCGTGACGAGCGACTCCCGGCGGGGCAGGCGGTATACGACGACGTTCAGGAACGAGCCGACGATCGCGCCGAGCACGCCCGCGAGGGTTGCGGCCTCCATGGGGTTGCATCGGCCCCGACTCCTCAACACTTGAGTGGGGCCGGCTAAGTCGGCGCGCGATCCTCCGCCCCCGGGACGCAAAGACAGGAGAGGCGGCCGCACGGCCGCCTCTCCAGTACATGCTTGATGTGGCTCCGAGCGTTGGCTCGGCGTCGACTGCTACCAGGAGCCGCTCTGGCAGCCTCCGCCTGCGGACCCTGTCAGGCCCGGGGGCGTGCACGTCCGTTCCGTCGTCCCTTCGGCCTCATACGCCTGCAATTCGCCGATCGTCATGCCCGTGTAGCTGCCACCGTGGTCGGTCGCGAACGTCTCGGCCGTGGTCTGGGCGGTACGCGCAAGCTCCTTCGCCGAAGAGTCAGTGGCCTTGCTCTTCTGGCTCAGGAACGACGGAATGGCGATCGCGGCAAGAATGCCGATGATCAGGATAACCACCAGAAGCTCGATCAGGGTAAAACCACCCTCATCACTCGAGCGCTGGCGCAGTCGATACAACATTGAATCCTCCTAGGATCCGGTTACAGGGCGCCAGCCCTCGGTAATCGCCCGTACGGCGATGCGTCCCCCTCTTTCGAGAGCCGCCGGCTTTGCTACACACCACATGGATGCTCTGCCTTGGCACCTCGGCACTGGCTTGCGCGATCATCGGCACGAACCCGTGGATCCACACCGACTCAAAGTCCAGATTGGACAGATAGCCCTACGGCGGCAAATAGCAGCCCAAGCCGCGCGCGTTCGCTCGCCGGGAGCAACGGCGCGGAGCTCGAGGAGCAGCTCAGAACAGACGAGAGGCGGCCCGGGGGCCGCCTCTCGTGGACTGCTTAGGATCTCACTCCGAGCGTTAGCTCGGCGTCGACTGCTACCAGGAGCCGCTCTGGCAGCCTCCGCCTGCGGACCCTGTCAGGCCCGGGGGCGTGCACGTCCGTTCCGTCGTCCCTTCGGC
>WNFI01008879.1_pt1 | contig 19978 bp, 17 predicted proteins | sample 5400471 | NCBI WGS metagenome assembly WNFI01 (sample SAMN13153348, study PRJNA577476) | soil metagenome | isolation source: 100 cm saprolite on Douglas fir-dominated hillslope | place: USA:California | collected 2013-09-17
GTGTCCATGCCGACCCCGGCGAGCAGCAGGCCGAGCGTCATGGAGATGATGGTCTTGTGCTTCTCCTCGCGTCCGAGCCCGACAAACGAGCAGAAGGTCAGTAAATAAACCGCGAAGAACTCGGGCGGTCCGAAGCGCAACGCGAAGGAGGCGATTCCTGGGGCGAGGAACGTGATCAGCAGGACCGCGACCAGCGAGCCGATGAAGGACGAGGTGAAGGCCGCGGTCAGCGCTTCCGCCGCCTTGCCCTGCTGGGCCATGGGATAGCCGTCGAACGTGGTGGCCACTGACCAGGCTTCGCCGGGGATGTTGAACAGGATCGAGGTGATCGCGCCACCGAAAAGCGCGCCCCAGTAAATGCAGGAAAGCATCACGATGGCCGAGGTCGGATCCATCGTGAAGGTGAGCGGCAACAGGATTGCGACGCCGTTCGGCCCGCCGAGACCCGGCAGCACGCCGACGAAAATGCCGAGCACCAGGCCGACCATCATCAGCGCGAGCGTCTTCCAGGTCAGCAGGACGCTGAAGCCGTAAATCAGAAGGCCGAAAGCCTCCATCGCGCTGCGCCTAGTGGCCGAACAGGGCTTCGAGCGGGCCCTTGGGCATGATGACGTCGAATGCGCGCCCGATGAACGCCATGAAGCCTGCGACCAGAAGGAAACTCGCCACGTAGAGCCCGAGCCATTGCGTCACCACGCAGAACAGCAGCGTCGGGACGAATACCTGCGTCACGCGGCGAAGCTGTGCGCGCGTAAGGAAGGTTTTGCTCGCTTGCCTGCGTGCCAGGAATTCCTTGCCGATGCCAAAGAGGCAGGCAGCGGCGAGGATGACTGAGAGATAGAAAGGAAAGTAGCCGGCCTGCGGGCCGGTCGAATCCCATGACATGCCGGTGCGCCAGTTGTCGAACCCCAGCAGCACGGCGAGCGCCAGCAGCAACAGCGAGGCGACGACGTCGACAGTGCGGGTGCTGGTCACCGCCGGCGAGTCGCTCGCCGGCGGGTCAGGGTCCTCGACGACGATTCCGACTTCGGGTTTCGACACTTAGTTGGCGACGAAGCCCGCTTCGGTCATCAGGTTCCTGTTGAGCGCGTCGTCCTCTTCCAGGAACTTCAGCATGTCCTTGCCGGTGAGGAAGACCGGCTTGAGCGCCTGCTTCTCCATGTACTCCTTGTACTCCGAGGTCTGCGTCAACTTGCTGAACAGATCGACGTAGAAGGCGGTCTGCTCGGGCGTCACCTTGCCGGGCAGGAACATGGCGCGCAGCATCAGGTATTGCACGTCGACACCCTGATCCTTGCAGGTCGGGATGTCATTCCATGACATGCTGTCGGTGACCTTGGTCTTGTACTGCATGCGCTCCTTGTCGAACACGCAGAGCGGGCGCACCTGGCCGGCACGCCAGACTTCGAGATTCTCCGACGGATTGTTGACGTTCGACTGAGTATGGTTGCCGACGAGCTGCGTGGCCGCCTCGCCGCCCGACTTGTACGGCAGGTATGCGAACTTGGCGCCGGTCTTCTTCTCCAGGAAGACGGTGAGGACGTGATCTTCGCGCTTCGAGCCGGTGCCGCCCATCTTGAAGGGCGGGGTCGCTTTCTTGGCGGCGTCGGCGAACTCCTTCACCGTCTTGTAGGGAAGCTGCGCGTTCGTCCACAGGACAAATTGGTCGAGCGCGATGACGGAAACCGGCGTCAGCTCGCGCCAGTTGAACGGGATCTTGGCCGACAGGGGCAGCATGTAGATGAGCGAATAGGCGATCAGCGTCTTGTGGGCGTCGCCGGCGCCGTTCTTCATGTACATCAGCGCCTCCGCGCCCGAGGCGCCGCCTTTGAGCGAGACGACCATCGGCTGTTTCATCAGATTGTTCTTCTGGATGGCGGCCTGCATCATCCTCGCCATCTGGTCGGAGGCCCCGCCGGCGCCGGCGGCAACGACGATTTCGACCGGTTTGCTCGGCTCCCATGCGAAAGCCGGAGCCGTGGTCAGCGCGAGCCCGGCAAGCGCGCTCGCGAGGAAGCCAATTTCTCTGCTCATGTCATTCCTCCTTTTTTGATTTCCGACTGCTCGCTTAGGCGGCTCGGCGCGCCGGTGCCTTGGCACAGTCCGAAAGATATTCCATCGCCGCGCGAACTCCTTCTCGCTTTACTGGAACACTGGCAAGCGTCAAGCCCATTTCCACGCCGGCCAGCGTGCCCATCAGGGCGAGGTCGTTGAAGTCGCCGAGATGCCCGATGCGGAACACCTTGCCGCCGAGCTTGCCCAGGCCGGTGCCGAGCGACATGTCGAAGGCCTCGAGGATGATCTTGCGCACGCGGTCCGCGTCATGGCCGGCGGGTACCAGCACGGCGGTGAGGGAGGCGGAGTACTCGCGCGGATCGAGCGCAAGCACTTCCAGGCCCCAGGCGCGCACGGCGCGGCGCGTCGCCTCCGCATGGCGCTGGTGCCGTGCGAATACCGCGTCGAGGCCTTCCTCGTCGAGCAGCATGGCGAGCGATTCGCGCAGGCCGTAGAGCAGATTCGTCGCCGGCGTATAGGGGAAATAGCCGCTCTTGCCGTTGGCGATCATTTCGTCCCAAGCCCAGTAGCTGCGCGGCAGGCGGGCGGATTTGGAAGCGGCCAGCGCCTTGGGCGAGATGCAGTTGAACGACAGCCCAGGCGGCAGCATCAGCCCCTTCTGCGAGCCCGCTACCGTGACGTCGACGCCCCACTCGTCGTGCCGGTAGTCGATCGAAGCGAGCGACGAAATGGTGTCGACCATGTAAAGCGCCGGGTGGCCGGCGGCATCGATGGCGCGGCGCACGTCGCCAATGCGGGACGTAACCCCGGTCGAAGTTTCGTTGTGCACCACGCACGCTGCCTTGATGCGCTTCTCGGGGTCGGCGCGCAGGCGCTTGTCGATCGCTTCGGGATCCGCGCCGTGGCGCCAGTCAGTCGGCAGGAATTCGACCTCCAGCCCGAGCTTTGCAGCCATCTTCTGCCATAGCGTGGCGAAGTGGCCCGTTTCGGCCATCAACACGCGATCGCCGGGAGAAAGGCTGTTCACCAGCGCGGCCTCCCACGCGCCGGTGCCGGAGGCGGGGTAGATCACCACCTCCCCTTTTGTCGACTTGAAGACACGTTTCATGCCGGCAAGCACGGCTTTGCCGAGCTCGGCGAAGTCCGGTCCGCGGTGATCCATGGTCGGAAAGTCGATCGCGCGGAGGACTCGGTCCGGAACGTTGGTCGGACCGGGGATCTGCAGGAAGTGACGGCCGGCGGTTCGGGGCATGCGGTATTCTACCTTTGGCCTCATGAACGCCCCTTCCTTCCCTATCCGCCTGGTCAAGCCAGGTGCCGCCGATTCATCGCTCGCGGCCCGCCTGCGCAAGGAGATCGAGGGCGAAGTGATGTTCGATGCGGCGAGCCGTGGGCGCTACTCGACCGACGCATCGATCTACCAGGTAGAGCCGCTCGGCGTCGTCGTGCCGCGCACCGAGGAGGCGGCGCGGACCGCGCTCGCCATTGCCCTCGAAGCCGGCGTGCCGGTGCTGCCGCGCGGCGCGGGGACGTCGCAATGCGGCCAGACCGTCGGTGAAGCGCTGGTCATCGACCACAGCAAATATCTGAACCAGATTCTGGAAGTCGATGCGCAGGGCTCGACCGCCGCCGTCCAGCCGGGCGTAGTGCTCGACGCGTTGAATGCCGTTCTGCGGCCGCATCAACTGTGGTTCCCGGTCGACGTTTCGACGAGCGCGCAGGCGACGATCGGCGGCATGGCGGGCAACAACTCCTGCGGCTCGCGCTCGATCGCCTACGGCAACATGGTGCACAACGTGCTTGCCATCGAAGCCGTGACGCCGGCCGGCGAGCGCTGGCGCTTCGGGCCGATGGGCGAGACCACCGGTTCGCCTGCTTACCAGGATTTTGTGAAACGGCTGAAAGCCCTTTACGACCGCGAAAAGGACGAGATCGAAGCGCGCTTCCCCAAGCTGCTGCGCAAAGTTGCAGGCTACAACCTGGATCATCTCGGTCCGCCGCACGCGAATGCTGCGCACCTGCTGGTCGGTTCGGAAGGCACCCTCGCGTATTCCGAGCGGTTGCATCTCAAGCTCTCGCCGATCCCGCCGGCGCGCACTCTCGGCGTCTGCCACTTCCGGAAGTTCTACACCGCCATGGACATGACGCGGCACATCGTGCCGCTGGGTCCGTCGGCGGTCGAGCTCGTGGACCGCACGATGATCGGCCTGGCGCGCGACATCCCGTCCTTCAGGAAGACCGTGGATGCGGTCATCAAGGGGGACCCGGACGCGATCCTGCTGGTCGAGTTTTCCGGCGAAGACGCCGCCGTGCAGGTTGCCAGATTGAAACGATTAACCCAGCTGATGGGCGATCTCGGTCTGCCTGGCAGCGTGGTGGAGATCACGGACGCCCCACAGCAGAAGGCGGTGTGGGAAGTCCGCAAGGCAGGGCTGAACATCATGATGTCGATGAAGGGCGACGGCAAGCCGGTGTCCTTCATCGAGGACTGCGCCGTGCCGCTCGAGCACCTCGCCGAGTACACCGAGCGCCTGACACGCGTGTTCGAGAAGCACGGCACGCGCGGCACCTGGTATGCGCACGCCTCGGTAGGCACGCTGCACGTACGGCCGGTGCTCGACATGCGGCGCGACGGCGCCGAGAAAATGCGCGCCATCGCCGAGGAGGCGTGCGCCATGGTGAAGGAGTTCAAGGGCGCGTACTCGGGCGAGCACGGCGACGGCCTGGTGCGCTCGGAGTGGATCGCGCCGTTCTTCGGTCCGCGCCTCACGGCCTGTTTGGGCGAGATCAAGGCCTGGCTCGACCCGCGCGGCCTGATGAACCCGGGAAAGATCGTCAGCCCGCCTCGCATGGACGACAAGTCGCTGTTTCGCTTCAAGCCTGGCTATCGCACGGACGCGCCGCCCACGGTGCTCGACTGGAGCGAGTGGGGCGGGTACGACAAAGCGGTGGAGATGTGCAACAACAACGGCCATTGCCGCAAGTTCGACGCCGGCACCATGTGCCCGTCATTTCGTGCCACCGGCGACGAGATTCATCTCACGCGCGGCCGCGCCAACACGCTTCGCCTGGCGCTTTCAGGTCAATTGGGTGATGAGGGGGAAGAAGCGGTCAAAAGCGCGCTCGATCTGTGTGTCTCGTGCAAGGGCTGCAAGCGCGAGTGCCCGACCGGCGTCGACATGGCGCGCATGAAGATCGAGTTCCTCGCCGGCTATCGCCGCCGCCACGGCCTGACGACGCGCGAGCGGATGGTCGCTTACTTGCCGCGCTACGCGCCCTGGGCGGGGCGCATGGCGCCGCTTGCCAATTCGGCTTCCTCGCTTCTCAGATCGGCGATCGGCTTCGCGGCAAAGCGCGCGCTGCCGAAGTGGCGCAGCGATTACTTCGCCGATCGCACCCGGGCAAACAGGGGTGGAGGCCGCGAGGTTGCACTCTTCGTCGACACGTTCAACCGCTGGTTCGAGCCGCACAATGTGCGTGCCGCGATTCGAGTGCTGCAGGCGGCCGGGTATCGCGTGCACGCGGCACAACCCCTCACGATCGGCCGTCCCCTGTGCTGCGGCCGGACGTTCCTCTCGGCTGGGCTGGTCGAGCAAGCCAAGGTGGAGGCGCGTCGCACGCTGCAGGCGCTCAAGCCCTGGGTCGACCGCGGCGCGGCGGTCATCGGGCTCGAGCCCTCGTGCCTGCTGACCTTCCGCGACGAATTTTGCGCCCTGCTGCCGGGCAGCGAAGTCCTCGCACGCCATTCGTTTCTGTTCGAGGAATTCATCGCCCGCGAGCTCGACGCAGGCCATTTCTCGGCCAGCTTCACGCCGCTGGCGAAAACGGCGCTGCTGCACGGCCATTGCCATCAGAAAGCGTTCGACGCCATGTCCGCGGTGACGCGGGTGCTGAAGCTGGTCCCGGAGCTGAAGGTCGAGGCGGTCGAATCGAGCTGTTGCGGCATGGCAGGCAGCTTCGGCTACGAGGCCGAGCACTACGAGGTCTCGATGAGGATGGCCGAAATGAGCCTTCTGCCTGCAGTGAGGAATTCGAAAGATGCCCTGGTGGTCGCCGACGGCACGAGCTGCAGGCACCAGATCGCGGACGGCACCGGTCGTGAAGCTTGGCACGTCGCGCGCGTGCTGGAACAAGCTCTCTAGGAGATCAAGTTGCTTCGGCTGCGCTGCGCGCGAATAGCCACACCCCAAGGGCGATCATCGGCAGCGACAACCACTGGCCCATCGTCAGGCCGAACGCGAGGTAGCCGAGAAAGCTGTCGGGCTCCCGGCCGAACTCGGCGATGAAGCGAAACACGCCATAGCCGATGAGAAACAGCGCCGATACCTGGCCGCGTGGGCGCGGCTTGGCCGAGAACCACCACAGCAGCGCGAAAAGCGCGAGCCCCTCGAGCGCGAACTCGTAGAGCTGCGACGGATGACGCGGCGCGTCGCCCGCGCCGCGAAATACCATCCCCCACGGCAGGTCCGTAACGCGTCCGTAAAGCTCGCCATTGATGAAGTTTCCCAGTCTGCCAGCCGCGATGCCGAGCGGACAGAGCGGCGCGACGAAATCCATCAGCCTCAGGAAACCCACCTTGTGGCGGCGCGCCGCAAACGCCATGGCGAGGATTACGCCCAGCAGGCCGCCGTGGAAGGACATCCCCCCCTGCCACACCGCGAAGATCTCGAGCGGGTGCGCCAAGTAGTAGCCCGGCTTGTAGAACAGCACATAGCCGAGCCGCCCGCCGAGGATCACGCCGAGAACCGCCGTGAACAGCAAATCGTCGAACTGCTGCCGCGTCACCGGCGCCAGCCCTTTTGCGATTCGCCTCAGGCCCAGCCACCAGCCGGCGGCGAAGCCGACGAGGTACATGAGGCCGTACCAGCGCACGGCGAGCGGGCCGATGGAAAACGCGACCGGGTCGATATTGGGGTGGATCAGCATGGGCGGCCTTAACGCGCGAGGCGTCGCGCCTGCGCCGCGAATTCGCGTCCGGCGGCGCCGAGCGTGCCGCGGCGCCAGGCAAGCCACAGATCGAGCCGCGGATGCGGGTCCGCGATCTCGCGGTAGGCCACGCCACGCCGGCCGAGATTGGCGAGCGAGCCCGGCACGATCGCTGCGCCCAGCCCGCTCGACACCAGGCTCACCACGGTCTGCATTTGAATTGCCTCCTGGGCCACGTTGAGCGAAAAGCCCGCCCGCGCCGCAAGACCGGTCACGATATCGTACAGGCGGGGCGCGATCTCGCGTGGCGCCATGACGAAGGCTTCGCCGGCAAGTGCGCTCACCGCAAGCCTACCGCGCCCGCGGGCGAGACGGTGGCGCGAAGGAAGCGCGACCACGAAACGTTCGCGCTGCACGACGACGTGCTCCAGCCCCGCGGCGCCGGAAACGGGCGGCAGGAGCAGGCCGAAATCCAGGTCGCCGGCTGCCAGCGCAGCCGCCTGCTCGGGCGAAAGCATCTCGCGCAGCGCGAGCGCAACGCCTGGCCGCGCTGCCTTGTAGGCCTTCAGCAGGCCGGGCAGCACGCCGTAGTCGGCAAGCGAGACGAAGCCGATCCGCAGCCGCCCACGCTCGCCGGCAGCCATGCCTTGGAGCTCCGCTACCGCGGTCTCGAGCTGCGCCGCGAGGCGGCGCGCCTCATCGAGAAAGCGCGCGCCCTCCGCGGTCAGCTCGACGCGCCGGCGGGTGCGCGCGAGCAGGGCGACGCCTAGCCGCTCCTCGAGCGCGCGGATGGCGCGTGACAGCGGCGGCTGCGAGATGTGCAGCGCCGCCGCGGCACGGCCGAAATGCAGGCGCTCCGCAACCGCGATGAAATACCGCAGCTGGCGCAGATCCGGAAGATTCATACCAATAAGGTATTACAGAACCACCGCGATTGTATTGGATCTGCGCCCTGCGCGGCTGCTATCATCGCCGCCCCGCACAGTGCGCGATCCGAGGAGCCGCTCATGGCCGAGCAGAACCCGAACAAGCCTTCCTCGCCGGCGAACCGGCGCTCCAGGCTCATCACCCAGGGCGTCGCGCGCTCGCCGAACCGGGCGATGCTGCGCGCGGTCGGCTTCGTTGACGGCGACTTCGACAAGCCGATCGTCGGCGTGGCCAACGGGCACTCGACGATGAATCCCTGCAATGCCGGTATCCAGCCGCTCGTCGATCGCGCGATGGCGGCGCTCGAGCAGGCGGGCGCAAAGCCGCAGGTCTTCGGCTTTCCGACCGTGACCGACGGCATCGGCATGGGCATCGAGGCGATGAAGTACTCGCTGGTGTCGCGCGAGGTGATCGCCGACGCGATCGAGACCAGCGTCAACGGCCAGGCGATGGACGGCGTGCTCGTCGTCGGCGGCTGCGACAAGAACATGCCGGGCGGCGTGATGGCCATGGCGCGCATGAACGTGCCGGGCATCTACGTTTACGCCGGCACCATCAAGCCGGGGATCTGGAAAGGACAGGTGCTCACCATCGTGAGCCCGTTCGAGGCCGTGGGCGCGTACTGCGCGGGCAAGATGAGCGAGGAGGATTTCGTCGGCATCGAGAAAAACGCCTGCCCGAGCGTTGGCGCGTGCGGCGGCATGTACACCGCCAATACCATGAGCTCGTCCTTCGAAGCGCTGGGCATGAGCCTGCTCGGCTCCTCGCAGATGGCGTCGCCTGACCAGGAGAAGGCCGATTCCGCGGCCGCCTCGGCCCGGGTTCTCGTCGAAGCCATCCGCAACGACCTCAAACCGCGCGACATCATTACGCGCAAATCGCTCGAGAACGCGGTGGCGCTGATCATGGCGACCGGCGGCTCGACCAACGCCGTGCTGCACTACCTCGCCATCGCGCGCGCGGCAGGTGTGAAGTGGAGCATCGACGACTTCGAGCGCGTCAGGAGAAAAGTGCCGGTGCTGTGCGATCTGAAGCCTACCGGCCGCTTCGTCGCCGTCGATTTCCACCGCGCGGGCGGCGTGCCGCAGGTGCTCAAGCTGCTGCTTAATCATGGCGTGCTGCACGGCGATTGCATGACCATCACCGGCCGCAAGATGGCCGATGAGCTCGCCGCGGTGCCCGACGAGCCGCGCGCCGACCAGGAGGTCATCCGCCGTTGGCAAGATCCCATGTACAAGCAGGGCCATCTCGCCATCCTGAGAGGCAACCTCGCGCCCGAGGGCTGCGTCGCCAAGATCACCGGCCTGAAGAAGACAGCGATCACCGGCCCGGCGCGGGTATTCGATTCCGAGAACGCCTGCATGAAGGCGATCATGGCCAAGCGCATCAAGCCGGGCGACGTGATCGTGATCCGCTACGAAGGCCCGAAGGGCGGCCCCGGCATGCAGGAAATGCTCGCGCCGACCTCGGCGCTCATCGGCCAGGGGCTGGGCGAGTCGGTCGGATTGTTGACCGACGGCCGCTTCTCCGGCGGCACCTGGGGCATGGTCGTCGGGCATGTCGCCCCGGAGGCCTATGTGGGCGGCACCATCGCCCTGGTGCGGGAGGGCGATTCCATCACCATCGATGCGAAGAAGCGCCTCGTTCAGCTCCAGGTCTCCGCCAAAGAGCTGGCTGCGCGCCGCAAGAAGTGGAAACCGCCTCATTCCCGCCATACCAAGGGGCTGCTCGCCAAGTATCGCAAGCTCGTTTCCACCGCCTCGGAGGGCGCTGTTACTGACGCGAACGTCTGATTAGAAGCCCGATCCGGGCCGTTTCAGGAATTCGGTCTCTTCGGGCGTGCTTGCGCGCCCGAGCACCGCGTTGCGGTGAGGGAAGCGCCCGAAGCGCTGGATGATGTCGCGGTGGAGCAGCGCGTAGCGAGGCGCATCCTCGGTTTCCGGAAACGCCGCGAGCGGCGCGGTGAGCTCGCACGCCTTCAGCTGGTCCTCGAGCGACTCGCTGTGCTCGAAGGGCAGATAGGTGAACATCCGCTCGACCGGCAACATGTTGCGATCGTACTCACGAGTGACGGCGTGACGCGCCGCCTCGAGGGCGAGCGGATCGGCCGTAAACGCGCGCGGCGCGCCGCGGAAAATCTGGCGCGGGAACTGGTCGAGCGCGATGATGCGCGCGAGGCAATCGGCGCGCTGCTCCAGCCATTCCCGCCCCGCGCCGGCAACGAGCTTTTCGTAAAGCGGAAGAAAGCGCCTGCTCACCTCGGCGTCGAACGATGCGTCCTTTTCGAACCAGCGCTTGTGCCGTCTGCCGTACTCCTCGCCTGCGCCGAACCAGAAGCGCAACACGCCGGACGGAAGGTGGTCGCTCATGGTCCCGGATGTTAAGCTGGCATTTGCCTTCAACCACAGTCGGGAGACAACCAGCATGAACAAGATTCGCCGGTTTATTGCCAGCTTGCTCGTGGTTTCGATGACCGGGCTCGGGCTGCCGCTGCCTTCGCAAGCCGCTATCGTCGGGACGGATGCCGCGCTCGTAGCCGCGCAACGCGACCGCGTCGCGGCCATGCTCGACCGCGGGGACGTCCGTGCGCAGCTCGAGGCGCATGGCGTGCGCCCGGCCGACGTCAAGGCGCGGGTCGCCGCGCTGACCGACGCGGAGGTGGCGCAGCTCGCAGGGCAGCTTGACAGCCTGCCCGCAGGCGGCGAAGGCATCATCGGTGCCATCGTGATCGTGTTCCTCGTGCTCCTTATCACCGATCTGCTGGGCCTGACCAAGGTCTTTTCCTTCACCCGCCCGGTGCGCTAACCTGGCGGCACGGGTTTTGGCTTGCAACATGGCGAACCGCCTCGCGAACCAGACTTCCCCGTACCTCCAGCAACACGCGGCGAACCCCGTGGACTGGTATCCGTGGGGCCCTGAGGCGCTCGAGCGCGCGCGGCGCGAAGACAAGCCGATCCTGCTCTCGGTCGGCTACTCGGCTTGCCACTGGTGCCACGTCATGGCGCACGAGAGTTTCGAGGACCCGGCAGTGGCGGCGGTGATGAACCGGCTCTTCGTCAACGTCAAGGTGGACCGCGAAGAGCGACCGGACCTCGACCAGATCTACCAGACCGCGCACCAGATGCTCGCGCAGCGGCCGGGCGGCTGGCCGCTCACCATGTTCCTGTCGCCCGACGGCACGCCGTTCTTCGGCGGCACGTATTTTCCCAAGGCGGCGCGCCTTGGGCTGCCGGGTTTTCCCGACCTGTGCGAGCGCATCGCCGCGATCTGGCGTGACAAGCAGCCGGACATCGCCAGCCAGAACAGCGAAGTGCAGAAAGCGCTCGCGCGCACGCTGCCACGGCGTGCCGCGCACCGCCCCGAGTTCTCGCCGGATTTGCTGCGCGCGGTGCTCGACAACCTGCGCGCCAGTTTCGATGCCCGCTTCGGCGGCTTCGGCGGCGCGCCGAAATTTCCGCATCCGACCGATCTCGAGTTGTGCCTGCGCAAGGGCGAGACCGACATCGCGCACACCACGCTCAAGCGCATGTGCGAGGGCGGCATCTACGACCAGCTGGGCGGCGGCTTCAGCCGCTACAGCGTCGACGCGCAGTGGATGATCCCGCACTTCGAGAAGATGCTCTACGACAACGGGCCGCTGCTCTCGCTGCTCGCCGATGCCTGGCTGATCACACGCGACCCGCTGTACGCGCGCTGCGCCGAAGAGACTGCCGGCTGGATCATGCGCGAGATGCAGTCGCCCGAGGGCGGCTACTACTCCTCGCTCGACGCCGACAGCGAGCATGAGGAAGGCAAGTTCTACGTCTGGAGCCGCGAGGAAGCGCGATCGGCGCTGACTGGCGAGGAATATGCAGTGCTGTCTTCCCATTTTGGCCTGGACCAGCCGCCGAATTTCGAGAACCGGCACTGGCATCTGCATGTCGCGCGCCCCGTCGAGCCGGGCAAGGAAGGGATTCTCGAAAACGCAAAGCAGAAGCTGTTCGCGGCGCGCGAGAAGCGCGTGCGTCCGGGGCGCGACGAGAAGGTGCTGGTGTCGTGGAACGCACTGGCGATCCGCGGCATGGCGCACGCCGGACGCGTGTTCGGCCGCGAGCCGTGGATCGCCTCGGCGCGACGCGCGCTCGATTTCATCCGCAATCGCATGTGGCGCAATGGCAGGCTGCTCGCCACTTACAAAGACGGGCACGCGCATCTTGCCGCCTACCTCGACGATTACGCGTACCTCACGGCGGCATTGATCGAGCTGCTGCAAGGCGAGTTCTCGCTGCAGGACCTGGAATTTGCCGAGCAGCTCGCCGAAGTCCTGCTCGGGCAGTTCGAGGACGCCGAAGGCGGCGGGTTTTTCTTCACCGCGCGCGATCATGAACCGCTGATTCACCGCCCGAAGCCCGGCTACGATAACGCCACGCCCTCCGGTAATGGGGTGGCCGCCTGGGCGTTCGGTCGGCTGGCGGCGCTGACGGCCGAGGAGCGCTACGCTGTCGCCGCGGAGCGCACGCTCGAACTGTTCTACCCGATGATGCGCGACTCCCCGGCAGGCTATGGCGCGATGACGATTGCGCTCGATGAGCACCTGCAGCCGCCCGGCGTCCTGGTGCTGCGCGGCAAGCCGGAAGCGCTGGCGGGCTGGCAAGCCGAGCTGGCGCGCGAGTTCCTGCCGGACACCACGGTGCTGGCGATTGCGGACGGCGCGCCGGGCCTGCCCCCCGCCCTGGACAAGCCGGCCCGGCCCGAGCCGGTCAACGGATGGCTGTGCCGGGGCGTTAATTGCCTGCTGCCCATCAGCGATCTTGTAGACTTGCGAAGGACATTCAAGGAGAAGTCATGAAACGTGCCGCATTCCTGCTTGGCGTCGCGACGCTGGTTGCCGCGCTGCCGGTGCGGGCGAACGAGGAGCTTGCCAAGAAGTACGGCTGCCTTGCCTGTCACACCGTGGACAAGAAGCTGGTTGGCCCCTCCTACAAGGAGGTCGCCGCCAAGTACCGCGGCGACAAGGCGGCCGAAGCCAAGCTGATCGACAAGGTGAAAAAAGGCGGCCAGGGCGTGTGGGGGCAGGTTCCGATGCCGCCCAACTCCAGCGTTCCCGATGCCGACCTCAGGGCCTTGGTGAAGTGGATCCTGTCGCAGTAGTCTTCTGCGGTGTCGCCCGGGGGTTATGATATCGCCCCGCTGCAGTAACTCCCGGGAGAACCCATGAAGTACACGACGCTCGGCATTACCGTATTAGCTGCCGCAGTCGCCCTTATTAGCTGCGGCGAGCAGAAACCCCCGGCGGGAGTCGAGATCCGCATCGGCCACGTTGGGCCGCTCACCGGCGGCATCGCCCACCTCGGCAAGGACAACGAGAACGGCGCGCGCCTCGCGGTCGAGGAGGCGAATGCAGCCAGGATCAAGATCGACGGCAAGGAAGTGAAGTTCACGTTCCTTGCCGAGGACGACCAGGCCGACCCGAAGACCGGCACCACGGTGGCGCAGAAGCTGGTGGATGCTAAGGTGGCGGGCGTGGTCGGCCACCTTAACTCGGGCACTTCGATTCCAGCCTCGCCGATCTACGCACAGGCCGGCGTCCCGGTGATTTCCGGCTCGGCCACCAACCCGAAGCTCACCGAGCAGGGATTCAAGTCCCAGTTCCGCGTGGTCGGACGCGACGACCAGCAGGGTCCGGCGATCGCCAGCTATCTGGCGACGACCAAGAAGCCGAAGCTGGTGGCGGTGATCGACGACGCCACCGCATACGGCGAGGGCATCGCCAACGAGGTGGAGAAGACGCTCAAGGCGGCGAACATCAAGGTGCTGCCGCGCGAGAAAGGCACCGACAAGACCACCGACTGGAAGGCGGTACTCACCAAGCTGCGCGGGCGCAGCCCCGACGCGGTGTTCTACGGCGGCATGGACGCGACCGGCGGGCCGCTCCTCAAGCAGGGGCGCGAGCTCGGCATCAAGGCCGTGTTCTCGTTCGGCGACGGCGCGTGCACCGACAAGATGAAGGAGCTCGCAGGCGATGCGGCCGAGGGGATGCTGTGCTCGCAGGCCGGCATTCCACCGCAGGCGGCCGACAAGAAATTCCTCGAGGCGTACAAGAAGAAGTTCAACATGGACCCGATCCTGTATGCGCCGTTCACCTATGACGCCGCGAACCTGCTGATCGCGGCGATGCAGAAGGCGAACTCCGCCGACCCGAAGAAATACCTGCCCGAGCTGCAGAAGATCGACTTCACCGGCGCCACCGGCAAGATCGCTTTCGACGACAAGGGCGACCGCAAGGACGCCGAGATGACGATCTTCACCGTGCAGGGCGGCAAGCTCGATCCGATTGCCATCGTCAAGGGCGGCAAGACGATGACCTACGAGGAGTTCATCAAGGGCGCCAAGTAGCGGCTTCAAACGAAGCGGTGGACAAACGGCACCTGCGGGTGCCGTTTGCGTTTCTGCTAGGCTTCCAGCCGGCGTGGATACCTTCCTGCAGCAGCTGGTAAACGGGCTCACCGCGGGAAGCGTCTACGCCGTGGTCGCGCTCGGCTACACCATGGTGTACGGCATCATCCAGCTGATCAACTTCGCGCACGGCGAAGTGGTCATGATCGGCGCCATGGTGGCCTTCACCGTCATCAACGCGCTTGCGCCGGCCGGGCTGCCGCCGCTTGCCGTAGTGCTCGTCGGCAGCGCGTGCGCGATCCCGGTGTGCATGCTGGTCGGTTACTCGATGGAGCGGCTCGCATACCGGCCGTTGCGCGGCGCGCCGCGGCTTGCGCCGCTCATCACCGCGATCGGCGTGTCGATCGTTCTGCAGCACCTGGCGATGCTGGTGTGGAGCCGCAACGTGCTGGCGTTCCCGCAGATCATCAACAGCAGCAGCTACATGTTCGGCGGCGCGTCGATCACGAACGTGCAGATTGCGATCATCGCGGTGTGCGTGGCGTTGATGGGGGGGCTCGCGCTGCTCGTGTATCGCACGCGGCTCGGCACCGCGATGCGCGCCACCGCGCAGAACCCGCACGTCGCGGGGCTGATGGGGGTCGACGTCAACCGCGTCATCGCCGCCACCTTCGTCATCGGCGCCGCGCTCGGCGCCGTCGCCGGCGTGCTGTACGGCACCTACTACGGCGTCGCCCAGTACACCATGGGCTCGATCCTCGGCCTGAAGGCTTTTTCAGCCGCGGTGCTCGGCGGCATCGGCAACATCCCGGGCGCCATGCTCGGCGGCGTGCTGCTCGGCCTGGTCGAAGCGCTCGGCGCCGGCTACATCGGTGACCTGTCCGACCTGTGTACCTACGGCTGGATCGCCGATTTCCTTGACGAGCAGTGCGCCGGCGGCGGGCACTTCATCCTGTTCGGCTCGAACTACCAGGACGTGTTCGCATTTCTGGTCCTCATCCTGGTGCTGGTGTTCCGTCCCTCGGGCCTGCTCGGCGAGCGCGTCGGAGACCGCGCATGAAAACGCCGCACCGCCTTTGGCTGGGTACGGCGTTAATAGGTCTTACTCTATTGGCATTGCCGTTCGCGCTCGCCTACGCCGGGACCGCGTGGGTGCGGATAGCCAATTTCGCCATCCTCTACGTCCTGCTCGCGCTCGGCCTGAACATCGTCGTGGGCTTCGCCGGGCTGCTGGATCTGGGCTACGTCGCCTTCTACGCGGTGGGGGCGTACACCTACGCGCTGCTCGCGAGCCCACATTTCGATCTTCATCTGCCCTTCTGGGTGATTGTGCCGATCGGCGCAGCGCTCGCTGCGTTTTTCGGCCTGCTGCTCGGCGCGCCGACGCTCAAGTTGCGCGGCGACTACCTGGCGATCGTCACCCTCGGCTTCGGCGAGATCGTGCGCATTTTCCTCAACAACCTGTCGCGGCCGGTGAACATCACCAACGGCCCGCAAGGCATCGCCGGCATCGATCCGTTCCGCATCGACGGCTTCGATTTTGCGCAATACCAGAAGCTCCTAGGCCTCGAGTTCAGCGGGCCGATCAAGTACTACTATCTGCTGCTCGTCATGGTCATCGCCGTGATCGTCATCAACCTCCGGCTGCAGAACTCGCGGATCGGCCGCGCCTGGGAAGCGATCCGCGAGGACGAGATCGCCGCCAGCGCCATGGGAATCAACACGCGCAATGTGAAGTTGCTCGCGTTCGCCATGGGCGCGAGCTTCGGCGGTCTGGCAGGCGGCATGTTTTCCGCCATGCAGGCCTTTATCTCGCCCGAGAGTTTCGTGCTGGTCGAGTCGATCATGGTGGTCTCGATGGTCGTGCTGGGCGGCATGGGCAACATCTGGGGCGTAATCCTCGGGGCGCTGCTGCTGTCGTTCGTGCCCGAGATCTTGCGCTGGACCGTCCAGCCGCTGCAGGACGCGCTGTTCGGGCGCCAGCTGCTCGACCCCGAGGTGATCCGCATGCTGATCTTCGGGCTCGCGCTGGTGCTCGTCATGCTCTTTCGCCCGGCAGGATTGCTGCCCTCGGTGGTCAGGAAGCGCGAGCTCACGGGGCAGGCCGCTTGACGCTGTTGCGAGCCGATCGCATCACCAAGCGCTTCGGCGGCGTGCAGGCGCTTTCCGAAGTCTCGTTCTCCATCAGCGCCGGCGAAATTTTCGGGCTGATCGGCCCGAACGGCGCCGGCAAGACGACGCTCTTCAACGTGCTGACGGGGCTTTACGCGCCCGACGACGGCGCTTTCCTGTTCGGCGGACACGACCTCACGGGCCTCAAGCCTCATGAGGTAGCCGCTGCAGGCATCGCGCGTACTTTCCAGAACATCCGCCTTTTCGCCAATTTGTCGGCGCTCGAGAACGTGATGATCGGCCGTCACTTGCGCAGCCATGCCGGCGTCGTCGGCGCCGTGCTCAGAGACAGAAAGACCGTAGAAGAAGAAAGACAAATCGAAGCGCGCGCGGCCGAGCTGCTTGACTATGTCGGGATTCGCAACCGCGCCAACGACGCCGCGGGCAGCCTGCCGTACGGCGACCAGCGACGCCTCGAGATCGCGCGCGCGCTCGCCACCGAGCCGAAGCTGCTCGCGCTCGACGAGCCGGCCGCCGGCATGAACGCGGCGGAATCACTTGCCTTGCGCAAGCTCATTCAGGCAGTGCGAAGCAGCGGCGTCACCGTGCTGCTCATCGAGCATGACGTGCGCCTGGTGATGAATGTCTGCGACCGCGTGCTGGTGCTGGATTATGGAGAAAAGATCGCGGAGGGCCCGCCTGCGCAGGTGCAGCGCGACCCCAAGGTCATCGAAGCCTATCTGGGGACGCAGAGTGCTGCTTGAGGCGAGGGGGCTGGAGGTCCATTACGGCGGCATTCGGGCCGTCAAGGGAATCGACCTGGCGGTGAACGAGGGTGAACTGGTGTGCCTGATCGGCGCCAACGGCGCAGGCAAGACCTCGACTCTGAAGGCGATCTGCCGGCTGATCCCGTCGCGCGCCGGCGCGCTGCGCTATCGGGGGGAAGATATCGCCGCCTCACCGGTGCACGCGCTGCCGCGCAAGGGGCTGGTGATGGTGCCTGAGGGCCGCGGCATCTTCCGTCAGCTCACCGTGGAAGAGAACCTCGCCATGGGCGCCTACGCGCTCGGCGGCGGCGACCCCGAGCCGCAATACGCAAGCTTTCCGCGTTTAAGGGAACGCCGCAAGCAGATCGCCGGCACGCTTTCCGGCGGCGAGCAGCAGATGCTCGCCATCGCGCGCGCGCTGATGACGCGGCCGAAGCTGCTTCTGCTCGACGAGCCGTCGATGGGCCTCGCGCCGCTCATGGTGGCGAAGATCTTCGACATCGTGCGCGAGATTGCGCGCCAGGGCATGACGATCCTGCTGGTGGAGCAGAACGCGCGGCTCGCGCTGGAGCTCGCCGGCCGCGGCTACGTCATGGAATCGGGTGCGATTACGCTCGCCGGCACGGCCGGCGACTTGCTGAATGACTCCAAGGTGCGCGAGGCCTACTTGGGCGAAGGCGTCGCGTGACGCTGCGCATCTGATTTCTCGCGTTGTCCTGTTTTTGTCGCGTTGTCTGATCTTGTCGCGCGGTCCCGACAGCCGGATTGCCGTGCCGGAGAAATCCTTCCTTGTCGCATTTTTTTTCTGACGCCGATAATCGAAGCAACGTCGGAAAAGAAAACCATGCGTAGCTAAGAAATACAACGGGGGAAGGGAGAATCCTGTGAAAACTAGGTTCGCGCTACCGTTGTTGCTGGCCTCCGCAGCTGCTGTTTCGTTTCTCTTCCAAATCGAAACTGCGTCCTCGCTGGATCCGGTGGCCAGCGATCCCGGAGTTCGCTTCGGGCCCGCGGACGCCGGTGGTCCGATCGCGGGCCTGAGCGCCGGCGAGCTCGCGTTCTTCGAGCGGGGCAAAACGGAGTTCGAAGAAGCCGATGGCACCAACGAGGGGCTCGGGCCAACGATGAACCTCGACAGTTGCGGCGGTTGCCATGCGCAGCCGGCAACCGGCGGCACGAGTCCGTTCACCAATCCCCAGGTGGCGTTCGCGAGCGCGAACGGAGCGACCAACCACATTCCGCCGTTCATCCATGCGAACGGGCCGGTACGCGAGGCGAGGTTCATCAGGAACCCGGACGGAACGCGGGACGGCGGAGTCCACGCGTTGTTCACGGTTGCTGGCCGGTTGGATGCGCCGGGATGCACGCTCGAGCAGCCCAACTTCGACGCGCAGCTCGCGCTCGGCAACGTGATCTTCCGGATTCCTACTCCGGTGTTTGGCGCGGGCCTGATCGAGCAGATCCCGGACAAGGTGATTCGTGCGAACCAGGCGACCTACGCAATCCTGAAGGGCGTGCTCGGCGTCTCGGGGCGGACGAACCATAACAGCAACGACGGCACGATCGCGCGCTTCGGGTGGAAGGCGCAGAACAAGTCGCTGCTGTTGTTCTCCGGCGAGGCGTACAACGTCGAAATGGGAATCACCAACGAGCTGTTCCAGACCGAGCGCAATGAGACTGCGTCGTGCCAGTTCACGCAGGTCCCCAATAACGTAACCAACGTCGATGCCACGAAGCCGCTGGAGGCGATCAGCGCGATCGAGAGGTTCGCCTTCTTCCAGCGCTTCCTCGCTGCGCCGACGCCTTCCCCCGATACGCCGGGAGGCGCTACCTCCATTGCGAGCGGCAGGAGCCTGTTCGTGAACGTCGGCTGCGCGCTATGCCACACCCCCGCGCTCCATACGGGCCGCTCCAGTGTCGCGGCTCTCCGGCGTCAGCAGGTCCATCTTTTTTCCGACCTGCTGCTGCACGACATGGGCGTGGGGCTGGCGGACGGCATCTCGCAGGGGCAAGCCGGCCCGAGGGAATTTCGCACTGCACCGCTCTGGGGACTGGGAAAGCGCATCTTTTTCCTGCATGACGGGCGGACACGCGACCTCGCGGTGGCGATCCAGGAGCACCGCAGCGTTGGCTCCGAAGCGAATGCGGTGGTGAGAAACTTCAACTACCTGTTGGAGAGCCAGAAGCAGGATCTGCTTAACTTCCTGCGTTCGCTGTAGCTCGCGCTATGCCGGGTCCTGCCTTCGAGGAGCCTGCCCTCGCAGCTGCCGCAGGCGGCATGACCCTGCCTGTGCTCAATGCATCCTCGCTAAAATAGACCCATGAAGCGCCTGATGATCGCGGGCTTCGGCGATGTCGCGCGCCGCGCCTTGCCTCGGCTCGAGGACCATTTCGAGGTGCTGCGCATCGCCCGCCGCTATGGATCCGACCTCGACCGGCCCGAAAGCCTGGCGCTCGAAGGGGCTCACGCCCTGCTTCACTGCGCGCCCCCGCCCCTCGCAGGTGACTCGGATACGCGCACCGCGAACCTGCTCGCGGCGCTCGAGAAGGGGCGCATTCTACCGGCACGCGTGGTCTACGTCAGCACGAGCGGCGTCTATGGCGACTGCGCCGGCGCGCGCGTTGACGAATCGCGGCCACCCGCGCCGCAGACACCACGCGCGCGGCGGCGTGTTGACGCCGAGCGACGGCTGGCGCTGTGGTGCGAAGCGCACGGCATCGCGCTCATCATCCTGCGCGCGCCGGGCATCTACGCCGCCGACCGCCTGCCGCTCGAGCGCCTGCGCGCGGGGACGCCGGTGCTGCGCGCCGAGGATGACGTCTACACCAGCCACATCCACGCCGACGACCTCGCG
>WNFI01363373.1_pt1 | contig 19976 bp, 28 predicted proteins | sample 5400471 | NCBI WGS metagenome assembly WNFI01 (sample SAMN13153348, study PRJNA577476) | soil metagenome | isolation source: 100 cm saprolite on Douglas fir-dominated hillslope | place: USA:California | collected 2013-09-17
GAAGAGAGAAGAGGAGTAAAGTTTCCTCCGTTCGGCCATAATGCTGGATCCAGAAATATGTGGCGTTATGCTCCAATTACGGAAATCTAGTTCATTGAGGTGCCAACGTCGTTAATAACAACTTGACATTCAACATAAAGGGCACTCAACAGTATTTTCCTGCTTCGTGATATCGAATTGGCCGGGATTTTGATGCTTGCGGCAAGATACCAGGGTCTTTCAAGTGTCGGTGAAACCAAGAAACAGCTAGGGTGCCAACGTCGATAACTTACAAGACATAATATAAAGGCTCAACGGTGTTTTGTGAAACGAAAAATGTGTATTTTCATACATGTCCACTGCACTAGCTACTACCACTTGTGCATGGGGTATTTACAAGTCGTACAACCTCAACTGATATTCAATCTCAAGCGGCCGATTTGATTTGATGTAAATAGCCTGGCTGATGTCAACCATGGTTTCTGGTCCACTGGCAGGTTACGGGTTCCGTGGCGTTGCACTCGAGCTCGCTGCATGCATGTATATATATAGCCATAGGGTACCATGTCGATGCACGACGTTCGCACCAATGCGAGCAAAGGAGGATTGTAAATCAGTGTTGAGATATATTGTCTATGGCATAAATGCGCCGCGTGCATGGCATCTGACCATTCCGAATAACAGGAGGAAGCAGCGGCATTTCATTCAGTGGCTCTATGTCCCCCGCAAGCCTTCAATAGAGTGATGGGTGAAGGTATTCACGGTCTGGTAGATAGACTGGGATGCTAGGAGTTGTATGACATCACAATATATTAATATCAGGTGTGCACAGGATTACACGTCGATCGTTCCCACGGTGTGAGAAAGCGAGCTAACATCCTTCCAGTGCGTATTACGGTGTGAGCGCAAGATCGAGATCTCATCAAACTGCGTAGTTGATTTTGTTTCCGACGCTGCTTTCCTGATTAGGCAACGCCCCTCCGTCTTGTTTCACCTTAAACCTTGAAACCCTTCTTGTCCCGAGTGGCGCACACGTACATACTTTGCGAGGGCATAGGAGGCTTTCATACTCTCGCTATAGGACAGCGACTTAACGCCTGACACCGACCGCCACCAGCCCCGGCACATATTCCACTTCTGACAGCATAACTTCTGCCACTCAAACCTACACAGTGATGTCCAGAAAGGAGGGAAAGTTTATTAGAGCGTCAAACATGGTATGTGCCCCTTCCGAGGTTCGCGCACTCCTGGGCCAATGACCTTCTATTAACGCCGAGTCTCACAGTCAAAAGACACCCAGATCGAGCTTGTCAAGTTCGTGGCAGTACTCCGAAGCCTGTCGGCAGAAAAGAACGAAATGCCTTCTCGAGGTGATTTCTTCGAGACGATAGGATATCGCTTCGGTCGGGTGTAAGGCGTTCTACTTAGAGCTCAGACAGACCATTCATTAAACAACTACAACCCCAGTCTCGGTTACCAGCATTTCTCAGTGAAGAACAAGGCGGGAGTGTTCATAACATTCTCCTCTAGCAAGGCTCGCAACGACTTCACTGCTTTCCTGAGGCGCGTACCAAGGGGTCATAGTTTGTACCACCTACGAGAAATGAACAGGACCATGGAGCTAGTTGTGCTTGAGGATTTTTATATGGTTCCCAACGCACTCATCGCTATCATGAAGGCATCAGGGACAAAGTTAGATGCCGGTAAATGCAATTTTTCCCCAAGCTTGAGAATCGAGACTTGATCTGACTTTCAGCCCCGTAATACGGCTATCCATTTAGACGGTAGTGATACAAATGAACCGGGATCACCAAACCAGCCTCCGTATCGAACTCTCGGTCCTCGAAGCAGATCTCCATTGATGAATAGAATCATGTTCACGTCAACGAACGATAACCGGACCCGACGTGCAGGTGGCGCCAAACTTCCCTCACCCCCGAGTGCGAGGCGTCGACCAGTGCCAACCGGGCCTAAAGCTACCAGGAGGTTTACCGCCCCAATAGATACTCCCCAAGCAAAGATGCCGCAATCTCCTTCTTTGTTGGATAGGATAAGTCCGCCATGGGGAAGTCCTGGCAGTGCACGAGCCACAAAAGGCACGATGACAAATGTGCAGTCACAAGCCATTGAACCTTCAATGTCACTCAATGCCGCAAAGGATACATTTGAGACACGTGGAGCATCGGGGCAACCGACAGCCCCGGATTCGACATCAACCCCACACACTCCCATTTCATCCCCCACCGAAACGAATCTCCCTCGCCTACCCGATTCTTCCGAACGAGATGACGTAATTCGTCGCGACACTCATGAAGAATCCTCCGTAAACGCGAACACGGCTTCAATACGCAGCGAAAACAACGGCCAGGAGCCGTCTGATGCTTCACTCGAATATGAAATCCGGCTGAGGGAAACAGAAGACAAGCTTCGTTCGATCGAAACGTTGTTAACTGAAACGCAAGCAAAATTAGTCGCGTCCGAGGAGAAAATGGAAGCTGAGCGCTCTTCCAAGATGGATGCGCAGGCTCAGCTAGTCCAGGTCCGCGTAGAGCTGAAAGCGTTGAAACTCGATCTGGCCCGGATGCCAGGACTCGATCGTCAGCCCCAGATGACCGAAGCCTCAGTTCAGATGGATGAAGAAATGGCTAATGGAGATGCCGTTACTATCGAAGAACGGCGGCCGACTTCTTCAATGTTCGCTGAGCGGATCAATACACTACCACACGAGGTGGTGGAACCCATTCGAGTGAAAGCGGAGGGTGGTGACGAGTTCGGGAGAGAGGGATCCGTTGTGCTTCAGCATGATACTCCGGACAAACAGAAAGAGATGGAGGGAATAGAATCGACTCAGGTGCCGCAGCTCCGGGCGGAACTTGAACGGCAGAAGAATCTCTATGAGGGTATGCTCCAATTCGCCCGCCTCGACAGGGGGCAACATGAAATAGAGCTGAAGAGACAGCAGGCTTCATATGAGGCACGACTTAGAGAGCTTCGAGATGAGGTGTTGGCACAGAATGTCAATGCCTTGGCCGCGAAATTTCCTGATGCGTCTAGGTCACTTGTTCATGCTTTTGTTTTGACTGCGAACCTGGGGAAGCGCAAAAGAAAAGATTAAGGAGGGGGGCGATATTTGGTTTCGGTTTGTGAACTGGCAAAACTCGGTCAGGCTCAGTGACGAAATTCCGCTAAATTCATGGACTGTGCATGCTGGATCTGGTCTGTTCGATCTTCCTCATGGTTGTTTGTATCCATGATACCACGCGTTTTTTTGGCTTGTTTGTTCTTCCGACACTTCATAGATGCCTATGTACCTCTGTATTATCTGGAGACACCCTTTGTACTTACCAACTACTGTATTGATGATGATGAATCAGATTTATATACCGCGTGAAGCGCGTGACTCGCACTAAGTGCGGTCCCCCTATTACATGAAATTACAGGAGGCGTACTTCCTACAGGTTGTCAACGAAAAGTGGGCGGGGTCTAATTCTTATCTGTTGCGGTGACTGTGTATGTGTCGGTTGGGCAGGGTCTATGGTTGCACTTTTGCGGCAGCATGGCTGTGCGACCCGTAGCTTCCCACGCTTCCATAGTCCTCGAGGGAAGTTACGTCGCGAAGTATCATAGCTCGTCAATACTTCCTATGGAATCCGTGGGCTTGCTGCTCGTTGTTATGTCCATCTCGTTCTTGATCTCTGGAGCCTACTTTCTAGTCATTTCCGCATTCGAGTCTATGCGTCTTCGTCCCTTTCCTGTGAGTGTCAACAATCCACGAAGTCCTCGTACCTTTTTTGCTGCTCTCAGGAGATGGGAAAGGTGCAGTACTGACGGGAAAATCCCATTGGTCCTGGTTAGTTTTTGGATGCGATAGTTAACGATACTCATTACAAGTACCTGATCCTGTTGCTCGTCCCAACGACTTCGTACTTCGTCATTGCCAATTGGGTGGGATGGCAATACTTTCGTAATGCATGAGGACCAAGATGGTCTGCTGGCTGGTTGGCGCTGGGTCGCTTCGTGAGAGCGCGGCCATATGTATAATGTGACACGCTGGCGCAAGATGGATGCGAGGGTGCGATCTTGGCCAGTTGTCTTTGTTTGCGCGTTGTTAAAAGGTATGTTTTTCTTAGTCATTTGGTTCATATACGACCTTCATTGAGAGAATCTGACTTCAACTTGGGCTATCAATGTCAATCCATCAATCCATAGGCACGCGCGGAGCGCTTAGAGATACAAACGATGATGACCATGCCAGATGATTTATGTTGTTGTGGACGTAGAGTTGTTTTTTTTTTTTTGCGGTTCGGCGGGACCCGGACGTCGGACCGACTCGGATGGGTTCCGAGGGTCGGAAAAGTAAGACATTTCATCTAATGGAGCTGTGACGTAATAATGCAAGCACTTAGGTCAAGAATCTAGAGTGTTGTATATGGCGAGATAGACTATTAGTTTGTTAGGAATGACACGGGATGTTGCCGATGTTACTCAGTCGATCGGAACCCCCATATTATCTAAGCCTTGGCACCAAAACAAGCGGGGTCACGAGACTTACAACTTACCCTGCAATACGCGTCACATCCACAGGCAGGTGTAGCGCAGCTTAGTATTGTACTCCGTTGCAGTATAAGCATTTCTCTCTCTTGATGCAGACAAAGAGTGTCCTCCATGTTTCCTGGCACACTGGATGAGGTGGACGACCTCGAGCATTCGATTGGGTGTAGCCACCGATTGGCCACCGGTGACCGTGGAGCGAGGTGCTTGAAAGATGGCGTAGTCCAAACGATGACGTAGTTGGTATTCATTCCGTATAAAAACCTCTGCTTTCACCATCTCTTCCCCTTACAATATCACGTCTCCCCCTCGAAAACACACAATGTCTTTACCTCCTGCTCAGAAAGAGGTTAGCGAACACCCAGGAAAACTCTCTGTCACTGCGCCCAATGACCCTGAGGCCACGCAGGCGGACGTTGATCGCAAGGTAACGTCACTATGAATCAGTTCTAGCTTGGCCGGTTTTCACAGTTTGTCACGCTAGCTGCGTCTGTATGGTGTCATACAAGCCTTTAGGCAAAGCAAGTATCCAGCCAACGCGCAGATTGACGAGACTCTAAAATACGTCGTCGGCCATTCGCCTGTCGACGAGTCCCAACTGTCCCGTGAGGGCAGGAAGCTGATTCAAGATGTTCGCGACATCATCGAGACTGTGAGTATTACCAACCAGCCCCTCAATTGGGTCTTTCGTGACCATATCCATATCTTGTTTCTATCTATTCACTCGCATTAGGCGCGATTGATGGTGAAAGAGAAGAACGCCGACGAACTCTTCCAAAATTTCCTCTGGCACACCACGGGCGCGCAAGTCGAGGCTCCGAAAGCCAACACGGATGTCGTAGACGTCGGCAAGGATGATATTCGCAAAGATAGAAAGCAGGGTTAGTTTTAACATGTTTCTATTCCTCTCTATTCAAGGATTCTGACATCATCCGTGGTTTAATTCTTTTCATTGCCTATCAAAAAGCCGTCGAACACCTCCGCACTCTCCTTCGTCTCATTTTCTCTAATTCAGAAGCTCGGAAGCTCCTCTCCGATGCTTCGCTCATCGGCCGCGACCTCTTCGCCCGCACCGCCGTACATGTCGCTGAGAAAGCCCGCCCAGATCAGGAGGCTCTCGCTCGTGCAGATGATCCCGCCCCTTCGGAAGAATGGAAGACTGAAAAGGCGGACGAAGATATAGCCAAGCTCGATAGCGCGCAAAGTACCGCTCAAGAGGCGAGCACTAAAAAGGAAGATATCAAGGAGACTGGGAAGGTTGAAGCCGAGGGTCTGCGACAGGACGTTGCTAGTAAGGGGGACAGTGGTGAACAGATCGAGACGCCTAAGCGAAGCTTTATGGAACGTTTGACGGGCAATGGAGGGCGTTCTCCTAATGGGGGACGTGAGCATGCCCGTCGTGGTGCAGAGGGTACCAAGGAGGATGTAGAGAGGGCGTCTACGGATGACCTTGGCGAGCAGGCAGAAGTTGCAAAGAAGACTTTGAAGGAACGTTTCAATGGACTCAAGGAGAAGTTCCCCCAGGAACATCGCGATGCTGCTCGCGAGCAGTATGACAAAAGCATTCAGTTTCTGAAGGAGGAGTTCCCTGAGGAGCGTCGCGATCAATTCATTTATCGCATGAAGAAGGCAAGATTTAACCTTTCAGTCTGCGAACGGTCCGTTAATAGTTGCCTTTCTAGGTCATTGTTGAATGCCAGAAACACCCCGACTATCAGGAGGCCCTCACTTGGTTTCTCGATACAATTGAGAACTACTACGGTCACGGGAAGACACTGGGATCATACCACACCAGCAAGGCTGGCGACAACTTTACTCAAGATCCTGCTCTCCAACGTGCGGGTAACAAGCTCCGCGCGCTCCTGGAGCGTTTTGCGAACGGGAAATCCTTTGACGATATTCTCAACGCCGCTGATCAACTCAATACCGATGCACAGAATGACCAAGGTCTCAACCAGTGGTTCAAGGAGCTCGATGGGTACATTCGTAGGGTACTGCTGGAACCTGGATTTGTTACTTCGCCAGACTCTGATTCCGACGCAAACCGTCTGCGCGATACAGGCCGCTCATTCTTCGAGGAGAAGTATAGGAGCCATAAAGATGATTTGTTCGATGCGATTCAGGCATGGTTCCTCGCGTGGGGCGATGATCCGTTGAACAAGCGATTCGGGAATGATTGGAAGAGGTTGACGAAGGATTTGTTGTTCTCTGAGGAAGGGAACATGACGTTTAAGCCTATGCTTTGGCAGGATATTCGGAAGGTTATTGTTCCTCAGCTTGCGCAGCATGTTGGGTATATTGTGAGTAGAATATTTTACTTCGTTGTGCTGATGCTGGATTTGATATTCTTTCTTGCAGCCTATTCCTCGTATTGAGTATACCGACAATCAGTTGGACCTCGTCATTGAGAACCTTACCATGGAAGGCACGAACATCCTTCCGAACATCGTCTCTATCGATGCGCATAATCATTTGTCCTTTTCGCCGTATGACGCCATCCAGGACATCAATCGCCATGACTTCAAATTTACATTCTCCCAGATCCAGATGGATATGCGCGACGTGGCGTTCTACTTCAACAAGAAGACGGGTCTACCCAAGTTGAAGGATTCGGGGCTTGCGGATGTTCTCCTGGGTGGTGAGGGGTTAACTGTGCAAGTTCATTTGGCGGATGCGGCGAAGGACCCGAAGAGTGTGTTTCACGTTAAGGATATTAGCGTTAAGGTCGATAGCTTGAAGTTCTCCGTTCGTGATGTGAGTATACGATCTATGTCCCTAGAAATTGGGTGCTAAATTATTGCTCCATCTATTTAGACCAAGCATGACGTCTTGTACAAGACCCTTAAGCCGCTCGCTACTGGTCTCGTCAAGAGGCAAGTCCAAAAGGCAATTCACGACGCCGTACGAACAGGTCTCGAGTATCTTGACGAGCAGCTCGTTGTCGTTCGGGATAAGTACAACGAAGCCAAACAGTCTGACGAGACTTCTCGCCGGGAGGCAATCGCGTCACTTTTCGAACGCAAGAAGGATGATGTAGCGTCATCGTCGTCTTCGTTTTCTGAGGGTACCAAGAAGAAGGACACTGCGCAGTTCAAGATTGTTGGGAAGAGGGAAAGCACTATTATCCCTGACGCCGGATGGACACAAAAAATTAATGAGCGAGAGCAGGTTGCTGCGAGTGGGGAGGGCTGGCGATCGGATGCATTCAGTGTCATTTCTTCGTTGTACACCCCGACCGAGACGAAAGAGTCTGCGGGAATTCCGGGCGTACCGCGTAGCGGGGACACTGGTGCCGACGTTACACGTTGAATCTTCGACTCGACTGATCGCAAATTTTCGGTCCTTCCGTCTGTCTTCCAGCTTTCCTTGTGATGGCGCCGACCCTTGAAATTGGTGTTTTTCTCCCTGTTTACCATAAACAGTCTAACTTTGATGTCCTCGTTTCTCATTCTCTCTTTCTACTACTGTTTTAACGTGTACTAATATTCATGGTGTCGTATACTCTTATTTTATGACGACCTTGGAATTCCATGTCATCAAGATATCAATAATTCTGTGAGGCGGATGCGTCATGCCTCCTTAGTGATCACATCAAGTAATTTCAGATCTTGAGAATTATGAAGATGTCTTCTGATCAAAGCGTTCCAACCCTTTTCACAATTGAGACTGGAGCTCTGGATCCTGAGCAAGTCCGTATATGGCCCAGTTGATTGTGCTGGAGGCAGGTTCGTTCCCCGCAGGCTGCAGGTGGGTTAATGATAATTAGAAAGTTGGCCTTAACTGGAACTGGGAAGGATTACATGAATGTTGTAACCTGGGCACAATTCAAAATCCCCATTGCACTGTTCACAGGCCGGACTCTCCAATTTCCACGGAATACACCTTGGAACTACTTGAGCAGAAATCGAGTTGTATAGAGTCTCTGCAATGATTTTTTATTTTGCAATCCCACACTTTTGCAGCCACACTCTGAGTACTAAGGACAGTCAATGGGAATAGCGTTGACCCATTTAGACAGGGCCGGGACGAAGAGACTGGTGAGAGCTACCGGTTACAAGAATCAGACGATAGGGCTCGATCGGGCAGAAGTTTCCATTCTATGCATATATACTGATCCTACTTGCGACGATGATGGGTCCAGCTTTCCGTTCAGAGAGGTGAGACATAGATCTATGAATCAACTCAATGGCTCAAGAATCAACTACGTTACCAAAGCTGGGTGATGTGGCCAAGATGTGAGACTTTGTGGAAAAACTATAACGGTGGCTGATGAGATGATCACTGTATATGTATATGCTGTACATCTCACCGTGCAGAGCAACTCCTGTCAGTTCCCCTCTGCCTCACATCTTAAGGATTGAACTCGATACACGGGCTTTTGCCACAGATCTGCAGCCGTCAACGTCCTGAATGAATCGCCGAGCTCATGGTTTCAGTCTCATTCATGGAGAGCCTACGCGCCATCATCTCGACTTTATGCTTAGTGCTATGGCGGCATGGGACGCGACATTTGTGCGTGTCACCAGCTGCTCGCAACAGGAACTTGGCATATCGATCCTCATCCGCTATGTATGTATTCATAACCAATTTTATGCTCGTTTCTCGTCATTCGATGCGATTTCATAAGACTTACCAAGGAGTACCTCCGTTCTGCATCGCAACTCTCGGTGTAGAAGTTTCTTCTGAATATAGGTGCCATATGTGTGCCGACGTAACCTTGTGCTCCTTCTTCACCTCATAGGGTTCTGAGATAGGAAGCCATCATCTCCTTGGTAGTGTTGGGTTAGGGGACGCTGCTTTGGATTGGTTGTCAGCTGTACATGTCACAATTTTCAGAAGCACCTACATTATTGTTCAGGTCCCTGGGGTCCGTTAACCGTGGACAATCCGGGCTCCACCCATGCCCTCTAGGGAACGTATAAGATGGTGAATGTCTGAAAGAGAAAATGGTGCAAACCGGGTGTGGCATGGGTATTTCCACGGTTGTGAACACAGTGAACACTGAACACTGTAGGTGGTACTGTATATACATCCCACTGACTGTGCAGAGCAACTCCTGTCACTTTCCCTCTGCCTCACATCTCAAGGATTGAGCTCGATACACGGGGCTTTTGTCACCCGTCAACGTCTACCCTCATGGTCATCTTGACCTCATGGTTTCAGTCTCATTCATGGAGAGCCTACATATCTCAGAACCCTACGAGGTGAAGAAGCAACGCAAGGTTATGTCGGTACGCATATAGCACCTACATTCAGAACAAACTTCTACATCGAGAGTTGCGACACTCCTTGGTAAGTCTTACGAATTCAGATCGAATGGCGAGAAACGAGCATAAAATTTGTTATGAATACACACATAGTGGAAGAGGATTGATATGCCAAGTTCCTGTTGCAGCTGGTGATACACACAAATGCCGTGTCCCATATTGCCATAACTGCACTAAGCATGAAGCCGAGATGATGGCTAGGAAGCCATCATCTCCTTCGTGTTTGGGATATGGGACGCTGCTTTGGATTGGTTATCAGCTGTACACATCACAATTTTCAGAAGCAACCACCCACATCACTGGTCCCTGGGGTCCATTCGCCGTGGACAATCCGGGCTCCGCCCATGCCCTCTAGAGATCGTATAAGATGGTGAATGTCTGAAAGGGAAATTGGTGCAAACCGGGGGTGGCATAGGTACGTCGTGGTAGTTTTTCCACTGTAATGAATACAGTGAAGACCGTAGGTGCTTCTAGCACCTGGCGGAACCGTGTCATCTAAGAGATGCTTGGCAGAAACTGTGCACTCACTGGTGGAGGGGGTTCAGGGATCACCTCTGTTGCCTCGGAGGCCTCCATGAAGATTGTTTGAGCCTGGGCGCGATATCGAGGGATGTTGGATATCGCGCTCTGGGTGAGGTATGCAACTTTATAAAAGAGAGAGAGACGACGGTAAAAGGTACCGTCTGACTTATTGACAATTGATGACCCCCGACAATCGGGAAACAAACGCGTCTCCTGACACCTGCCACCGCATATATAACTTCCCGGAGCATGACAGCAGGCGGGATGAGCGAACAGAGTGTTTCATTGTGTCCCTGTCCTTTGCCACAGTATGTATTCGCAGATATATATATATATATGTGTGTGTGTAAGCGATTACCTGGAGGTCGATAACCTAATAGGATATCATCGTCCGTCACCTGTACATAGACGTTGATAACCTAATAGGATTCAAGTATATACAGTACGTGTATACAACTTCACTAGTCAACTAATCATGATGCACTTATAATGTTTGAACGATGCCCTATGCGGCTGATACACCTACAACTACAAGCGATCACGAATCACTCGTTCAGTGGTGCGATAGATTCAACACAGAGACGCCATAGATAGGTATTGAAGTCTACGGGTCTGCATCATCACCCACTAATTCCATGCCTGCGAAGACATCAATCCAATCATCCAAACATTCTCGGATGAACGTGTCCAGATCCCAAGGGTCCGTTGAGACTGCTTCGCGCTCACCATTCCACACGTATGTGTCCGCGTCCACCATCTGACCTTCCTCTCCGACAATAGTTACCTGGATTGGGGTCACCAGGTAAATCTCGCCCTCAAAATCGTCTAGCTTTCTCCGCTGGGAATTGTCCTGGAGGCAAAGCAGAAAGCCGTCGACGGTCGATGTTTCATCATGCTTTATCAAGGCAGGATAGTCTTTATTCAGCAGAGAAAAGCGCGAGTAGCCTTTGAGTTCTGCAGGTTTGACCAGAGGGGTCACAACGTCTGTTTTCCGAGAATCTCCTGTCAGTGCCCAAGCCAGTAGTGGCATTGCGCGTAGCGTTCCATACAGGAAGAGTGGTCGAGGAGTCTACTTGGGATTCTAATGCTGGTACTAAGGTGTAGATAGAGCAGAGCTCACCACTGGGTGAATTGTGGTTGTCATTCCCAGGGCACCAAAGTTTCCCAGGGCCCCGGAAGCGCTTCACCCTCAAATCATCAAAACGGGCCGTTGACGTCTTCCATCATGCCTCTCTCAATTGGTCTTGAGTTTGAAGCAATCGCTAAGTCCAAAGGTATGAAGGCAAGACCTTACATGCCCAGATTCGGAACGTCTCTCCCAACTACACTATCTGGAATGTTGTAATTGACGCCACCATTGAGGAGTCGACATCTGGTTCCGATGCATCTGACAGTGCCTACTAAAATCGTTATTGCATTGAGCTCGTTTCTCCAACCTACTCTGAGACAGATAAACCTGGTTGGGAGGACGATGTTCGTCTCGCATTAGCTGGGTACGTGAAAATGTATCCTAGAAAGCTAACCGATCCACTGGCCTCCATGTCCACGTCGGAAAAGGACGTAACGAAAGTTTCACGCTGCCGCAGCTGAAGCACCTAGCAATGTTGGCGTGCCGATTTGAAGGTATGTTTTGGCCAGTCTCTCTCACAATGGAAAACAGTGGCCCTAAGATACTCTTCGCCCCACTCATCACATCCTCGATAATGATAACATCTTGTCCGATCGATTCAGTGCTGCTCTCAAGGATCTGAGGCTTGCCGAGGTCTACGCTCGCATCCAAGGTGTTACCGATATTGCTGGTCTATCTGCTCTTCTGGAAGGCGACAGCCAATACGATGGATATCACGTTTTACAAGGTTGGTTGATCCAGCCTAGCCCCTTTGCTCCACTTAGCGAATTCGCAGGTTAATTTCGCCTCACTCATCAAGCATTCGACGGTGGAAACATGAAGGCACCGTTTCCGAAGAGTCTGCTGTCATATGGGCTGAATTCATCATTCGCTTCGTTGGATATGCGATAAATGCGTCTGATGATGCTGTTATGACCGGGGGTGACCCTCGTCTTAACTGTCATACATATATATGTATGAAATTTCCTGAGTGTGATCGATGATCATACTCCTAGGAAAATCGATTAGGGAGAAATTTTTCAAGGGGGTATCTGTACAGCGTTCCGTATTTGAATATGCGGTGGCTAATACACATGGGAGAGTCTGTCATATAACATTAGCTGTGATGAAACTCGACTCCGCGGTCCGGATCCGTGCTCGTGAGGCCTGAGCTAGATTGCGCAAGTTCGGGTCCTTCAATGCTTTCGAGACGAAAACTATAACCAAGCTCCTACACGGCCTCTGTAAGATATCGCAGTAGCGATACCAGCATGCATGCAGGCAGGCGATAGAGCTGGCCACAGAAGTTTCCATTCTGAATATGGATCCTGATCCTACTTACGACGATGATGCGTCCAGCTAGAGATGGATTTACGAATCAACTCAATAGCTCAAGAATCAACTATGTTACCAAAGCTGGGTGATGTGGCCAAGATGTGAGACTTTGTGGAAAAACTATAAAGGCAGCCGATGAGATTATCACTTACTCCCACCGTGCAGAGCAACTCCTGTCACTTTCCCTCTGCCTCACATCCTAAGGATTGAACCCGATACACGGGACTGTTACCACAGATCTGCAGCCGTCAACGTCCCCGAATGAATCTCATGGTCATCTTGACCTCATGATTTCAGTCACATGTACGCATCTAAGAACCCTACGAGGTGAAGAAGCAACACAAGGTTACGTCGGCATGCATATAGCACCTACATTCAGAACAAACTTCTACACCAAGAGTTGCGATGCAGAATAGAGGTACTCCTTGGTAAGTCTTATGAATTCGGATCGAATGATGAGAAGCATAAAATTTGTTATGAATACATACACAGCGGAAGAGGATCGATATGCCAAGAGTACCAGCTAGTGACACGCACAAATGTCGCGTCCCATACTGCCATAATTGCACTAAGCATAAAGCCGAGATGATGGCTAGGAAGCCGTCATCTCCTACATGGTTGTGGATTTGGGACACTGCTTTGGGTCGGTTATCAGCTGTACACGTCACAATTTTCAAAAGCAACCACCTACATTACTGTTCAGGTCCCTGGGGTCCAGTCGTCGTGGACAATCCGGGCTCCACCCATGCCCTCTAGAGATCGTATAAGATGGTGAATGTCTGAAAGGGAAAATGGCGCAAACTGGGGGTGGCATGGGCAATTCTTGGTAATTTTCCACTGTAATAAATACAGTGAACACTGTAGGTGCTTCTAGCACCTGGCAGAACCGTGTCATTTAACAGACGCTTGGCGGAAACTGCACTCACCGGTGGAGGGGGTTCAGGGATCGCCTCTGTTACCTCAGAAGCTTCCATGAAGATTGTTTGAGCCTGGGCGCGATATCGAGACGTTGGATATCGCACGCACTCCAGGTACGAGGTATGCAACTTTATAAGTACCGTCTGACTTATTGACAGTTGATGACCCTGAATTAACCCGACAATCGGGAAATGAACGTGTTTCCTGGCACCTGCCACCATAAGTTCCCGGGAGCATGACAGCGGCAGGATGAGCGATAGGCAGATAGCTTCAACATGGATGGCAAGTCAGGAAACAAAATGTCGGATGCCGTAACTCGCATCTCCAACACACCGCATTCAGGTATATACGTCGTGCATACAACTTCACTAGTCAACTCCAATCATGATGCACCGCTCTGTGTTATAATGTTTGAATGATCCACTATGCGGCTGATACAACTACAACTACAAGCGATCACGAATCACTCGTTCAGTGGTGCGATAGATTCCACAGAGACGCCATAAATAGATTGAAGTCTACGGGTCTGTATCATCACCCACTAATCCTATACCTGCGAAGACATCAATCCAATTATCCAAACATTCTCGGATGAACGTGCCCAGATCCCAAGGGTTCGTTGAGACTGCTTCGCGCTCACCATTCCACACGTATGTGTCCGTATCCACCATCTGACCTTCCTCTCCAATAACAGTTACCTGGACTGGGGTCACCAGGTAAGTCTCGCCCTCAAAATCGTCTAGCCTTCTCCGCTGGGAATTGCCCCAGAGACAAAGCAGAAAACCGTCGACGGTCGATGATTCGTCATGCGTTATCAAGGCAGGATAGTCTTTATTCAGTTCAGTAGAGAGAAGCGCGAGTAGCCTTTGAGTTCTGCAGGTTTGACCAAAGAGACCACAACGTCAGTTTTTCGAGAATCTCCTGTCAGTGCCCAAGCCAGTAGTGGCATTGCACGGAGCGTCCTACAGGAAGAGTGGTCGAGGAGTCTACTTGGCATGGATGTTGGTACTATGTAGATAGAGCAGAGCTCACCACTGGGTGAATTGTGGTCAGAGAGCAGACAGGCTGGTGTTCGACATAATCGTGACCCGCAGTCCAAGGAGACTAACTGAAAGTGGTGCCACAAATTTCGAGGGAACGAAGTTAGCGACGAGACTTCGGCGAGTGTCAGAGATCTCGACTCCGTAGTGGTCACACTGCCAAGTGGGAATAGCAATGCAGGACCCGAAGGCTGCGCCATGTATGCGCCCAGTCCGCTGACATTAACACCGCAGTCTAAGACCGGGTCCAAACGATTGTAGGCGCTCCAGGCGAGAAAGGGCTTGCGCGACAGCGGAGAGATCAAATTTTGGATCTGATGTCCAAAGAACAGGCTTTAGGAACGGAAGCGATGACCCATGCAGCTTGCTTGTTGACAGACGAAGGTACCTATTTATCAGAACCAAACCGGACCAACAAGTCGTCCTCGCTGCCAAATTTCTTCTCGAAGCCCTTGATACCACCTTCTAGAACCAAAGCCTCACTGACTTCTGGTGGCACCCCTCGGCGGCTCAGCTCTTCCCTATACCAACCCGCAACACGTGCACCACGAGACACAGGACCACATGAGTTGCAATGAAATATCACTATTGGGATGCGAGAGAGAAGGGTAGTCACTGTTTGAAGAGTGGGATAGAATGAATGCGCCGGTAGATTTATGGCGTTTGAGATCATGAAGTGCTGACCCAATTCTTGGCGTCAGCCTTCCCTCTCAGATTTAAATGGAGTATGGGATCACCTCGAAGTCCTGTCTTCTCGTATCGACGACGATATAATCTATCCCTGGTCGGAGCTGCGGATTCCTGATGAGGTCGATCAGATATTCCGGCTCGACGCGACGTGTATCATAGGAAGGAGTCGGGTACTGGGCATGCCATGCGATCTCCATGACTGATCTTAAAGCCGATCGAATGAATCTGTGGACAGAGATATTGTCCGCAAGTGTTGGAATCCAGAGAGAGCCGACTTATTCAGCATCCGACCTCGATAGTACACGAAAGGCCTAGAGCTCACTGTCCTAGTAGTCGCGACTCAAAAAAAAAATGTCTCGTAAGATGTACGGTCCAAGATCGATCCCAGGGAGAAGAGGGGGATGTTATCAATGATCAAAGAAGGGACTTACCATATCAACTGAGTAATGTGCCAGAACAAGCAGGTCGTGAGTTACTTACACTTCTACACGTGGTCTCATTCACTTTATGTCACCCTTTTAGAATTCACAAATCTATGCTATCTCTGAGAGACTTGTCTTGGATCAAAACGGAACATTGAACGTCCGTTCGCGATCTAGCGAACGACTGCGTGTACAATATCCTAATCGAGTCCGAATAGCTCGGTTGGAACCGAAAAACCGACCGATTGCCAAACCATTGTGCAACCGCGGTTTTCAGTTCGGTTTCCGGTTGATTTCCTCACGCGCATGTCAATGCTGCAACAGTACTGCGAACCGGGTAGCATGCAACGAAAGCGCCCGCACGTCCGCCTCGTTTAGAAATTCAAGTATTGTTTGACCCATATTTCATAGCAAATTCAACTTCCCACTTCACCGATCCACTTGTTGATACGGGAAGGAAATTCTTCCTCAATGGCATGACGGCGCTCAAGGGCCGCCTTTGTGTTACTCCAAAAGAGTATCATCCAGTCGTGTTCGTCCCACCCCGAAGAGCCATTAATGGGCATTACAGCATGATTTCCTGCAGATGCCTGAACTTTTTGCCGATCCTGGGTACTCATGTTTGCATCTGCAGCGCTATTCCCCGCCCCTCTGCTGCCACTTGTAGCATCACGGTGGTGGTCCCGCTTTGCGATTACATCCCCGCGTTCGTGTCTGGAAGTTGGTCTAGTACTTGACTGGTGGTCCACAGTACTTGACTGGTGGTCCACAGTACTTGACTGGTGGTCCACAGTTCTTGAAGGACGAGGAATGTTTTTTCTAAAAGCGTCGGTGAGGAAATGTGATGCATGTTGACCCCACAGCCTAACGGCCACTGCACCATCGTTGTAGTGGAGTAGGAGGGAAGAGGGTTTGGACAAACCGGTATCTCGTTTAAAGGCAGCATCCATGTTGTAGGGTATATTCCGAGCAATAAATCACGATCTTCAGGTTCTCCGAGCATTTGGAGTGTAAAACGTTCGCCGGCAGGATATTCGATGCTTGGAAATGAAGCTCTCCGAGAGGAATTAGGCGGTACATCTTCGACATCTAGAACTTCGTTCGGTGTCTGCACCGCAATTTTATTAGTGGCGTCCCAGGAAGAGAGGAGTGAAATACCTTCAAAATGGCAAAGAGACATAAATCCAAGTACCCATGAAGGCCTGCACTGACTATCATTCCATTGCGGATGTCGTTAAGTGAGTCGAGATCTGACACGTTCTCATCGTACACGGGGCGGTTGTTGACGATGAGCTGAAGCCACTGAGTAGATGAATGACTCTTAGTGCTGTTATGAGAAGCATGAGCGTACGTCGTCTCCACGGGCGTATGGAATGATATACATTGCGTCGGAGCACGAGATGATGACACACAGGCTTCATCGCGCTCAAGGAGCTCTCCGCGGAAGTTTTCTCCGGTTACGGTGGACTACGATGGGTGTTCGCTGATGACTTCAGGTTCCATTGCATATTGAAGAAGGTCTATATAAATTGTGAATAAAAAAAGAAGGAACGAACAACTGATGGAACAGAATTAACCAGAAATGCCCGTAGCATAGAGATAAACACCGCGGTCATCAAGTTCGCCTTCTTCTTCAATGGCTGCTCCATTATCCCGTTTCACGGACCCGATCGCGCCCAAAATGCACCAGCCTAGATAGCGTAAATACTTTCTAGGACGGCTACACAATGGCGTGATGATGCGGAGGGGGATTTCAAGATACAACGCAGCAGATTGATCTTTAGTTTGAGGTTGATTGTTAGCTTCAAATAGAATGAGCTGTATATTCCCTGGTAGGATCCCGAATTCGTGCGGTTTTTTTGTGCGTCATTGGGATCGTGGCACCTCAGTGTTGCACGGATCTGGTCCCAATTGGTCAGTTCCATGGACGGGTATAAAAATTCGGAAATAGCCATGAATTAGAAGGTGCGCCACACTACTGCACAGCCACGAGGGGTTGGCGCCTTCACCGCCTCCAATCCAACGGCTGCACCAGAAGTACCAGAGGGTACCCTATAGTTCCCCCAGCTCCAGAAAAAGGAGGGGAATCGAATAATGACATTGTAGCGTTTACTACTCCACCTAGCCCAACCACCGGCAAACCGGCATCCGCGCGAATGACGACCACCCCACCTGTGATATGCAAATGAGCATCGAAATAGGTGCACAAGTGCGATTGCGATCCCCGGACCATGTGCGCGCGACCCAGCGCATACGACCCCTGCGACGCGATCTGGGGGGAGGGACACGATATGTCCCTACTTCAACCCATTCACCACCCCCTGTGCACACTGTTGGCATATTCACCATTTCCACTTCCTCCTATTTCGTCACCTTCGCCAACGTGATCCCCGTTTTCTGTGCATATGGCTTCCGCCCACCGTCCCTCGTCCCCCAATGTTTATTTATCTATTTATGTTGCTATTACGTGGTTTCTACCGCCTCATGAAGCTCTTTCTTGATTGGATTAGTTCCAATTTACGTTTGATCTCTCAGCCTACACCCGCCGAAATCCCATCTCATCAATAATTTGTTTGTATTACTAGCAGCAGCTGAATCAAAGATGTACAGCAAGCTTCCGAGGGCTACAAGAAAAACTAAGGGGTACATCACGTCCTGTAAGGCGGAGGCCAGTAGTCAGGATATGCTTCAAAGAACTGGGAAGCCGCATGATCTTTAGCAACGCCCTTCTTGGAATCACGACCGATAAAGAGTCTTTCGAAGACTTTTGAGGAAAAATTAGTCTTAGTCTAGTTCCACACCGTAAAGAAAGTCGACTTGCCCCACAGATGCGCTACGTGCACTACTCTTTTATTGAAACTTTCCTCCTGATACCCTTGCTACATCCAAAAAGGGTTGGGTAAGGATGGTAGCGGTAGAAACTAAGACAAATCTTCCGTACCCAGTTCACTTGGAACTGAAAACGTTGAGATGCATCGTTAAGCTTAATTGCATTCGTACGAGGCTGCTCTAGAAATGCGCAGGACCTCTTCAGTCGAGGGTCTCACAAGGAATGAAAGAACTGGCCCATGTTGAAGTTGTCAGTGGGGTGTTGAGGACTGTGAGGCAATAGAAAGGGGGAGGGATATCGAAAGACAAGGCTGGAATGGCACTACTTATGTTCGATACGGATAGGCGCGTCACAGAAAACTCAGAAGTGCTTCAGCCACACAATAGGGGCCACACAAAAACACTGAAACGGGGGCGGAGCAAACAGTGCCCATGTTGTTGGATCGTCGGAGATCGTGGAAAGTGGATTACGATTCCGCAGAAACGAAACCAAAAACATCTCAAAAAGGGGGTAGTATGTAGCTTTTTCACAGCGGGAAAAGAAGGATTCGCCCAGGTTAGAAAGTCCGATGGGGTTGCTCTGGACCTAGAGCGGCGAGAGATGCTGTTTGGCGCGCTACATGTATGTGTCAAACCAAACCAATTCCCCTTGATCCTTGTCGAGTGGAACAACCCTAGATAAGGATCCTTTATCCATACGCTGTAAAGGAAAGCAAGTAAAGCGTGTCAAGCCCGTTTCAGGAATGCCGATCGGCGCTCGGAAGTACGATGAGAACAGCGACATGGCACAAGAAAATAATTTCGAAAGCGGTGGCGATTTTTGAACGTAAAACTCGTTGGTGATCGACGATGGTAAAGGCGCCTGGTTCCGAAGGTGGAAGTCGGAAAACAATTCATTTTCCCCTAAGAGTAGCACTCATCTCCAAGGCAACGCAGCAGCACACTGACGTCACCCGAAGAATCCTAGGTCAGTGCCACCAAGAACCAAGAGTCACAGCAAGCGGGAGTTGCAAGAAACTCAGAAACATCTAGCGCCATGGAGAAAACGGCTAACGGATAGTACTAGTCTATATGTGTCATACCGTGTAGAACTATAGTCGAAGCCTGCATGGGAGGAGGCGGATGTGACTATGCCAATTCCTTGCACTGTGGGAACGGAGCGACCAAAATCCTGGGTTGGGTTGGGTTGATGTCGAATATTTTTGTCATGACTTCCGTACATGGACTTTGATGTGCGAAGTAACCGTTCAGCCAATCTCTGCGGCGTACCAGGTACTGTCTGCGGCTAAAATGGGAATGAAGCGTATGCCGATCT
>WNFI01318405.1_pt1 | contig 19971 bp, 15 predicted proteins | sample 5400471 | NCBI WGS metagenome assembly WNFI01 (sample SAMN13153348, study PRJNA577476) | soil metagenome | isolation source: 100 cm saprolite on Douglas fir-dominated hillslope | place: USA:California | collected 2013-09-17
CCCGCCGTATGGACAGCCGTTCTTCTTTGTTCGGCGGTCAACATCGTTGCGCCGTTGGTTCTGCCCAAGATGGAGGCCGTTCGCTCCTGTTCATCTCTGCTGGTCCGTACGACGGAAGAAAACGGAAAACCGATCGCGGTTTATTTTGATTCGGTCGTTCGCACCAATCCGGCCGATCCCAAGAGTCCGCTCGAAGGCCGCGGTCGTTTTCATCTCGAACTCTATCTTCTTCATTTCGCCGGCATGAATGTCGCCACGCTGTCGCCGAACAATCGTTTCGCCAGCCGGTTTTTCTTCGATGCGCTTTCGCCTCTTGTTCTCCTGCTTATCCTGAGCCCGATCACCCGCCCGCCCGCCCAGACGCGGATCGATCAGTTTTTTGGAAAAATGAAAACGCCCGTAGGCGCGACACCCGAGCTGGAGCAGGCCGCGATGGAAGAAACCCAACGCAACCCTCACCGCTTCGATCACACCAAGCTTTTTCCCAGTTCGACTTGGGAATTACTCAAGTGGGACAAGGTCGATACGATTGGATTTTTTGCCTGCTGCCTTGTCTCCTGCGCCATTGTTGCGCTTTTCTGGGGACTGTTGATTGCCGCCGCTCCCCACATCTAACGCGTGCCGTCAGCCAACACACGAAGTACACGAAAACAGAAACAGATAAGAAAAGATTTTCGTTTTTTGGCAAACCCGCCGATCAGTGAACACCCTAATCCCTTTTCGCGTTTTTTGTAATACTATCCCTGAACAAGATGTATTTTGAGCAAGGTTCTCCTATGCCACCACACAGACAAACCAATCGCGGAAGCGCGGAAGAACAGAAACGCGGAATGGAGTTTTCGACATTCTGTCCTCCGACTTCTGATCGAATCGCTCGCTCCTCCCTTCTCGGTTCTCGCTCCTTAGGTTGCGGCGTAAGCCGCTCAAGGTCTTTCGTGTTTTCTTCCGTCTGCATTACTACGGCTTAACCTCTTCTCGTCCCTTCGTTTTTCTTATGGTCCTGCCTCGCTTCATTCGCCTCGGCTTTTTCACGCTGCTTTCCCTCGCCCTTCCTCTTCGGGCCGCGCCCGTCCTCAGCGAACGAACGCGCGAGGTCCTCAACGCCGAGATGTCTCTCGCTGATTCACTCTTCGATGAGCGCGCCGCATTGATCTGGGCTTCGGCCCCTGTGCGCGAAACCACGCATCGCGTTCATCGGGTGCGCGAGAGCGGTTGGTACGCCCTTGGACTTTTGTTGCGCCAGGGCTCCGGCGATGTTGGCCGCGCGCTCCGGATTTTCGACGCGATGCTTGCCCAGCAAATCGACGCGCCGGGTCAGCATTGGGACGGAACATTTTACCGCTATCCTGAAGAACCGATGGTTCTGCCCAATTCGATCGCGTGGAAGGAATATGATCCCAACTGGCGTCAATTCATCGGCACGACATTCGCGCTCGCCTTGATCGAATACGATTCACAAATCCCCGAGCCACTTCGCAAGAGGATGCTCGCCTCCATCGGACACGCGGCCGATGGCGAGCAACACGACGGACGACTCAGTCCCGGCTACACGAACATCGCCCTGATGCACGCCTTCCTTTGCGCGTTCGCAGGCAACCGGCTTGTTCGCCCTGATTTGGCCAAGGTCGGGGCCCAGTACGCAGAAGCCGTCTATGCGGGATTCACGGAGCACAACACGTTCGAGGAATTTAATTCTCCCACCTACTATGGCGTGGATTTCTACGGTCTCGCCCTCTGGCGTGCTCATGGATTGACCCCGCGCATGAAGCAATTGGGGGCTGAGATGGAAGCGACTCTCTGGCGCGACACCGCTCAATTTTATCACGCCGACCTTCGCAATTTGTGCGGCCCGTTCGATCGCTCCTATGGCATGGACATGCGCCGCTATGTGTCGCTCACCGGTCTCTGGCTTCGTCTTGTGCTCGACGAGAAGATCGCGCCGCATCCACCTCTCGCCGGTCCAATGGACCACGGGCATGACTTTTTCTACGCACCCTGCTTCGCCATCCTCGAGCCGCATATTCCGGACGATGCTCTGGCGGAGTTTCGCCACTTTTCCGGCGAACGCTTCGTCACACGCACGCTCCCTGGCAACCGCATCGCTACAGCGTGGCTAGGTGAACGTCTGATGCTCGGGACCGAAGCCACGCACGTCTCGCGCAGCGCAGGCGCCACCAGCCAATTTCATCCCGCCACGATCCATTGGCTGACGCCCGACAACGACGTCGGCTGGGTTCTGATCACCGAGGCTCCTCGATTCGATGGCACCGCCGCGAAACAGACGCTTACGTTCTCTGCCATCGGCGACCTAACTTTCCGAATCTCGGTCGCGGGTGCCAAACCCGAAAATCTCCGCAAAGAACTCTGGCAACTTCCTGGCCTCACCGTCTCGGTGGAGTCCGATGCCCGCGGCTTCACTGTCAGCCCTTCGACCGATTACATTGAGGTCACCTACCAGGAAGCTACGCACTACGTCTTAAAAGCTGAGATAAAAAAATAGAGCAGGACGGAATCACGAGAGAGCGAGTTCGTCGGCTTCAGGCAGGTCGAAAAGATGGTTCTCGGTTCACCGTACACAGTTTACTGTCCACGGTCGTCCGAAAGCAGCGGATAGGATATCCCGATTGCGCCCAACGAACCGTGAACTGCCAACGGTGAACCGTAAACCTTGGTCCCCTGCGGTTTTTAGGTTAAAATAAGTCTCAACGACGCTTCAGTCGGGTAGGTGGGCCGGCGCGTCCCATCGGCGGCATTTCGCGATTGAGATAATCATGCTGCTCGCCATGCCGTCGCAGGGACGCGCCGGCCCACCTCTCCTCACGCGATCCTCTCAGCGGCTATGCCGTTATTCCCAAAATACTCCCAATCCTGATCGCGCCACGCAGAGGCGTTACCTTTAACCTGTAGCCTTTCTCCTTTCACCCGCAGCGCCCTTCCTGGCTTGAAACACGTGTCCGAGTCGCACTTAAACTAAGCGACCTCGCCATGAAATTACCCCGCTCTCTTCCCCGCGCCGTCACAGGCGTTTTTTTCGCTTTCGCGCTTAGCCTCACGAGTTCCCCGGCCTCTTCCGAAGGCCCTTACCACAATCGCGACAATCCCAATGTCGATGATCCGGAGGAAGGCACTTATCCGGTGCCCTACCAACTTCCCAAGGTCGAAGAGATCACTGAAGCACTTGTCCGCATCCACGGTTATCTCGAAACCGCTGCACCGACGCGTGTCGTCAATCGCAAAACGGGCGCCGAGATCACCAACTTCACCACGCCGGTCGCCGATGCCAGCGCGGCACGCAGTGCGTCAAATTTCAGTCTGTTCGCCTACCAGATGGGCGTCGTTCACGCCGGTATGCTCAAGGCAACGGAAGTCACGGGCGATCCACGCTTCGCTCAATACACGAAACGCCACCTCACGTTTATTGGAGAAAAGCTTCCGTACTTCCGCGCGCAGGAAGAAAAATTTCATCTCGAACGTGCTAATAGTTTCACGCCCATTCTCGACCCACGCGCGCTGGACGATTGCGGCTCGATGTGCGCCGCGTTGATCCGGGCCCGCTTGTCCAACGTGGGGCCAGACCTTCAACCGGTCATTTCGCGGTGGACCACCTATATCGCACACGAGCAATTTCGGCTGCCCGACGGCACGCTCGCTCGGCAGCGGCCGCAAGCCCAGTCGCTCTGGGCCGACGATTTTTATATGTCCGTGCCCGCTCTCGCGATGATGGGAAAGCTCACCGGGGACCGCGTGTGGTTCGATGATGCAGTGAAGAATGTAGTGCAAATGTCAGCACGGTTATACAACGCGGAGCTCAACCTCTACACGCACGGCTGGAACGGCAACAATCCCGACGCTCCACAGTTCTACTGGGGTCGCGCCAACGGCTGGGCGGTGTTGGCGATGTGCGATCTCCTCGACGTTCTGCCAAAGGACCATCCCGGCTACGAAAAAGTCCTCGCCCAGCTTCGCACGCACCTTCGCGGTATCGCGCAATATCAGTCCGGCCAGGGCCTCTGGCACCAATTGCTCGACCGCCCCGACTCCTATCTCGAAACCTCCGCGACCGCGATGTTCGTTTACGGTTATGCACACGCGATCAACGAGGGCTGGATCAGCCCGACCACCTACGGCTCGATCGCGCAGGCCGGTTGGATCGGCGTGAGCACGCGCATCACCTCAGACGGAAAAGTTGAAGGCACCTGCGTCGGAACGACCTTCGCGAGCGAAAGCTGCTCAAAAACTCCGCCGTGGACATCCAAGTTAAGCTTCGCACCTACCACTACCTTCCCAAAGGCAGTGCCACCAGTTACCGCGAACACATGTGAACGACGGGCATTGCTTCGCAGGACTCGGCTGGGCGCAGCCCCCCCTAGCGCGGCGCTTCAACCCGCGTCCGGGGTCGAACCACCGATTAACCACGGATGGGCGCGGATCTACACGGATACAAACCTCGGCGGGAACGCAGAGGGCACGGAGGGGAAGAGAGGTCGCAGAGGTTTTCTTAGGGATCGGAAACCCTTCACTCGTCACATTTTTGACCTGTCCCTTTTAGCCCCTCGTCGATTCAAATCCCGATATTCTTCACTATCGGGAGACACGTAGGGAACAACCCAAAGCAACACTTTGAAACCTAGCTCGTGCAACCGGCACACCAAGCCGGCAGGGTCGGCAAATCGCGTCGAATGAAATCGCCAACCGCCGATATATTCCTGCCAGCCATCGTCGATCGCCAGAATGCCCGGTGGATAACCGCGTCGGACGATCGCTTCGGCATACCGAATAATCTCCGACTCCCGCGGACGATTTCCCATCTCGATCCACGTGTTGAACTGTGGGTACTTAAAAAGGTACACTATGCGGCGCGATTCCAGATGGAGGGAAAAACCGCCGGCAAGCTTCAAGATAAGCCGACTTAAGGGTGGCACCCTCGGAGCGCCCAAGCTGGAGAGATTCCTCCTCTGCGGTTAGCTGTAACTCGCAAGCTCTGACCTGAAAGGCAAATGGAAGTTCGCTCCAAATCCAACGCCCAGTAGTCGAAACAAGAAGCGGAACTACCTGGTTATTGGTTGAAGCGGCAAGATCAGCGGAAAATCCGACCCGATAAGGAGTACACCACCCCTTCTGGACGATACCCCCAAACCACCGCTCTCCCGGTAGAATCTGAAGCTTCATTGCAAAGTCACACGAACGAGTCACGCATAAACCCTTATCTCGAATAGCCGCGGATTTCGCTCCCCGTGGGTCGCCAGAATCTCAATCGTTAGCGTCTTGGCCTCGGTGGGTGCCTTGAGGAGATGAACGCGTTTACGAAGGTAATTATTACAGTCCTCAATCGCCATTGTGCCATCGAGGTAGACGCGGTAGTGTTTTGCGATTTCCGGTTGTGGTGCGCGCACCATCGTACTCGTAGTATGGTCGCTCGGACTCAGGCAAAGCTGCCTCTTAAAACCCGAATCAAACGTCAAGTGGACTTCCCGAATGATAATCGGTCTTAGCCATGAGAGGGTAATAGTCGCGGGCAGTGCCTGCGCTTTCCAATGATGAAGCTGGTCTGCCGCCCAAGAACCAAAGACCGCACGCAAATCTCGGGTGACGCCGTCAATCACATTGCTAGCGGGCGCTGCAACCTGCTCTGAAGAAGCCAAAACGTTCGCGTTAACTGCAAGATCAACCGGGTCTTCGTTTCTGACGCCGAGCAGAAACGCATCATCGCGTAACAACGTTTGTTGGAGAGCCCGAATGTTCTCCGGGGTTGAAGCCGCAGAAATATCGTTGTCTGACGAGGCACGAAGCCAAAGAGCGGCAGCAGTCCCTATCGCCTGGCCACCGATCGCGCACGTTTTCATAACCCGCGTGCTGGCAAACGCGACATGGGTCGCACTGATATTCCGGCCGGCAAAAAAGAGATTGGCGATGTTCCGTGAATGATAACAACGCAAAGGAATAGAATATAGATGCGGAAAATCCGTCTGCACGCAGGCGGGTTCTTCGGTCCGGTCTACTCCTGATGGTGGATGAAGATCAATGGACCACCCGCCATAAGCGACCTGATCAGAGAATACCCGCCCACCCAAGACATCCTGTTCCGTTAGGATATGCGGCCCGAGAAAGCGCCGACTCTCGCGTTTGCCGGGAATAGAGCCGACCCAATCGAGCGCCCAATTCGCGGAATCGGGATGTTCACCTGAATTCTTGATATAATCCCAGACGCCAAGTGCGATCCGCAGAAGTTCGTGACGAATGATGTCGTTGTCCTTGATAGCGTGGAGCTGACCGCCCCACTCGCACCACCAATAACCATACTCGAATCCATGGATCGCACGAAGTTTGAAATCTTTTTTTTGAAATGGCCGCACCCATTTCGGAGCGATAAACGGTTGGGGCGTAGCGTGCAGTCGCGCTGTGAAGAGGATCGAGCTTCCCAGTGTCTGGTGATCGCCGATCTCGCAAGCGAGCGACTCACCGAAATCTGATTTTGCTTCACGGCCGATCGAAAACTCCGCACCCGCCTCAAAACCAAGTCGACCATCGCCCGTGCAATCAGCGAAATATCGCGCGCTGATCCGGAATTCGTCCTCCGTGCCTGGCCTCGTGGCCTGAACGACAGCAATTCGGGTTTTGCTGTCGGAGTCCTTTATCGTCTCCGCTCCAACACAATGAGTATCAAGAAACAGCCTGATGTTCGGCTCCGCCGTTACCTTCTCATAAAGGAGAAGCTCCCACTGGGAGTAGCTTCGGTGCGGATTGCGGACCGCATCTTCGAGGAAGAATTCTTCAATCAGACCTGACTCGCGGGCTCCCGGTTTGGACCCATGGCAATCTGCGCCGACAGCGTGCATCCTTACCTCACCAGAGGCGTTACCGCCTAGAACCGATCGGTTCTGCAGCAATATTACGGATGCTCCGTGGCGGGCCGCAGCGACCGCGGCGCAGACGCCCGCCAAACCGCCGCCTGCGACGAGAAAATCAGTTTCGAGATAGTTCATTGAGGGGAAATCTCGTTCCGTGTCTGAGGAATTGGCGCGCAAGGCTCGCGACTGCGATGCTCGTACTCGAACAATGCTGCGGAGTGCTAATCCGAGAACAGGCATCGAATCGATCGGTTAAAAAAAGATAAGTGAAAACCTCAGAGCGAGAATCGGACAGTGACATATGCTTCCAGCGGCGGTGAATAGATTCTGCCCCCCGAGCTGTACAATTTGTTAGTGACGTTGTTGACGTTGAGTTGGATTTGAGAGGAATATTTTCCGATCTTGAGATTGTATTTTGCCATAGCATCGACCACCCAATAGCTTGGCACGACGCTACCCCAAGTGGACTCGGTGGAGTTCGGCATCTCCGACGACGCGTGTCGAACGCCTGAACCTATCGTGAAGTTGTTCAAAAAGCCCGCGTGAAACGCGTAGGTTTGGAACGCGCGGAAAATATAGCTCGGCGTATTCTGCAAAGGTCGGCCATTTAAGATAGAGTAATCTCGGAGGACCGTCGGATCCGACGAAGGTGGCCGTGCAACCGTCAACTTGTTCGTTATCAGCTGCGAGGCTGCCGCCAAAAGCGTGTAACTCCGCGTCGGCGTCCAGACGATATCACTCTCGAAACCTTGGGAGGTATTCCCATTGATGGGCTTATTCCACTGGATAATTGCGCGGACCGCGGGGTTCGCGGTTGCTGGGTTCGGATCAACTTCGGTACCTATATTTCGCGGATCCGCATCAGTGCGGTTAGCATCCGTGACCAAAACATTTCCCTGGATCAATTTGAAATACCCGACCGAGCCTGTGAGAGTATTTTTGATTATGTCGAATTTTATTCCCGCCTCTTGCCCCTTCCCGACAATATTTGGAATCGGATTATCGTGTGCTTCTTGAGCAGAGATAGTGGCGTTCACGCCTGGCACAAAATTGGTATTGGTGACCAAAGCTCCCGGCTGGAAGGTCTCACCTTGATTGTAGCTGGCGTACAGCGAGATTCCCGGAAAGGGATCCAACGTCACTCCGTACATGTATGAGTCCGTGTTAGCTTGCTGGGAAGTGCTAGGACCTAATCTGGCTCCAAAACGGTCATAAGTCTTATTCAAAGAATAGCTGTCGTTATGCCGTCCACCGGCGGTAAAGGTTAAACGACTGTTCCAGATACCGACATTGGCGGCCGCATAATCCGCATGAGTCATATCCTTGAAATAAGATGTTGAAGCCTGGCCAGCTGGTTTCACCTCGTCCGCGAACGCCTGATAAAGCAGGTGATCGGGATACTGATGGAATCGCGGATCGAAGAAGTTATATACGTTGAGTCCAGTTAAAACCGACGGAGATTGAAAGACATTCGGTGAACCGGCAACCGGTTGAATCTTGGATGCGTCCCAGGTTCCGGGGGAGTTCCGATTGGTCCGCTCGAAAAACTGATGCCCGATCAAGAGAGTGTTATCGAACCAACCGACTCTCTTCTTAAAAACACCCTCTGCTTTGGTATCTGCTCCGCTCTGCTTCACCCGGGACGAGTTACCGAAGGCTAGGCTGTAGGCTCCATTGGCATTTCTGCGAATCGGAAAATTGTAATAGTAGGCCGTGGACTTGGAGGCAATATAGCGCCCGAGAACGCGCAATTCCAACCAGTCTGCGACTTTTGCGGTGTGTTCGCTTTCAACCAAATTGATTCTTTCCACGTATGGCGCGTTCGGTCCAAAATGGTTGGCTCGGACCCCGCTTGGCCAAGAGCCGCCAGTGAAGCCTTCTCCGGCACCGAGGGTTGTCCATTTGCCGGTGGTCTCGAAAATATCCTGGCGCCAGTTTCCGAATGAATTTCCGATCCTCGAACGGTATTCATCGGGGGTGTAAGGCCGCCCGATGCGTGAAGTACCGAGTGCAAGCAGCGCGGTAGTCGGATTGTCAAAAGCACTCTGGTAGTTGTTGGTGGACATCTCGGAGAAGCTTACCGCATTGCCTCGGTTTTCGCGGTGGACGGCCTCGATTCGTCCGGTGTAGCCCCCCAATCGCCACAATAATTGCGGATTTATAAACGTGGTGTGGCTATGTGAGTAGTCTCTCCAGGTGTTCTTGTCTTCTTCAGAGGCAATGATTCGGTAAGCCAATTTCTTCGTAATAGGCCCATTACTGTCCAAGTCCACCCGATGAGTGTCGTGTGACCCAACCTTGAAGATAACTTCGTTTTTCGGCGTGAAGGTTGGTTTTTTAGTGATCAAGTTAACGATACCGCCCAGCGTGGCGCCACCGATGAACACTGCCATAGGCCCCTTCGCAATCTCTACCCGGTCCACATTTTCAGTGTTGAATCCAAATGACATCAACAAGCCATTGCGCTGGGTCCCGTTGATCGCCTGCCCGCGAAAGCTGGTTCGATTCGGTTGACTATTTCCGTTCCCAGCTGAGTTTTTCCCATCGGCTGCACCATTGTCCACGGTAATTGAGCTGACGTAGTCAACCGCTCCGATGAAGCCCTGACCCAAGGTATCGCGGAGAAATTCATCGGTGATGACCGTTATCGGAAGAGGCGTGTGCCGGATTTCTTCAGCAATGCCGGTGGTGGCAACGGAATTTCTCACCCGGTATCCAATATCGTGCTCACTTTTCACTTCGAAGACGGAAAGCACGACCGTTTCGTCTTTTTTTTCTTTTTCGCTCGGAGGCCCGATTTGCTGCCCTAACAGAATTGGGCACGTAACTGTTATCGCAATCAAGAATGGGAAACTGATGGCAAGCAGGGCCGATCGGTGAGGGGTGGGGATGACTTTTCGCATTGGAGTTAGGGGTGGTAACTTAAAAAGAGAAAGTACGGGTCTTTTCTTTCTTTACACAAAGGGTGTTTTAGTGAAGCCGTTCACCAATGGCCGAGATCAAAAGAGCAAATGTCACTTTAACGCAAGTGGCGGCGGCGGCGGGCGTGGGCTTAGCCACGGCATCGTATGCGTTGCGAAATTCGCCAAAGATTCCTGCGGCGACAACCGCCAGAATCGTGGCTATGGCCAGACGGATGGGTTATCGCCCGAACCCGCGCATCGTTGCTTTGATGGCACACGTCCGTCGGGCTCGGCCGGTCCCGACGGGCGAAGTCATCGCTTTTGTTTGGATCAATTCCGACACGAGATCGAGGGGGGCTTCTTCTCCATGGGTTTCCGGCGCTCGGGCTCGCGCTGAGCAGCTTGGTTTCATTTTGGAAGAATTTTCCATTAACGGCAAAGAATTGACCGCCGAGAGGCTTGCCGGGGTCTTGCGCGCTCGAGGCATCGTCGGAACGGTGTTATCGCCATTGCTCGATCGCACCCGTTTCGCGATTGATTGGAATTGGCGGCAGTTTGCCCCGGCGATCATAGGGAATGCAGAATGTACTCCGGAGCTGCATCACGCGGGGCACCATCATTTCGCCGGTATGCGAATGGCTGTCCTCAAGGTGTGTGAACGCGGCTGCAGCAAGATCGCCGCACTCATTGACGCTAATATCAACGAGCGTGCCCGACGAGCTTGGTCGGCGTCATTCCTTGAGCACCATCCAGCACCGTCACGCGCCAGGAGAAACCTGCTTGCTGTATCGGACAGCGAGAGCATAGGGCGTGCAGCCAGATGGCTCGCCAAGATACGCCCCGAGGCGCTGATCACGACGATGCCGATGTTGGCACGGCTAAGACGCTCGGGAGTTCGCTTGCCGGACGAAGCTCAGGTGGTTGTGCTCGACTGGACTCCCAATAACTATGGCTATGGCGGCGTCGACCAATGTGAGGAAATTATCGCGGCAAATGCAGTCGACTTGGTTATCGGCCAATTGAATCGCAATGAACGAGGAATTCCATCGCATGTAAAAATGCTTCTTTTCCCAGGAATCTGGCGTGAGGGTGGCTCTGCGGTTAGTCCTCTTGACCCGACCGACGCTCCGTCCGACTGATCGGCGCCCGTTCATCGGTATCGGCGAGCAGACATCGCTTCGATCATGGTCCGATCACCTTTCGGCGGTCCGCTCTCGCGGTAGTTTCACTTGGTAAACATCTTCGGCTTATATTTTTTAACCACTCCCAGAGCGGCTCTGCCAATCCAAGCCGGATTTCTTTCATCTGCGCTCATTCCACCCCTTCGCGCCTCCATGTTCCAAATTCCATTCTACAAACACGCCCTAGCGTCGATTGTCGGTCCCGAGATTCTCGACCGACGCTGCTCATCTGCCCCTATTTGTTTGTACCGACATTCTAGTCGGCATATTGACCGGTCCCATAACTTTTGCTCCAATCGTCGTCACTGAAGTCGGTCCGGGCGAGGTTGCGACGACGTAAGTGATATCGGGGCCGATGATTACCGTGATGGTTCCGTCGCCGTTGTTCGTGTAGGTTTTGTTCACGCCTAATTCGTCGTAGCAGCCGACGAGAGTTCCGCCTGGCGTGAAAGTATATGCGCTATTCGCACTCGTGGTCCACAATCCCCATCCCGTGTTTCCGTCCGGGCGCAACCATTGCGCATAAAATGTCGTTTCTGCGGCATCCTTCCAATGAGTGGGGTTCAGGCAGCCAGAGCCAGGCGGGCGCATTGCCACAAGGGTCTTGAATGTGTTCCATGCTGATTTGGCCGAGTCGAGGTCGGCGCGCAGCCCAAACTTCTTCTCGTAGATATCGCTGCCTTTGGCATCGTCCAAATACTCATACCAGAACACCCGCTCTACACCCAATTGGAGTAAGCACAGAAATGTTCGCGGCAGCCATCGCCCCTGGTCGGCCTCAGCGGTTCCGTGGGGATCTGCCGATGTGGTGGGATACCCCATCTCCATCACCCAGATTGGAGTCGTGGCACCGTGCCTGGCCTCAAGAAAAGTGCGCAAATTCTCGATCTCGCGAAAGAGCGTACCACGATTTCCGGCCGTAATGGCTTGTTCCGGCGGGCTAACTGTCCACCAACGATAAGGGTGCACGTTCATCGCATCGAAGTAGCCCTCGCACCCGGCACTGTAACAACGATCCAAGTACGGAAGATCAATGCTCCATGGGTCGTTGAGATTGTTCGCCAGCCCAGAAAACAAGACCTGCAAGGACAAATCGATCGCTTTGATCACCGTGTAGGCGTCGCGCAACTGCCCTACATAGTCCGCTGCAGTGACACGCTCGTTCAAGTCCGGTTTGTTCTCCTTAAAGTTGATCTCATTGGCGATTTCCCAGTATTTGATCGAAGTTTTGTATCGATTGACAACATTCTGCACATAGGTCCGCCATTTGAGCAGATTGGCTTGAGCGTTAGCCGGTTTTCCCCAGGCCGGAGGCCAACCGAGGACGGCCAGCAACTGGATGCCGTTTGCATTGGCCGCACTTACCGCTGCATCAAACTTGTTATAATTCCATACACCGGGTGACCTCTCGACGTCCCACCACGCAAAGTCGCAACGCACCAACTTGATATTCGCTTCGGCCAAGCTCGCGGCAATCGCGGTGCGCTGCGTGTATTCATTCCCCGTCAAATGCGAACAGATGCCGTAAGGTCGATCCGCATCCGCCCGCACGCGCAGCGGCAAAAAGACCATGAGCAAGCCGAGAAGCAGCGTTAGCGACATTAACCGTTTTTGCATGGGAGTCTCCTTGTCTGAGGGGAATAGAATCTGCGGGTTCTTAAAGCGGGAAACATCCCGATCCGTCGGTGGCATTCCGCCGACGACGGATCGCGGGTGATTACGGAACTTGAACAAATTTGACCGCATCGGCCATGACGTAACCATTGGCGCCGTCATTACGAACCAGAACGTTGCCAGTGGTGCCAGCGTTGAATCCAAACGTTCCCAAGAGCACCCACGTACCGCCAAAGCAACCAAGTTGCTGGTTGATATTTAGCGTGGTCGCACCCCCGGCATAAGTGACATCCACGGGCGTATTGCTGGCGCGATTCAGTTCTGCCGGCCATCTCATATAGACTTGATAATTCGCCGTCGTCGGGAGATTGGGGGGAAAACGCACGCTCTTGCCGCCGGTGGTACCCGTGTTGCCATCGTGCAAATAGTTGGGTCCATAATAGTCCGGAGTGGATGTGCTCACATTCCAGGTCCCGGTAATCGTGACTCCTGTTGCATCCGCATTGTCCACTATGACGGTTGCCAAAGCTGCGGGGGTTGCGTTGACTTCAGCAGAATTAACGCTCTCCCGGTTCGAATTGGTTGCGCTGGCCACATAGTGGTAGGTCGCGCTGTTGGCCGAGCTCGTATCCGTGTAGACGGTTGCGGTCACTCCAGTAGCGATAGTGGTATAGGGGCCTCCGCTGACTGCCGCTCGTTTGACATTATAACCGGTCGCTCCCGAAGAAATCGCCCAACTCAAGACGACTTGGCTGTTGCCCGCTGTAGCGGTCAGCTTCGTTGGCGTAGGAGGTGGCAACGGCGTCAGTGCAGAGCCGGTGACGAGTTTGACGATGAGTACAGTGTCAGGCACACTCAGGCTAAGAGTATTGTTACTAATTGTTACTATGGTTTTAGGGAGATTACCCAAATCGTCATACCTATAAGTGGCAGCACGGCTGAGGATCGGAGTCGCAAGATTGAGTGTTACCGCCACATCGGGGTTAGCGATATCCGTTGGAACAGGGATATTAGTGAAGGATTTCACCTCTTGCCAAAGAAGCAGATAAAAATCTCCGTTGCTCTTTTGCAGAAGGACATGGTGAACGTTTGTCGTGCTACCTGATAAGCTATAGTCCAAGCTCCCTGGAGCGAAATTGAGCCCGGGCTCTTTGAGTAGAGCGATCAGATTCTTTTCCGCTGTAAAAGCCGGCTTCGCCGTTCCATCGTTATGCAAAAGGCCGTACGTTAGCTCCGCATTGGTCTGATCAACACCCTCATCGATCAACTCGTAAGAGTAGGTGCGGACGATACCAGTACGATTCCAATATTCGGCGAATAAGCGCGGCATGTATTTCCCCTGTGCTTTCTCGGAGACTCCGCCGCCCGTGGCATTAAGCGCGGTATGATAACCAGTTTCGGTCGCGATGATCGGCTGAGGAGGAGTGAAAACCGTATTTGCGTTGGCGATAAACAGCGAATCGAGAAGCGACGACGGGTAATTATTTGCCGGATAACTGTGCATGTTTTCGCAACTACCCAAGCAGCCGGCAAGTTGGGACGAATTCGTCGCCGTGCCGACAGAGGGAACGATTACGGGAATATTCTGAAGTACGGGGTTATAATAAATCAGGTTATCGAGATCGTTTTGGAAATTGATCGTACCTGCGGAAAACCCAACACTTCTATACTTCCATGTGGAGGAAGGACTGTCCTCCTCATTCGGGCCTTCGACACTTGCTATCACCGCCTTGTTTGTTTGCAGCCGTGTTTCTAGGTTTCCGAAATCCCAACTAAACAGTATGTTGGCTTTAAGCCCATTGGTCGTATACAGCGTATTGTAAAAGTTCCAGTCAGTATCGTTGTCCAATCCAGTCGTACGATAATAGCGAATTCCTAAATCGGCCAGTTTGGATTGAATCAGCGTTGTATTTGCGTAGACGGTTGTGGAGTTTGCTAGCGATGGCTGGTGTATGTTGATGCCCATACGATCGACGAAGTCATCCGCCTTGCCGGCTTGTTCAGCCGCTTTAATATGGCTGATGACAACGGAAAGAATCCATAGGCAGTAAATCAACGGGCAGAGATATTTTGGGGCTATAGTTTTCATATTTTTTGGGGTATTCAATGGGGATGCGTGGGTCGCGGGGGAATTCGACCACTGATGATCTTCTTAGAGGAGCGCTAAGCTTAGGGTCTCAGATAATCGTCACCGATCAGCGACTTTTTGACTCTGTTTTTCAGCAACGCCGCATCTTCGGAGATGCTCAAGCTCCACGATGGTGAAGCCGTTCACCGCAATGAAGTATTTTTGCCAACGACAATCCGTCACGGAGGTCATTTGTCGTTGGCCGCAAGCAAATGGTGAACGGTTTCAGTATCGGCCCAATTGACAGCGGAGCCTTATCGTCTTGGCTGCCACCACCCCTTTCGCCCTTTTCTGCGCGTTATCGATACCTATCTAATGCCATCCAGTCCGAAATCAACGATCGTAACGCCGCTCGCTCTCCCAGTCGGAAGAATCGATGGAAAGCTTTCTCGACGGGAATTGACGGCCTATGGCCTTGGCATCATCGCGTATCAGTATCCACACAGTGGTTTGGCGATCCTTGCTATGCCGCTCTTTAATGTCGAACTTGGCCTTTCTCCGGCCACCGTCGGCGCGATTCTAATGATTGCTGACCTCACGGGGCGCCAGCCATGCCTGGCAGGCCGGTTACCTTCTGATAAGTTCGCTCGTGCTTTTCACGTTCTTTGCGATCTATTCCGTGCCCTACATGGCGCTGGGACTCGAACTTTCCCCTGACTATCATGAGCGGACGCGCGTTCAAGTATGGCGAACCTATTTTCAATTCATCCCCACGTTCACCGCTGGCTGGTTCTATTGGTTTTGCCAACGACCATTTTTCGGCGATGCCCTAACAGGCGCGAAGTGGCTAGGGGCGTTTGGCGGCCTCGCGATTCTGCTCACCGGTTTGCCGCCCGGCCTGTTCTTGCGTGAACGATATTATCGATTGAGCGCCGGTCAAAATCGCGAACCATTTTCTACGCAACTCCGCGCGGCCCTCAGCAACCGACCGTTCCTGATCGTCATGGGCATCATTGCTAGCCTGACCATCGGTTGGCAAACGACGGATGCTCTTGGTTTTTATGTCGTCACCTATCATGTATTCGGAGGCGATACCATTGCCGCCGGGAAACTCATGGGCATCAGCATCACGGTCGTGACGTTGTCCTCGTTTGTGGCGATCCCCATCATCCGCCGAATCGAATCGCGCTCGGGCAAGACGCGCGCGCTTCGGGTTTGTCTTTGGTGCGAAATTGGGGCAGCGATCTGCAAATGGTTTCTTGTCACCCCAGCGCATCCGTGGATGTCAGTACTCGTCAGTATTTTTGGCCAATTCTGCGGCATCGGCTTTTGGATTATCGTCAACTCGATGAAGGCCGATATCTGCGATTACGACGAACTCGCCTCGGGCCGTCGACGCGAAGGCACGTATGGTGCCATCGGAAATCTCCTTCAAAAGGGATTCACATCGCTGACGTATCTGCTAACCGGGATTATTATTCAATGGGTCGGCTATGACGCGGCCCTCGGTCACGCGCAGGATCCAGAGGCCATCCTCTGGATGCGCGTCTCATTCTCTCTAGGCCCAATATTGTTCCTAACACTCTGCCTCGCACTCCTGGCCCGATATCCCTTGGACCAGACGGCAATGGCTAACATTCGCACCGAGCTCGAGCGGCGTCGATCAGTCGTTTGACTGCACCGTGACCTCAATATGCATTTTAGAAAGACCAGGAATCACTATACCTGCCGCTATGCTCAGTTATAGTCTGACAACGCGCGGACCGGAGCGACGCTAAGTCGATTCGCAATCTCGCCATCGTTGCCGACAAGATCCCCGGCTAACTGCATAAAGTGTACAAGACATACTCTAGTGAACGGTTTCACTATAGCGTGGTTTGCCAGCAGTATCCCGGTTGCCGCTAATCGGAAGCGAAATCTGGCACTATCCCATGAGAAACCCTATTCCTTGTCCTATTGGCGGCTCGCGTTGGAATCACGCAACGATTCGTTTGGCATCCCATATCAACATAACTGGTGAAAAGCTTTTAAGCGAAGCGCTCGGCTCCGAACCAAAACCTCTCGTTATAGACTTTTCCGATCCAAATCGAAAACATGCCCTTCGACTCAATGCCACTGTTGGTATTGGCCCCTTCCAAAATAGCGCCGGCCGTTTTTAAGATGAACGGTGAAAGCAAGGACTATCCGACCATCTCGATTTCACCGGACATCCGAAACGCAATCGAAGCCATTCGAACGCATATTCTTAAAGACTATCGGGGAATGTTTCGTGAGTCAGGTGGCGCCCTGCCTTATCCATTCATGACGCCTGGAAGCACGTCCTATAATGACGTTCTCTGGGATTGGGATTCATGGCTTACCAACGTCGCACTTCGACAGATTCTATCGGAAGCAGGCTCTGAGGAGGATAGCAGGCACGCGCAGCAACACGAACGTGGGTGCATCTCGAACTTCCTTCACTATGCCAAAGAGGATGGCTGGATGCCGATTACGATTCATCGCGGGGAAACACCAAAGAAACCGCTGAACATTTTCGATCAAAACATGCACAAGCCGGTCATCGCCCAGCATGCCGCGTTTCTTGTAAAGCTCGCTGGCGGCGACGCAGAATGGCTGCGAGAAAGTTTTTTTCCTCTCCAATCATTTATCAACAACTACCGGAATTACCATCGGCATTCGTGTGGACTCTATTTCTGGCAAAACGATTGCGCGATCGGAGTTGATAACGATCCATGCACGTTTTACCGACCACCTCGCAGTTCTGGTTCGATTTTCTTGAACTGTCTAATGTTCAAGGAACTGCAGGCCATGACGTACCTTTGCGAATGCCTTAATCTAGACGAAGTCGCTATACATCATCATCGCGATGCGGCCGCGCTCAAGGCGGCGATCCACGAACACTGTTGGGATGAACGGGACGGATTTTTTTACAGCGTCGATCTTAATCTCCTCCCCGTTAATCATGGTAACCCGCTACACAGCGGCCAACCCCGCGACTGGGATTGCCTCATCCAGCGCATCGGCGTGTGGTCTGGTTTTTTGGCTCTATGGGCGGGCATCGCCACACCCGAACAGACAGAGCGCGTGGTGACGGAACACTACCGTAATCCGAAAACGTTTAATGCTCCGTTTGGCGTGCGCTCCTTATCGAAATTAGAGAAGATGTATAATGTTCGTGGATCGGGAAATCCCTCTTCATGGCTTGGTTCGATTTGGGGGATATCCAATTATATGACATTCCGCGGGCTCGTTCGCTATGGATTTGAAAACGACGCGCGAGAGTTGGCGGAAAAGACAATCCGTCTCTTCGGCAGGGACTGTCAGCGTTTTGGCGCGCTTCACGAATACTATCAGCCTGAAAACGGCGAACCGATCCTCAACCGCGGATTCCAAAGCTGGAACTACCTTGTTTTGAATATGGCTGCGTGGTTGGAAAAAGGTCAGTCGGTAGAAGAATTCTGATGGGGCAAGAGCGCCCAAACAAGCGATGATGAAGTTCGACCATCTATGCGCCCGCGATCGAAGTTGCTGCCCCAACAACGTTCGTAATGGCTCTCGATTGCTTCGGAATTATTCAAAAATCGTGCTCCCTTTTCGTTCGCCCCTCGATAGCCGGCCCACTTTTGCGCCGCTGCCTAGATAAGTGAAGTCCACTGCCTTCAACACCGCACCTCGAGCGACTCCACTCTCTGCTTCTCATGCTAACGGACCTCTTTTAGCCACGCCGACCAATTGGATCATCCGTTGGCTTCGTCAATTCAGCGTCGAACGCCGCTTTGATACGCTGCAACGCCTTCCGTCGATCTAGCGTCGCATCCTGATCGTAGGAGTTTACGATGTGCTTGGCTAGATCTGCCAGCATGATTCCCCACGCCGCTGGGTCGCTCCAAACGCCAACTCGTAAACTCACGTGCTGTTCTTTGTTTGCCACCCACATCCTTAAAAATTCAAAGGATTTGAGGTCGGTTTTATCGGCATCCGGAAATCTTGCCAGAGAGTCAGGTCCTGATTCGCGGATTTTTCAGAGGTGAGAAAGATCGAATCGAGGAATCAGGACCTGACCCTGCGTCTCCATCTCTTCGTGGTGAAGCCTCCGCCAACCATTGAAGACGATGAGCCACGAAAGATCACCGAGAGCGCAGAGATTTTTCTTTGAGATCTTTGTGCTCCTTCGTGGCTAAGCCCGGCCTTCGGGATCCTTGCACCTTTCTCCTTCGACCTTGAATCCACAAGCTGCCCCAAGCCTGCGCCTCACATTTTGTAGAGACGCTTGCCGCGTTCGGGATGGTTTAAGGTTTCAAACACGGCGGTTCGGAAATCCTCCAACGGGTGCAATCCTCCCAAAGGGATCTTGAAATCTGTCTGCCCGAAGACGTCCACGATCTCGCTCAAGACTTCCTTGTCGTCCGGTTGAGGAGGGGTGAAGAAATAGCGGTAGGCATTCGATCTTATTTCCGCGACTTTGAGCAGGAGGTCGAAGTTATGAATCCGAAACGGCTCGGGGCTCAGCCCGCCGTAAACGATCGTCTGTCCGCCAATCGCGAGGGTCCGGATGAGTTCGCCCAGGAGGGGCCCGCCGACGGAATCAACGACGCCGTTCACACCCTTGTTTTGGGTGATCGCCATGACTCGCTCGACGATATTTTGAGGAGAGCTCGAAAGCTCGATAACGTCAGAGGCTCCCAGCGCCACCAGGTTCAGCTCAGCGAGCGCTCGTCTCACGATCGAGATGATTTTTATCCCCTTTAGCTTCGCCATCTGTAGCGCGATCGTCGCAACGGTGGAATTGCCCGCCGTGAGCACGAGCCATTGGCCGGGCTTAACTCGCGAATCGACAATCAAGTCCCATGCGGTGATTGCGTTCATCAATTGACCGGATTTTTCCAGTGGATAATCGGCTGGAAGCGGGACCAACCATTCTTCAGGTACCGCGGCATACTCAGCCCATGTATTGTAATAGCTGAGCCCGACGTGCATCCCTGGTTTCAACAACACATTTTTGCCCACTTTTGTTATGACGCCAGCGCCGTGGTTGCCGGCAATCTGTTGAGGAAAATGCGGTTTTTTAGGTTCCGGATACATATCCTGGATAAACATAAAATCACCGGGATTGATCGAAGCCGAAGTCATCTTGATGAGGACCTCATCGTCCCGGATTTCCGGGACGGGAATATCCCGCAATTGAAGGACCTCCAAAGGGGGACCGATTTTTTCGAAGACGATTGCTTTCATAATAGTGTCGTTGCCGCAGTGGGTTTAATCGCGGCGTCAGCATTCTAGCCGAAAAGGCACGATTTTGAATTGGCGTATTTGACAAACTCTATGCAAAATCTGCCACATGCATGTCGCGATCTACC
>WNFI01424529.1_pt2 | contig 19971 bp, 14 predicted proteins | sample 5400471 | NCBI WGS metagenome assembly WNFI01 (sample SAMN13153348, study PRJNA577476) | soil metagenome | isolation source: 100 cm saprolite on Douglas fir-dominated hillslope | place: USA:California | collected 2013-09-17
AATCTCTCCGGCCAGCATCGGCGCAGACCTTCCTGCAGGAGTGTGGTGTGCCCGCCATATTGGCAAAATACCTTGTTGTGCAGCGTGAGCGTGGCCCTGAACGCATCGTGGAGGACTGCGCAAGCGGGAAATTCGGGGAACCGAAGAAACTCACCCGAGCAACTAGTGCGCTCGAAGAGTCCTTCGAGCCGGCCGCCGAAACTGTGAGACTGGAGACCGTCGGCATAAAGAACTTTCGCGCCTATCGAAAGCAGCAAAGCTTTGCTGTTGGGGCGGACGTGACTCTGCTCTACGGCCCGAACGGTTTCGGCAAGACGTCGTTCTTCGACGCCATTGATTTTGCCATCACGGGTGGGGTCGGGCGAATGAAATCACTCAACGAACCGCATTTCAAGAAGACGGCCAAGCATCTTGACAGCAGTTCAGAGGAGAGCGTCGTGTCTCTCTCTCTTCGGAGCAAAGATGTCGTGCGGACCATCAGGCGGAACGTCAGCGATGCAAAGCGCGCTGTTCTTGATGGCCGGCCAGCCGACCGCAAGGCGATTCTCGACGCCCTCACGGGAGGCGACATCCCAGCCACGGACCGTGTGGAGAACTTTGTAAGTCTGTTTCGAGCGACGCATCTCTTTAGTCAGGAGCAGCAGGAGCTGACTAGAGACTTTCAAGATGACTGCCAGCTCTCCGCGCCGATTGTCTCGCGAATGCTCGCGTTCGAAGACTATGCGAACGCTGTGAGCAAGGCGGCCAAAGTCCGCGGCATGCTGCAATCGATCATCGGCGACGCAAATGCCCGCATCAAGGAACTTGCAGACGAAATCGCGGATGATAAGAAAGAGCTTGAGCGATTGAGCCAAACGACCAAGACGCTCACTAGCATGGAGGCACTGGACGCGGAAATTGAAGCAGTACGGGAGAAGCTCACGCCTCTAGGAATTTCGGTTCCGCCACTGAAGCCTGATGCCGGAGTGGTGCGCGGTTGGCGAGTCTCTCTCGAGGCGAGACATGCCGAAAGCCAAAGCCGGATTGGTCGGCTTTCGGCTCTCTCCAAGGATGTCGGAGGCATAGGGCGGTTGCGTGTTGAACTTGCGACTTTGCAGCAAGACATCGCGCAGAAGGAGGGCACGCTCCAGACGGTCGAGCAGAAGCGGGCCGCGGCTGAGCAGGACCTTCAGCGTACGGAACAGCATATCGTTGATCTGAACGCAAAGAATGCGGAGACGCTAGCGCGCGCCAATGCGCTCGAATGGATTCGCGCTACGAAGCCGCGCTATGTTCAGCTAGTCGAAAGGCACCGCACGCTAAGAGACGAAGTGAAGCCTGCGGCCGAGGCGGTCGCGCAATACCGTGCGGCGGAAGAGAGTCTTAATAACGACCTGCGCACGAAGGAGAACCTAGCGGCGCAGGCTAGCAACAATCTGAAGGCCAAGCATGAACAGTTGGCCACATTGCAGACCTTGGCTGAGGCGATAGAGCGTTGGCAAACCGCCCGAGCCGGCCTCGACAAAGTGGCTGAATCAGAGCGAGCTGGGGCCGCATCATTGGAATCACTGCGTGCCGAGGAGCGCAAGTTATCACCGCAGCTGGAAGCGCTAGTTTTTGACGAAGCGCGCATCGCCAGGCAAATCTCCGAAGTTGACAAGAACCAATCCGAACTGAGGAATCTGTTATCCGCGTTACAGGGTCATATTCAAACCGGGACCTGCCCGCTCTGCGGCGAAGATCACGGGTCGAAAGCCGAACTCCTTCGTCGCATGCAAGAGCATGTCGCCAACGACGCCGCGAGTTTTGCACGAACCGAGCTGCAAGGTGTTCGGGAGCGCTTGAAACAGACGAATGAGCAACTTGCGGGCAATAGGCAAAAGCAGCAGGCAGGCGCCGCCGCACTTTCAGACTTGAAGAAGGAGCGCGGAAAGCTGGAGGCCGAAATTGGCTCCTTTGTGAGTTCAGCTGCCAGCCTAAGAGTCAATTTAGAACCGCGGGCTCCAACGCCAGCAGAGCAATTGCAGGAACGGCAGAAAGCGTTGATGGCAGAGATCACGGACGGCACTAGAAACCTGCAAGAACTTGACAAAGCGGTGCAGGCTGCGCGCACAAACCTCGCGACCGCGAAGGGTCTAACCGCAAGCAAGACGGGGGAGATAGCGGCTCGTAACGCAACGCTCACGGAACTCGAGGCTCAGACTAGTGTATTGCAGGACGATCAGCGTTCCAGTTACGTGTCGCTAGACATCAGCGTCGAAGAATTGGCAAATTCGGAGCGCGTCACCAGCGAGATCATGAGCGGATTCAAGGGCCAGTTGGCAGCGGCCCAAGCGCAAGTGGTGCGGAAGAAGCCAGAAGTGAATGCGCTTCAGCATGAATCAACAGCCATTAGGAATCAAATCTCGGCCCTACGGACGCAGGTCGCGAACCTTCAAAAAACCGTGATGCAGATCACTGCGAAGCTCGAGGAGTTCAAGTTACCGGCCGACACCGATGAGGCTACGGTGCTTGGCTTGCTTGCCGAGGAATCGCGGACGCAGACGCAGCTAACCGCTCTGAGGGATTCGGTATCGAATCTCGAACTAGCCATCGATTCGGCGACGACGGCCGCTGCGTTAGCGCGCCTATCACAGAATCTCCGAAACAAGGAAACCGCCGTCGCTACAGGAACGCGGCAGCGTGAGCAGCACCAACCATGGTTGAAATACTTTGATGATCTGTCGCGTCTGATATCTGGGCAGCAGAATGAAGCAATAGCGGATTTCACTCGGGAGTATGGGCCGCGTACTGCGGTAATTCAGCGTCGGCTGCGTTCGGTTTACGGTTTTGACGAAATAGAAATGCAGAGTCGCGAATCGACGATCAGCGTTCGCGTCAAGCGACGCGGAGAAGAGTTACGTCCGACCGACTACTTCAGCCAGTCACAGCAGCAAACGCTCTTGTTGAGTCTCTTCTTGACTGCTTGCAGCTCACAGAGCTGGTCTGCATTCTCTCCGGTTTTCTTGGACGATCCGGTTACGCACTTCGACGATCTGAATACCTATGCTTTTCTCGATTTGATTGTGGGTCTGCTCGAGTCAGATTTCGGGAAGCGCCAGTTCATTATTTCTACTTGTGACGAGAAGCTTCTGCAGCTCGCGCGGCAGAAGTTCCGTCACTTGGGAGAGCGTGCAAAGTTTCATCGCTTTACGGCGATCGGTCCAGATGGACCTGTTGTCGACGAAATCGCTGCGACGTAAATGTTCGCCCGAGCCCCTTCAATTCCTCGGGTAAGTGGCTTTTACACTTTGGGGGAGCACGAGGGGGAACCCCTCGTTTTTCGCGAGGAGTTCTCCTTCTTCTTTGTGCTAACGGCTACAAAAGTCCGCGCTCGGCAAAAGATAGGCAAGTATTCCCGGCCACGATGAAATGATCGAGAACCTTCACGTCCACCAAGGAAAGCGCTTCCCGGAGATTGCGCGTCAGAAGTTCATCGGCCTGACTCGGCTGCGCTACACCCGACGGATGGTTATGCGCGAAAATCACAGCCGCAGCATTGGCCCTGAGCGATGCCTTCACGACTTCACGCGGATAAACGCTCGTCTGCGTGAGCGTTCCCCGGAATAGCTCCTCGATGGCAATAACCCGGTGTTGGGCATCGAGCTGGATGCAGATAAAAACTTCGTGAGGGAGTCCCGCCAGTTTCAGCTTGAGCAGGTCGCGCACCGCGCCGGGGCTCGTCAGGCAATCCCGCCCTTTCAATTCCTCAGTGATGGCACGCGCCGCAAGTTCGCACGCTGCCTGCAGCTTCATGACCGGATCGCGCGAATAACCGCTCGTACCCTCGGCACAGAAAAGATCGCCGTTCTCATTCGGCAATCCATGCAGCAGGGCAAGGAGAGAACCCCCCGCTTTCCTGAGCAGCACTTCCGCAGCGACCTTGTTTCCGAGAATCGCGGCGAGCAGTTCAACATCGCTTGCGTGTTTCACTTCTTTTCTGAGCAGCATTTGCGCCTCCTATGCGCGGTTAAAAACTGCTGCCCATGACGAGTTCTCTTCGCCTTCCCCTCGGGGGAACGGGAAGGGGAAAGCCTTTGGAAGTTGAAAACGCGATTTGAGCCGCCCGGCTTCTGCGGCTCGTCTGCTGCCCACGATGTCGTCCCCTTCACTCGGAGATGAGGGGCGCATCGGGTTGTCAGGGCAGCGGCGATGCCGCGCGGGCGGCACGTTTCGGATGCTGTTTATTCAGGCGACGCGGCGGCCCGCGTCGTAGCCTTGCAACCGCGTGACAGAGATCAGTTACCTGGCGCGTGCGTTGCGGTTTTTCAGATGAGAAGAAGGAAGCGCAGCGGACGTGTCCAGTGCTCTTCGGGCGCGGCCGATGCGCCTGTCACCCGTTAACCTACAGATTCCGGAAGCACAGTTTTGGTGCTGGGATATTTCAGAGGCGAAACTGAGGTGATGGAGATGAACTGGCCCTGCGTAGCACGGTCAGTACGGATTGCTGTCAGGCCGTTCGCCGCGTCCACCCGGAGTCCGAAGCCATGAAAAAGCGTGAACTAGCTCTGATTGCCTCGTGTGCGATTGCCTGGTTTTCAACGAACGCCGCGGCGGTCGGCTTTGCGCTCGAGCACCAAAGCGTTAGCAACCTCGGCTATGCGTTCGCGGGCGGAGCGGCGAGCGCGGAGGACGCGAGCACGATCTTCTGGAATCCTGCCGGCATGACCCGCTTGCCGGCACGCCAAGCCGTGCTGGGACTGAATGCGATCTACGGCTCGGCGCGCTTTACAAACCAGGGAACGACATCACCCGCTGGGCCTGCCTTCCCGATCACCGGCGGGGACGGCGGCAACCCGGTCGGATTGAACTGGGTTCCCAATCTCTATTACGCGACCGATCTCAGCTCAGGCCTCAAAGCCGGGATCGGCATCAATGCGCCGTTCGGCCTGAAAACAAAGTACCCGGCGGACTGGATGGGGCGCTATCAGGCCATCGACTCCATCGTGCAATCGGCGAACATCAACCCGTCGATTGCCTGGAAGGTGGGGGACGGCGTTTCGCTCGGGGGCGGGCTCAACGTCCAGTATTTCAAAGCCACGCTAAGTAACGCGATCGACTACGGCGCCGCCTGCTTCGGAGCCATCGGGCCGGCGGCGTGCGCAGGCGCCGGCATCTTCCCGCAGGGCAGGGATGGCATCGCCAAGGTGAGCGGAGATTCGTGGGGCCTCGGCTGGAACGCGGGCGCGTTATTCGAGCTGAATCCCGATGTGCGCCTGGGGATCGCGTACCGGTCGAGCATCAAGCACGAGATCAAAGGCGACGCGACCTTCTCGAATCCGACCCTGCCTGGAGCCTTCGCTGCGCTCACCGCAGGCGCCACCAATACCGGCGCGCGATCGACCATCAAGACGCCCGACTCGCTTTCGGTGAGCCTGTACGACCAGCTCAATTCAAAGTGGGCGCTGCTCGCGGATGCGACCTGGACGGGATGGAGCAAGTTCAAGGAGCTTCGCGTGCGCTTCGACAACGGCGCCCCGGACATCGCCACCCCTGAAAACTGGCGGGACACCGTCCGCCTCTCGCTCGGCGCCGGCTACAAGCTGGACGATCGCTGGACGCTGCGCGGCGGCGTCGCATACGAGAACTCTGCGATCCCCGACGCCTTTCGCAAGGCACGAGTTCCGGACAATGCCCATACGTTGCTCGGATTCGGCGCCAATTACAGACTCTCCAAGTCGGGCTCGCTCGACGTTGGCTATATGCATGCGTTCGTGAAGGACGCGCCCGTGAATTCTTCGGCCCCAGGCGCCGGGACGCTGGTCGGTAACTACAAAGTCTCAGCTGACGTGCTCAGCCTTCAGTACAACCACAATTTCTGAGCGCAAGTGAATCCATGATTGCGCGCCACAGCGGTGGCACGAGCGCCGGGAAGAAGAGCGCGAAGTAACCGGCGGGGAGGAGCGGCATCGGGTCCATGTGCCGCAGTTCGTGATACGGAACACCCGGGCTCTCGTGATGGTGGGCATGCCGGGTGATGTTCAACGTCATAGCGTTCGTCATGAAGCCGTTGCTGCTCCAGGCGAGCCGGCCGCTCAAGGGTTCGCCCGGCTGCCGCGTCAGCCCGTAATGCTCCGCGTAGTTGATGTATTCGAGCGCGAAGATTGCAAAGCCGGCCTGCGCGAAGAAGAGAACCGCGCCCCACACACCGCCAAAGACGATGACCATGGCTAGGATGCCGGCGGTGGCGATCCATTGCTGGACGTAGAGATTCCCGAGTAGCGGTTTTCCGGCGGATAGCTGCCGCCGCCGCTCGATGCGCCACGAGTTACGAAACGAAAAGATGACATTGCGAAGGACGAAGGACCAGACGCTCTGGCCGAGCGTCGGCGTCGTCCCGGCGCGCACCACGCCAACGAAGGCATGGTGATGGATGTGCTCGGTAACGAACTGCCCATAGGCAACCGTCGCCATCGTGAGCCGCGACATGAAACGGTCAAGCTTCGCCGGACGATGCACCAGCTCGTGGCCGGCACAGGTGGCGAAGGCGCTCGCGAGCGCTATCGCGACGATCACGCTGATTCGCTCCTGGAACGACGAATCGCCGGCAACAATCGTCACGCCCCATGCCAGCACGGCAAGCCAGATAACGACGTAGATGTGCGGAACGAAATAAAGCCAGACGGTGGCCGCACGGGGGACACGGTCATCCAGGGGCCGGGTGCGATCGAAACCGATCAGCAAATCCAGTCCAGGGATTGCGAAGAAGATGAAAAGCGGGCTCAGCCAAGGCAGGTTAGCGTAGTACCCGATTGGCGCAAGCAGCGGAATGATCGGGAAGGCGCTGAAAGCGGCGAGCTTTGCGTAGTACCAGATGGACGGGGCCATGTAAGTATCCCTGATCAGGGCTAGACCGGCCGCAACTCGTGCAGTTCAAAAAAACGCAAAGCCGCCGCCCGTTAAGCTCGGGCGCGGCGCCTCGCGCTTAGCGAGACCAGATCAATTCGTGCTGGCCTTCGCGCTCGATCAAGTTCGCGTAGATCGGAGCGGCGAAGCTCGGATCGTCGAGCTTGAGGCTGACGAAGTCGCGCCCGCCTTTGCTCGTCCGGGACCAGCCTGCGCCGATCTCGACCTTGCCGACGAACACCCGGTAGTCGGGCGCGGAATCGCCGCGCTTCTCGACCGGGGTGATCGCGACCTTGGCCTTGAGGCCGATGGTCTGGATGGTGCCGGTGAAGCCGGCGTTGGTCTTGGTGAAGGTGCCGATGGTTGCCATGATGTGAGTTTCCTTTCGTTTATCTCAGCCGCGCCAATCGCGGCCTCGATGGAAGTCTCAAAGCCGGCCCGGCGCCGGCCGCACCCTTGGGCTGCAACGAAGAGGAAGACGGCCGTGGCGCAGTTTTTTGGAGCGCAGCGCTCGCGAGGAATGGCATCGCCAGGGGAAAAAACTGGGGCAAGCGTAGCGGCGGCCGTTGTGGCCATCCGGCGACGGGACGGCTAGCTTCCACGATCAGAGGCAGCGTTGGACGCGCGGCTAACGAAAGGAGACGCCGGCACTAGCGGAAACCGTAATCAAGAGCGCAACGGCGGCGGCGGTACCTTTAACTCTTCGTAAACGCGAAAACTTTCCTGGACGATAGCTTCGACTTTTCCGACTTCCTCGTCGGTTAACTGAGCGAAGTGGCTTTGGCGTTTGCCTTGGGAGAGACGGCCATGCTGTTCGGCGACGATCCGGATGAGCAGATCGAGCTCCTTGCCGGGAAAGTCTAGAAAGCGACCGATCTCCTGACGGGCCTGGTCGGTGGCGATCAGGTACTCGATCTCCTGCGCGAGGTCGTTGTTGACCGCGCGTTCGACGGCTGAGTACAGGTATTCCGCTTGCCCCGTTGCATCAAAATAGCGGTAGAAGCGGGGCAGGTTGCCTGTCACCTCCAACTCTTCCCCGACCCACGTATATTTCACTTCGCGCATCAGCCCTCTCGAGAAAAGCTCGAGGGCATCGTTATAGCCTTCCAGATCGGCGAGCATGCCCGCCGAAACAGGAATGATGGTGTTCTTGGGCGTGAACCCGCCGTTCTCTAGCATGTAGTGGATGAGAAACCTGTGGATGCGGCCGTTTCCGTCCATGAACGGATGAACGTAGACGAATCCGAAGGCGGCCGCGGCAGACGAGGCAACGACATTGGACGTGCCCTTAAGCGATCGAGCGATGTACCGCAGCACTCCTTCCATCAGATTTTCGACGTCTGCGGGCGCGGGCGGAATGAAGTCCACCTTGCGCCGATACTCGCCGAGCGTTTCACCAATCCAGTTCTGCTTTCGTCGATAGGTGGGTTCCCACCACCGCTTGTCGGTCACCAGATTCTGAACGTCGACGAGAAGATCGTAGGTGATCTCCTTCATCGACGAGACACGCGACAGCAGATCCACGAACCGCGCCGCCTTCTCTTGGGAAGGCTTTTCACGCTCAATTCCGAAGCTGGACTGGGTTTCCTTGACGTAGAGATAGGCGACTGCGCGCTCGATCAGGCGCTTGGATTTGGATTCGATAAGCGAGCGCACTTGCTCCGAGATGTTTTTCCCTTCGTAGGCAACGATGGCTTCCGTTTTCCTGACGAGCGGGCAGAACTGTCTCGTGCCCGGAAGGTTGTTCAGGACGCGAAAGCGAGGCTCGCGCTCCTGCTGGGTAGCGACGACGTAGCTCTCAGGGTCGAGAAGCTCGACGTACCGGTCATTGGGAGGGGCTTCGAGCTTCAATTCCTGTCCGGTAAGCCACTCGTAAAGGAAACCGATGCGCCTGGCGTAGGAGGAGTTCGGCGATTGCTTGAGCCAAGCTTCGAACTCATCCGGGCCGGTGACTTCGAAAAGCGCATCTAGGATCTCAAGGTTCACACCTTCGTACTTGAGCGCGAACTCGAGCTGGCCGGCGAGCGTGGGCTCAGGCCTATAGCGCGTCTCGAAACGATAGTGCGCGGGCGGAGCGGGTGTCTCGACAAGTTGCTGTCCGCGGGCGGCTCCTGAGATTTCCGATGTCCGGTAGTGGGGCAAGCAGCGGAGATTGAACTGATCCACCAAAGCGCTATAGCCAGCCTTCTCCATCCGAAAACTCCCAATTCAATCCGAATTACTTCAACTGAATAACACATCGTCCGAAAACTATCAAAAGGTCATCCGAAAAATCCCAATACCATCCGAAAAACGCCAACAAATCAGAACGATTTATGGCTATTTGCGCATTCCATGTAACAAAAGTACAATGCGTTCGTGTGGTCGTGCAGTCGTGCGACTTATAGCGAAAACTGTTACACGGAGGTGCCGTGAGCAAGAGACCAACAATTGCGGAACTGGAAGCGATCCTCGAGAAGGAAGACGAGGTCGAGATTGAAATTTTGCCGAACGGCGAAGTGCGCGCGAAAGGCCAGACCACCGATTTAGAACGCGGTGGCCGCAAGCCGCTCACGATGCGCGAGGACCTCGGCGGCGAGTACGGAGGCCAATAGGCAATGGATGTACAGCGAGTAGCACGCGAGGTGCGGCAGGCTGCCGAGCACTTCGCATATGTCGAAGCGCATCCCACCAGCGAAGGAGGCGTGTGCGTGAAGGCCGGCCTGCAAACCTCGGCGGCTCACGTCTACGTCGTGCTGATCACCTTCCAGGGGTATCCGAACGAGATGCCAAAGGTGTACGTCACGAAGCCCACGCTCGCGAGTTCGCCGCACCGCTACCCGGACAACCGCATCTGTTTCATGCACCCCAACGTCTGGAATCCGGGGCGCCACGACCTCAAGCATGTCCTCTTCCAGGTCGCGGTGTGGCTGAACAAGTACGACGTTTACCAGCAGACTGGCAACTGGCCCGGACCTGAGATCAAGCACTGACCATAAATATGGCTGAGGACTTTCACTTCGACTTTCGGCTGCTCCCCATGACCGAGCTTCGCACGCGGCCGGGCGAGATCCTCGATCGGGTCGCCGATGCCGGCGAGGCGTTCGTCATCGAACGCAACGGCCAGCGCAAGGCCTGCCTGGTCCCCTTGTCCATGTTCCTGCCCGACATCGCGCCGGCGCGGATCGCGGACGAGCTGCAGGAACTGGCGCGCAACGGCGAAGAGCCGAGAGGCCGCCACGTACGAGGTCACCGTGGTGCTGCCTCACGGCTATCCTCACAAATGTCCGCGCATCTACGCCGATCCGATTGCCGAGACCGCGCCGCATCGGTGGGCAGATGGCGCGCTGTGCGTGTTCGGCGTGATGAGTTCGTGGAATCCGGGCAAGCATACCGCCGCCTCGGCTCTCGGCTTCGCGCGGCGCTGGCTGGGGCACTACGAGATCTGGAGCCGCACCAAGCAATGGCCTCAGCCGGGACCTGCCGATGAGCGATAGCAAGCTTTTCGCAAGAATTGAGCGGCTCTTCAATGTCGGCGCGATGGCCACGGCGCGAGTGCTGGTCGCGGGTTGCGGGTCCGGCGGCAGCCAGGTAGCGCTGCAGCTCGTGATGTCGGGCATTCGCAACTTCTCGCTGGTCGACAACGACGTGCTCGAGGAAGAGAACGTCATCCGCCACGCCTGTGGCCTGCGCTACATCGGCCAGCGCAAGGTGGATGCCTTGGCCGATGTGCTTCGGGATCGGAATCCAGCGGTGAGCGTCGAGCGCCATGACGCGGATCTCATGACGGTCGACCTGTCCAAACATTTGCGCGACGCCACTGTGGTGGTCCTTGCCACGGACAACGAGCCTACGCGCTACCGGATCAATGAAGCCTGCGTCAAGGCGGCTGTGCCGTTCGTCGTCGGCAAGGTTTTCACGCGCGGTATCGGCGGTGAGGCGTTCGCCTTTCGCCCCGGGGAGGGCGGCTGCCTTGCCTGCCTCGAGCGACGCCTGGAGCGGACCCCGTTCCGGGAGGGCATTCGCGAGGTCGACCTCGTTTCCGAAGAGGAACGCAGCGCCATGTACGGCATGCAGGCGAGCGAGATCAAGGATTCGCCGGGGCTGAACGTTGATATCGCCTTCATTACCAGCTTCCACACGCGCTTCGTGCTCGACGCCATCGCGAGAATCCTGCCGGAGCGCCCGAAGAACATGCCGGCGATCGAGCACAACTACGTGATTTGGGGAAACCGGCCGACCAAGCCGTTCAGCAAGCACTTCGAGCTGCAGAGGATTCGCCTCGATCCGCAGCTCGAATGCCTCGTCTGCGGGGTAGGGGACGCATGAGCACCTTCGCGCGCGCGAAGAACGTGCAGGTCCTGCTGCCCAAGGCCGCGCTGGAAGTCGTGTTCGGCGAGTGCGATCGCTACGACGCCGACGAAACTGGCGGGCGGATTCTCGGCACGTACGAGCAGCGTGGTGGCAAGCTTCTGATCAACGTGTCGGGGATCATCGAGCCGGGGCCGCGTGCGCGCCGCACCGCGACGAGCTTCTTCCAGGACGGCGCGTATCAGGAAACGGTGTTTCGCGAGATCGAGGAGCGCGAGCCTTCGATCGAGCATCTCGGAAATTGGCACACTCACCATGTCAACGGCTATCCGAATCTCAGCGGTGGCGATATCGAGACGTACCGCAGAATCGTCGAGCACGAGAATCACAACACAAACTTTTTCTACGCGCTGCTCGTTGTGGCCAAGCACCCCGGCAAGGAGTCGCTGGCGCGGTATGCCTTCAAGAACTACGTCTTTCGCCGCGGCGACCCGCACATCTACGAAGTGGATCGGCGCGCGGTCAAAGTCGTGGACGCGCCCATCGTGTGGCCGCACTCCACACACGGCAAGGCGTCCAGCCCGAAAGCTGGTGCCCGGCCAGAGAAGAGCCGCTTCTACGATCAGGAAATGCTGCGCGACTTCTTCCCCGAGGTCGCGCCGTATATGTCGAAGCAGTTGGGCGTTTACTGGCGGGGCCCGGTGGAGCTCATCGACCGCTCGCGCGTGGAGATCGTGGTGATGGAGGACACGAGCGCCGAGCACTTGAGCTATGCGGTCGCGCTCAGGAACCCGCCGAAGGCGCTGAATGATGTGGCGGAACGACTTGCGAGTGACACCTTTCCATCCGCCCGGCTCGGGCTGATCGAGGCGGAGCGCGCGTGCAACCGGACGCTCTACGAGAAGAAATGAGCTGACGAAAAGAGACAGGGAGAACAAGAATGGACGTGTTCACGCTATATGTCGGCCAAGGGGCCCTCGCGGCCGTGCGCGCAGGCGACGAGGCCATCATCGTCGACGCCCACATGCCCGAGTGCGACGACGTGGGTCCGGACGAGATCGAGCGCAGCCTGAGCGACTACCTGCGTCGCAATACACCGCGAGGCCTTCTCATCACCGGGCTGGATCGCGACCATGCGCATCCCGGCGGTGTGGATTTAATCCTCACCAAGTTCCAGCCTGACTGGGTGATGTACCCGAAGTACTACAAGGACACGGACTGCGCGACCGAGGTATTCAACGTGATCAAGCGGCATGAGACGCGCCGGTCGGCGAGTGTAAGACCGCTCGCACGGCATTCGATGCGCCTCGACCGGCTCGACTCGCGCGAAGTGCCCGGGTTGGCGAGAAACTTCGGCTTCGAGCTGTTCTCGCCTCACGTCGAGGACATGGATACGTCCAACAACTGCAGCATCGTGGTGAAGGTGACAGGGCTGGATTCCACTGGCTTCAGGTACCTAGTCACCGGCGATACCGAGACGGCACGCTGGGAGCGCATCAGTGCGCTCTTCGGCACGGACCTGGCTGCCGAGGTCATGGCGGCCTCGCATCACGGTGCGCTGACTGGCGCCCATGCCGCCACGCTGCTGAATGTGCAGCCTCATACCGTGCTGATCAGCGCCGGTTGCGCGAACCAGTTCGATCACCCGCACCCTCGCGCCGTAGAGGCTTATCGCCGCGTCGCGCAGCATGTGTACGCCACCAACGCCGTCCCGGGCGGAACCTGCCTTTTCACCCGCCGCATTGCTGCGGGCTTCGAGACCCGGCTCGTGCGGCATGCTCAGCCGCAGCCGGCCTAAGCGGAAAAAGCCAAAGCGCCGAGCCTGGCCGTCATGAGGCTCGGACTTGCTCTCTCCGGCGGCGGCTCGCGAGCGGCCGCCTTTCATCGGGGGACCCTCCGCGGCCTGGCCGAGCTGCGCTTGCTTGAAGAACTCGATGTCGTATCGACCGTCTCCGGCGGATCGGTATTCGCTGCGGCCTGGATGGCGGCGCGCTGGAAAGGGCTGTCTCTCGAGAGCTTCCTCGAGCGCATCGGGTCCGAGCTTGCGCACGGATTCATTGCGCGCTCGATCAACTGGCGCGCGCTTAAGTTGCTGATGCCGTCCTACACGAGATCGAACCTCCTCGCGGAGACCTTCGATCGGGCCATGATGCACGGCATGACGCTGCAGGACCTGCCTGAGCGCCCGTCCCTATGCATGAACGCGACAGTGATGAACACCGGGCAGGTCGGGCGATTCAGCCGAGAGGGGTTCTCCTCGACCGGAATCCGGCCCCCGGCTGCCGACCCTGGTTCGAATCCGATGGTGGCGCTACCAGGGTTCCCGATCGCGCATGCGGCGGCTGCCTCAGCGGCCTTTCCGATCGGCCTGCCGCCGGTCTATCTCCTTCGCGGCAAAGACATCCCGAAGGATTGGGGAGAGGGCAGCGTGGCGAGCCATCGCAGACTTGCGCTCACCGACGGAGGCGTGCTCGAGAACCTCGGCGTCCAGACGCTTTTAAAGAGCAAACGCTTCGGTGCGTGGGACATCATCTTGAGTGACGCCGGCTTGAGGGATCCGGGCTGGGAGGCGGGGGGATTGGGAAAATACCTACGCGGTTTGTGTATGGGATTGCTCAGCCTGCCGGTGATCGAAAGGGTCACTGTGATGATGAGCGACAAGCAGGACCGTCACATGAGAGTCGGCGCCTTCGACGAGATGGAACGCAGCTGGCTCGTCAGCGCGCTGCGCGCCGGCCAGCGTTCAGCCGGAGTCGAGGACTATCTCAACACTCGCCCGACCCTTCGTCCACGCAGGGTTCTATTCATGCGGGTGAACCAGACGCTGCGGCAGGTGATGTCGACTATTCCGGCGTGGCGCCGCGCAGAGGTGGCAGGCGCGGACCTTAGCCCGGCCATCGCCATGCACAACCAACTCGGCGGCGACGCGAGGATCGACGAGCTGAACCGCATCCCGACAGGCTTCGGCAAACTCTCAAGGCAAGACATCAACGATCTGGAATTGCACGCCCGTTGGCAGGTGCACGCAATGCATGCCATCTACTGGGATCGTACAGGCGTTTGAGGCGACCGAGGCTTCGAACCGGACATAGAGCGGCGGCTTCCGATAACCACGGCCTTGCGGCCTGTCCGTGTCGCGTGTGTGGCGGATCCCGGGGTGGTATCGTAGAAGCGGGGCGTATAGGCGACTACATCTTCGAAGCCCGCCGGAAGCTGCGCGCCGGGCTCAAACAAAAAGCAAGGCGCGTGAATCAAGATACTCAAATAATCATTGGCCAGATCCTCACCGGTTCGCAGTTCAGTGAACCGATGCGGGTCGAAACTGCTAAGGCCAGCGGCCCGGGAAGGTGGGTGGTCGGCCTCGTCGGCACCCAGTCCGAGCGTTTTCGCAAGGTCACGCTTACAGCGGAGGATCTAGCGAGTCTTACGGCGCTGGACCCGCGCCATTCCTTCGATGGCGACGGCCGCCTGCTGCGGCTGGGCCTGCAAGCCTATGCCTTGGGCATCGCCTATGAATTCGACCCCTATTTCGGGCTGTCGATCTCACGGGTCGATCCGCTGCCGCACCAGCTTGAAGCGGTCTACGACTACCTGTTGAAGGTAGCCCGCGTGCGATTTCTGCTGGCAGACGATGCTGGTGCAGGCAAAACGATCATGTCGGGCCTGCTCATCCGCGAGCTGGAGCTGCGTGGCCTTGCCGAACGCATCTTGATCGTCTGCCCGTCCAACCTCGCTTTTCAGTGGCAGCGCGAACTGAAGGAGAAGTTCGACACAAAGTTCGTGGTCCTCAAGGGGCAGGACATTCGCGACCAGTTCGGCGTCAATCAGTGGCTAGAGCGCAATCGCGTCATAACGTCGCTGGATCTCGCCAAACGAGAGGACATCCTGCCCGGGCTGCGTCAAGTCCACTGGGATCTCGTCATCGTCGATGAAGCACACCGTATGTCGGCCGCCGATGAGTCGCACAAGAGCATGCGCTACCGGCTGGGCGAGCTACTGCGTGATACTTCAGATCATCTGCTGCTTCTTACAGCAACACCGCACAAGGGCGACCCGGAAAACTTCAGCCTGTTCCTTCAGCTTCTGGATGCCGACGTATATGCCGATGTTCGTTCGATCCAGGAGGCGATGGCCCAGAGGCGCGCGCCGTTTTATTTGCGCCGCACGAAGGAGGCGATGGTCTACTTCCCGGAGCGGCGTCCGGACGGCACCTGGGCAGCCGAGCCCATCTTCACCAAGCGCATTCCGCACACGGTGGACTTTCATATCGACGGTGCGGAGTTCGCGCTTTATCGCGACGTAACGCGCTTCGTGAAGCGCGAGAGCGCCCGGGCGGCGGCAGAGGGAGAGGACCCGCGCGCCCGCGCGATAGGTTTCCTAATGTCTCTGTATCAGCGTCGGCTGGCCTCCAGCACGTATGCGATGCGGCGCTCCCTGGAAAATCGTGCGCGACGCCTGGAGGAAGGGGTGAAGCGCGCTCAAGAGTTGGCTCGTCTAGCGCCACCGGATCTTCCTGAGCCGGAAGAGTTGGAGGAGATGGAAGAGAGCGAGCGCGAGCGCTTGGAGGCGATGTTGGAGGCAGTAACGCTCGCTGGGAGCGCGGAGCAAGTGCGCGCGGAGGTGCAGGATCTTCGGCGCCTCGCGGCACAAGCCCAGACTGTGGAAACCGCAGGTACCGAAGCCAAGCTGTCCCAGTTGAGGCGCTTGCTACAGGAGCAGGGATTCTTCGACCGCGCGGATCAGCGGTTGCTACTGTTCACGGAATTCAAGGACACGCTGGACTATCTCGTGGAACGCCTGAAGTCTTGGGGCTTCCGCGTGGGATTCATTCACGGTGGCATGAAGCCGGGGTCCCGCGAAGAGCCCGGAAGCCGGATCTTCGCAGAGCAGCAGTTCCGGGATGGGGAAATCCAGATTCTCGTCGCGACAGAGGCGGCGGGGGAGGGCATCAACCTTCAAGTTTGCAACATCCTCTTCAATTACGACATTCCTTGGAATCCGAACCGCCTGGAGCAGCGGATGGGACGAATCCATCGCTACGGCCAGCGCAAGGACTGCCTGATTTTTAACTTCGTGGCGACTAATACCATCGAAGGGCGCGTCCTGCAGCGACTGCTCGAAAAGCTTCAGGAGATTCGCGACGCGCTCGATGACGATGCCGTGTTCAACGTGGTCGGCGAGGTGCTGCCCGCTGCGCACGTGGAACGCGTGCTCCGCGATTACTATGCCGGTCGCCTCGGGGACACAGATCTAGAAGAGCGGCTCCTTCGGGATGTGGACGAGAAGCAGTTTCGCGCAATCTGTCAGAACGCACTTGAGGGACTCGCCAGCAAGAAGCTCAACCTTGAAATGCTGATAGAGCGGCGCGCACTCGCGCAGGAGCGGCGCGTCGTGCCCGAAACGATTGCCCGCTTCTTGCGGGACGCGTCCGAGTTCGTACCGTTTGCTCTTAAGGACGTACCAAACCTTCCACACGCCTTTGAACCAGCGCGGACGCCACCTGTGTTGCGTCGCTATGAAAAGGACGCCGACTGGAAGCTCCCCGCGGTAGCTGACCGCTACCCGCGCTGCTCGACGGATCGCGAAACGGCGGAAACACACAGTCTAGAGTGGGTCACTCCGGGCCATCCGCTGTTCGAGTCGATTCGGCGGCATACGCACGCCCAAGCTCTTGACGTGCTAGGCAAGGGCGCGACCTTCCATTCGCTCCAGCACGAGCGTCCCGCGCGCATCGACTTCTATCGGGCACGCGTCGTGGATGGTCTCGGCCATGTGGTCCACGAGCGCCTTTTCGCCGTGGAACTGGCCGCCGAGAACGAACCGAAATTGCGGGAGCCGGCGTTGATAGGGGACTTTACGCCCGCGAGCGCGCCTGTCGAGCTGCCCCCGGCCGCGGCGCTACCGGAGCCAACGGCTTGGCTGCATGAGCACGCGCTTGCGCCTTTTCTCGACGAGACGCGGCAAGACCGGCTCGCGGAAGTCGATCGGGTGGCGACACACGTCGAGCTATCGCTCACCGAGCTGCTCCAGCGCGCGGATGAAGAAATCGGGCGCGCGGTGGCCGAGGTCGAGCGGCAGGTGGCGGGGTCGGAGGGTCGGGTGGCACAGGCCGAGTCGCGGCATGCGGAGCTACTTCTTCGGCGCGATCGGCGCCGCGCCGATCTCGAACGGCAACGCTCGCTTACTCTTCAATCGGTAGAGCTACTCGCAAGTGTCCTCGTCCTGCCGCATCCGCAGCGCGACGCACCCGAAGTGCGCCGCCTGCAGCCTAACTTTGAAACCGAAGCCACCGCGATGCGTGTGGCGATCGAGCACGAGCGCGCCCAGGGTCGGCAGGTCTACGACGTGTCGGAGAAGAACCTGGGTTACGACCTTACAAGCCTCGACATCACCTCGGGCGAATTGCGTCTGATTGAAGTAAAAGGAATCGGAGCCTCAACCGGCACGATCCTTCTCACACCAAACGAGCGGCGCGTGGCCGAGGACCGGCGAGACTGCTATTGGCTCTATGTGGTAACGGACTGCGGAAGCACTCCTCGCCTTCAGGAGCCGATCAAAGATCCGGCGCGGCTTGACTGGAACGAGGTCATCAAGGTCGCGCACTACTACCTGGCGGTTAACGCCATGACCCAACCGATGGAGGTCCGCCAGGACTCGCCGCCGTACGGGGGAAGCTCTTGATTCCGAAGGAATGCAAACGTCTCATCGAAGTGGACTTCCCCATCGCAGAGGTATCGAAGCATGCGGTACGAGAGAAGTCGATTCGGCATGGACATCCGGGTACGCTGCATCTCTGGTGGGCGCGGCGACCTCTGGCGTCAAGTCGAGCGGTACTTCTCGGGCTACTCTGGCCCGATCCGTGTGACCCGCTATGTCCCGCGGATTTCAAGGTGAAGGCGAAAGAGGTGTTACCGCAAGTTCTCGGCAAGGTTGGACCCAAGGACGAAGACTTGCGGAGTGCGCTGCTCAAATTCATTGGTGACTTCGCGAATTGGGACTTCGCCACAAATCACACATATCTGGAGGTGAGTCGGGCGTTGGTTAAGGCGGCGCACAATGGGGAGTCACCGCTGGTCGTCGATCCGTTCGCTGGAGGTGGATCAATTCCGCTCGAGGCGCTCCGACTTGGTTGCGAAGCTTTCGCGAGTGACCTGAATCCTGTGGCGTGCCTCATCTTGAAGATCATGCTCGATGACATTCCTCGACATGATTCGAATTTTTTTGGCGAGCTTCATCGTCTCTGTAACGAGATCAAGGATAGTGCGGTACGAGAAATCAACGAGTTCTATCCGCCCGATCCAGACGGTGCGCGACCTGTAGCCTATTTCTGGGCACGAACCATACATTGCGAGTCTCCGCGGTGTGGTGCGGAAATTCCCTTGGTCAGCTCGTTCTGGCTTTCGAAGAAGCCGGCGCACAGACGTGCATTGCGGCCAACTGTTCTGCGTTCCGGCAAGGTACCTGTTGTCAATCTAGAGGTCTTCGAACCATCGAGCGAAGATGAGGTACCGCTAGGTACGGCGCGCAACGGAAAAGCGCAGTGCCCCTGCTGCAACACGGTGGTTCTGCCGAAGCGTCTCCAGGCACTCATGGAGAGTCAAAACAACGGTGTCGATGCGCAATTCGATGAGGCTGGGAAACGCGCAAGTGGAGCGCGCCTAATCGCAGTCGCGTTCACTCGCCCTGGGATAACTGGCCGGGAGTATCGAATTCCGGTCGACGGCGACTATGCCCCAATTGTTGCTGCACAACGTCGTGTTCGAGAACTTGAAGTTACCAACGTGACTGAAGGGGTCACGGCCTTTCCGAATGAAGTCGTCAACGCTATTCGGCCCTCCCCGAACGCACGAGGCTTGTCGGCGGTTACGCGATACGGCGTGAAGACTTTCTCCGATCTATTCAGCGCGAGACAGAAGTTGTGTCTGTACTACCTCGCTAGCGCTATTAGGGGCGAGGAAGGGACTAGGGATCGCAATCGCATCGTTGCATCTGAACTCGCCGCAGCCGCGCTGGGCAAGAGAGCCGACTACGGGAGTGCAGGTACGCGGTGGCATCTTACGTTCGAGAAGGCAACTTGTACCTTTAGTAAGCAGGCCCTATCTCAAACGTGGGACTACGTAGAGCCAACAGCTATTGGCTCCACTTCCGGATCGTACGGCGCGGGCTTTGAGACAGTTCTTCAAGCCACGGAGACTCTGTTGGCGGTATCAGGTTCTCCTGGGCAAACCTCGGTCGCAGACGCCTGTCATTCAACGCTTCCGGATGCGTCGGCATCGGTGTGGTTCACAGATCCGCCGTATTACGACGCTATCCCGTACGCGGATTTGTCGGATTTCTTCTTCGTATGGCTCAAGCGAGCATTGCCCTCGGCCTCCTATTTCGTAGACAGAGTCGATCCGGAAACCGGCTTGACGCCCAAGCGAGAGGAGTGCGTGTGGAATCGGGCATATGTCATCGACGGAAAAGCGAAGGATGGGGCGTTTTTTGAAAGATGCGCTGCCGGTGCGTTCGCCGAGGGACGCAGGGTATTGCGGGATGAAGGTGTCGGAGCAGTCGTATTCGCGCATAAGACTACGGAGGGTTGGGAGGCGCTCCTGTCGGGCCTTGTTCGAGGAGGATGGGTCATCACGGCTTCATGGCCGATAGCAACTGAGCGATCGGGTCGCTTGCAATCGCAGGGCACTGCCGCCTTGGCTACTAGCGTCCATCTAATCTGCAGACCGCGCTCCGAAGCTGCTCCGATCGGCGATTGGGCGGAGGTTCTGCGTGAATTGCCTAAGCGCGTTGGCGACTGGATGGAGCGTTTGCAAGGCGAGG
>WNFI01020866.1_pt1 | contig 19969 bp, 21 predicted proteins | sample 5400471 | NCBI WGS metagenome assembly WNFI01 (sample SAMN13153348, study PRJNA577476) | soil metagenome | isolation source: 100 cm saprolite on Douglas fir-dominated hillslope | place: USA:California | collected 2013-09-17
GGCGATCCCGCCGATGAGCGAGCCCGCCAGGCGCTTGTTGCCGAAGATCAGCGAGCCAGCCGCGAGCGGCGAAGGCTCCGGTGGAACGCCGACCACCACCATGGCGCCCTGCACGCGCAGCATGCCGAGGTACTTGTTGTAGTCGTGCGGGGCCGAGATGGTGTCGATGATCAAGTCGAACCGCCTCGCCAGCTTCTCGAAGATCTTCGGGTCCTTGGTGATCTCGAATCCGCTGGCCCCCAGCCGGCGCGCGTCGGCCTCCTTGGTCTTCGAGGTGCTGAGCATCGTCACCTCCGCGCCCATCGAGGCAGCGAGCTTGACCGCCATGTGCCCGAGGCCGCCGAGGCCCACCACGCCGACGCGGTCGCCCTTCTTGCAGTCCCACTGCCGAAGCGGCGAGTAGGTGGTGATGCCCGCGCACAAGAGCGGCGCCGCTCCGGCCGGATCGAGCCCGGCCGGGATCTGCAGCACGAACTGATCGGCCACCACGATCTCGGTCGAGTAGCCGCCGAACGTGGGCGTGGTCCGGTCCATCTCGGTGCCGTTGTAGGTGAAGGAGGCGCCCTTCTCGCAGAACTGCTGCAGGCCGCGGCGGCAGGGATCGCAGGAGCGGCAGGAGTCCACCATGCACCCGACGCCTGCCAGGTCGCCGGACTTGAAGCGGGTCACTTCCCTGCCCACCTGCCGGACGCGGCCGACGATCTCGTGCCCCGGCACCATGGGGAACCTGGAGCCTCCCCATTCATCTCGGGCCTGGTGGATGTCGGAGTGGCAGACGCCGCAGAAGAGGCTCGCGCCGCTCGATCGAGAATGGAGCCAGCGGCGTCTTGGCCGAAACAGCAGCGTAAGCGGGGGTTTTCTTCATCGCATTCTCCTGCCGGCGGGTCGCCGGGGTTGAAACTCAGTTCGGTTGCAGGGAAGACTGCGCAGTTTGCGCGCTTCGCGAAACAAAGAGAAACCGGATGCGCTCTGCAGTAAATCTTCAGAATGGCCGCCACCTCGCTCAACGCCTTGAACGCCTTCCTCGCAGTCGCGCGACGGCGCAGCTTCGCCGCCGCGGCAGCCGAGTTGGGAATCTCCCCCTCGGCCCTCAGCCAGTCCGTCCGCCAGCTCGAGGCGCGGCTCGGCACGGTCCTCCTCTTGCGGACGACGCGAAGCGCCGCGCTCACCGACGCCGGCCGGCGATTGCTGGAACAGGCTGGCCCCGCCGTCAACCAGGCGGTCGAGGCGCTGCAAGCCGCGTCCGCCCGACCCGGGGAGCTGACGGGCAAGGTCCGCCTCACCGTTCCCGAGATCGCCGTGCCCTTCGTCGTCACGCCGGTCGTGCCCGGGTTCGTCGCCCGCCATCCAAAGATCTCGGTGGAGGTCCAAGTGGACAATCGCCGGGTCGACATCGTGGCGAACGGCTTCGACGCGGGCGTCCGCCTCGAGGAATTTCTCGAGCGGGACATGGTCCATGTCCAGCTGACGGAGGCGTTCCGGTTCGTGGTGGTCGGCGCGCCGTCCTACCTCGAGCGGAGGGGCACGCCGGCGAGCCCCAGGGATCTGCTCGAGCACGACTGCCTCTGCTTCCGATCGCCGACGACGGACGCGCCATACCCGTGGGAGCTCGAGCGAGGCAAGAAGAGCTGGCGCGTCCCGGTGCAGGGCGTCCTCACCAGCAACGACGAGAGCGTTCTGCGCGCGATGGCCGAGGCTGGCCTCGGACTCGCGTACGCCTTCGAGCCGCTGGTGGCAGCGCAACTGCAGCGCGGCAGCTTGCGCCTGGTCCTCGAGCCCTTCGCGGCGACGGTGCCTGGGTTCTTCCTCTACTTCCCGAGCCGGTCGCAGGTGTCGCCTGCTTTCCGGGCTTTTCTGGATACCGCCCGGGAGCTGACGGGGAGAGGGAGGGTGAACTCGAAGCGCAAGTAGCGGCGGCCGCGAATGATTTGACGGGGGTGAGCTCAAGGCGTACAGCGCCGGGGTCGGCGGGAGAACCGCCAAGGAGAAAAGCCATGTCGAAGAAGATCCTGATGCTGGTCGGCGACTACGGTGAGGACTACGAGATCATGGTGCCGTTCCAGGCGCTGCAGGCGGTCGGCCACGTCGTGCACGCCGTGTGTCCCGACAAGAAGGCGGGCGAGAAGATCCGGACGGCGATCCACGACTTCGAGGGCGACCAGACCTATTCCGAGAAGCGGGGACACGACTTCGCGCTGAACGCCACCTTCAACGACGTGCGCGCGAGCGACTACGACGCCCTGGTCATCGCGGGCGGCCGAGCGCCCGAGTACTTGAGGTTGAACAAGCGGCTGCTCGAGACGGTGCGGCACTTCTTCCAGGCGAACAAGCCGATCGCCGCCATCTGCCACGCTGCCCAGATCCTCACGGCTGCGGACGTGGTCCGTGGACGCGTCGTCTCCGCCTATCCGGCCTGCGCGCCCGAGGTGCGCTCCGCCGGCGGCGAGTATGCCGACATCGCCATCGACAAGGCGGTCATCGACAAGAACCTGGTCACTGCCCCTGCATGGCCCGCCCATCCCGACTGGATCGGGAAGTTCCTCCAGGTGCTCGGAACGCGCATCACCACCTGAGGGGTCGTTCAGGCGGTCAGCGCGGGGATCTCGATGACGACGCGCAGCCCGCGACCTCGTGCGCGCGGGGCCGCCGAGATCTGACCGCCATGCAGGTCGACGATGCTGCGACAGATGGCGAGGCCCAGGCCGGTCCCCTCGTATTCGTTGTTCGGGGTGACCAGCCGGACGAAGCGCTCGAATATGCGCTCCCGCTGCTCCGCGGTCAGTCCGGGCCCCTCGTCCTCGAAGCTCACGCGCCAGAGGCCGGCAGCCAGCACCGATTCCAGCGAGACCAGTCCGTTCGCGGGCGACACGTGGATCGCGTTGGTCAACAAGTTCAGGAGCACCTGGCGCATCCACTTCGGCTCCAGCCCGACGCTTCCGTCCCCCTGATGCTTGCAGGCGAACCGGCGGCCGTGGTGCTCGGCGAGGACCGATGCATCCTGCGCAAAGGCTTGAAGCAGGCAGGTGGGGTTCTGCGCCTTGAGGTCGAGCTTCAGGGTGTGCGCATCGGCGCGCGACAGGAAGAGCAGCTCGTCGATGATCCGGTTGCTCGGCGTGCAGCCGGATCAGCGAGAGCGGGATCTTCAGCTCGTGCGAGGCGTCGGCGGTGAAGCGGCGGATCTGGGCGAACGAGGACTCGAGCCGATCGAACATCTGGTTCAGCAGGCGCGCGAGGTCCGAGATCTCGTCGTGCACCTCCGGCACGGGGATGCGCTCGCTGAGGTTGTCGGAGCGGATGCGGTTCGCGGTGTCGCGCATGAGCCTCACGGGTCCCAACACGAGCCGGGTCAGCCCGAGACCGATGAGCAGGCTGCCGATCAGCATGGCGGCTAGCAGCGAGAGGCAGACGCGGACGTAGCTCGCCATCACGTCCCGCACCGGGCGAAGCGGGGTGGCGATGCTCACCTCGAACGGCATCTTGTGGAACTCCGCGGCGCGCAGCTCGCCGATGTCGCCCACCTCCACGGTGAAGCGGCGCTGGCCCGGCAGGTCGGGAATGTCGTAACCGTTGAGGTTGGTCGAGCGGAAGATGGGACCTTTCCCGGGGACATGGAGGTCGATGTAGAAGAGGGTCGAGGCGTAGTCCGTGATCTCGCGGATCCGCGTTTCGATCGACGGGGCGCTGAGCGTCCGGAAGTCGGGGCCCATGCGCGCCTCGATCTGCCTGAACTCGGACTCGTTCAGCAGATCCAGGCCGTGGACGAGCTGGTGCTCGAGCAGGAGGTAGCCAGCGGCGAACAAGCAGGCCAGGGTGCCGGTGGCGGCGGACGCGTACCAAAACGCGATGCGCGTCCCGATCGATTTCATACCAGCTGGTAGCCGACCCCGCGCACGGTCTTGAAGAGGGGTTTGCCAGAAGTCGTCTCGAGCTTGGCGCGCAGCCGGCTCATGTAGACGTCCAACAAGTTCGTATCGACGTCGTAGCTGGAGGCCCAGATCTTGTCCGTGATCAGCGTGCGGGGAAGGATCCGCCCGTGGTTCTGCATGAAGATCTCCAGCAATGCATACTCGCGGCTCGTCAGGTCGACTGGCCTGCGGTTGACATGCACGGTATGGCCCACCAAGTCGAGCTTGATTCCGGAATGCTCGAGCACGGTATGCTTGACCGTCGACTGGCGCCGGACCAACGAACGGACGCGCGCCAGCAACTCTTCGAGGCTGAACGGCTTGGGAAGATAGTCGTCGGCGCCCAGGTCGAGGCCCTTGACGCGATCCTCCAGCGAGTCGCGCGCGCTCAGGATCAGCACCGGCTCGTTGAAGCCGCTTTTGCGCCATTGCCGCAGGAGATCCAGGCCGTCGCCGTCGGGCAGGCTCAGGTCGAGGACGACGGCATCGAACGGAGTCTCCGCCAGCCCATCGGACGCTTCCCTGCAGGTGCGCACCCAGCTCACCGTGTATCGACACTCCACGAGGCCCTGTTTGAGGAACTGGCCCAGGCGGCTCTGATCCTCGACGATGAGTACCTTCATCGCAGGTATTGTGGAGCCCGGTTCCTTACGCCCTGCTGTCATGGTCCTCGCGGCAGCGACGCCCAACGCAGCGCGGCGGCCGCGACCTGGATGAACGGTATTTCAGAATCGCTTCAGGTTGCCTTTAGCTTGGGCGCCTAATTTGACACGCCATGGCAAGACTGGAGAAAACCATGAAGCTCGCTGTGCCCCTCTCGAAGATGCTGGTTGCCACCGCCCTCGCCGCGGTCCTCTCCCTGCCCAGCGCGCCGGCGGCGTGCGCAGCGGTCGCGGCAGCCGCGGCACCGCCGACGAAAGCGAAGAACTGGACGCCGCCGGCGGCGAAGATCCACGCGCAGGTGCTCGCGGACGAGATCATGGCCCGGCACCCCGAGCTCCTCAGCGTCACCTTTCATGGCGTGCCGCCGGGTCTCGACAAGATCTACACCATGTTCGCCGGCTCCTTTCCGGACCGGATCGGCAACGCGGACGATCCCGACGACATCGACGTGATCACCAAGGGCATCACCATCGTCGACCCGCGCTGGAGCCGCGTGAACGACCCGGTGAGGAAGTTCGTGATGATGCTTCCCCTTCGCGATGCCAGAGGCGGGCACATCGGCTTGCTGGTCCTCGCCTACAAGAATCCGCCGAACCTCGGCAAGACCGAGACGGACTTCTTCGTCGCGGCGAGCGCCCTGCGCGACGACCTCAAGAGGCAGATACCGAGCTACGCCGCGTTGTTTCAGCCCGCCCGCTGACGCGCTCCCTTCCCGCCCTTTCGGCTTCCTGGAGACACTCATGCGCTCACTTCGCCTCGTGCCCGTCCTCTGCCTTTCGGCCCTCGTCGCCGCCGTCGCCACACCCGCGCTCGCGCTGAAGTACGCGGCCCCAGAGCATCGGCTCAAAGTCGATCCCGCGATCCTGGTCTGGAAGCCGGGCGAGGTCGCGAGCGAGCCGGAGGAGGCGCTCAACCTGGTCGGCGCGGACGTCATGGACGAGATCACGCTGGGCTGGGTCAAGCTGTTCCGCAAGGCGTATCCCAAACTCAGCGTCACCATGGAAGCGCGGGCTTCGTCCGCGTCGCGACGGGCAGCCGGGGCTCCTTGGGCAAGACGGCCACCTCGGTGGTGCTCGTCGACAAGAACAACCCGATCAAAGGCCTGACGCTGGCGCAGCTCGATGCGATCTATTCGAAGACGAGGCTGCGTGGGCATCCGGACATCAAGACCTGGGGTGAGCTGGGGCTCAGCGGCGAGTGGGCCGACCGGCCGATCCACCTCTACGGCCTGAAACCGATCAACGGCATCGAGCAGTTCCTCAAGGGAAGCCTGTTGCTCGGCGGCGAGTACCGGGACGGCATCCAGTTCGTCAAGGGCAAGGGATTTAGCCATGCCTTCACGGTGGCGGCCGAGGAGATGGCGCAGCAGCCTGGCGGTCTGACCTACGCCCTGCTCGCGAACGTCACGCCCAACGTCAAGGTGCTGCCGCTCGCCGCGAAGGAGGGAGAGCCGTTCGTCGCGCCCACGGTCCAGAACGTCTACTCACATCGATACCCGCTCAGCCGCTACGTCTACATCTTCGTCAACAGACCGCCCGGCAAGGCCCTGGAGCCAAAGATAAAGGAGTTCCTGAAGGCGGTCCTGAGCCGCCAAGGGCAGGACATCGTGGCCAGGGAGGGCGTCTACATCCCGCTGACGCCCCAGATCGTCCGCGAAGAGTTGGCGAAGCTCGACTGAGCGACCGATCCCATGAAACCCAGACTCATCTCGGTGTTCGGTGCCAGCTTTGCCGGGCGCCGGTCGTCCTGTCTCGCTGCCGCTCTGACCGTGGCCGCATCGGCGGCCAGTGCCGCGAGCCCCCGGCAGTTCTACCGCCTCGAATCCGCCGTAATTCTAAAGACCGAGGCCCCCAACTGGGATTACATCACCTTCGAACCGGGCCGATCGTATCTGTACATCGGGCGGCGCGAGGACGGCGTCACCGTCTATGACGTCGCCGCGAGAAAGGTGATCCGCAACATCGAGAACTCCGCACAGGCGAACGCAACGACCTTGGTTCCCGAGCTCGACCGCGGATACACGACCAATGAAGACGGATCGACCACGGTCTTTCGGCTCTCTTCGCTGAAGACCCTGAATCGCATCAAGTTCGCAGAGAGTGCCGATTCCGCGGTCTACGAGCCGGTCACCCGGCAAGTGGCGTTCACTGTCGGAGACAGCAAGGAGATCGTCTTCCTCGACCCCAGGACCGACGCCGTCGTCGGCAAGCTCGGGCTGGACAGCGCGAAGCTCGAGCATCCGACCGCTGACGGCCAGGGAAACATCTTCGTCGCGCAGCGAGACCGCGATTCGGTCGTACGTATCGACGCCAGGCTGCGCAAGCGCACCGCCGAATGGAGGACCGGCGGCTGCGAGGAGCCAAACGGCATCGCCTACGACCGCGCCCACAAGCGGGTCTTTCTAGGTTGCCGGGGAAAGGGAAAGAATCCGGTCCTGGCCGTGATGGACTCGGAATCCGGCAAGGCGATCGCCACGCTGGAGATCGGCCGCGGCAACGACGGCGTCGTGTATGACGCCGAGACCCGCAAGATCTACACATCCAACGGGGTCGACGGGAACCTGGTGGTGGTCGATCAGGTGGACGCCGACACGTACAAGCTGGCCGAGGCGGCCACCACCCGGCCCTACGCCCGGACGATGGCCCTCGATCCGAAGACGAAGAAGGTGTACCTGGTGACCGCCGAAGGCACCGTCGATCCCGTCAAGAAGGTGAACCGCAACGTCGCACCCTTCTATCCGAACAGGTATTTTGCCGACACCTTCACCGTGCTGACGCTCTCGCCGAGATGAGGCAGCGGGACCTCAGTCCTCGAGCAGCGCGCGGCTGCTCTGGGTCTGATTCCCCCGCAAGGGGAGGTAGGCGGCGTGGTCGAGCACGACCTGCTGCCCCTCTCTGCTCAGGACGAAACGCAGGAACTCGTCGAGCGCGGGAGGCAGCGGCTTGCCGGGCGCCTTGTTGACGTTGAAGAAGGTGATGCGGCTCAGCGGATAGGTCGCGAGTGCGACGTTCTCGTAGGTGGGCGCCTGGGGTGCGTCCCCGGCGGTCGCGACGAGCGGCAGCACGCGAACGCCGCGATCGAGATAGGCGAGTCCCGAATAGCCGATTCCGTAGCGGTCTTCCGCCACGTGCTTGGCCATGGGGAAGACGACCTTCTCGAAGACGAGGTCGTCGCGCCACTCCCCGCGCTTGTCTCCCTTGCTGAGGATCCGCTGGCGCACGAACTCCTCGAAGCCGTTCCATGGTTTGATTGCGTAGAGCTTGATGGGCTTCTCGGCCCATTCGCCGGAGAGACCCAGATCGCCCCACTTGGTGATCGGCTTTCCGCCCCGGTGGCGCGTGCTCGAGTACATTGCGTCGATCTGGTCGAAGGTGAGCTGCTCGAGCGGGTTGTCCTTGTGAACGAAGAATCCCATCGCATCGAGTGCCCCGAAGTGGCGATACGATCCGCCGGAGACGGGAACGCTCAAGGGGGCGTAGCCGAACCGGGCCCTGAAATCCCTGATGTCGTCGGGCCTCAATTCGCGCGAGACGAAGACGAAATCGAGGTTCTCCTTGACGAGCTCGGCGGCGCCGAGGCTGCCAGCGTAGGGCGGCGAGATGGAGAGGCCCACTTCCGGATGATAGGTCTTGAACTTCTCGAACCACTTCTGCACCAGCACCGTCATTACGTCCGACGAGCCGCCCCGGAAGGTGCCGTTGAGCTTTTCCTTGCGCGGCTGATAGGCGGGCAGCGCAGGATCGAGCCTCGGTTGCAGGACCTCGGGCGGTGGAAGCCTGCGGCCGTACTTGCGGCCTTCCTCCGCCTGCTCCGGCGTCTGCGGCCTGTTCGGCGCGAGGGCCGGGATGACCCAATCGACCATTGCCCGCGCCTCCCGTGTCTGGGCCGGCGCGCTTCCGGCGGCGACGAAGGCGCTCGCGGCGGCGAAAAAGGCGGCGAGCCACGGCGCGCGCTTCCTTGAAGCAGGCAACATGAGCACAACTCCTCTCGGTCCGGAGGCAGCACCCGCGGACCCAGGAACATCGTGAGTGTTCTGCACGAGCTAGAGATCGACCTTCGCGCTCATCTTGACGCTGCGGTCCATGCCCGTTCCGTAGGTTCCCGTCTGAACCGAGTTCCAGTAGCGGGTGTTCGCGATGTTGTCGACATTGACCTGGACTGCGAGCCGCCGCTGTTCAAGCCGCGTCGAATAGCCGGCGCCACCCGTGAACAGCACGTACCCCGGGATGGCGCCCTGATCCTGAGGATTGACGAATCGTCGCGTAATGCCGGACGCGCCTGCGTTGAGCGTGAGCCCCGGCAGCCAGGGAAGACGCCAGGACACGCCGAGGTTGCCGAGCGCGCTCGGCGTATTCTCCGGAACCAATCCGTTGATCGTCGGGTCGCCCGGAGAGTTCTGGGTCGTACGCAGCCACTGCACGGCGGCATTGAGGGTCAACCGGCGCAGCACTTCCACTTTGACGGTTGCCTCGACCCCCTTGTAATCGATGTCGCCGTTGGCGGCGAAGATGCGAGTCGTGGGGTCGGTCACCGCGTTCGCGCGCCTGATCTCGAAATAGGACGCGCCCAGGGAGATGCCCCCGAACCCGGAGGAGCGGAGGCCGACCTCCTTTTGGGTCGAGACGGCAGGCTCCAGGATCTCGTACGCGTTCACCGCGTTGACCGGCGCCGTCGCCCCTGCCTCCAAGCCCTCCATGTAGCTCGCGAACAGCGTCAGATTCGGCAGCACGTCGAAGAGCAAGCCGAACGCGGGCGTGGCGACCGTGGTCGTGCTCCTCCTCACGCCGTTGTCTTCCTTGTCTCGGGTGACGCGCAGGCCGGCCAGGACTTTCCACCTGGGGCCGACCGAGATCGCGTCGTAGGCATAGACCCCGACGTCCGCGCTGGTCTGCAGGGGCAGGGAGGTCGGCGCCTTGGTGAAGACCGGCTCCGCGAGCTCGACGGGGTCGTAGATGTTCTGGTTCTGCTTCAGGACGACGTTGTTCTGGCTGGGGGTGGCCGAATCCCTCTGGCTCCTCGAGACGCCGAGCGTCAGATCGTGCTTGAGAAGCCAGGTGGGGAATTTGCCCAGGATCTCGAACCTGCCGAACGTGTTCTTGTAGTCCTGGGTCACCGAATTGACCGCGACCACGCCTCCCGCCCCGGTGGCGATGTCGTAGTTGCCGATGCGGACGGTGAAGCGCGAGCGGTTCGCAACCGAGAGCCCTGCTTCGGCGAGGACTTTCCAGTCATCCAGGAAGCTATAGTCGGCGCGCAGCTGGACGTTCTTGGTCGACGGCGTGTACGAGGCCCAGCGGCCCGACAACAAGTTCCTCGGGTTGGGGACCTTCGTGATCGGCACGGCCCCCCCGACGGGCGCGAGCAGGCTCACGCCGCCCTGCTCGGGGACATTCTTGGCGTAGTACTCGAGATCGCCCTGGAGCAGCAGGCGGGGAGTCGCTTTCCAATCGAGCCCCGCGCTGATGAATTCGCCGTATCCGCCCATGGAGCGAACGCCGTTGTCCAGGTTCGCGACCGACGCGTTCACGCGCACGCCCACTTCCCTCGCGGCGCCGAATCTCCGGCCCACGTCCGCGGACGCACCGACCTGTCCAAAGGTACTTCCGGTCCAGGACAGGTTGGTCACGTCCACGTTCCCCGCCCGCTTGGTCACCAAGTTGATGATGCCGGCGGGGCTGGCGATGCCGAACATGAGCGCATTGGCTCCCTTCAGGGTCTCGATGCGCTCCTTGTTTTCCGTCGGCGTGGTGATGACGCCGGCCGTCGACAAGCCTCCGTTGAGGCGATAGTTCGAGAAGAGATTGAGCTTGATGCCGCGAATGTAGATGGAGTCGTTCGGGCTGCCCTTCGAGTTCGCCGGCGCCACGCCCGCGACGCTCTTGACCGCCTCGGCATAGCCCTCCTGGGCGTTCTCCTCGAGGGCCTTGCCCGACACCACCGCCTTCGTCATGGGCAACGTCTGCGCGGGCTCGGCCTCGATCCCTTGCTCGGGCGCGGCAGATTCTGGCGCCGGCGTGGGCGTGCCGGATTCAGCAGCCTGGGCGGGCGTAGCGGCGGCGACGCAGAGAGCGGTCAGGCCGGCAGCAATGGCGATGGGAAGGTTCATGGGCTCGTGGGGGAGAACGCCGTTGTTCCCGCGAAGAGGCCGGGCAGCGGCGCGGTGTATTCCTTCCGCACCGCCTGGAGCGCAGCCGGGTCGAGGCCCAGCGCGGCGAGCACGGTCGGCGCGATCTGCGACGTGTAGACGGGCGAGCGCACCACGCGCCCGCCTCCGCCCGGCAGCGAGACGACCAGCGGCACCAGGGTGTCCTCGTCGAGCATTCCTCCATGTTCGGCGAGCAGCGCCTGGGTGGCCGGGGTCTCGATGCCGTCGGCGTAGAAAGTGCCGGGCATGGGTTGCACGATGATGTCGGGCGTGCGGGGATCGTTCGGATCGAGGAGCAGCTTCAGCTCCTCGCCCGCGAAGATCTTGTAGATGCCGGCCTCCTGCCGCTTCGCGCCGAGCGCGGCGACGACGGCGCCCGTCTTTCCTTGGTCCTTCAGCCAGAGGATTCCGATGGTATCGAGGGACCCCTGGGCGAGCAGCCCGGGCTGCACGCTGTTCACCACCTCGCGGATGAGGTTGCGGTCGATGACCCGGCGCTGCTTCACCTCGATCGGCGACTGGCCGTGCTTCGAGGTGAGAATGATCAGGGTCGAATCGTAGAGCCCCTGCGCCTCGAGCTCCCCCACGATGCGGGCGAGCTGCTGGTCGACGAACTCGATCGATTTCGCGAGGCCCGGTCGCGCCGTTGCTCTGCCGTCTTCGTAGCCCTCGAGCTTCTGCATCACCCCGACCGCGATCAAGCCGAGCCCGAAGAGCTTCGGCACGCCCACCCTGTGTTTGCCGGAGCTGTCGTACCCGCGAATCTGGTTCAGCAGCGCATCCACGCGGCGGGAGTCCTGTCCTGTCGCGGCCGCCAGGGTTTTGCGAAACTTGTTGGCCTCGAGGACGAAATCGTCGTCGAGCCCCATTCCCGAGGGACCCCGCAGCATGTCGCTGTACATCAAGTGTTGGTCGATCCAGGCCGTGCGTCCGCCCGCTTGCTTGACCACCTCGAAGATGTTGTTCACCCGCTGGAGCTGATGCGGATAGACCGGCGTACAGCCGCGATCCGGGTCGCGGGGGAGCGTGTCCGGGTCGATGCCGCCGCCCGAGTCCTCTCTGCTGAAGTCGCGCACGGACTTCTCGTCGATGTAGAGCACCGTGCCGCGGGTCTTGCAGTCCGAGCCCCGGGGCGAGAGCGTGCGGTCGTACGTCGGGCTATAGACGATGCCCGTGGAGTAGGGAGATCCCCCGGTCGCGATCGAAAGCAGTCCCGGCGACGAGTCGCCGAGCAGCGGCTGTCGGGCGTTCGTGTAGGTGACACCCCTGCCCGCGAGTGAGGCCAGCGTCGAATCTGGGTGGTCCTTCACATGGAGGGCGAGGTCGATTCCGTGCATGCCGTCCACGCTGATCAGCAGGGCGCGCTGGGCGGCCGCAGGGGCTGCGGCACGGCGTCGCGCGACCGCGCATCCGGCCGACGAGAGGACGGCGGCAGCCAGGTTCGCGAGCGCGATTGAAGTCCGAGAGGGCATCGAAGGGGTCTCCCTGACGGTGACCGGCAACGACAAGGCTACGACGCGAGCCTGAACCCAGTCTGAAGCGTCTCTGAATGTTCGTTCATCTCCCAGAACTCAGCGCGCGAGCTCCGCTCGCCCAGGTGTGGAAGACGGCGCGCGATGCGCATGAAGTGCGCGAGAGTCGCAGAAATGCCCTGTAGCCGGCGGGCGGGTTGGCCGATTACCGTCCGGAATGGAAGGGACCAGCGAGAGGCCAGCGGCGGATGCGCGACGTCGAGGACGTCGCAGCAGAGGGCTTCCTCGGCCGCGGACCGTGGGCCCATGGAGCCGGGTTCGTCCGCTGACGAGCGGTGGGAGGCGCGGACCGACCGGCCGCCCGCAGGCGGCGGCGCGGCGCTCTCGTTGCCGGCCGCCCTCGCGGCGGCGCGCCGCTCGGTCGGCGTGGAGAGCCCGGAGATCGGCGGCAAGCCCGCGCCGCGCGACTGCGCGCTGTTCGTCGGCGCGGTCTTCGCGGCGGGGGGCGTTGACCTCTTCGCGGATGCGCGCGACACCGACGGCGGCGTCCGCGCCATCTACCGGTACGTGCAGCGCCGCGGCGCCCTGCGCCCGCACGGACCGCCCGCGGCGGGCGACCTGGTGTTCTTCGACAACTCCTACGATCGCAACGGGGACGGCAGGGCGAACGATCGCCTCACGCACCTGGGACTCGTCGACGAGGTCCGGCCCGACGGCACCGTGTTCGTCATCCATTCGACGAACCACGGCATCGTTCGCGAGCCGATGAACCTCCGCCGCCCGCACGACCTGACCAACGAACGCGGAGAGCGCATCAACGCGTTCCTGCGCCGCAAGCGCCCGCGGGAGCCCGCGCGGCTCGCGCACCGCCACCTGATGTCCGAGCTGTTCGCCGGCTTTGGCAGCGTGCTCGCGGTCGAGACCGCGAGCGCCGCTTGCCCGAGAAGGGTCGGGCAGCGAACCTGTGCAGCGGGGACCCGAAGGGGCCGCTCACCGCCGCCTTCGCGGCCGCCGTCCCGCCGCGCCGACTGACGCGGATTCCGCTTGCGCGGATCGGCGTTGGCCCCCAATGCGCTCAGTGTAGGAAACCCTCCGCTCCGCGCGGCATCTATCCGCGCGTGTTGACCGAAGGCCGAGCGGCTCATGATCCATTTTGCTGAATTCGCGCTGCGCCATTACTACGTGCTGCTCTTCGCGGTCACGTTGGTGGCGCAGCTTGGGCTGCCGCTGCCCGCGGCGCCGCTGATGCTGGGCGCCGGCGCGCTGGTGCTCAGGGGCCAGCTGAACGGGCCCCTCGCGGTGCTGATCACGGTCGCGTCTTTCGGGCTCGCGCACCTCTTGTGGTTCTTCGCCGGCCGCCGCCGCGGCGCCGCCGCGCTGCGGCTCCTGTGCCGCATCTCGCTCGAGCCTGACACCTGCGTGCGCAAGACCGAGGATCTCTTCGGCCGCTTCGGCGCGAAGCTGTTGCTGGCCGCGCCGTTCATTCCGGGCCTCGCGCTGGTCGCGCCGCCGCTCGCCGGCCTCTCGGGGATGCGGCTGTGGCGCTTCCTACTGCTCGACTTTGCCGGTGGGCTGCTCTGGGCCACCGCGTACGTCGTGGCCGGATACCTGCTCGGGCCGCAGCTCGCGATTGCGCTCGCGCTGCTGCAGGAAATCTCGGGGTCGGTCGTGTCCGGCGCCTTCGTGCTGCTCTCCGCATACGTCGCATGGAAGCTCATCGACAGGCGGCGGCTCCTGCGCGAGGTGCGCATCGCGCGCATCACGCCGGAGGAGCTCAGGCAGCGACTCGACGCCGGCGAACCGGTCGTGGTGGTAGACCTGCGGCACGAGATCGAGCTCGACGCGGATCGGCAGACCCTGCCCGGCGCCCTGCGCATCGCGTTCGAGGACCTCGACGTGCGGCACGGCGAGATTCCGCGCGATCGCGAGATCGCGCTGTTCTGCAGTTGACCCAACGAAGCCTCGAGCGCCCGTGCGGCGCTCTCGCTCCGGCGGCGCGGCATCGAGCGGGTCCGGCCGCTCGAGGGTGGATACGAGAAGTGGAAGGTGCTGGGCTTTCCGCTGGTGGCGCTGGCTCCGGCCGGGCGGGGCAAGGCTGCGGCGGGTTCATCGCTGCCCATGAGCTCCACCGGACTCCATTAGTCAGTCTTCCTCGTCCGACCGCTGGTGCTTGCGCTTGTGGCGCCCGTTCTCGTTGTCGCCCTCGCTCTCGTTGTCGTTCTGGTGCTCGTCGCGGCCGTGGCCCTCGCCTTTGTGCCAGGCGTCGGCGCTCAGCACCTGGCCGCCGAACGCGTCCACGGAAACGAGCAGCCGGCCCTTGAAGGGGTCCTTCACCCGCAGGAGCACCTGCCACACGTCGCCTTCGAGTTGCGCGCCGCGCAGCGAGATGCGCCGGTAGCCGTTGTGCTGCGCGAAATCGAAGGCGCGATCGACCGCCTGTTCGCGCGGCATCGGGGCCGGAGGCAGCGGCCGCGACTCGACGTGGGCCACGCAGCCGGACAGCACCAGCGCCAGGAAGGGCAGGCGACGCGGGGACGGCCAGCGCGACGGCGACTGTGGGGAGGACGATCTCACGGCGGTTCTCCTTGATGAGCGCCGCCGACAGCGCGCGCACTCCGCGCGGGAGAAACCAGCGCTGGCGGCGGAGCAGCGCGAGCAGCGGCAGCGCCGCGGCGACGATGGCGACCTGGCCCGCCTCGACGCCGAGGTTGAAGGTCACCAGGCTGGCCGCGATCCCCGCGCGCGGCAGGTGCAGCTCGCGCAGCGCGGCGGCGAAACCGAATCCGTGCACGAGGCCGAAGGCGAAGGTGATCATCCAGCGGTGGCCGAGCGCGCGCCGCGCCTGGGCCTCGCGCTCCTCTCCCCTCGCGCGCAACGCCCACAGGTTTTCCAGCGCGACGAAGACGATGCTGGCGGCGATGAGCGGCTCGATCAGCCGCGGCGGCGGCGTCACGATCTCCAGCGCGGCCAGGGCGAGCGTGATCGAATGCGCCACCGTGAAACTGGTGACGATCTTCACCAGCGTGGCGAAGCTCCCCCCGAGGAGCAGCAGCCCGAGCAGGAACGCGATGTGATCGAAGCCCGTGAAGATATGCTCCACGCCGAGCCGCAGGAAGCGCAGCGCGGTCCGCTCGGAATCGCGCTGGCGCGACACGCCGAAGGTCTCCGTCCCTTGCGCCGCGATGCGCTGCGCGACCGAGCCCTCCTCTTCGAAGGAGATCTTCGCGAGCAGGGTATGCCCCGACGCGAGCAGCTCGAGAAACCCCGCGCGCACCTCGAGCTCCTCGACCTCCCTGGGGCAGCGGAAGCTGCCCTCGAGGAGCACCCCGTCGGGGGGCTCGAGCTCGGCCTTGCCCGACGCGGCGGCGCAGCTCTCACCGCCCGAGCGCAGGCGCAGCTCGCGGAAGACGGCGGCGGGCAGCGCAGGGCCCAAGAGCTCGAGGTCGCGGGCCGTGATCTGCCCGTCGCCGTCGGCGTCGAGCTGCAGGAGGGGGAGCAGGTCGGCGGCGGCAAAGCGCAGGCGGACCTCGACCTGCGCGCCTCGAACGCGCAGATCCGCAAAGCTGAGGCTCTGCGGGTGCGCCTCCGCGCGCCCGGGGGCGAACAGCGCGGCGAGGGCGAGGAGCAGGAGCGGGCGCGGCGACGAGCGAGGCACTAGCGGGCGAGCTCCAGGGTGCCGAGAAACAGCCGGCTCTGTCCATCGTCGCGGCCGCGTCCTGGGGAAGTGATGGGGAGCCGGCTTTCGCCCTGGGTGTAGAACCCGACGAAGAGGTTGAGCGGGTGCCGGCCCGTGGCGAAGACGACGGGATCGGCGACGATGTCGCCGGGCCTCCATGCGTCGGTGGGGTAGCGGCCCTGCGCCGGATCGTGTTCCGCGTGAATGCGCTCGCCGCTGCCCTGCGCGTCGTCGAGGTGGACGAAGATGTGCCATGGCTCGAGCTCGGAGCGGCAGCGCCAGAACAGGGTCAGGCGCGCGGCCTGGCCGGGAACGGGCTGCGGCGGCTCCAGCCGGTAGCCGAGCAACTCGGCGGCGTTGCCGAACACGGCGTCCACTGCGACCATCCCGGGCGGGGTCGCCGCGATCAGCACGTCGCTCAAGGTCGAGCGATCGATGGCCGCCCGGGCTGAGCCCGGTTCCTGCCAGGGCCGTTCGATGCATCCCGGCAGCGCCGCGGCGAGGGCGGCCAGCAGCGGAAGCGAGCGTTTCACGGCGCTCAGGGAGACCATGCGATCCCGGCAAGGTCAAGGGCTTGCGGCCGCCGTGGGCGGCGACAGACCCATCCGGCGCGGCGCCGCGCGGCGAGGTGCTCTGGGAGGCGCCGCATTTTGGCCGGCGGCCTCGAGTCTGCTAAACGGCCCGGGTGGACCAACGTCCGCTGGGCGACTACATGCCGAGGGCGCCCATGGCTCTCTCCCTGCTCGTGGCCGCGCTGACCGCGCTGACCGCCGCGCTCCTGCTCGAGCTGTCGCGCACGCTGGCCGAGCGGGCCCGGGGGCGCTGGTACGCGGGCAACGGGCGGGACGTCTTTCACGCCGGTGCCGTCGCCGCGCTCTTTGCCGGGCTCTTCGCGGCTGGGTTGCCGCTCGCCCTCTGCGGGGCGGCGGCGGCGGTCATCTGCGCCCCGCCGCTGCTGGTGCTCGACAACCTGCCCGGGAGCAGATCTGCCCGGCTCGGCGCGCTGGTGGCGATGTTGGTGTTGGGGCTTGCGCCGGCGGTGCTGGCGCCGCGCGCGGTGGCCGACGCAGCGAACGCCCTCGCTCGCATCGCCTTCCCCTTGCGCCGCTGATCGCGGTCGCGAGCAGGCGCTCGCCCGGACGGCGGCTCTTCGCCGCGGGGCGGCGTTCGAGGGTCAGGCGAGCAGCGTGTCCAGCTTGCCGGCAGCGTCGAGCGCGTGCAGGTCGTCGGAGCCCCCGACGTGCTCGTCGCCGACGAAGATTTGCGGGACGGTCAGGAAGCCCGTGCGCTCGGCGAGCTGGATGCGCGCCGCGTCGTCTCCGGCCACGTCGATCTCCACGTACGCGACGCCCTTCTTCGTCAGGAGCCGCTTGGCGCTCACGCAGTACGGGCACACTGGTGTCGTGTAGATGACCACCTTCTTCATGTGTTCCTCCGCTTGCTTGGATGCCCCAGCGCACCGGCGGATGCTGCCTGCGACGCATGCCGCCGCGCAGCGGTGGGGGCCGATCAGAACGAGCGCGACTGGCCGCCATCGACGGCCACGCACGCGCCCGACACCCAACTCGAGCGGGCGCTGCAGAGGAAGGCGATGACGTCCGCGACCTCCTCCGCGCTGCCGAAGCGCTGGAAGGGGATTTCGCGCTGCACGAACGCCCGGGTCCCTTCGGGATCGTTCGCGAGCCGCCGCTCCCACGAGCCGCCGGCGTGCAGGATGCTGCCCGGCGCCACCGAGCAGACGCGGATCCCGCGCGGCGCCAACTCGCGCGCCTGCTCGTGCGCGAGGCTCACCAGCGCGGCCTTGGCGGCGTTGTAGCTCAGCGCGCCGCCGCCCTCCCGGCCCCAGATGCTCGCCACGTGCACGATGGCGGTCCCGCTGCGCGAGGCGGCGCGACGGGCCGCCGAGCGGGTGAGGTGCGGCAGCGCGAAGCGGCTGGCGCGCACGGCGGGCCAGAAATTGCGCGCGAAGGCCTGCTCCCAGCCTTTGTCGTCGAGCTCGGCGGTGCCGCCCGGCTGGCTGCCGCCTACCAGAGTGACCAGGAGGTCGAGGCCCCCCAATTCCCCAGCGGCGCGCTCGACCGCCGCCTCGAGCTGGGCTCCGTCGGTGGCATCGGCCGCGATGCCCACCGCGTGGGGCGCTCCCTCGGCGAGGCAGAGCCGCGCGCGCTCCTCGACCGACTGCGCGGAACGCGCCACGACCGCCACGCCGCAGCCCTCGCGTGCGAGCGCGAGCGCGGCCGCGCCGCCGATGCCTCGGCCCGCCCCGACGAGCAGCGCGGCCCTGCCCGAAAGCTCCAGGTCCATGCGCGCATCTTGCACGAACGCCGTCCGCGCGCCACGAAGCACGAAGGCCCGCGGGATCGCTCCCACGGGCCTCCGGCTTGCTCACCGCGGGAGGGACCGTGCGTGGTCCCCCGCGATCGATCGCGACGTTCCTTACATGCCCATCGAGCCGTGCCCGCCGCCGCCAGCGGAGGCCTCGTCCTTGTCCTTCGGACGGTCGGCCACCATCGCCTCGGTGGTGAGCATCAGCGAGGCCACCGACGACGCGTTCTGCAGCGCCGTGCGGCTCACCTTGGTCGGGTCGATGACGCCGGCCGCGAGCAGGTCCTCGTAGTTGCCGGTGGCCGCGTTGAACCCGTACGCGCCCTTGCCCTCGCGCACCTTGTTCACCACGATCGAGCCCTCCCAGCCGCCGTTGGCGACGATCTGGCGGATGGGCTCCTCGAGCGCCTTGCGGATGATGTCGACGCCGAACTTCTCGCCGCCCTCGACCGAGAGCTTGTCGAGCGCGCCCAGCGTCCTCAGATACGCGACGCCGCCGCCGGGCACCACGCCCTCCTCGACGGCCGCGCGGGTGGCGTGCAGCGCGTCCTCGACGCGGGCCTTCTTCTCCTTCATCTCCGTCTCGGTCGCCGCGCCGACGTTGATCACCGCCACGCCGCCGACCAGCTTGGCGAGACGCTCCTGGAGCTTCTCGCGGTCGTAGTCAGAGGTGGTCTCCTCGATCTGGGCGCGGATCTGCTTCACCCGCGCTTCGATGTCAGTCTTCTTGCCGCCCCCGTCGACGATGGTGGTGTTGTCCTTGTCGATGGTGACGCGCTTGGCGCGGCCCAGGTCCTTGAGCGTCACCGTCTCCAGCTTGATGCCGAGGTCCTCGGCGATCAGGCGGCCGCCGGTCAGCGTCGCGATGTCTTCCAGCATGGCCTTGCGGCGGTCGCCGAAGCCGGGCGCCTTGACCGCGGCGGCGTTCAGCGTGCCGCGCAGCTTGTTGACCACCAGGGTGGCCAGCGCCTCGCCCTCGACCTCCTCGGCGATGATGAGCAGCGGCTTTCCCGAGCGCGCCACCTGCTCCAAGAGCGGCAACAGGTCCTTCATCGCCGAGATCTTCTTCTCGTGGATGAGGATGTAGGGGTCCTCGAGCACCACCTGCATGCGCTCCGGATCGGTGACGAAGTAGGGCGAGAGGTAGCCGCGGTCGAACTGCATGCCCTCGACCACGTCGAGCGTGGTCTCCAGGCCTTTGGCCTCCTCGACCGTGATGACGCCCTCCTTGCCCACCTTCTCCATCGCCTCGGCGATGATGTTGCCGATGGTGGTGTCGCCGTTGGCCGAGATGATGCCGACCTGGGCGATCTCCTTGTGGTCCTTGGTCGGCTTGGAGAGCTTCTTCAGCTCGTCGACCACGGTGATCACGGCCTTCTCGATGCCGCGCTTGATCTCCATCGGGTTGTTGCCCGCGGCCACCAGCTTGCTGCCCTCGCGATAGATGGCCTGCGCGAGCACGGTCGCCGTAGTGGTACCGTCGCCTGCAACGTCGGAAGTCTTGGAGGCGACCTCCTTCACCATCTGCGCGCCCATGTTCTCGAACTTGTTCTCGAGCTCGATCTCCTTGGCGACGGTGACGCCGTCCTTGGTGATCGTGGGCGGACCGAACGACTTCTCGATGACCACGTTGCGGCCCTTCGGCCCCAGCGTGACCTTCACAGCGTCGGCGAGCGTATTGACGCCCTTGAGGATGGCCTCACGCGCGCGGACGTCGAACAGAATCTCTTTGGACATGGCCAGACTTCCTTTTTTCGGAGGATGGGGTGGAGAGTGTGGAAGG
>WNFI01702574.1_pt1 | contig 19969 bp, 19 predicted proteins | sample 5400471 | NCBI WGS metagenome assembly WNFI01 (sample SAMN13153348, study PRJNA577476) | soil metagenome | isolation source: 100 cm saprolite on Douglas fir-dominated hillslope | place: USA:California | collected 2013-09-17
GATCGTCAGCAGCGGGTGCTTCGCCACCGTCCGGTACTCGTACTCGACGCCGGCTTGGAGGCCGCCGACCTCCGCCGAGAAGGCGCCGGGCGAAGACCGGCTCACGAAGGCGGTATCGACCCACGGAAGCTCGGGCGTGTAGAGCTCCTCGACACCCTTGCGGCGCCGGTGCTGGAAGCCGACGTCGACCGTGCTCGCTCCGCCCAGGTCCGTGAGCGTGCCCCGCAGCGTGACCGCGGTTCCGGAGGCGCTCCAGGTCGGCTCCGCGGCCGCCACCACCGGCGGCGTCAGTCCCGGCTTGACGTGCGTGAGCTTCAGGACGACGGGGTCCGACCACTTCCGGTCGGTGTAGAGGCGCTGCGCCATCATGGGCGAGACGTGGAGCCCCTCCGCGTCCTGACGCCAGGAGGGGCGCGGGTCCACGTCGGGACGGTACTCGAGGACCTTGCCGTCGTGCCCCAGGACGCTCATGGTGGTGGCGTCCGTGGCGCGGACGGAGCGCAGCGTGAAGGTCTTGCGCTCGCCGAGGACCCAGGACGTCCTGGTGATGAAGGCGTAGACGGTGTCCTCCGCCTTCTTCTTCGTGAACCAGACGCTGCCCTCGTTGGTGACGACCCAGGGCCGCACCTCGGAGATGGATTCGCCGTTCACGAAGTTCCAGAGGGCGATCTCGCGCAGACGCTCCTCCTGCTCGATGGGCAGCTCGCCGTCCGGCTTGGGGCCGACGTTGAGGAGCAGATTTCCGCCCTTGGCCCGCGTCTCGATGAGCATCTCGATGAGCTCCGTCCCGGACTTGTACGTCTCCTGCGCCGGCCGGTAGGGCCACTCCGTCCCCATGGTCACGCAGGCCTCCCAGGGGCGGTCCAGGGGCACGCCCGGAAGCCGCTGCTCGGGCGTCTCCATGGCGCCGCGGGTCACGACGGTGCTCGGTTGCGTGTCCCACGCGACTTCCCGCAGCCCTTCCGGCGGTCCGTCGAAGAAGACAATGTCGATGGGCCCGTAGTTGGTCATCAGCTCCCGGACCTGCGCGCGGTCGAAATCGAGGAGGCCCGGCACCTCCGCCGGTGCCACGCCCGGGTGCGGCGCCCGCGCCATGGGGCGGCCGGCGCCATGCAGGTAGTGGAAATCGTCGGGCGAGAAGTAGAGGCCGGTGGCGATGCCCTGATCGCGGAACGCCTTCAGGATCGGGCCGGTGACGTCCTTGCCCCACGGCGTGTTCATGACGTTGAAGGGCGTCGTCTTCGTGTCGAACATGCAGAAGCCGGCGTGATGCTTGGCCGTGAAGACGACGTACTTCATGCCCGCCATCCTGGCCAGGGCCGCCCAGTCCTCGGGGTGGAACTTCCGCGGGTTGAAGCCGCGCGGCAGCTCCTCGAAGAAGCGCCGCGTGTAGTCGTCGCTCGCTCCGACGAGTGAGTGGCTGATGACGCCGCCGAGAGGCGCGTCCACCGACCAGTGGATGAACATGCCGAAGCCGAGGTCGCGGAACCACTCCAGCCGCTCGGGACGGTTGCGGGAGCCCCCGGTCGGGGGCGCGGCCCACGTGGCCGCGGAGACGCCCGCGCAGAGGCACAGGCCGGCCGTGACGCGTGTCAGCACTCTCAAGGGCCACCTCCCACGAGAGACGACGATCGATCGCTCGCCTCGGAGAGCGCCCGGATATGCCCGAGCACGCGCTGGTGGATGGCGTGGATGAGGGCGTCGGACCAGAGACTCCAGTAGGCCGTGGGGAAGATCCGCATCTCGTAGAACGTGCGCCCCTCCAGAAGGGTGCGCCCACCGGGCAGCGGCCGGAGTCGGAACTCGCCGCCGTGGACGCGCAGGTATCCGTCGAGATGCGGGGCCGCGACGTGGCGATACGGGCTCCACTCCGTGAGCGGGGGGGGCTGCGCGGCCACGTCGAAGGCGAGCCGCGTCGGCTCCTCCCAGGCGGTGATGGGCTCCAGGAACGCGCCGGTGGAGAATTCACACCGGCGCAAGGCGCCGACGCCACGGCCGGCGATGGTGGCGCGCCGCGGATACGCGATGCCGAGTCGAAAGAACCAGGCGGGGGGCTCGCGGAGGTCGGAGAACGTCACGACGTGCCGCCACACCACGTCCACGGGGGCGGCGATCTCGATCGTCGACAGCACCTCGGACGGTGGCGGGGACGGACGAGCGACCTCGATCCCGGCCAGCAACGGCAGCGGTACGAGAACCATCGCGATGCCGGGAGCGCCCAGGCGTGGCTGTCGCGCGAGGGCGCGTCCCAGGAAGGCGCCCATGAGGGCCATCAGGATCGCGGGAGGTGCGGCCATCAGGAGACAAAGGACGCCTTCGAGCGCGAAGAGCAGAATGGCGCCGCCGGCGGCCACGACGGTGAGGGTCGCGACGCCCAGGGTCGTGCTCGCGGGCCTCGGCGCCTCGAAGTTGAACACGTAGGCGGCGGCCGCGCCCATGACGAACGGGGTGGCCACGAAGAGTGTCGTGCCGTACTGGCCGAACACCATCACGCTCACGCCGACCATCAAGATTGCGATGGCGAGGCCCGCGCCGGCACCCAGAAGCGCGCTGCGGAGCGCATGACCGCGCTGCTCATCCACCGCGGGCACGCCCCGCGCGCTACGCGGGCGTGACGGCAGGACGCAGAGGGTCACCATCGTCACGTAGTTCACGAGCGGCACGAAGTACAGCAGGGCCAGGAAGGGCGACCGCCCCGCGTCCTCCGCGCGCCGCATGGTCATCGACACGCCGATCCAGAGGAACGGGAGTGTCCAGGCGATCAGGGCGGCGCTCAGCAGGCCTGGTCCGCCGATCGCGGCCAGCCGGGAGGTGAGGAGGGGACTTCCGTAGTCGAGGGGGGTGAGCCAGCGGCCGGTGACGTGATGGACCAGCACCACCTCGGTCACGTGCTTCAGGCCCATGAGCCCGAAGCCGCTGAGGGCGTATGCCCGCCGTGACACGGGCTCGCTCAGGCCGAACCACAGGCGGAGCAGGCCCGAGGCGCTCATCGAGAGCGAACACTATGGCTCTCGTGGCGTGGCGGTCAAGAGAAGGCTGCCGGCGCCGACCCCGCCCGGGTTGGCGCCCCGGTCAGCCCTGCGCGACCGCGATCACCGGCCCGCGGTCAGCGCAGACCTTGTACCTGACCTCGCATCTCGCCGCCCGGGAACTGGCTGGTGTGGACGTTGCCGTACACCGTACCCGCGCGGAATCCAGCCAGCAGATCCGCATAACTGATGCCGGTCACGTCGGAGGCCTCGAAACTACCCTCGTACAACTGCCCATCGAAGGCGCCACTCGGGACGGTGCTGAAGTTCGTGCCCGGGCCCGGGTAGAGCCCGATGCGAATGGGTCCGTTGATGCCGGCGGCTCCGGTGTGGAAATGAGCGCCCGTGATGGCGCTGATCCCGTGGACCTCGATGCTGTAGTCCACGCGGTTGCCCCGCACGTTGATGCCGATGACCCCGTTGGCCGCGGTGCCGCGCGGAGGCACCTCGTTCGCACCCGAGAGCCGCACGATGAACTGCTCGCCGATGTCGTCCGTCCCCTTCGTACACGACGCGAGAGAGAGCCCCAGCAGGGCGCACGAAACAAAGGTCCAGGCTTGACGCATTCTGAGCTCCTTGGCGGGTGGTTTGGACACCGGGGTCGGAAAGCGACGCCGGCTTCGGAGCGAAGACGAGGCAGGAACCGTGCCGAGAGGCGGTCCTGGGCGTCGATCCCGAGAACGTGTGTCCAGGCCGAGTTGCGTTCCCGTCGCCGGCGGATCGATGGCCATGGCGTTACCGATCGCGTAATTCCATACGAAACGCGAAACGCTGTCGAGGGCGGGGCGCCGCCTTTGGCGGGAATGGCCCCGGAACCGATCTTGCTCCACGGCTAGGGAACCCGTTGAGCGAGCGATACAATCCCGAGCCGGTGCGTGGGCGCACCGACATGATCCGCTCGCCGGCCGTTCTCGTCTTCCTGTTCGCCGCCGTCGCGATGCCCGAGGCCTCGGTGCTCGCGTCGGACGTCGCGGCGCCGGCTCCGGCGGCGAAGCGGCTGATGTTCGGAGCCGAGGCCCTGGCTTCGGTCGCCACGGACGACCCCGGCTACTTCAATGACACCAGCGGCCCTCTATCTCCGCCTCCGACCCGTGCCCGACCGTCCGTTCGACGTCCAGGTCGGCCGGATTCCGCCCGTGTTCGGCGCGTCGGTACGGCGCAGCTACGGCGCCGACAACCCGCTCATCGGGTCTCCGCTCGCCTACCAGTACCTGACCTCGCTTCGCGCCGATTCCCTGCCCGCGTCCGCGGACGACCTGCTGGGCATGAGGGGCCGCGGCTGGCGCACGCGCTATTCCGTAGGGGCCACGAATTGGGACCGGGGCCTTCCCCTGATCGCGGGCGACCGTTGGGACACCGGTGTCGAGGTCCGGATCGGCCGCGAGCCGGTGTCGCTGACCGCCGCCTTGACTCAAGGGACGCTCTCCGATCCGCGCGTGCGCGACGACAATGGCGGAAAGCAGGTGTCGGGACGGGTCGAGGTCCGACCGACGCTGGGCCTGGTGCTCGGCGCCTCCGCCGCGCGGGGCGAGTACGTGACGCGCGAGGCCGCCCGCGCCCTTCCTCCGGTCGATGGCCGCGAGCCGTACCGGCAGGAAGGCCTTGGTGCGGACGCGGAGTACTCGCGCGGATACTGGGTCATTCGATCGGAGACGGTCCTGAGCCGCTGGGCGCTGCCGCCGGTGCATGCCCCCCTCGTAACGGGCACCCTGCGCGCCTGGGGCACCTTCGTCGAGGCTCGCTACAAGGTCCGTCCCGGACTCTTCGTGGCCGCCCGTGTCGATCACCTGGGTTTCAGCCGGATCGCGGGGACGCTCTTCGGGGGACGAGCCACGAGCTGGGATGCTCCGGTCTCGCGCGTCGAGGTCGGTACCGGGTACAGCCTCCGGCGCCACCTTCTTCTCAAGATCGCGGTGCAGCGGAACTGGCGGAGCGGGGTGGCCTTCGGCGCGAGGGAGAGCGTCGGCGGAGCGCAGGCGCTCCTCTGGTTCTGATGGTTCGGTTCCCGTGGGGGCTCATCGTGGCGCTCCTGGCCGTGGGCGTGGCGGCGTGGACAACCCTCGAGCCGCCAGTGGCACGGGCGGCGACGGGGACGGTGCGTGGCCGGGTCGAGTTGCCCCGAGAGCAGGGCGCGCCGCAGCGGCGCCCACAGGTCGCCGACCTCGGAATGCCCGGACATCGAGACCTGCCCGACCAGCGTGTCGCCGTCGTGTACCTCGAGAGCGCGCCCCGGGGTGCCTTCGAGGATCGACCGGGGCCCACGGTCGTGCTCGACCAGCGCAACGAGAACTTCGTGCCCCACATCCTCGCCACATGAATGCCTTCATCCTCGTGTTCGCGCACCGCCATTTCGCGCTGACGAACGCGCAAGGCGAGTACCGGATCGACGGGGTCCCGCCCGGCACCTACACGGTGTCCGTGTGGCACCCCGGCGTCACCATCAGGTCCGAGTCCGTCCGCATCCCGGAGCAGGGGGGCGACGTCGAGCTCAACTTCGGGCTCTCATGAAGCTCTTCTCCTCGCTCACCAACCGGATCTTCTTCGCCAGCGCGGCCCTGGCCGTCCTCTCCATCGGCGTGGCCATCGCCATCGTCAACGTGCGCGTGACGCGCGAGGCGGAGGGGGAGCTGCAGCGCGGGCTGGAAGAGGCGGGACGCCTGGTCGAGCAGCACCACGAGACCCAGGTCGAGAGCTCCCTGCGCATGGCGCGGCTGGTGGCCGATCTCCCGCGGCTCAAGGCGGCCGTCGACCTCGCCGACCCTCCGACCGTCGAGCCCCTGGCGGAGTTCTACCGGAGCCAGACCGGGTCCGCTCTGCTCGTGGTCATCCACCGCTCGGGCCGCCTGCTCGCTCGGGTGGGGACGGGGGAGGCGACCGCCGCCTCCGGCACCGACCTGCCCGGCATCCGCGAGGCCCTCTCCAACCGTGAGACCACGGCGTTCTGGCCCAGCTCCCGAGGGATCCTCGAGGTCGTGACCGTGCCCATCTTCATCGGCCAGCCGGGTCCGGAGATCCTGGGGACCCTCAGCGTGGGCTTCGAGTTCGACGAGCGCCTCGCCCAGCGCCTGAAGGCGCTCACGGAAAGCGAGATCGCGTTCGCCCTCGACGGCCGTGTTCAGGCCGCCACCGTCCCCGCCGAGGACTTCCACCGGCTCGAGAGCCTCCTGGGCTCCTCCGGCACGTCGAGGCTCCGGCTGGGCGACGAAGAGTACCTGGCCTTGAGGCGACCCCTGGCGTCCCTGGCCCCGCCGGGGTCGGCCCCGAAGCCGGAACCCCTGGCGCCCATCGCCCTCATCCTCCGCTCGCGCACGAAGCGACTGAGCTTCATCGGTCCCCTGCACACGCTCCTGGCCAGCACCGCGCTCGTCGCGGTCGCGCTCGGGACCCTGGTCAGCTACGCCATCGCGCGCACGGTGACACGGCCGCTCCGGGCCATCACCGCCACCATGGGGGAGATGGCCGCGACCGGAGACCTGACGCGCAAGGCCCCCCTGCCCGCTCCGGGCAAATGGCAGGACGAGGACGCGCGCCTCCTCGCCAACAATTTCGCGGTCATGACCGAGGCCATCGCGCGATTCCAGCGTGAAGCCGGCCAGCGGGAGCGGCTGGCCTCGCTGGGCCGCCTCTCGACGGTGATCGCGCACGAGATCCGGAATCCCCTGATGATCATCAAGACGGCCATTCGCACGCTGCGCCACCACGAGATCCCCGAGGTGGAGAGGGGAGAGGCCCTGCGCGACATCGACGGGGAGGTGGTGCGGCTCAACCGCCTCGTGGAGGACGTGCTCGACTTCGCGCGCCCGATCCAGTACGACTACGCGTCCGTCGACCTCAACCAGATCTGCCAGGCGGCGGCGACCCGCGCCATGGCCGGCGAGCCGAGAAGGGAGGTGCGCCTGAAGCTGGATCCCGAGCTCCCGGGCGTGATGACGGACGGCGACCGCCTGCACGGCGTGCTCGTCAATCTCCTGACCAACGCGCGTCACGCCCTCGATGCGCGCCTCGTCGCCGGCCCCACGGGGAGCCGCCCCGAGGGCGGGGTCGACCTCGAGCTCGTCACGCAGCGCGGCACGCCCGGCCGCGTCCTGATCATCGTCCGCGATCGCGGCGTGGGCATCGAGGCCGAGAACCTGCCCCGCGTCTGGGAGCCCTACTTCACGACCCGCCGCGGCGGGACCGGCCTCGGGCTCGCCATCGCCCGGAACGTGGTGGACGGCCTGGGCGGTTCCATTGCCATCGAGAGCGGGCCCGGCGCCGGTACCGAGGTCCGCATCGAGCTGCCGGAGCGGCGGCCGGGCGCTCAGGTGCCTCGTCCGAGCGAGCGCACGGCATGACCTCGCGTGCCTCCATCCTGCTCGCGGACGACGAGGAGAAGATCCTCATCCCGTTGCGGCGCGCGCTGGAGCGCGAGGGCTACGACGTCGTGGCCACGACGCGCGGCCGGGAAGCGAGGCGCCTGCTCAACGAGCGGATCTTCGACGTCCTCGTCGTCGACAACCTGATGCCCGATCTCTCCGGGCTGGACCTCGTCCGCGACGTGACCGCCTCCATCCCGGAGGCCGACCGCCCGCAGATCGTGATGATGACCGCCCACGCCACCGTCGAGAGCGCCATCACGGCCATGAAGCTGGGGGCGCGCGACTACCTCCAGAAGCCGTTCGAGGTGGACGAGCTGATCGTCGTGGTCGCGCACGCCGTCGAGCACCAGCGGCTGCGCACCCAGCACCGCTACCTGATCAGCGAGCGCGAGGAGGAGTTCGACCACTACGGCATCGTGGGGCGCAGCCGCGTGATCCAGGACGTGATCGCGAAGGCGGAGCGGGTCGCGGAGACCAAGAGCACCGTCCTCATCATGGGGGAGACGGGGACGGGCAAGGAGCTGCTGGCCCGGGCCATCCACGATCGCAGCGCCCAGCGGAACATGCCTCTCATCAAGGTGAACTGCGCGGCCATCCCGGACACGCTGCTCGAGTCCGAGCTGTTCGGCCACGTGCGGGGCGCGTTCACCGGCGCCGCCACCAACAAGAAGGGCAAATTCGCCCTCGCCGACGGCGGCACGATCTTCCTCGACGAGATCGGGACGATGAGCCCTTCCCTCCAGGCCAAGCTCCTGCGCGTCCTCCAGGAGCGCGAGTTCGAGCCGCTGGGGGCGGAGCGCAGCCAGCGCGTGGACGTGCGCGTGATCGCTGCGACCAACCGCGACATCAAGCGGCTGGTCGAGGACGGACGGTTCCTGGAGGACCTCTTCTACCGCCTCAACGTGATTCCCCTCGTGCTTCCCCCCCTGCGCGAGCGCCGCGAGGACATTCCGGTGCTCGTCGAGCATTTCCTGCGCAAGCACGCCCATCGGAGCGGCCGCAAGATCGAGGAGATCCGCGAGGAGGCGCTGGCGCGGCTCAACTCCTACGACTGGCCGGGCAACGTCCGCGAGCTGGAGAACACGATCGAGCGCGCGGTCGTCCTCTCCGGCGGCCCCGTGATCGATGCGCGGGACATCACGATGCCGGGCGTCGCCGGCCCCGCGTCCGCCGGCCTCCCTTCGCAGGAGCTGCGCGCGAACGTCGAATGGGCGGAGCGCCAGAGCGTGCAGCAGGCGCTGGTCCGCGCGGGCGGGGTCAAGAAGGACGCAGCCACACTGCTCGGGATCAGCCAGCGCGCGCTGAGCTACTACCTCGCGAAGTATCGGGTCGAGGAGTAGGCGCGCCCTTACCCCCGCCGTAACGCATTTACGTATCCGGTAACTGCCGGCGGCCATTCCTGAACCGTCTAAGTCGTTATATATAAGTCCGTTACTGGCGAATCGCGTTTGGCACTGGCATTGCGTCTTCCACCTGCCCGGGCGGCTGTGGCCGCCCATTTCCTGGAGATCCAATGCGCCTTCTTCGGCTTCCCCACGTCGTCCTGATCCTCGCCGCGCTCGGTCCGAGCTGCGGAGGCGGCAGCTCCCCGTCGGCGCCCGCCACGCCCACGACGACCACGACTCCGGCGCCCCCTGCCGCCACCGCCGACGTCGCCATCTCCATCCTGGGCAACCAGGGCGGCATGTCCTTCTCACCGGCCGGAGCGACGTTGCGCGTCGGGCAGACGGTGGCCTGGACGAACAACGACACGGACGTCCATACCGCGACCGACAACGCCGGGCGATTCAATACCGGCACCTTGACGCGCGGAGCCACGAGCGCGCCGATCGCCATGACGGCCGCCGGGTCCTTTCCGTACCACTGCTCCTTCCATCCCGGCATGGTCGGCACCCTGACCGTCAGCCCGTAGGGAGGGCCGATTCGGTTGGGTGTGAGGAGAGGGCGTCGGATTTCCGGGGAGAGAGTGCTGTTTGCCTGCGCGACCGACGCGGGTCACGCGCAGATGGCGGCGGCCTTCTTCAACCTCCTCGCGGATCCGACCCGGGCGATGGCGCTGTCGGCCGGAGTGGAGCCGGCCGACCGCGTCCACCCCGAAGTCGTCGCGGCCATGAAGGAGGTCGGCGTGGATCTCTCCGCCGCGCGGCCCACCCGCCTGACCACCGAGCTGATGCGGGGCGCATCCCTGCTGGTGACGATCGGGTGCGGAGAGGAGTGCCCCTATGTTCTCGGCTTGCCCACGGAGGACTGGCCGCTGGGCGACCCGGGGGGCCAGCCCCTGGAGCGCGTGCGCGAGATGCGTGACGACGTCGGGTTGATGGTCGCGCAGCTCGTTTCGACCTGCGGCTGGGTGCGCTCGTCGCGGTCCTTGCCGCGAGTCAGCCCGCCAGCTGACGGACGGCGCGGTCCGCCTCCAGGATGGAGGCGCGATGGTTCGGCGTGAGCATACGCGCCCCGACGTTGGCGCGCATCTTGCTCAACCGGATACGGGGGGCCGTTCGTCCCGCGTCTCCCACAGGCGTCGTCGACGCCACGGAGGCATCCTAATGAAGAACTTACTGGTCGGTGGCGGGCTGGCCCTCGGTCTGGGCCTGGCCACGGTCGCCGGAGCGGCCGAGCCCGATCCCACAATGAAGGGATCCGTCGTCACCATCACGGGGTGCGTGGCCGGCAGCGATTCCGACTCGTTCGTGCTGACCCATGTGCAGAAGGTGGCCCCGGACGGCACGCCGATCCCGAATGCGCCTCCCGCTCTGGGCGCCACGGGAATGGAGGGCGGGCCCGGCGAGGTGATCTACTGGCTCAGCAAGGACTCGGTCAAGAAGATGCGCGGCCATGTCGGCCATCAGGTCGAGGTCACGGGCCCGATCACCGATGTCAGCATGGGCACCGTGAAGGTCCGTCAGGAGCCGGGCAAGGAAGGCCGCGACAACAAGGTCGAAGTCGAGACCTGCCCCTAGAGTCGGCCGAGAGTCGTCGCCGCCTGGACGGCGCGCGCTGGTCTGAGCGGCGGGCCCTGGAGGTTCCGCAGCATTCGAGATAGCCTGCCGCGGCTCGATGCGAAAGGCCGCGCGGATCTCCCTCCTCCTGGCTGCCGTCCTGGCCGCCGCCGGCCTGACGCTGGCCGTGTGGCCGCGGCGGAAGATCGATCCGGCGGCGCTCCTTCCCAAGCGGCATTACGACGTGCGGATCCTGCGCGATACGTGGGGCGTCCCCCACGTCTTCGGCCGCACCGATCCGGACGTCGCCTACGGCCTGGCCTGGGCTCATGCGGAGGACGATTTCCAGACCATCCAGGGCGCAATGCTCGCGGCGCGGGGGCGGCTGGCCACCGTCCTCGGACGGGAGGGCGCGCCCAACGACTACCTGGTCCAGCTCCTCCGGATCTCCGACGTCGTGGATGCCGGCTACGAGCGCGACCTTCGGCCGGAGACGCGCGCGCTCTGCGAGGCCTACGCGGAGGGCATCAACCACTACGCCGCGCTCCATCCGGACGAGGCGATAGCCAACCTCTATCCCGCGCGCGGGCGGGACCTGATCGCCGGCTTCGTCCACAAGACGCCGCTCTTCTTCGGCCTCGACCGCGTGCTGCGCGGTCTGCTCGAGCCCGCGCCCTCGCCCGGGCCGCCGGTGACGCCGACGGGATCGAACACGTTCGCGGTGGCGCCGCGGCGCTCCGCGGACGGCTTCACTCGCCTGGCCATCAACTCGCACCAACCGTGGGCGGGTCCGGTCGCGTGGTACGAGGCCCACCTGCACAGCGAGACGGGCTGGGACGCGGTGGGCGGCTTGTTCCCGGGCGTGCCCCTGATCCTGCACGGCCACAACCGAAACCTCGGATGGGCGCACACCGTGAACAAGCCGGACCTCATCGACGTCTACGCCCTCGAGATGAACCCGGCGGATCCCCGCCAGTACAAGCTCGACGGCGCCTGGCGCGAGCTCGAGGTCCGGACCGCGGCCATCCAGGTGAAGGTCCTCGGCCCGCTGTCGTGGACCGCCCATCGCGAGGTGCTGTGGTCCGTGTACGGCCCGGTCGTGCGCGGGCCGCGCGGCGTGTTCGCGATCCGGATCGCGGGCTACGGCGACGTCCGCCACATCGAGCAGTGGTACCGGATGAACAAGGCGTCTCGCTTCGACGAATGGCTCGAAGCCATGCGCATGAACGCCCTGCCCATGTTCAACGTCGGCTATGCGGACCGCGAGGGACACATCTTCTACGTCTACAACGCCCGCCTGCCCCTGCGGTCCGAGGGCTACGACTGGTCCGGCATCGTGCCCGGCAACACCTCGCGCACGCTGTGGACGGAGTCGCTCCCCTTCGACCGCCTGCCCCAGGTCAGGGACCCGCCCTCGGGCTTCGTGCAGAACTGCAACAGCTCGCCGTTCCATACGACGGTGGGGGATGGCAATCCCGAGCCCTCGGCGTACTCGCCCGCCTTCGGTATCGAGACGCGGATGACGAACCGGTCCCTGCGCGCCCTCGAGCTCCTGGGCGCCGACGAGCAGATCACGCGCGAGGAGTTCGACCAGTACAAGTTCGACGTCACCTACGCCGGCGCATCGGTGATCGCGGCCCGTATCGGCCAGCTCCTGGCCGCGCCCGTTCCCGCCGATCCCCTCACCCGCCAGGCCCTGGACCTCCTGCGGGGCTGGGACCGCGCGGCGACGGCGGACAGTCGTGCGGCGGCGCTCGCCGTGATGGCCCTCGCGCCCGCGGATGAGGCCGAAGCCGACATGCCGCCGACCTCCGTGCTCGACGAGCGCGTGGCCGCGGCGGCACGCCGGCTGCAGACCCAATTCGGCCGGATCGACGTGCCATGGCACGACGTCCTGCGCCTCCGCCACGGGACGCTGGACATCGGGCTCTTCGGTGGTCCGGACCTGCTGCACGCCGTCTACGGCCGGCCCGGAAGTGACGGCCGGATCGCGGGCGTCGCCGGCGACTCGTACATCCTGCTCGTGGAGTGGGACCCCGAAGGCCGCGTGTCGTCCCGCAGCATTCAGCCCTACGGCAGCGCCACCCTCGACGCCCACTCGCGCCACTACGCGGACCAGGCGCCGCTCTTCGCGGCCTGCCGGCTCAAGCCGGTCTGGATGGACGAGTCCGAGATCCGTGCCCACCTCGAGCGCGAGTATCGGCCCGGGGAACGGCGTTAGACGGTCAGCGCGACGAGACCATCAGGATCTCCGCGATCTCCTTCGTGCGGTTCTCCCAGAGGCGGGGGGCACGGGCGGGAAGGGTGACGGCGTCGCCGGCCTTCAGCGTGTTCTCCTCGTCCGCGAGGGTCAGCGTGCCCTGGCCGCGGATGACGAAGGCGAACTCCTCGCGCGCCTGGTCGTGAGGGCGCTTCCCGCTCTTGCCGCCCGGGCCGAAGACCGCGATCATCGGCTCGAGCTTGTGGCTCTGCTTCATGGGGCCGAGCGCCTCGATGTGGGCGTCCGTCCACGTGCTGTCCAGCCGGTGACGCTCCTCGATTCGGACGATCAACGGCTCTTCGCCGGTTTCGGCGGCGGCGAAGAACTCTCCCAGGGTGACCCCCAGCGTCTCCGCGATCTTGTGCAGCGAACCCAGCGACGGCGCGACCTGTCCGTTCTCGAGTTGGGAGATGAAGCTCGCGGAAAAGCCCGTCTCCGCGGCGAAGGCGCGCACCGACACGCGCCGGTCGGAGCGCAGACGGCGGATGTGTTCCCCGATGACGTGAGGATCGACGACTGTGCTCATGGCGGATCCGATGACCTCCGTGTCCTGGCGTGCCTCTCGACCGGCCCTGACCCGCCAATGTAACCACAGTCCAGAGGTAAAGGGCGGATTGACACACGTTCAGTCACGCTAAACTTATATTTTACAATGAGTTAAGTCTTGACTCGGACGCCGCGGCGACTCCATAATGCGCACCCATGAATTGGCACCCTGCCCGTCTCGCTTACGCATCGCTGGTCGCCTCCGCCGTGATCGGCGTTGCCTGCGGCTCCGATGCGCGCACCCCGACCGCGGCCGCCACACCGGCGCCGGTCGCAACCCCGACCCCCGCTCCGGCCGCGACGCCGCAGGCGTTCACCTGCCACCTGCCGGCAATGGTGGACCTCCACAACCATTGCCCGAAGCTCGATTCACAGCTCCTGCCCTACGTGAGCAAAGCCATCGACACCGTCCAACAGAAGCGTCCCGAGCTGTTCGACTTCAGCGACGCACGTGGTGAGAGTGTCAAGGTGCTCGACCGCCAGAAATACCAGACGGCCGTCGTGGCCGCGATCAACGCCCAGGGCGGCATTTGCGCCAAGGACGACAACGAGGAAGTCGCGGCCAAGATGAGCAACGACTTCAACGAGCAGTTCAACATCTGGACGTCCGCGGGGTACACGCGCCGCTCCTACATCACCACCTGCTTCCCTGCGCAGTTCTAGGTCGTTCGTCGCCCTCTTCCCCCGCATCATTCAGGAGGCTGTTCGATGAAGAGCCGTCCGCTCGCCCTCGCCGTCGTCGCGGGGGCCGTTCTCGCGTCCTTTTCTAATTGTGGCGGAAACAAGGCGTCGTCGACCCCGACCCAAGTAGCGACGCCGACGCCGGCTCCCGCGTCTGTGCACACGGACCTGGGGGGCACCAACTTCACCGTTCGCGCGGGCCGCTCCAGCTTCACGAACGTCGACTTCCCACCCGCCGGCACTCTCGACGTCACCACGAATTGGTCGGGTGACAGCAACATCGACGTCTACGCGACCGATGCGAGCTGTCCCGGGTTCGACGCCGTCACCTCGGGCGGCTGTCCCATACTGGCCAAGGCGACGAGCCCCACGGCCAAACCGGAGCGGATCACCTTCACCACGCAGGCGGGGAAGATCTACACGATCTGGATCGTGAACCTCGGCACCACGACCGAGGCCGTCAACCTCGAGTTCGGCATCACGACGGCCGGACCGATCCCGCAGCCGGTGGCGGCGACACCGGCGCCCGGCTCCTCACCCGGTGCGCCGCGCGCCTCGCCGACCCCGGCGGACCTGGCTCCCGGACCCGTCTCGCAATTGAAGGCCTACATCAAGACGATCGACATCGGCGGCTTCACGTACCGCCCCGGAGAACAGGACGCGGACGGGAACTGGATCGTCCATCCCGGCGAGTTCGTGGTGTTCGACCTGACCCAGCGCAACGGCGCCGGCCTCATCTGCAACTGGATCGTCGACCCGGAGTGGCACGTCGACGACCCCGACGGTGTCCTTCACATCAAAGAGACCAGCCATCCCTTCTTCCTGCGCGTGGTCATCGAGCACAAGGGCCATTTCGAGCTGCAGGGCACGATCGACGGGATCGACTCGAACGTCCTCCGGGTCTCGTCGGTGGCGAATGGGAACTAGGCCGGCATTCGTGATCGCCGCGGTGTCCGCGACTTCCACAAGTACCACGAGTACATCGCGGAATCGATGATCGAGAAGGGGTACTGCTCGCGCTTCGACGGAGAGGAGATCGTGGACGTGTTCCTGGGCGAGGGTTTCGTCCGCCGCGGCGAAGGGATCTACCGCTCGACCTGCTGGCCCGCCGCCTTCTAGCGGCACCGCGATCATCGCATTTGCCATGAGCACAGCCGTCGATCCTCGCGTCATCGGCGATCACGTCCGCCGTCTCCGTTCCGAGCGCCGCACATCCGTGCGGGCCTTCGCGGCGGAGACGGGCTTCTCCGCCAGCTTCATCTCCCAGCTCGAGAACGGGCAGGTGTCGCCGTCGCTCGGATCACTCCACAAGATCGCGGAGGCGCTGGGCGTCACCCTGGGCGAGTTCTTTGCCGCCGCCGAAACGGGCGAGGAGCCTCTCGTCGTCCGGGCCGAGGAGCGGCATCGCTTGGACAGTACCTGGACCGACGCTCACATCGAGGCCCTCGGGCTCATGAAGCAGATGCACAGACTGGAGCCCATCATCGCGATCTTCGGTACGGGGGGGAAGAGCGGAAAGCGTCCCCATGCCCAGGCGCGCGAGGAGTTCGCGTTCGTGATCAGGGGCAAGGTGACGCTGACCCTCGCCGACGAGGAGAACACACTGACGGCCGGCGACGCGGTCACCCTTCCCGCTCGGGCGCCGCGACTCTGGGAGAACCGCACGGAGGAGACCGTCGAGATCCTCATGGTCTCGTCGCGGTGAAAGGATCGCCGGCGTCCATTCCGACCTATCAATCGTACAGTCGTGATAAACCATTCAAACGAAAGACACTTGACGGCACATCGGTGGGATCTGTACGATTAGCGTTCGCACCGGCGAGGATGGGCGCTACGGGCAGGCCCGAAGAGCGGCAAGAAGTGCGGCATCGTTATGAGGATCGATCGGCAATCATGAAACCTTTCAAGTATTCGATGACGGCAGTCCTGGCGACCGCGGTCGTATCGTGCGGCGGAAGCAGCAACCCGATCACCCCCGCGCCGGTGTCTACTCCCACCCCGGTTGTGGTGGCGACGCCCACGCCCGCACCCACGCCCGAGCCCACGCCGGCAGGGGAGCCACCCGTAGAGAGGGAGACGGCGCCCGTACGGATCACCTTGCGCCTCTTCGTGGTGGAATTGCCGGGGGGTCTGGTCTACCAATACCGGGAGAACGAGGACGGATGGCCGATCATCCCGGTCAGTTACCAGTTCCGACTCGACATCATCGCCAAGGACAAGAAGAACAAGGAAACGAAGGGTAGCGGCAACGTCATCTGGCACTGGGACGACCCCATGATCGACGTCGTGAACATCAACAACGTCTACCACCCCACGCTGCGGGCCCTCAAACCAGGGCCCTTCTGCGCAACGGCGGAGATGGACAACATCCTGTCGAACCAGCTCTGCTTCGAGTTCCGGAATCAGTAACAGGCGGCCGCCGATGAAGGACTTCCACGACCAGCGTCCGAAGCTGGAGTCGTAGCTTCTCGGATTTTGCCGCGGCCGCCGTCCTCCTGGCCCTGATCGGAGGGTACGCGACGGTCGCGCTCGACCTCTCGCGCCCTCCCGAGGAGGACGCGGCGATGCTGCTGCGCTACGCGCAACACGTGAGCGCTGGCCACGGCATCGTCTGGAACATCGGCGAGGCCCCGGTCGACGGGAGCACCGACTTCCTGGACATGCTCGCCGTGGCCGGCGTCACCCGAGCCGGTGTCGGGCTGGAGACGGCGGCCAAGGTGGTCGGCCTCGGCAGCCATGTCCTCTGCGTCCTCGTCGTCTATGCCGCCGTCCGCCGCTGGACGGGCGCGTCGCCGATGCTGGCCCTCATTCCCGCCGCGTACCTCGCCGTGGGGCCTGGCCTGCGCTACGTCAGCGCCAGCTATGGCACGACCGTATTCGCACTGACCGTCGCCGCCGGTTGGTGGATGGCGAGGCGGCTGATGGCGGCAAGCGGGCCGGACGTGCGCCGGCTGGCCCTTGGCCTGGGCTTGTGCGGAGTCGGGATGGGCATGGCCCGGCCGGAGGGAGCGTTCCTCGCGCTCTTCTTCCTCGGTGCCGTCCTCGTCGGACGGGGCGGGGAGAATACGGCGGACGTCGCCGTGGGTTTCGCGATCGGCTTCGGCGCACTCGGGCTCGCCTACTTCTGCTGGCGGTGGACGTATTTCGGGCATCCGTTGCCGAATCCGTTCTATCGCCTCGGCGGAGGTGTCCTGCACACGGACGTGCTGGCGCGGTCCGCCCGCAATGTGCTCCGGCTCGGCGGAGTGTTCCTGATCCTTCTCTTCGCCGGCCTGCTGCGAAAGGAGAGCCGCCGCCTCGCGCTGGCGGTGATGGTGCCCGTCGTGCTCTTCACCGCGCTCTGGGTGTTCCTCTCCGACGAGACGAACTACTACATGCGATATCGCTATCCGATCCTGCCCGTGATCTTGATCGGGGCCGCGGAGATCGGCGCGCTCCTCGCTGCGGTCCCCGCCGCGGCGCCACTGCGCCGGATGCCGCGGACCCTCGTGTCGCTGGCCGCCGTCGCCTTCATCGCCGTCCTGATCGTGGTCCAGCACCGGCAACTCCGCCACATCGAACCCCGGCGCATGGGATTGTTCGACGTGGCCCGGCGTCTCAACCCGTATCTTGGAAAGGGATACACGCTCGCCACCACCGAGGCGGGCCTGCTGCCTCTCTACTCCCAGTGGCGGAGCATCGACGCCTGGGGCCTCAACGACTCCTGGATCGCGCAGCACGGCGTGGTGACGGCCGAGTATCTCGACCGCTATCGGCCCGAGCTCGTGATGTTCCACGCGTACTTTTCGCCCGAGTCTCCTCGGGGCGGATCGGCCTCACGGCGCGGGCTCGGGCGGGCCTGGGACGACACCGTTGGGGCGCTTCAGTCCTATGCCGAGGAGCGAGGCTACGCGCTGGCCGCGGTCTACGCCCGCGGTACCCAGGAATCGCACTACTACTACGTTCGCCGCGGGTTCCTCGACCACGACGCCATCGTGGCCGCGGTGCGGATCGCCGATTACGAATGGCCCGTCTCGGGCGTCAGCTCGTCCTGGACGAGATCTTCGATCTCTCGCTCTACCGGGCTCTCCGGGAAGTGGCCACCGGCGATCTGCGCCGCGTGCTCGACGAGCTGATCGTCGTGGAGACGCGGCACGTCGCCTTCTGGCAGGAGTTCTTCGGTCTCGAGGACCTCACCGCCCTCGATCCCGGCCGCCGGGTGAAGCTCGTGACGCTCATCGCGACTGGCCGGCTCTTCGGCCCCTCCGGCATTCACGTCGTCCTCGAGGCCATCGAGGTCCACGGCATCCGCAAGTATCTCCGCGTCTGGCACCGGTACAAGGACGGCCCTCTCGGGTCCGCGGTGCGCGAGATCCTCGAAGACGAGTTCAAGCACGAGGACATGGTCGTCAGCGGGGAGAACGACCGCCACATCAACCCCGACAAGGTCCGCAACGTCTTCCTTGGACTCAACGACGGCCTGGTGGAGATCCTGGGCGCGGTCAGCGGATTCTTCGCCGCGTTCCGCAGCGCGACCGCGGTCCTGGCCGCGGGCTTCACCGTGGCCGTCGCCGGCGCGCTGTCCATGGCGGCCGGCGCGTACATCGGCGCCAGCTCGGAGCGGGAGGTGCGCGAGACGGAGGACGAGCGCCGGCGCTTCCTGGGGGAGACGGTGAGCGGCCAGGCTCCGGAGAGCCCCACCGCCTCCGCCCTCGTCGTGGGGATCGGCTACTTCGCGGGGGCGGTGGTTCCCATCCTGCCCGTGCTCTTCGGGGCGACGGGGCTTCTGCCGACGGTGGTCACGGCGGGCGCGATGATCGTGGCCGTCTCCGCGATCGTCGCGTTCATCTCGGGCATGGCGATCCGGCGCCGCATCGTCCTGAACGTGATCATCACCGGCATCGCCGTCATTGTGACCTACGCCATCGGGCTGCTCGCGAAGGCGGTCTGGGGCATCGCGATCTAGCGCCCGGCCCCCGTTTCGCGCCGGAGCTGGAAGCTCGCCGGAGCCGTGGCCTCGACCACCGTCTCGCTCGGCGTGGGCGGCGCGAACAGGCCGTTGTTCCTCATGTGCAGCATCGCGCGGATGCCTGTCACGTCGCAGGGGAGGCGGTAGACGGTGAAGCCGGTCACGGTGTAGGTGGTCGTCCAGCCCGGGGTCAGGAACTGCCAGGTCGGAGCGTCCGGATCGTTCAGCCCGCAGTATTCCGAGGTCGTGCCGCCGGTGAGGAGATAGACGTTGAGGCGCGCGAACGGGACGTCATGACCCGAAGTCAAGGACAGGCGCACCGAGACGAGACCGGAATTGCGGGGGATCACGACGCCGCCGAGGCTGTTGGCAGGGATGTCCGCGGGCACGACCACCGTGCTTCCGGTGGGCGGCAGGGTCGAGGTGAAGACCATGCGGCTCTGGGCCGGAGTGGAGGGCGCGGTCGCGGAGCTTCCGTTCAGCCGGCGTCGGGGGATCACTAAGCGAGGTCAAGGATGCGGCGACAACTGTCGGCGTGTGTCGGGCTCTTTCTGCTTCTCGCCACCAGTGCCTGGGCGCAGCTCGCGTCGCAGACGGCGCTGGTCGGCACGGTGACGGACAGCGGGGGAGCGGTCGTCCCCGGGGCGCAGGTTGTCGCCGTCAACGTGGGCACCCAGGACACCTACGAGGTGACCACGAACGCCGAGGGCTACTACAACATCCAGTTCGCCAAGCCCGGCCGCTACGAGATCACCGTCACCGTGTCCGGCTTCGCGCCGTTCAAGGCCACCGGTGTCGAGGTGTCCACCAACCAGGTGGTGCGCACGAACGCCTCGCTGCACGTGGGCGCCATCACCGACGCCGTGACCGTCGAGGCCAGGGCCCAGGTGCTGGACACCGACCGTCCCACCGTCTCCGCCACCATCAACGAGCGCGCCGTGGTCGCGCTGCCGCTGAACGGGCGCAACGTCTGGAACCTGGCCGCCACGAGCATGAAGCCCATCGCCGACGCGGTGACCGAGATCCAGGTGCAGACGGGGAGCACCTCCGCCGAGTACGGCTCGTATCTGGGCGTCTACGTCAACGTGGTGACCAAGAGCGGCACCAACCAGCTGCACGGGTCGCTCTTCCACTTCCAGCAGGACGACGCCCTCGACTCACGCGGCTACTTCGACAACCCGGCCGTGGCCAAGAACCCGCGATCGAGC
>WNFI01009553.1_pt1 | contig 19967 bp, 19 predicted proteins | sample 5400471 | NCBI WGS metagenome assembly WNFI01 (sample SAMN13153348, study PRJNA577476) | soil metagenome | isolation source: 100 cm saprolite on Douglas fir-dominated hillslope | place: USA:California | collected 2013-09-17
CCATAGCGCAACCGCCCGCGGTTCACGCCCTTGGCCGGGAAGGTTCTGCCGTCGCGCGCGATGCGCCAGCGATTCGTCGTCACGAACAGGGAATCCCACGCACCCCCACGCCCCGTCCGGGGACGCTGGAGCGCGGCCCCCCAATGATAGAGGGCGTCGAGTGCCGTCGGTCCCGAGCCCGGCCGCGGGAAGAGGTAGGGGTTGTACCACGGGGCGACCAGCAGCTGGGCGTCGCTCGTATCGTTCAGGACGAGCGCGAACTCGAAGCCCGCGTCGCTCACGCGCGACACCCCCGGTAAGGTGTGTTCGCCGCCGGGGGCGTAGGTGTCGAGTCCCAGGACGTAGCGCGCCGAGTCAAGCGACGGCCCTCCCTCGAGCGCCAGGTACAGGTAGGACGCATCCGCTCCGACCCGCAAGGCGACGGGCCCGTCGTACTCGAGCACCGGCAGCGCTCGCCACCGGGCCGGATCCCCGCCCGGCTCGGGCGTCGCCGCGCCGTCCCCCGCGTACTCCCCGAGCAGGCCGTAGTTCTGCTCCGCATCCATCACGTTGTGCCACAGCCGGGTGCGCTCGATGGGCAGCTCCACATCGATCGTGATCCAGGTGTGCTTGAACCACTCGTCCAGCCACGCGAAGACGATGCCGCCCGCCAAGCCTGCTTCGCGGATCTCCTGCGCGAGGCGAACGTCGAGGGCCGCCATCTCGCGCTCGTCGTGCCCGCCGTGGTGCATCTCCTCGGGTTGCAGATGCGAGATGCCGCGCGACGACGGCACGCCGAACTCGGCGATGAGCAGCGGCCGGCCCGCGTGATGGCGCTTGAGATCCAGGAGGTAGCCGAAGTAGTGGGACACGCCCTGGGCGGAGCGGGCGGCGCCGTAGCCCGGATCGAGGTCGATGAAGTCGGGATAGTAGGGGTAGGCGTGATAGGCCGCGAAGTAGCCGGCCCGGTCCGCGGGGGTCGGGTGCACCACCATCGCGTCCAGCGTTGCCGCGTCGTTGTCGTACTCCTTGAGCCGCGGGTTCGGCGGGAAGTCGTAGCGCCGCCGCAAGGCTCGCTCCTCGTCCCGACTCGACTCCGTGGCGTGGCGCAGCGGGTCGAGCGTCGGCCAATTGGTGTAGGCGATCGGCCGCTGGGCGCCGTGGGTGTCCCACTCATATTGCAGCAGCAGGTCACACTGCTCGGCCAGCCACACGTCGGCCGGCGTGCCGCGCTCCACGGCGAGAAACCGCCCGCGGTACGCGCGGCGTCCGTGGGGTCTGCGGTTGTAGGCGCGGATCGAGAACGGCTCCCACTCGCGCCCGAGCACGAACGCCAGCACGTGGTCCGAGACGTCGGCGTCGTAGCGCCCCCAGGCGTGCCCCGCACGGACCGCGAGCAGCGCGCCGCAATGCCCGATAGAACGCCGGCGGGAAGATGGTGTAGAGCCGCAGCGTATTCGCGTTCGCCGCAGCGATGAGCTCCAGCCAGCGCGCGTAAGTCGAGTCGTCGAGCGGGAACTCAGACGGGAACTTCCCCGGCAGCGCCGCCCCGACGTTGATCCCCTTCACGTAGAAGGGCTGCCAGCCCGCGCCGTCCCCGGTCCGCACCTCGAATCGTTCGCCCGCGACGCGCGCCGGAATCTGGGGCTCGCTCGGCGGCGTGGGTGCGACCACGAGCCCCGAATCGACGCCTAAGGCCAGCAGCTCGTCCTCTACTTCCGCGTAGCGCGGCACGAGCTGGAGCGCCCGGCGCAGCGCGAGCGTCGCCGCGGACCGCTGGCCCAGTCGTGCCTGGGCGACACCGAGTCCGTACCACGCATCCGCCGCCGTCGAGTCCGCCGCGAGCGCGTGGCGGAACTGCGCTTGGGCCGCGGCTGTGCGCGCTCCGCGCAGCAACACGAAGCCGGCCCCGATCGGGGGACCCGGAGCGCCAGGACACAAGACTGACGCGGCCGCAAACTGCGCTCTCGCCTCCTCGAGGGCATCGTGCCGGTACGCGCGCCAGCCCCTGTCGACGGCCGCGGCCACCGCCGGGGCCCGTTCCTAATCTTTGATCATGTCGGTCGATCATTCGCCCGCCGAGCTCCCGCCGGGCCTCTTGGCGGAGTACCGCGACAGCGCGCGCCTCCAGCTCCAGGTGCTGGCCGACCTCGCCGACCGCCTCGTGGCGGCCGGCAACGATGCCGAGGCCCTGAGCCGACTGTTACAGGAGACCCACAAGATCCACGGCTCCGCCGGGTCCTATGGTTTCTGGCCCGCGTCGCGGCTCGCGGCCGGGATGGAGGAGACGGTCAAGGACTGGGTGGCGCGGCCCGACGAGCCAGACGTGGACCGCGGATCCATGGCGACGTGGTTCGTCTTTCAGCTCGCCGCAGCGCTCGAGCTCGAGCCGCCACCCCCTGCCCCTAGTCCGCCGGTGCGAGCGGCGGAGGGACCCGCAGCTGCAGCGGCATCCGCTCCCTCCCCGACTTACAGCCCGACTCCCACTCCCACTCCCATCCCCACCCCACCTCCCTTGCCTGCTCCAGCGGGGGCGCGGGGCGACACGCCGGACGTCATCGTGGTGGAGGACGACCCAGCGCTGGCCGGGCTGCTCGAATACGGTCTCCGCACGCAGGGCTACCGGTTCGTGGTGTTCCACAACGGCCGTGAGGCGCTGGAGGCTTTGCTCGCCCTCGAGCCCGCTGGTCAGCACCCGCTGGTACTCCTCGATGTGGACCTGCCGGCGCTGGACGGCTACTCGATCCTCGAGGCGCTCGAGCGGGAGCGCCCCGGGCAGTACCGCGTGGTGTTCACGACCGTGCACGGCGATGAATCGGAGCAGCTGCGCGGCCTCGAGGCGGGCGCGCTCGATTATCTCGTGAAGCCCATCAGCCTGCGGGTCGCCCTCGAAAAGATCCGCCGCTGGGTCGCGAGGTGACAGCTCAGCATTTCCTCACGATCGTTGCGCTGGCGCAGGGCGTCCTGCTCGCCGCCTTGCTCATGCTGATCGTGCTCAATCGCTGGTTCCGGTTGCGCCGCCGCGCGCGGGTGCACCCCCGCCGCGTGGCGGTCGAGGGCGTGATGCAGCGGTGGGCGCTGGGGCAGGCGGCGCTGGGGGTGGTGCTCGTACAGCTGGCCCGGCTCCCGATCCCGCTCGCCGTGGACGCCCTGGTCAGCTGGTCGGCCCGGGTGCCGGGTGACCGCTGGCGCCAGCTCGCGGTCGCCCTCGAGCGTGAGTGGTGGGCGCGCATCATCCGGAGCAACAGCCGCTCGGGTCGCTGGTGGAAGCGCCTGGAATGCGCGCGCTTCTTGTCGATCGCCGCGACGGCGGGCGACACCGCGCGTGTCCTCAAGCTGCTGCACGACTCGCATCCGGCGGTGCACATCGCCGCCGTGGCCACCCTCGAGCGGCTCCAGAGTCCCGCCCTCGCCACCGCCGCGCTCGAGCGGCTGCCGTCCCTCGCGCCCACGGTGGGTGCCTACTACGCGGCGATGCTGCGGCGGTCGCCGTCCAGGTCGCGCGGGGGCTCGGCAGCTTTCCCCACGCCGCCTCGCTCGCGGCGTTGACGCAACTCGTCGCGGACGCGCTCTGGCCGGTGCGCGCGCAAGCGGCGCGCTCGCTCGGGATGCTCGCCGATCCCGCGAGTTTGCCCCGGCTTCGCGCACTGCTGCGGGATCCGGATTGGTGGGTCCGGTTGCGCGCCGGGCTCGCGCTCACGCGCTTCGGCGCCGCGGGACGGAACGCCCTGCTCGAAGCCGACGTCGGGCCGGACCCGAACGCCCGCAACATGGCACACCTCGTCTTGGGCCTCTCGCCCCAGGCGCTCGCGGAGTTCGCCGCGTGAACGAACTCATCCGCGGCACGGATTTCGTGATCCTCGTCTATTTTCTGGTGCTGAACTCGTTCTACGCGCTGCTGCTCGTGCTGTCGATCCCGGAGATCTGGGAGCAGACGCGCCTGGCCGATGACGAGGATTTCCAGCGGCTGATGCAAAGCGACGCGCTGCCGCCGATCACGATCCTCGTCCCTGCCTACAACGAGCAGCAGACGATCCAGGCAAGCGTGACGGCGATCCTGGCGCTTCACTACCGCAACTACGAGGTGGTCGTCGTCAACGACGGGTCCAAGGACCAGACACTCGAGGCGCTGCGCCACGCGTTCGATCTGTACGAAATCCCGCGGACCTACCCGGAGACGATCGCGACCAAGCCGCTCCGCGCCCTGTATCGCTCGCGCAAGCGGACGAAACTCACCGTGCTCGACAAGGAAAACGGGGGGAAGGCGGATTCGCTCAACGCGGCCATCAACGCGAGCCGCTTTCCGCTGGTGATCGCCGTCGACGCCGACACGTTGATCGAAGCGGACGCGCTCCTCCGGCTCACGCGCCCCTTCCTCCTGGGCCGCCAGATTGCCGCGGTGGGCGGCACGGTCCGGGTGGCGAACGGGTGCGTGGTGAAGGACGGGATCGTCACCGAGGCGCGCGTCCCGCGCGGCTTCCTAGCGGGTGTCCAGGTGGCCGAGTATTTGCGCGCCTTCATGTTCGGGCGGCTCGGCTGGAATCGCCTCGGCGGGAACCTGATCATCTCGGGAGCGTTCGGCCTGTTCCGCAAGGACCATCTCCTGGCGGTCGGCGGCTACGACGCCACCAGCACCGTCGAGGACCTCGACCTCGTGGTACGGCTGCACCGGTATCTTCGCCGCCACAAGATCCGCTACGAGATCCCGTTCATCCCCGATCCGGTGGCGTGGACCGAGGTCCCCGAGAGCCTCCGGGTGCTCGGCCGCCAGCGTGAACGCTGGCAGCGCGGGTTGGTGGCCGCCATGTGGCAGTACCGCGGCATGCTGTTCAACCCCCGCTACGGACGCGTGGGCCTGATCGCGGTCCCCTTCTACACCTTCGGCGAAATGGTCGCGCCGCTGGTGGAGGTGTTCGGCTACGCCATCACGGTCGTGGGCTTGTCGCTCGGGGTGGTGAACGTCCCGTTCGCGCTGCTGTTCGTGCTCGTGGCCTGGGGCTACGCCATGCTGTTGTCGCTGTGGGCGGTGGTGCTGGAAGAGGTGAGCTTCCGGCGCTACGGCCGCTTCGGCGATCTCGCGCGACTGGTGCTGTTCGCGACGCTCGAGAACTTCGGCTACCGCCAGTGCGCCGTGTGGTGGCGGCTGCGGGCGTTTCTCTCGGTGTGGCGGCGCAAGCACGTGTGGGGCGTCATGACGCGCAAAGGGTTCGACCCGGTGACGAAGTAGCGCGGCGCGCCGCGGACGGCGCAGCGACCCGGTCCCGCGCCGGTTACATTGGTCCCGGAAGCGGGGGACGTCCGCCGAGAGAACTCACGGTCTCGCATGGAGTCGTCGTGACGGCCAGGTTGCTGTACCGGATCGCCGCAGTGCTGCTCATCCTCTTTGCGGCAGGCCATACGGTGGGATTCTTGCGGTTCCAGCCGCCCACCCCAGAGGCCGCCGCAGTCCGCGACGCCATGACGAACGTGCATTTTCAGGTTCGCGGCTCGAGCTTCAGCTATGGCGGCTTCTACGTCGGGTTCGGCCTGTTCGCAACGCTCTATCTCTTGTTTGCCGCATTCTTGGCGTGGCACCTGGGGAACGTGGCCGCCACGAATCCGCAGGCGATCGGCGCTCTGGCATGGGTCTTCGTCGCGGTGCAGCTGGTGAGCTTCGCGCTAAGCTGGATCTATTTTGCCCCGCCGCCTGCGATCCTGTCGGCGCTCGTGGCCGCCTGCCTTGGCTGGGCCGCGTGGCTCATCCCCTGAGCACGGCACCCCAGCCTCGGCCGCGTCGCCGCTGACGCGCGCCACCGTGCGGGCGAGCCCGTCTCGCGCGGCCGAGCGGTACGGCCGCGAGGTGAGCATTCCGGTCGGTCGCTGATGGCGTCGCGCCACGGACGCACGGGCGCGCCGGCAGGGTGCTTCGTGGCGGCACGGCAAGCCGGGACGTAATTTCCCGCGCATGCCCCACCCCACGTTTCCCAACCTCACGGTGCTCGACCACCCGCTCATCCAGCACAAGCTCTCGATCCTGCGGGACAAGCACACCACGACGCGCGATTTCAAGCAGCTCGTGAATGAGATCGCCATGTTCATGGCCTACGAGGTCACGAAGGATCTGCCGCTCGAAACGGTGGAGGTGGACACGCCGCTCGAGCACATGCGCGGGGTGCGGGTCGCCGGGAAAAAGCTCGCGCTCGTGCCGATCCTGCGGGCCGGCCTCGGCATGGTGGAGGGGATCGCCCAGCTGATCCCGTCCGCGCGGGTAGGCCACATCGGGATCTACCGCGAGCACGACACCCTCCAGCCCGTGGACTACTATTTCAAGATTCCCGAGGGACGCGACGCGCGCGACTTCTTCGTGCTCGACCCGATGCTCGCGACCGGCGGCTCAGCGGTGGACGCCGTGAGCGCCCTCAAGCATGCCGGCGCCCAGCGGATCCGGTTCCTCTGTCTCGTGGCCGCGCCCGAGGGCACACGCCGCATGCTCGCGGCCCACGCCGACGTCCCAATTTTCGCGGCCGCGCTCGACCGCGAGCTCAACGGCCAGGGCTACATTCTGCCGGGGCTCGGGGACGCGGGCGATCGGTTGTTCGGGACACGCTAGCCGGCCCCTGCCGGGCACTGGCATTCGATGGACGGATTACGTCACATTGACATTTTACGTCATAATTGATATGTTATGACGTAATCCGTCATATTAACGACATGTGACATAAAATGTCCACCCGCTCCTACGTCGCCCTCATCGCCGACGCGACCGCCTCGCGCGCGCTCGCGCCAGCGCGCCGCGCAAGGCTCCAGACCGACGTCCGCGCCGTCCTCAAGGAGCTGAACCGCCGCTTCGCCCGCGCCCTCGCGGCCCGCTTCGCCGTCACCCTGGGCGACGAACTGCAGTGCCTGCTCCCGACGGCCGCACCCGTGTGGGAGATCGCCCATCACATCCGCTCCCGGCTCGCCCAAGTCGACTGGGTGGTGGCGTGCGGTCGCGGCGCGATCAGCACGCCGCTCGCCCCCACGGCACCCGAGATGGACGGGCCCTGTTTCCACGAAGCCCGGGGCGCCATGGAGCGCGCCAAGCGGCAGCGGCTGGTGCTCGCGTTCGGCGGGTTCCCGCCAGCGCTCGAGCCGCTCGCCAACTACTACCCCGCGCTCTACTGGAGCTGGCCCCCCCGCCAGCGCCGCGCGGCGACCCTGCTGCGGCTCGGTCCTCCCGCGGTCGCGGCGGCCGCACTCGGGGTCGACCGCAGCGCCGTGTCCCACCTCGCCCGCCGCATGGCCTGGCCTCTCGTCGCGGCGGGGGATAAGATGTTTCGGACCCTGCTGGAGACCCCGTGAACCCATTGTTCGTAGTGCCGCTCCTCGTCTACACGCTCGCCGCCACGCTGTGGCCGGCCCAGGTAGACGGTCGCCGGCGCGCCCGCGCGCTGCTGTTCGGAGAAGCGCTCTTCGTCACGGGGGCCCTGGTCGTGGGCCAGCTCCTCGTGCCGCTGGTGCACCCGCTCCCCACGGGGCTGTGGTGGGGACGGGTGGCCCTGCTGGCCACGGGCTACCTCTACGTGGCGGGCCGCGGCATCGTGCTCGTCCGCAGCGTGCTCGAGCTCCCGTCCCTCCAGATGCGGCGGGACGAGGACCGGACCGCCGGCGCGATCGACATCGCGCGCGGCCGCGCGGTCGGCTCCTTGGAACGGGCTCTCGCCCTCACCCTCGTGCTGCTCGGCGAGTACAGCGCGGTCGGCTGGATCATCGCCGCCAAGTCGCTCGCCCGGTTCAAGGCCCTCGAGGATCGGGAGTTCGCCGAGTACTTCCTGGTCGGTACCCTCGCCTCCTTCCTGCTCGCCGTGCTCGCCGGGGTAGGCCTCCGGATCCTGTTGCGGCAGGGCTGACGCCCGCCACGCAACCCTCCCCGGTCCGGCCGTGTCAGAGGTGTAACTGACACCGCCGCCCCGGAGCCTGGTGGACGAACGCGACCTGATAGCCAGAGTTCGCGCCGGGGACGGCGCCGCCGAACGCGCCTTCTATGACGCGCACGTCGACCGCATCTATCGGCTCGCCTATCGCCTCGCCGGCGACGACGCGCTGGCGCGGGAGTTCACGCAGGACACCTTCGTCCGCGCGTTCGAGCGGCTGGGCACGTTCCGCGGTGAGGCGAAGCTCTCCACCTGGCTCCACGCCATCGCCACTTCGGTGGCGCTGAACGGGCTGCGCAAGGTGACGCGGTTGCGGCAACGCGTGGTGGACCTGGACGACGCCGCGGGCGTGGCGACGGGTCCGCGACGAGCCGAACCGGACCTGAAGACGCGGCTGGCGCAGGCGATCCAGGGTCTGCCCCGCGGCTACCGGACCGTGTTTGTGATGCACGACGTGGAGGGCTACACGCACGAGGAGATCGGCGCCAGCCTGGGGATCGAGACGGGCACGTCGAAGGCGCAGCTGTCGCGCGCGCGGGCCAAGCTGCGGGACGCGCTGGCGGACTTTGCGGGAGAATGGACCTAGATGACCGACGACCGGTTTGATCGACTGCTGCGCGAGGTGGCGCAGGACTACCACCGCCCACCGACCCCGCCACGGGAGGAGATGTGGCGGGCGATCGTGGCGACCCGCGCGACGCGGCGCCAGCGCCGGGACGTGTGGCGCGCCACGCTCCGCTGGGGGGTGGGGATCGCGGCGGTGCTCGCCCTCGGCGTCGCGATCGGGCGCTTCAGCGCCGGGCGCGGCGGCGCGGACCGTGCAACGAGCGACCGGGGCTCAGGCCTCGCCTACCAGCTCGCCGCCGCGCAGTACCTCACGCGCACCGAGGCCCTGCTGACGGGCTTCCGCACCGAGACCCGCGCGGGCGAGCCGGCGGCGTCGCAGTTCGCCGCTCAGGCCCGCGACCTGCTCGGCACCACGCGCCTCATGCTCGACTCGCCGGCGGCGGCTGACGTCCGGTTGCGGGCCCTGCTCGAGGATCTGGAGCTCGTCCTGGCCCAGATCGCCCAACTGCCGGCACGGGGCAACCCGGAGGACGTGCAGGTCATCACCCACGCACTGGAACAACGAAGCGTGCTGCTGCGGCTGCGGTCGGCGTCGTCGCCGGCCCCGGGCTTGGGGCGCACGCAAGGAGCTTTGTGATGCACACGTTGGCACTCGTAGTCGCAGCCGTCGTAGCCTGGCAGCAGCCGACCGGAGGGAGCCGGATCGCGGGCGCCGTGGCGCAAGCCGAGGCGGCATTGCGGGCCACGGCCCCTGTCTTCCAGGGCCAGGTCGAGGCCCTGAGCGCGCTCCCCGCGCTCGCGGGACTCGATGCCCTCGCCGGGCTCGATGCGCTTGCAGGCCTCGATGGGCTCGCGGGACTCGACGCGTTGGACGCGGTCGACGGGCTCGATTGGGGCACGCCGCGGCGCGCGCCGCAAGGGCAGGACCCGACCGATTCGCTGTGGCGGGCGGCGCGGGCCGCGTTGAACCGCTCAGACTACATGAGCGCCGCCAACCTGTACTACGACCTCGCCCACCGCTACCCCAGCGCCAGCCGCGCCGGCGATGCGCTCTACTGGGCGGCGTTCGCGCTCTACCGGAACGACGACTTGGGACGGGCCCGCAGCCTGCTCGTCACCCAACAACGGGGTTACGCCAAGGCGGCCACGGCACGCGACGGCCTGGCGCTCTTGGCCCGCGTCCAGGCCGCCCTGGCGAAGCAAGGAGACGGCGAGGCTGCCCAGTGGATCGCGCAGCAGGCCGCGCCCAAGGCCGACACCGCGGGCCCCCGTGGTCGGGACTGCCCGAGCGCGGACGACGAGGACGACCTGCGCATCGCCGCGCTGAACGGCCTCATGCAGATGGACGCCGACAAAGCGGTGCCGCTGCTCCGCACGGTGCTGGCGCGCCGCGACGCGTGCCACCGGGCGCTGCGCCGCAAGGCGGTGTTCGTCCTGTCGCAAAAACACACCGCGGAGACCGAGGACATCCTGCTCGATGTTGCTCAGCACGACCCCGATTCGGACGTCCGTCAACAGGCGGTGTTCTGGCTCTCGCAAGTCCCGACCGAGCGGGCGGTGACGATGCTCGACTCGATCCTCCGCACCACAGTCGACGAGGAGCTGCGCGAGAAGGCCCTCTTCGCTCTGTCGCAGCAGCATAGCCCCCGGGCCGCCCAGATCCTCCGCACGTACGCCGAGACCACGACCGCGCCGTCCGAAGCCCGCGCCAAAGCGATCTTCTGGCTCGGCCAGCGACCCTCGGACGAGAACGCGGCCTTCTTGCGCGGGCTGTACGCGAAGCTCGCCGAGGACGAGCTGAAGGAGAAGGTCATCTTCTCGCTCTCGCAAAGGCGCAGCGCGGAGAACACCCGCTGGTTGATGGACCTCGCCCTCAACGAGCGGGAGTCGATCGAGATGCGCAAGAAGGCGCTCTTCTGGGCGGGGCAGTCCGGAGGCGATCTCGAGCCGTTCATCAGCCTGTACGACCGCATGCAGAACCACGACCTGAAGGAACAGCTGATCTTCGTCTACTCGCAGCGCCACGAGGCCCCCGCGCTCGACAAGCTGATCCAGATCGCGAAGACCGAGCCGGACCGAGAGCTCCGGCGCAAGGCGATCTTCTGGTTGGGCCAGTCGCCCGACGGCACCGTGCGGCTGAGCTTCGCGGCTCGCGCTGGCGTGTGCGGCAATGGCCGCAACGTCATCGCCCTGGAGTGCCACGGCGGGAGCTGCGGGCGTCAGACGGTGTGGAACGACGGCCGGTTCGTGGGCAACGAGGTGGAGTACGACTGCGACGCGGGACCGGTGCGCGTCTCCCTCACGGTGCGGCGCGGCCATGTCGAGGCGCTCCGCACCTATGTCGGCGGGCGCTGGGTGGCGCCGCCCGCTACCGCCGCCGTGACCGATCTCGGCACCCCGTCCGCGCGCGAGGCGGTCGATTTCCTGCTCGACCTCGCCGCCCGCGAGGACGGCCGGGTGGGGGAGGAGGCGATCCTGCCCGCGACGCTCGCCGACTCGGTGACCGTGTGGCCCACGCTCCTCACGCTCGCCCGCAACGACCGCGTGCCGCGCCGCACCCGCCGGCAAGCCGTGTTCTGGCTGGGCCAGGCGGCGGGCGCCGTCGCCACACGCGGGCTGAGCGCGCTGCTCGATGAGGACGGCGTGGAGCGGGACGTGAAAGAGCAGGCGGTGTTCGCGCTGTCCCAGCAGCCCCACGGCGACGGCGTGCCCGCGCTCATCCGCGTCGCCCGCTCGCATCCGGACCGCGAGCTGCGCCGCAAGGCGCTCTTCTGGCTGGGGCAGTCCGACGACCCGCGGGCGCTCGCCGTGTTTGAGGAGTTGCTGACGCACCCCTGATGGCCGCGCGCGCCGCAGGGCGCGCGCCGGCAGTGAGCACGGGCGGGACGGGGATGAAGAACCGCCCGAGTCCGGCGGGCGCCGCGGTGGGCGCTCCCCCTTCCCTCCGACGGCCTCCCCTGTTGTCTTTCGCCCATGTCCTTCTGGACGTTGCGCCGGCGGCTCATCGCCGCCGGAGTGGCCTTGGTGCTGCTTGCCGTGGGCTGGGGAGCGGTCGTCGTTGCCGCGGCGCTCACCGCGTCGCGCGACCAGGCGACCAGCGCCGATGCGATCGCCGTGCTCGGTGCGGCCCAGTACAACGGCCGACCCTCGCCCGTGTTCCGGGCGCGGCTCGACCACGCCGCGGCCCTGTACCAGCGCGGCCTCGCCCCGCTCGTGCTGGTGACGGGCGGCGTGGGGGTGCACGACACGGTCAGCGAATCGGAGGTTGGGCGCCGCTATCTGGTCAAGGCGGGCCTTCCCGAAGGCGCCGTGATCGCCTTGGCGGCCGGCGCCAGCACCTCCGCCTCGGTCGCCGGCGTGGCCCGCTGGTTCCGAGATCGCGACAGCCGGCGTGTACTGCTCGTCTCGGACGGGTTCCACATGCTGCGACTGCAGATCCTCGCGACCCGGGCGGGCCTCATCCCCTTCACCTCGCCCGCCCCCAACTCCCCGATCCGCTCAAATCCGCGCCGCAACGCGACGTACTTTCTAGCCGAGGGATTCAAGGTTCCAATCGCCTGGGTCTTCAACCGTTGAGCGCCGCCATGCCGCTCGCCAGCCGCCGCATCTACGGGGGCCGCGTCGTGCGGCTCGACATCGACACGGTGCGCTTCCCCGACGGCTCGACCGGCGAGCTCGAGGTGATCCGCCACCCCGGGGCCGCCGCGATCGTGCCCTGCGCCTCCGATCCCCGGGGGCAGGACCCCACGATCCTGATGATCCGGCAATTCCGCTACGCGGCCGGGGGGCCGCTGTGGGAGATCCCGGCAGGCACACTCGACCCCTCGGAGGACCCCGAGGCGTGTGCCCGGCGCGAGTTGCTGGAGGAGACGGGCGCGCGCGCCGCCCGGTTCGAGCGGCTCACGTCGATCTTCACCACGCCCGGCTTCACCGACGAGGTGATCCATCTGTACTTGGCGAGCGAGCTTACGGCCGGGGAACCGGCGCGTGAGCGCGACGAGTTTATCGAGGTAGTGCCACAACCGCTGTCCCGCGTGCTCGAGCTGATCCGAGGCGGCGAAGTGCGTGACGCGAAGACCATCGTGGCTATCCTTTATATGGCGGGGTTCGTCCTCAAGCTGTAGCCGGAACGACTGCGCTGTCCCCCGAGGAGGACGGGCGCGCCTCGACCGCCGGTCGCAAGTGGGGGATCCGCCGTGGCTTAGGCGGACGGTGCGACGGGTACGGTTTCTGCCGTAGCTAACACATACCGGACATACTGCGCGGCTGCGCCCGCGCGCAGGCCGTGCCGAAGCGTTCTAGATTGGGTCTCGACACACCGGAGCGGTCGATGCGAGCAACCCTCAGGGGAAAGAGCCAAGCGGTGGTCACCGCCCGCGCGCTGGTGCGTCAGGCGCTGCACGAGCTCGACGACGGGCGGCTCGTGCTCGAGCATCTGGCGGGCGACCCCCAGGCGTTCGGCACCCTGGTGGACCGCTATCAGACCCGCCTCTTGAACTTCATCAACCGGACGATCGGGGACCGCGAGCGGGCGGAGGATCTCGTGCAGGAAGTGTTCATCCGCGTGTTCCGGCACCTGCACCGGTTCGATCAGACGAAGAAGTTCTCGACCTGGATCTACACGATCGCCTCGAACCTCGCCAAGAACGAGCTGCGGAACCGCTCCCGCAACCCGCTCGTGCTGTTCCAGACGATCAAGAAGCACTGGGAGGCCGACCACCGGCCGCTCCAGTTCGAGGACACGACCGCGCGGCCGGACGATCTGTACCGTAAGCGCTTCCTGAAGGACGCGGTAGATCAGTGCGTCGGTCAGCTGCCCACCCACCACCGGGCGGTATTCGTCTTGCGCGAGCTCGAAGGCAAGAGCTACGCCGAGATCGCCGACATCACCGGCTGTAATTTGGGGACCGTCAAGAGCCGCCTAAACCGGGCTCGAAACAGCTTCGCCCAGCTGATCGGGCCACTGCTCGAGTAGGGAGCCGAGGGCTAGCGCGAAGGGGGAGGGGAGGGCAGGAGGGGGGAGGGAGTCGCGTGTAGGGGCGGAGCGGCAGGGCGTCGGGAACCCACCCAGACCCCGGCGGTACTAAATCCTCGCCATGACGTGCACCGAGTTCCTGGAGCGCTATACCGATTTCCGCGACGGGCTGATGTCGACCCCGCGGGAATTGCGGCGCTTCTCCCGGCACGTGGCGCAGTGCGCCGCCTGCCGGCGCTACGACGCCGCCGTGCGGCGTGGCGTGTCGGCCCTGCAGGCGGCCGAGACGATCGAGCCGTCGCCCGAGTTCCGCCGCCGGTTGGACGCCCGGCTCGCGCGTGAGCGCGGCGCCCACCGCGCGGTGCCGGCCCGCGCCGGCGTCGCCGCGGCGCTGTTTGTCGCCGCCGCTCTGGCGTTGGTCGCGCTCGAAGGGGTGCGGCGTCCCCCCGTGGCCCAGGCCCCGGTGCTGCCGCCCGTTCGGTTCCTGAAGCCGGTCGTGCGCCCCGGCGTGCCGTTCGTCTCCTTCGAGGATCCCCGCGCGAGCGTGTTCGCGGGCGACACCGCTCCCGACGCTCCCGACGACAACTCGACGCCGGTCGAGCCCGCGTCGGCGGGCCGGTAGGCTTTCTCTCGCCTCGAGCCGGCGGTAACTTCCGCCCCGTATGGGGGCTCTCAGCTTCGACGCGCTGCTCCGCAGTCTCAAGCGGGGCGCGCCCGATCCGGTCTATTATCTCCACGGCGACGAAGACGTGCTCAAGGATGAGGCGGTGCGCGCGCTGCTGGAACGCGCCGTGGACCCGGCGGCCCGAGATTTCAACGTCGATCAACGCTGGGCCCCCGACCTCGATCCCGAGGCCTTCCACGCGCTCGTGAACACGCCTCCCATGCTCACTGCCACGCGGGCAGTGGTGCTGCGCGGGTGCGAGCAGCTGAAGAAAGCCGCCAAGCTGCGCCAAGAGCTGCTCCGCTACCTCGACTCCCCCAATCCCACCACGGTGCTCGTGCTCGTGCAGGCGGCCGCGGAGCCTCCCGACGGCGACCTCGCGCGCCGCGCGACCGCCGTAGCGGTCGAGCCGCTGCCGCCGGCGCGCGTAGAGCGCTGGATGGCGCACCGCGCGCAGCAGCTCGGGCTTACCCTCGCCCCCGAGGCGGGAGCGCTGCTCCTCGCCACCGTGGGGAGCGACCTCGCCGCGCTCGCCGGGGAACTCGAGAAGGTCGCGGCCGCCGTGGGGACGCGCCCCGCCAGCCGCGAGGACGTGGCGGCGCTCGTGGGGGTGCGGGGCGACGCCACGCTCCAGGACTTCGTGGACGCCGTGTGCGAGCGGCGCGCCGCGGCCGCTGCGCGGCTCGTCGCACCGGTGCTCGAGCAGCCCGGCATGAGCGGCGTGCGCATGCTCGGCGCGCTGGGGACGAACCTCCTGGGCACGGCCCTCGCCCGCGCGGAACGGGACCGTGGCACGCCCGAGAGCCGGCTCGAGGACGTGCTGCTGACACACCTGCGCGCGGCCCGGCCTTACGGCCTCGGCAGCTGGGAGCGGACCGCGGCCAGCTGGGCCCGCTGGGCAGAGCTGTGGCGCGCGCCCGAGCTCGAGCGCGCCCTGCGGCTCGCGCTCGCAGGCGATCGCGCCCTCAAGGCCGGCACCTTGAGCGCCGAGGCCGCGATCCTCCAGGACGTGGTGCTGTCGCTGGGCGCGGCCCGGCGGGAGGCGGCGTGAGCCGCAGCGGCCCGGATCGCGCGCCGTGGCGCTGCACCCAGGTGGCCCTCCTGGCCCTCCTGGGCGTCGTGGCGCCGGCACGGGCATCGGCCCAGCAACCGGACACGCTCCGGGCCGCCGCCCTGCGAGTCGCCCAAACACGGCCGGACTCGGCCCGGGCGATGATGCGGCGGCTGCTCGCGAATCTCTCGCCGCAGGATTCCCTTTATCCGGGCGTGCTGTTCACCGCAGGCATGCTGGCGCCGGACGCCGGCCTGATCGCCACCGACTTGCAACGGGTGGTGGTCGAATATGGACGCTCCGTCTGGGCGCCGACTCGGCGTTGCTCGCGCTCACCAAGCTGTATTTCGCGCAGGGCGACCCGGCCGCGACGCTCCAGGCGGCGGAGCGGCTGCGGCGCGACTATCCCGAGTCCCCGCTCCGCCCGCGGGCCGACTTCACGGGCGCGCGGGCGGCGTTCGACATGAAGGACAGCGCGCACGGCTGTGCGCTCATCCGCGAAGCCTTGGATGGCGCCGTCGCGGACGTCGAGTTCAGAAACCAGGTGAGCTACTATGCCGGGCGCTGCCCCACCGCCCCCGCCCCTACCCCCGCCCCCGCGGTCTCAGCCGCGACTCCAGGCCCTCCCGGGGTCCCGGGCACCGCGGCCGCGCCGCCTGCGGGAGCCGCCGCCCCAGCGGACGACAGCCAGACCAAGCCGCCCGCTGCAGCGCCGCCGCCGAGCGCGTACGCCGTGCAGGTCCTGGCGGTCAAGAGCGCGACGCAGGTCGACGAGATGCTGACGCGCCTCAAGGTCATGGGCTTCGACGCGCGCGTGGTGCGCGACACGAGCGGGCTCTTCAAGGTGCGCGTCGGCCGCTACGCCACGCGGGAGGAGGCCGTCCAGGCGCAGCGCCGGCTCAAGACGCGGCTCGGGGGCCAGCCATTCGTCGTGGAGCAGCCGTGATGCCGCGGCTCGAGACCGACACGCCGCTGATGCAGCAGTATCGCGACATCAAGGCGCGGTATGCCGACACGATCCTGTTCTTCCGAATGGGGGACTTCTACGAGATGTTCGATGATGACGCCCGGCTCGCTGCGCGGGAGCTGGGTCTCACGCTCACGTCGCGCAACAACGGCGGCGCTGTCGACGTGCCCCTCGCCGGCGTTCCGGTCAAGGCCGCGACCGAGTATCTGCGGCGGCTGATCGCCCTGGGACATCGGGTCGCCATCTGCGAGCAGGTCGAAGACCCCCGGCTCGCGAAGGGGCTCGTGCGGCGCGAAGTGGTGGAGACCGTCACGCCGGGCACAGTGCTGGCGGACGACTGGCTCGAGCGCCGCCGCAACAACTTCCTCGTCGCCGTGGATCCCCGGGGCACACCCGCTGGGCTCGCGGCGCTCGACCTCACGACCGGTGAGCTGCTGCTCGAAACGGCCGCGCCCGAGGAGCTGGCGGCGGCGCTGGCCCGCTACGAACCGGCCGAGGTCGTCCTTCCCGCCGGGAGTGTGCTCGCGCCCGCCGGCGCCGCCCGGACCGAGCGCGAACGCTACGAGTTCGATCCCGAGCTCGCGCGCGAGGAATTGACGCGCACGTTCCGCGTGGCGGGGCTCGACGGGCTGGGGATCGAGCCCGGCGATCACGCCGCGCTCGGCGCGGCGGGGGCGTTGCTCCGGTATGCCCGGGAGCTCAAGCCGGGCGGCCTGCCGCATGTCACGCGCCCCCGGATCGTGCGGAGCGGCGACGTGCTCCCCCTCGACGAGATGACGCGGCGCAACCTGGAGCTGGTGGAGCCGCTGCGCCCCGGCGCCGCGGGCGCGACGCTGCTCGACGGCCTGGACCGAACCATGACGCCGATGGGGGCGCGGCTGCTGCGGCGTTGGCTGCTCGCCCCCCTCGTCCAGCCCGTGGCGATCAACGCCCGCCTCGACGCGGTCGAGGTGCTCGCACGCGACGGGCGCGGGCGAGACCGCCTGCGCGAAGCGCTGGACGGAGTGCGCGATCTCGAGCGCCTCGCGGGGCGGGCGGCGCTGGGTCGCGCCACGCCACGCGAGCTCGCCGCGCTGCGCGACTCGCTGCTCCGCCTGCCCGATGTGCGCGCCGCGCTGGACGGGCTCGAGGCGCGGGGCCGGGCCGCGCTGCTCGAGGCGGCGGCGGACCGCTTCGACCTGCTCGGGGACCTGGGCGACGAGCTGGCGCGCGCGCTCGTCGATCGGCCCCCCGCCCTGGCGCCCGAAGGCGACGCCATCCGCGCTGGCTACGATCGCGCGCTCGACGAGCTCAAGGACGCGCGCGACGGCGGCAAACGCTATATCGCCGGGCTGCAGGCGCGCGAGCGCGAGCGCACCGGGATCGGGTCCCTCAAGGTCGGCTTCAACAAGGTGTTCGGCTACTACCTCGAGGTGACGAACCCGCACCGGGATCGCGTGCCCGCCGACTACGAGCGGCGCCAGACGTTGTCGGGCGCCGAGCGCTACGTCACGCCCGAGCTGAAGGAGTACGAAGCGAAGGTGCTCGGTGCGGAGGAGCGGATCGCGACCCGCGAGGCCGAGCTCGTCGACGGGCTGCGCCACCGGGTCGCCGACGCCATCGCCCGGGTCCAGACCACGTCAATCCTGGCGGCCCAAGTCGACGTGTGGTGCGCCCTGGCCGATCTGGCGCACCAGGAACGCTACGTGCGCCCCGAGGTCAATGACGGGTTCACGATCGCTCTCGAGGGCAGCCGGCATCCGGTGGTCGAGCGCATGATGGCGCGCGAGGCCTTCATGCCGAACGACGTGCGGCTCGACGCGGCCGGCCGCGTGATCCTGCTCACCGGCCCCAACATGGCCGGGAAGTCGACGCTGTTGCGGCAGGTGGGGCTGTGCGTGGTGCTCGCCCAAATGGGAGCGTTCGTGCCGGCCGCGCGCGCCGTGGTGGGCGTGGTGGACCGGCTGTTCACCCGGGTCGGAGCGTCCGACAATCTGGTGCGCGGCCAGTCGACCTTCATGGTGGAGATGAGCGAGACGAGCGCGATTCTGCATGGCGCTAGCGCGCGGAGCCTCGTGCTGCTCGACGAGATCGGGCGCGGGACGTCCACCTACGACGGCGTGGCGATCGCGTGGGCGGTCACCGAGTTCCTCCACAACGTCATCGGGTGCAAAACCATCTTCGCGACCCACTATCACGAGCTCACCCAGCTGACCGACGAGCTCGCGCACGCCCGCAACTACAACGTGGCGGTGCGCGAAGCCGGCGACGAGATCGTGTTCCTGCACCGGCTCGAGCCGGGCGGCGCGGACCGCTCCTACGGGATCCACGTCGGGCGACTCGCCGGACTGCCCGCGACCGTCGTGGGACGGGCCTGGCAGGTGCTGCAGCTGCTCGAAGCGGGTCACCAGGTGGCCCACCAGACACCGCCCCGTCCGCCGGACGCGGCCCAACTCGGTCTGTTCGCCGCCCCGGCGCCGCACCCGCTGCTCCAGGAACTCGATCGCCTGGATCTGGACGCCTTGTCGCCGCTCGAGGCGCTGAACCGCCTCGCCGTTTGGAAGAAGCAGCTGGGAGAGCGCGCGTGAGCGCCTGGCGCGTCGCGCTGGCCGGCGTCGTGGCGCTCGGCGCTGTCGCGTGCCGCAAGGCGCGGCCGCCCGACCCCGTGGGCAGCGCCGAGCGGGCGAGCGCGCTCCCCCCCGATCAGGAGCCCCCCGTCGCTCTCAACGGCGACTCGCCGATCCAGTACCCGGCGCGGTTGTACGATCAGAAAGTGGAAGGGGACGTCGTGCTGCGACTGTTCGTCGATTCGACGGGGCGGCTCGCGCCAGAGTCGAGCCGCGTGGTCGATCCGAGCGGGTACTCCGCGCTCGATTCCGCCGCGTTGACGGGCGCGCGCCGGCTGCGGTTCGCGCCCGCTCGGCGGCACGGGTTGCCGATCCCGACGGCGTTTCTCCAGCCCGTCGAGTTCCGCCACTCGCAGGCGGGCGCTTCCCTGCTGCGGGGCGAGCCGGACACCGCGCTACCGCGGCCCGGGCCCAGCGCTCGTGCGCCCAGCCCCGCCCCCGCGGCCATCCCGCGAACGTCCTCGAGACGATCGGCTGGACACCGCTCATCCGGCTGAACCGGGTCACGCAGGGGATCCGCACGCCCGTCTACGCCAAGGCCGAGTTCTTCAATCCCGGCGGTTCTGTGAAGGATCGCATCGGGCTGGCGATGATCGAAGCCGCCGAGCGCGAGGGGCGGCTCCAGCCGGGGGGGCTCGTGGTCGAAGCGACATCGGGCAACACGGGCGTCGGCCTGGCGCTCGCCGCCGCGGTCAAGGGGTACCGCTGCGTCTTCACGATGCCGGACAAGATGTCGCAGGAGAAGGCGCGACTGCTGCGCGCGCTCGGGGCCGAGGTGATCATCACGCCGACTGCCGTCCCCCCTGACCACCCCGAGAACTACATCATGAAGGGTCGCGCCATCGCGGCGGCGCACCCCAACGCGATCTTCGCCGATCAGCACTACAACCCCGTGAATCCCGAGGTGCACTATCGCACGACGGGTCCGGAGATCTGGACGCAGACCGACGGGAAGGTGACGCACTTCGTCTGCGCCCCGGGCACCGGCGGAACCGTGAGTGGCGCGGGTCGCTACTTGAAGGAGCGGCGCCCGGCGGTCCGCGTGATCGCCGGTGACCCGGCGGGCTCGATCTACTCCGAATACGCCCGCACGCGCCACCAGGTCGAAGGCCATCCCTACAAGGTCGAGGGCATCGGCGGGGACAAGCTCCCGAGCTCACTCCACTGGGACGTGGTCGACGAGTGGATCACAGTGTCCGACAAGGACGCGATGCTCATGGTGCGGCGGCTGGCGAAGGAGGAGGGGCTGTTCGCCGGGGGGTCGAC
>WNFI01202726.1_pt1 | contig 19957 bp, 18 predicted proteins | sample 5400471 | NCBI WGS metagenome assembly WNFI01 (sample SAMN13153348, study PRJNA577476) | soil metagenome | isolation source: 100 cm saprolite on Douglas fir-dominated hillslope | place: USA:California | collected 2013-09-17
GGCTGCTGCGCGAACGAACGCGCAACTCAAGCGCTTCACGAATCGGTCGGGTGAGGACCACCTCTGGCTTGGGAGGCATGCGGCATGATGCCAGATCACGCTACCGATTTCAACGTTACAGTGCACTAGGAGTGTGCCCGAGTGATTGCCGGGCCGTACTCGGCCACACTCCTAATAACACCGTGACCGGACAGGTCCCATTAGGAATGTGTTCGAGTGCCAGTTGACAACACTCGGACACATTCCTCGCGATCCTTGAAGGTGCAGGGATCGGAGGCGGGCGCGCGCCTCGACACCTGGGTCGCGCGACAGCTCCCCGAGCTCAGCCGCGCCCGCGTGCAGGCCCTGATGGCGGAGGGCGCGGTGCGTCTGGGCGGACGTCGCGCGCGGCCGTCCTTGCGCCTCCGCGGCGGCGAGGAGGTGACGGTCGAGGTGCCGGATCCGGTGGCGGCCGTCCCCGCGCCCGAGGAGCTCCCCCTCACGATCGTCCACGAAGACGCGCGCCTCCTCGTCGTGGACAAGCCGGCGGGGATGACCGTCCACCCGGGCGCGGGGCGGCTCACCGGGACGCTCGTGAACGCGCTGCTCCACCACGTGCGCGACCTCTCCGGGGTGGGCGGCGTGCTGCGGCCGGGGATCGTGCACCGGCTCGACCGCGGCACGTCCGGCCTCATGGTGGTGGCCAAGGACGACGAGACGCATCGGGCCCTGGCCGCGCAGTTCGCTTCGCGCCGCGTCGAGAAGGAGTACCTGGCCATCGTCCAGGGCGTGCCGCGCGCCCGGCAAGGGGTCATCGAGGCCGCCATCGGCCGGGATCCGGTACATAGAAAGAAGATGTCGGTGCGCGCGCCGCGGGGACGGGCGGCCCGCTCCACGTACACGGTCGTGGAGGTGCTCGACGGCGCCGCCCTCTTGCGCGTCCGCATTCACACCGGCCGCACCCACCAGATCCGCGTCCACCTGGCCTCCCTGGGTCATCCCATCGCGGGGGATGCGACCTACGGCGGCACGCGCACGCCGTCCTCGCGCCGAGCCGCCGCCCGGACCGCCCTCGAAGGGCTGACGCGGCCCGCCCTGCATGCCGCGCGGCTCGCCTTCACGCATCCGGGCACGGGGGAGCGGATGGAGTTCGAGTCACGCCTCCCTCCGGATCTGCACGACCTGCTTCCCCTTCTGCGCGCCTGAGCTCGCGGAGAAGTCCGAGTAACGCCGTGCCTTTGCGATAATGGCGCGATGGACGCGATCGCCTGGGTCGCCGAGCAGCGGATTCGGGAGGCCATGGAGCAGGGCTTCTTCGACACCTCCCCCTACCGGGGGCGCCGGCTGCGGCTCGAGGAGGACGAGTCCATCCCGCCCGAGCTGCGCATGGCCTTCAAGGTCCTGAAGGACGCGGGCTGCCTGCCGCCGGAAGTGGAGCTCCGCCGCGAGATCGCCAGCCTCTCCGAGCTGCTCGACACGATCGCCGAGGGAGAGGAGCGCCGGCGCCTGCGGCGGGAGCGGAGCGACCGCGGCCTGCGCCTCGAGCTGCTCCGCCGCCACCGCTGAAAGCACGGCGGGCCCGTCCGGTTTATCATGTGGCCTCTCCGGAGGTTCCATGAGATCGACCCGACCCCTGGCGGCCCTCGCCGTGATCGCGGCCCTGGCCAGCAGTGCCGAGGCGAAGTTCGGCATCAGCAAGACGAAGGTCACGCTCAAGCGCACGCGACCGCCGGAGATCGTCCTCGTCGGCGAGACGGTCACGGTGGAGGTGGCCGGGCACGCGCGCGCCATCTCCGACCGCCAGCTCGACAGCATCCGGCAGCGCGTGGAGGACGCCCTCTCCGCGGACCGGTCGCGGCGGCTGGTGAAGGGGGGCGCGGACAGCCTGGTGCACATCAGCGTCGACGACTTCGAAGCCCGCGTCAACGACAACGTGATCTACGAGACCCACTACGTCAAGACGGGCGAGCGCCAGGAATGGGACGCCAAGAAGAAGCAGAACGTCACCAAGGACGTGTACGGGAACAAGAGCGAGCCGGTGCGGGTGCGCACCGCGCGCGGACGCATCGGCGCTCACGTCGAGGCCGCGACTTTTTCCGGCCCGCGCACCGCGGACGCGGGCGCCGCATACCAGGACGAGTTCAAGGGCGAGGTCCGCATACCCGAGCAGGCCTCCTCCGAGTCGTCGCTCGAGCATTACCTGGTCGATCTTGCCGGCCAGCACGCGGCCGCCACCGTGACTTTCTCTCCCGATCCGGTCGAAGCGCTCCTCGCCGTGGATGGAGATCTCAAGGATGGCAACCGCCTGGCCCAGGGCGGCCTCTGGAAGGAAGCGCTGGGCAACTGGGTGGACCGGAAGCCGTTCAAGGGTGACAAGGAAGCGGCCCGGATGCACAACATCGGCGTGGCCCACGAGGCGCTCGCCTACGCGCTGCCCATCGACAGCCCGGAGCATCGCGCCGAGCTCGCGCAGGCGCAGGACTTCTACAAGAAGGCGCTCGCCCTCGATCCCGGCGAGAAGTACTTCGCGGAGCCCATGCAGCGGATCGAGGTGAGCCTCCAGTACGCGGCCAACGCCCAGCGGTACACCGACGAGACACGCCAGTGGCGCGAGGCGCGCGACAAGCGCGGCGGGGCGCGGGCCGCGCGCCGGGCGGAGGCGGAAGCGCCTCCCGCGGCCACCGCGCCCCCGGCCGCCGTCGCTCCGAACGCGCCGGCCGCTCCACGTCCACGTCCGTCGGCCGCGGCCCCGCGCAAGGACCCCGCGCCCGTCGCGGCCAAGGCGCCCGCCCAGGCGCGGGCGCAGGATGGCCTGGCCTCGTCCGCGGGCCTGGCCCTGCCGTTGCGCAACGGCTCGTTCGAATCCGGGCTCGACCCCTGGACGGTCACCGGAAAGGGTGTGGTCGCCTCCGATGCTCGGCGCGGCCGCGTCTTCCAGGCCGCCGCTACCACCTCGGTCACGACGCTGGTCCAGCCGATCGGCGTGGACGTCCAGACGACCGGCTCGGCCAAGCTGAGCCTTGCCTACAAAGTCGCGGCCGGCGAGGGCCAGGTCCGCGTGCTGATCGCCTACGACGACGCCAATGGCCGACCGCGCACGTCGACCCTCGAGGTGACGGCCGGTGACCCGCCCGGCGACTGGACGCCCTGGACGGGAGACCTGCTCGCCCTGCGGCCGCGGGCGGCGCGCCTCAAGGAGATCCGCATCGTCGCGGAAGGTGGAACCGTCCTCCTCGACAACGTGGCCCTCACGGTACGCTAGGAGCATGACCCGCGGCGCTCGCCGCCTTTCGTCGCGCCGCGTCTATACGGGCAAGGTCCTTTCCCTCGACCTCGACGAGGTCGAGGAGCCCGGCGGCGTCCGCACGACGCGCGAGGTCGTGCGGCATGCCGGCTCCGTCGCCGTCCTCGCGATCCAGGATGACGGGCGGATCGTCCTCGTCCGCCAGTACCGCTATCCCGTCGACGACGCCCTCTGGGAGCTGCCCGCCGGCCGCCTGGACGCCGGCGAGTCGCCGGAGCAGGCCGCGCAGCGGGAGCTGCAGGAAGAGATCGGACAGAAGGCGGGGAGCCTGAGCCGGATCGCGTTCTTCTTTACGACGCCGGGATTCTGCGACGAGTCCATGCACGTGTTCCGCGCGACCGGCCTCGCGCCCTCCAAGGCGAAGGGCGACGAGGACGAGCGCATCGAGGTCCAGGCCTTCGCCCTCACCGAGCTCGAAGCCATGATCGACCGGGGGGAGGTTCGGGAAGGCAAGACGCTGGTCGCGATTCTCCTCGAGCGACGCCGTCCGGGCTGAGATCAGCCCCCCGTCGGCCAACCCTCATTACCTGCTCACGGCAGCGTCATTCGAAGATGGGCGGCGGGGCCCACCTTGCCTGCAGGCCGGTGAGGGGCCTCTTGCGAAAGGAGATGCCGTGACCATTCCGCGACTCTTCGGGATCGGATTCATCTTCCTCTGCGCCTGCGTGGCCTGGTGGACGCTCGGTGCGTCCGTGCTCTCGCGCACCGGTGAGTCCGACCAGCGCCTGGCCAAGGAGGTGGCGCAGCTCTGGGGCGGGCGGCACGAGCAGGCCGCGCCCGCGGCCGCCGTCGAGCGGCCGCGGATGGTGACGGAGCAGGTGCAGGAGAAGGATGCGCGAGGCCAGCTGTTCGTGCGCGAGGTGTCCAAGACCGTGATCGACCGCGTGCCCATTCCCCTGGACTCGAGCCGGCTGAAGGTGGACCTGGCCCTCGACCAGCGCCGGAAGGGGCTGCTCTGGTACGCGACGTACGGCGTGACGTTCGCGGGAACCTACCGGCTCCACAACCCCGACACGGAGGCGCGCACCCTGGACGTGCATCTCGCGTTCCCCTCCGCGGAGGCGCTCTACGACGGCTTCACCGTCCGGGTGGATGGCCGCGAGCTCGGGGGCCAGGGCGACCTGTCCCAGGGCGTCAACGTCACGACGGCGCTCGGGCCGGGAGCCGCGAGCACGATCGAGGTCGCCTATCGCTCGCGCGGCCTCGACTCCTGGATCTATGCCTTCGGACCCGGCGGTGTCGCGCAGGTCCGCGACTTCACGCTCGACATGCACACGGACTTCGACCGCATCGACTTTCCCGCGGGCACGATCTCGCCCTCCACCAAGACGTCCGACGGGACGGGCTGGCGACTGGGCTGGTCTTTCCAGAGCCTGGTCACCGGGCAGAAGCTGGGGATGGAGCTCCCCCGCCCCATCAACCCCGGCCCCCTGGCCGCGCGCATCACGTTCTTCGCGCCCGTCTCGCTCCTCTTCTTCGTCACGGTCATGGTCGTGCTGGGTGCCCTGCGCGGTCAGTCCCTGCATCCCGTGAACTACTTCTTCCTGGCCGCGGCGTTCTTCGCCTTCCATCTCCTGCTCGCCTACCTCGTCGACCACGTCAACGTCCACGCCTCCTTCCTGATCGCGGCCGCGGTGAGCGTCTTCCTCGTGGTCAGCTACCTGCGCCTGGTGGGGGGCTGGCGCCTGGCCGTGCTGGAGGCGGGCGTGGCCCAGGTCGTCTTCCTCGTCCTCTTCAGCTACGCATTCTTCTTCGAGGGATACACCGGGCTGACCGTCACCGTAGGCGCGGTGATCACGCTGTTCGTGCTCATGCAGATGACCGGGCGCGTCAAATGGGACGACGTGCTGCTACCACGGCTTCCGCAGCGACAGCCAGGTCAGTAGGGGCAGGCTCGCCGCCAGGAGGGGCGCGGCGAGCGCCCGCAGCATGTCGTCCATGCCGATGCCCCGGACGAGGTCCTTCGAGAAGGGAGGTGCCTCCGTCTGCCGCAGGCCACGCGCGATCCAGCCGTGAGCGATCCAGGCGTGCATGGCCTCCAGGGGGACGAGCAGGAACAGGGTCAGGCCGACCTTGACGGCCAGCCAGCGCGCCTGACCCAGGCCCCAGTGTCGTTGCACGAGGAGACCCACGCCGGCGGCGAGGGCGATGACGAACGCGGCGTGTTCCAGGAGGAGGAGGGGCTGGAGGCGGCGGCGCGCCCGGAGCTGGACGGCCTCGCGGCCGCGGCGGGCGACCAGGAGCGCGCCTTGACCGAGCAAGGCCGCGGCCAGCCAGACGATCAGGCCCCCGACGTGGACGGCCTGCAGCAAGGGGTCGACGAAGGCGGCCGCTTCAGGTCCTCTCTTCGATGAGCAGCACGTAGTTGATGTTGATCCAGGGCACGAGGACCTGGCTCACCACGTTCTCGATGGTGCCGCCTTCGGAGACCGTGCGCTGCACCTCGAACACGAGGCCGATCGCGTCCGAGTGGAGGACGGTGCAGTTTGTGTAGGAGTGGTCCTTGGTCGCGATCTCCTTGATCTTGACCCCGACCATCAGGCCCGTAGGGCTGGCCATATTGCCTTTCTTATCTCAGGGGGGGCACTCACGCCTCATGCGCGATGGGCGTTCGCGACCCCCCCTGAAACCCCCCACCGCTGCGCCGCCGCTGCGCGGCGCCGCGCTCCTGGATCGCTCCGTTACCGCGGACCTAGTCGTAGTACTCCAGGCCCAGGTGCGTGATGAGCTCCTCTCCCCGGAGATGCCGGAGCGTGTTCTTGAGCTTCATGAGCTGGATGAAGAGGTCGTGCTCGGGATAGAGGCCGGGCGCGGTCATCGGGCTCTTGAAGTAGAACGACAGCCACTCCTGGATCCCGCCCATCCCCGCGCGGCCGGCCAGGTCGGAGAAGAGCGCGAGGTCGAGCACGATGGGCGCGGCCAGGATCGAATCGCGGCAGAGGAAGTCCACCTTGATCTGCATCGGGTAGCCCATCCAGCCGAAGATGTCGATGGCGTCCCACCCCTCCTTGTTGTCTCCCCGCGGCGGATAGTAGTTGATCCGCACGACATGGTGGATGTTGCCGTAGAGGTCGGGGTAGAGGTGGGGCTGCAGGATGTGGTCCAGCACGCCGAGCTTCGAGACCTCCTTGGTCTTGAAGGACTCGGGGTCGTCCAGCACCTCGCCGTCGCGGTTGCCGAGGATGTTCGTGGAGAACCAGCCCTCCATCCCCAGCAGGCGCGCCTTGAAGGCAGGAGCGAGGACGGTCTTCATGAGGGTCTGGCCCGTCTTGAAGTCCTTGCCCGAGACCGGCGTGTTCGTCTTCCGGGCGAGGTCGGTGAGGGCCGCGATGTCGGCGGAGAGGTTCGGGGCCCCGTTCGCGTAGGGGATGCCCTGCTTGATCGCGGCGTAGGCGTAGATCATCGAGGGCAGGATGTCGGGATGGCTTTCGTCCAGCCCGCGCTCGAACTTCTCGATCGTGGAATGCACGTCGGAGGCTTCCCGGTAGACCTCCGTCGAGCCGCACCAGACCATCATCAGCCGGCTCAGGCCGTGCTTCTTCTTGAAGGCCTGGATGTCGGCGATGACCTGCTCGGCCAGGTCGCGCTTGCTCTTGCCCTTCTTGACGTTCTCGCCGCGCAGGCGCTTGACGTAGACGGGATCGAACACCGCCGGCCAGGGCTTGACCGTCTGCAGGAAACCCTTCAGCGCGGCCAGGTGCTCGGGGTTGAGCACGCCCGCCTTGCGGGCGGCTTCGTACGCGTTGTCCGTGTACACGTCCCAGCCCCCGAAGACGATGTCGTCCAGCTTCGCGATCGGGACCAGCTCGTCGATGCGCGGGCTGCGGTTGTCCGTGCGCTTGCCCAGGCGCACCGTGCCCATCTGGGTGAGGCTTCCGACGGGCCGCGAGAGGCCCTTGCGGATGGCTTCCACGCCGGCCATGAACGTGGTGGCCACCGCGCCCATCCCGGGGAGAAGGATGCCCAGCTTGCCTTCCGCGGGAGCGATGGGGCGCCCCCCGCTCGTGTCCTTGGTCATTGATGGAGTCTCCTGCGTGCGCCGGCGATTGCCGCCGAAAAAAGGAATGCTACCACAGCGGCCGCGGGCGTCCGGCGCGCCCGATCAGTCGGCCGCGCGCTGCAGGCGTCCGGCGCGGCTCAGGAAATCGAGCGCGGCCGCGGTCAGCTCCCCGTCGTGGCGTGGCCCGACGAAGCGCTGCTCGGCGACGTGGTAATGGAGGATGCCCGACCGGGATAGGTTCTCCTCCGTGTCGAACGAGTAGAACATGAGGATGCGGCTTTCGCGGGGGAGGCCACTGTCGTCGAAGAACCCGAACTGCAGATTGCGCATGGCCACGCCCGCCTTGGTCGTCTCTGGAATCGCTGTGTTGTTCGGAGGAACGCGACCACGATAGTGATCGGTGCCAACCTTTGTCAAGACCGATTTCGACGAGGAACGACGCGGGTGCGCGAGGTGTCATGCGATTTGGACCGCGACTGGCGCGGCCGCGCGGAGGCAAAAAAAGTTGCGGCCGCGGTTCGTCGTGTGGCCTCGCTCACTTGGCCTCACGCGGCGCCAGCACGACGAGAGTGGCGCCCCATCCGCCCGCCGCCGGCGGGGCGTCGCGGAAATCGAGGACGTCGGCACGGTCCGCCAGCGCGCGCCGCACCTCCGCGCGACGCACGCCCTGGCCGCGGCCGTGCACGATGCGCACCTCGAGCACGCCGCGCCGGCGGCACTCGTCGAGATAGTCCTCGACCACGCCGACGGCGTCGCCGGGCGCGAACGCGTGCAGGTCGAGCTCTCCGGTGATGGGAAGGACGAAGGCCTCGGCATCCGTCCGCTCGTCGTCGCCGCCCGTCACCGCGGGGCGCCCCCGGCCGTGGCCGCCGCCGCCGCGAAGTAGGCCGGGAGGTATTCGGAGTCGCCGAGCTCGAGCCGCTTGTAGACCTTTCCGATCGGGTCCCACGCCGAGTCATCGCGCAGCACGACCACCATCGGCCAAGGGGAGATATCGGCCAGCCGCGAGCGCGAGGTGGCCGTCCATCGGCCGGCCAGCGCGCGTGCCATCACTTCTCCCACGTAGCACCCGAGCACGAACAGGGTCTCCGCCGCGCCTTCCCCGGTGAGGCCTTCCTCGCGCAGGCTCTCGACCTGAGCGTCCACGGCTTCCAGGCTGCCCGGCGAGTAGTCGAGGTCCACCCCGAACTCCTCGTACGCGACCTCCACCGCGAGCTGCGCGTGATCGAGCGCGTTGTCAGCGGTCGCCGGATAGCGAAGCTCGAGCTTCATGGTAGCGAAATGGATCAGGTCAGCGCGTGACCGCGACCTGGAAGGCGCCGGTGTCGTCGTCGAGGGTGTCGTCGTTGATGCCGAGGTAGAGCCGCCCGCTGGTGCGGACGCGGAAGGGCAGGCGCTCGGCGCCGATGAAGAACGTGTCGTCGGGCGAAGTGCCGATACGGCCGATCAGCGCCCCCGCCGGACGGTCGGGCATGGGGCGGCGCGGCGCGGGCGCGGCGGCGTCGAGGTCGCCTTCGGCCCCGAGCGGACGATCGTCGCCGAGGGTGACGGTGCCGGCGACGGAGAACGAGACGACGTCGCCCGCCGTCAGGTCGATTCCGCTGTCTGTCCAGCGGGCCGCGGTGGGGACGGTGATCATGCGGCCGCGCCGCTGGTCGTCCCGTGGGACCCTCGCGTCGCGAGACCCGAGCGTGCCGTCCCTTCCGCCAACCCCACCATTGCGTCCACGTTGACTCCGATCGCGCCGGGGCCGGATCACGTCGCCACTGCCGGTCGCGCCGTCCGGCTCCTGCGGCTCGGCGCGGTCCCCGCCACCGCCGATCTCGAACGTGGTGGTCCGGCCGGACGACTCCGCGGCGTCCGCGGCGTCGTCGAACTGGATGGAACGCACTTCGGCGACCGCGACGCGGAGGCGGTCCGGCGCAACGTCACCTTCGGACGGCTGGAACTCGACCCATCCGCGCGAGACGGAGACGAGCTGCCCCTGCACGCGGCGGCCGTCCATGAGGACGAGCGTGTCCGGCCGCGCCGCGACGGGGATGGCGAGAACGGCCAGGATGAGAACGGAGACGATCGAGGTACCACGTGACGGCATGTCGGCCTCCCGGGCGACCTGCCTCGGGACGAGGCAGGCTTACGCCAAGGAGGTGGCAGCAAGAAAAATGCCACGGCGGTACGGGAGCGGGGGGACCGGAGTCAATCGCCGGGGACCCTCTCCGCGGTCACTTCGCGATCGGCGGCCCCGCCCTCTACCTGAGGCTCGTACCCGAGGTTGGGCACCAGCCACCGTTCGGCCTCGCGAAGCGCCATCCCCTTGCGCCGCGCGTAGTCGAGCACCTGATCCGGACCGATGCGGCCGACCTGGAAGTAGCGCGCCTCGGGGTGCGAGAAGTACAACCCGCTCACCGCGGCCGCCGGCATCATCGCGAACGTCTCCGTGAGGCGGATCGCCGTCCGCGCCTCCACCTGCAGGAGATCGAAGAGGGTCCGTTTTTCCGTGTGATCGGGACAGGCCGGATACCCGGGGGCGGGGCGGATGCCGCGGTACTGCTCGCGGATCAGCTCCGCCGGGGTGAGCGCTTCGTCGCGACCATATCCCCACTCCTCGCGGGCCCGTTTGTGCAGCGCTTCCGCGAGCGCCTCCGCCAGCCGGTCGGCCAGCGCCTTGGTCATGATCGAGTTATAGTCGTCGTGATCGCGCTCGAACTCCGCCACCATCCGGTCGATGCCCACGCCCGTGGTCACGGCGAAGGCGCCCATGAAGTCCGCCCGCCCCGTCTCGCGGGGGGCGACGAAATCGGCGAGCGCCTGCTCGGGCTGGGCCGCGGGCTTGTCCACCTGCTGCCGCAGCGTGCGGAAGGTGGTGAGTACGCCCCTCCGCGCCTCGTCCGTGTAGACGACGATGTCGTCACCCTCCGCGTTGGCCGGGAAGAAGCCCATCACGGCCTGGGCGGTCAAGAGGCGCTCGCTCACGATGCGATCGAGCAGCCGCCGGGCGTCGTCGAAGAGCTCGCGGGCCTTGCTGCCCCAGGTCGGGTTCTCGAAGATGCGCGGGTAGGTGCCCTTGAGCTCCCAGGTGTGGAAGAAAGGCGACCAGTCGATGAGCGGGACGAGCTCGGCCAGCGGCCAGGCCTCGAAGACGCGGATCCCGGTGAACGAGGGCCGCGGAGGCGCGTAGGACGACCAGTCCAGCGGCGTCCGGCGGCGCCGCGCCTCCTCGAGCGTGAGGAGGGGCCGCCCGGCCGCCTCCGCCCGATGGTGCTCACGGATCTTCTCCTGCTCGCGCCGGTTCGCTTCGATGAACGGCCCGCGCTCGGCCGCGTTCTTGAGCTGGCCGACCACCCCCACCGCCCGCGACGCGTCGAGCACGTGCAATACGCCGGGAGGATAGGCAGGGGCGATCTTGACCGCGGTGTGCGCCTTGCTCGTCGTCGCGCCACCGATGAGGAGGGGCAGCGTGAAGCCTTCGCGCTTCATCTCCCCCGCCACGTGGGCCATCTCCTCGAGAGAGGGCGTGATGAGGCCGCTGAGGCCGATCATGTCGGCGCCCGTCTCCCGCGCCGTCTTGAGGATGCGCTCGTAGGGGACCATGACCCCGAGGTCGATCACCTCGTAGTTGTTGCAGGCCAGGACGACGCCCACGATGTTCTTCCCGATGTCGTGCACGTCGCCCTTGACGGTGGCCATCACGATCTTGGCCTCCGCCTGCCGGCGGCCGGTCTTCTCCTTCTCCACCTCCATGAAGGGCATGAGGTAGGCCACGGCCTTCTTCATCACGCGCGCGCTCTTGACGACCTGGGGCAGGAACATGCGGCCGGACCCGAAGAGGTCGCCGACCACGTTCATGCCGTCCATGAGCGGCCCCTCGATCACGGACAGCGGGCGCTCGTACTTCTGGCGCGCCTCCTCCGTGTCCGCCTCCACGTAGTCCGCGATGCCTTTCACGAGCGCGTGGCTGAGGCGCTCCTCGACCGTGCCCGACCGCCAGGCGTCTTCCTCGCCCTTGGTCTTGTCCTTCTGCTTCACCGACTCCGCGAACGTGACCAGGCGCTCGGTCGCATCCGGGCGCCGGTTGAGCAGGACGTCCTCCACCAGCTCGAGCAGGTCCTTCGGGATGTCTTCGTAGACCGCGAGCTGGCCCGCGTTGACGATGCCCATGTCCATGCCCGCGCGCACCGCGTGGTACAGGAAGGCCGCGTGCATGGCCTCGCGAACCGCGTTGTTCCCGCGGAACGAGAACGAGATGTTGCTGAGACCGCCCGAGACCTTGGCCAGGGGCAGGGTGGCCTTGATGCGGCGTGTGGCCTCCAGGAACGCGACCGCGTACTGGTCGTGCTCCTCGATGCCGGTGGCCACGGTCAGGATGTTGGGGTCGAAGATGATGTCCTGGGGCGGGAACCCGACCTCTTCGGTGAGGATCTTGTAGGCACGCGCGCAGATCGCGACCTTGCGGTCCACGCTCGTGGCCTGTCCCTCCTCGTCGAAGGCCATCACCACGACGGCGGCGCCGTAGCGACGGACGGTGTGCGCACGCTCCCGGAAGGCCGCCTCGCCCTCCTTGAGGGAGATCGAGTTCACGATCCCCTTGCCCTGAAGACACTTGAGGCCCGCCTCGATCACGCTCCACTTCGAGCTGTCGATCATGACCGGCACGGGCGCGATGTCGGGCTCGGCCGCGATGAGGTTCACGAAGCGCACCATGGCCGCTTCGGAGTCCAGCATCCCCTCGTCCATGTTGACGTCGAGGATCTGGGCCCCGCTCGTGACCTGCTGGCGCGCCACCGCCACCGCCTGCTCGTAGTCCCCGGCGAGGATGAGCTTGGAGAAGCGCGGCGAGCCGGTCACGTTGGTCCGCTCGCCCACGTTCACGAAGTTGGTGTCGGGCCGGAGGGTCAGCGCGTCCCAGCCCGAGAGGCGCGTATAGGGCTCGACCTTCGCGGGCACGCGCGGGGCGGAGCCGCGGACGGCGTCCGCGATGGCGCGGATGTGTTCCGGGGTCGTCCCGCAGCAGCCGCCCACGATGTTGAGCCAGCCGTTCTTGGCCCATTCCCCCAGCACCGGAGCCATGTCGCTCGGAGTGGCCGGGAAGCCGGTGGGCAGGAGCGGATTGGGCAACCCCGCGTTCGGGTAGCAGCTCACGAACAGGGGCGCGATGCGCTGCAGCTCGTCGAGATGGGGGCCCATGTCCTCCGGCCCCAGCGAGCAGTTGATTCCGACCCCGAGCAGGGGCGCGTGCGCGATGGAGTTCCAGCAGGCCTCGACCGTCTGGCCCGTCAGCATGCGGTCGTTGCCGACCTGCGTGAACGTGATCGAGGCCAGGATGGGCACGGTCCGGCCCTGATCGGCGAAGAGCTTCTGGATCGCGAACAGCGCGGCCTTGAGGTTCAGCGTGTCGAAGGCCGTCTCCGGCAGCAGGAGGTCCACTCCCCCGTCGACGAGGCCCCGCGCCTGCTCGTAGTAGGTCGCGACGAGCTGGTCGAACGTGACCTGCCGGGCGCCGGGATCGCCGACGTCCCGAGACATCGACGCCGTCCGCGACGTCGGGCCGAGCGATCCCGCCACCCAGGTCGGCCGGTTCTCCTTGCCCGCCACCGCGTCCGCCGCCTGTCGGGCCAGACGGGCCGCGGCCAGGTTGATCTCATAGACCAGGGCCTCCATCCCGTAGTCCGCCAGCGACACGGCGTTCGAGTTGAACGTGTTGGTCTCGACGATGTCCGCCCCCGCCTCGAAGTACTCGCGGTGGAAGGACTCGATGAGGGCGGGCTGGGTCAGGGCGAGCAGGTCGTTGTTGCCCTTGAGGTCGCGCGGATGGTCGCGGAAGCGCTCGCCGCGGAAGTCCGCGTCACTGAGCCGCTGGGCCTGGATCATCGTGCCCATGGCGCCGTCGATGATGACGATGCGCTCGCGCAGGAGGCGCACGAGGGCCTGGGCGCGGTCCGCCGGCCTGGAGACGGTGCTCACGGCCTGAGTTTAGCAGCGCGGCTGCAGACCGGCCCTGTCCGGGCCGGGGCCGTGCGCGTCATACGCCGCCGCGCCGCCGCCCAGGGAGTGGGCTTAGGCCCCCACCTTGCGCGGCTTCCCGAGGGGCGCGTTGGTCAAGGTGTCCTCGAGGGTGCGGTCGGTCTCCCCCGGATCGCGCCGGCCGAGCAGGAACACCGTGATCGCGGACAGCGCCATGCACGCGGTGAGGAAGTAGAGGCCCCCCATGAACGACCCGGTCAGCTTCTCGATGGTGCCGAGCACGAACGGCCCCATGAACCCGCCCAGGTTGCCGACGGAGTTGATGAACCCGATGCTGCCCGCCGCGGACGTCCCCGAGAGGAACAGGCTGGGCAGGGACCAGAACGCGGGCAGGTAGGCCTTGAACCCGGCGTAGGCCACCATGAAACCGGCGATGGTGAGAGGAAGGTTCCCCCTGCTCTGCGTGACCAGCAGCAGACCGGCGGCGCCGGAGGCCATGGGCACGGCCGTGTGCAGCCAGCGCTCCTTCTTGCGGTCCGAGCTCCAGCCGACGAAGAGCTGCCCGAACACGGCGAGGAGGGGCGGGAGAATGACCAGCCAGGTCAGGGCATCGAACTTGAGCGAGTACCAGCGCTCCAGGATGCTCGGCATGAAGAACTCGACGCCGTAGCTGCCCGTCACGACCAGGAAGTAGATCAGGGCCAGCAGGAGCACCTTGGGATGGCTGAGGGCGGCGCCCAGGCCCATCTTGTGGCTGGAGGGGCGCGCGTCCTTCTCACGCTCGAGCTCGGCCAGGAGGGCGTCGCGCTCCTCCGCGCTGAGCCACTTCGCCTGCTGCGGCCGGTCGGTCAGGTAGATGAGGACGAGGATGCCCAGCATGACCGCCGGAATGCCCCAGGCAATGTAGATCCACTGCCATCCTTCCAGTCCCCAGACCTCGGGATGGTGGACGGCCACTCCGCCCACGACCTCGTCCGTGCCGATCCTGAGCAGCAGGTTCGAGATCTTGGGGCTGATGACCTGGGCGATGGGCGTGGCCACGAAGAAGTAGGCGAGGGCCCGCGCGCGATCGCGGCTGGCGAACCAGTGCGTGAGGTAGACGATCACGCCGGGATAGAAGCCGGCCTCGGCCAGACCGAGGAGGAAACGCACGACGTAGAACTGCAGCGGCGTCTTCACGAGGGCGGTGAGGGCGGCCACGATGCCCCAGGTGATCATGATGCGGGCGATCCACTTCCGCGCGCTCCACTTCTCGACGATGAGCGTGCCCGGGATCTCCAGCAGGAAGTACCCGATGAAGAAGACGCCGGCGCCGAAGCCGATCACCGCGTTGTCGAAGCCGGGCAGGTCCCGCGTCATCGTCAGCTTGGCGATGGCCACGTTGGACCGGTCGACGTACGCGATCACATAGGAGATGAAGCAGAGCGGAATCAGGCGCCGGTAGGCCTTCCGGCGTGCGCGATCGAGCGGGCTCTCGACGACACCGGCGCCGGGCGCTCCCTCGATCATGCGGATGATTATCACGGAATGGGTCCGGCCGCGCGGACCGCGGGCCGCCGAAACACTAGAATCACACCCGATGGCAAGTCTGGCCGCGCCCGCCCCGAGCCCCGCGCCACCGCCGGCGGACGCCCGGAGCCTGCGCGACCTAACCTCCGCACAGAAGAAGTCCGGGATCGCGGCCTGGCTGGGCTGGCTGTTCGACGGCCTCGACATGCACCTCTACACGCTCGTGGCCGCGCCCTTCGTGATGGAGCTGCTCGCCGCCTCCAGCCCCGCCGACGCCGCCGTGCGCGAGAAGAGCTCCTGGATCCAGGCCGCGTTCCTCACGGGCTGGGCGCTGGGGGGCGGGCTGTTCGGGCGCCTCGGCGATCGGCTCGGCCGCAGTCGCGCCCTCAGCCTCACCATCCTGACCTACGCGCTGTTCACCGGGCTCTCCTACGCCGCGCACGCCTGGTGGCAGCTCCTCATCTTCCGATTCCTGGCCGCCCTCGGGATCGGCGGCGAATGGGCCGTCGGCTCGTCCCTGCTCTCCGAGACGTGGCCGAAGCGCTGGCGTCCCTGGATCGCGGCCGTGCTCCAGACCGGCGTGAACGTGGGCGTCTTGCTGGCCGCGACCACCGTCTATCTGCTGGCCGATTCGCCTCCCCGCAACGTGTTCCTCGTCGGGATCCTCCCCGCCTTCCTGGTGTTCTGGATCCGCCGCAGCGTCCCCGAGCCGGAGGAATGGACGATGGCGCGCCAGAAAGAGCCGCGCGCCTCCCGCGTCGGCGAGCTCTTCCACGGCCCGATCCGCGCGGTCACCTTGAAGACGATCCTCGTCTGCGCCCTCTCGCTGACCGCGTGGTGGGCGTTCATGTTCTGGCACGCCCAGCATCTGCGGAACCTGCCCGAGCTCTCGTCGTGGACCCGCCCCGATCGCGAGCGGCTGGTCAGCCGCGCGTTCTTCATCGTGATCCTCGTGTCCATCGTGGGGAACTTCTTTGCGGGGTGGCTGGCGCGGGCGATCGGCTACCGGCGCGCCATCGCGGCCATGTTCGCCCTCGGGTTCGTGGCCATGACGGGCAGCTTCGGCGTCGTCCACGGCCACCAGGCGCTCGTGTGGCTGTGGTTCCCGCTGGTCGGGTTCGCGTCCGGGGTGTTCGGCCTGTTCACGATGTACATGCCGCCGCTGTTCCCGACGCTCCTGCGCACGACGGGCGCGGGCTTCTGCTACAACATCGGCCGCCTGGTGGCGGCGTTCGGGACGGTCTTCTTCGGCTGGTTCGCGCCCGTCGGCGATTTCCGCCTCGCCCTGCTGGGCGACGGCGCCCTCTTCGGCCTGGCGGCGGTGCTCGCGCTCGCCCTTCCGGACCTCGTCGACTGATGAGGACGGCGCCGCTTGCGGCCGTCGGGGCCTTGACGCTCGCCGCGAGCGCGCTCACGTGCCACTCCAGCACACCCGGGTCCGCAACCAAGGGCGACCTCGCGCCGACGAACCGGGCCACCGTGGAAGTCGTCCTCAACGGACGCAGCGTCGCGCCGATTCCCGCATTGTGCTCGCGGGGCCTCTTCCTCTCCACGCGCGTGAAGAACGTGTCGACCGCCGCGTTGCAGTTGCAGCGCCTGGCCCTGCGATTCGAATCGTCCGACGGGCGCTGCCAGACGCACACCCCGATGATCGATCCGACGATCGAACGATCGCTGGCACCCGGCCGGGACGAAGAGGTCAAGGTCTTCGACGCCGCGGGCAGCCTGTGCGACCCGCCCACCGGAGGACCCAGCTGTTCGTGGCACACGAGCGCGACCGTCTTCACGGACGCGGGCTTCGCGGAAGGCGCGCTCGACTTCAGCAACAGCGCGGGAGGCGCGCGCAGCACCTGCCGGGGAATACTGCCCGTCGTCTTCACGCCCGTGAGCGGGACGACGGTCTCCGGAACGGTTGGAGTGACGGCTTCGGTTCCGGAGGACGGAGGCTGCGTGATCAGCGCTCGGACGCGAGTCTGGGTCTATTCGGATCGCGGGATCATCGTGGCCAGCTCCGGGGATCTCGATCTCGGCCTCGTCTGGAGCTGGGATACGTCGAGAAACCCCAACGGCGTCTATCGCCTGCGCGCCTCGCAGAACTGCTGCAACGTCCTAGGCGAACCGTCCGAGGTTACCGTCCGGAACTGATCGACGCCGGTCGCTGCGCTTCGAGGTCCCGACCGATCTCGGCCAGGATCTCGAACGAACGCAGGCGCGCGGTGTGGTCGAAGATCATCGCCGTCGCCATGATCTCGTCGGGCTCTTCGCGTTCGACGAACTGCGCGATGCCACGCCGGACCGTATCCGCGGAGCCGACGATCGAGTAGGTCAGGGCGTGCTCCGCGGTCGCCTTCTCCGCCGCCGACCAGCGGCCCTCCATGGTGTCCACGGGCGGCGGCAGCGGTCCCGGCTCGCCGCGGCGGAGGGTGACGAAGGCCTGCTGTACGGACGTGAAGAGGCGCCTCGCCTCGGCCTCGGTGTCCGCGGCGAACACGTTGAGGCCGAGCATCACGCAGGGCTGCGCGAGCTGCGGGGAAGGCTGGAATCGCGCGCGGTAGATCCCGACGGCCTGCCGCAGCAGATCGGGCGCGAAGTGGGAGGCGAACGCGAACGGGAGGCCGAGCGCGGCGGCCAGCTGGGCGCTGTAGAGGCTCGACCCCAGCAGCCAGAGAGGAACCTCGAGCCCGGCACCCGGCACGGCGCGGATCCTCTGGCCGGGCTGGACGGGTTTGAAGTAACCCTGCAGCTCCAGGACGTCCTCCGGGAAGGTGTCCGCGCCCCGGCCGTCATCGCGGCGCAGCGCACGTGCGGTCAGCCCGTCCGTGCCGGGCGCACGGCCGAGGCCCAACTCGATCCGTCCCGGGAAGAGCGCGGCCAGCGTGCCGAACTGCTCGGCGATCACGAGGGGCGAGTGGTTCGGCAGCATGATGCCGCCCGCACCGACGCGGATCGTCTTCGTGCCCCCCGCGACGTGACCGATGACCACGGACGTCGCCGCGCTGGCGATGCCGGGCATGTTGTGGTGCTCGGCCAGCCAGAAGCGGCCGTAGCCCCATCCTTCGGCGTGCTGCGCGAGGTCCAGCGTGTTGCGCAGCGCGGCGGAGGCGTCGCTGCCCAGGCAGATCGGGGCGAGGTCGAGGATGGAGGTGGGCGGCATCAGTCGTCTGGTTTCTCCCCTCCCGGGATCGTCTGCAGATGGCCGCACTGTGGACACGGCTCGCGTCGCTCGCGAGGCGGATCGTTGTCGGGAGAGCGAAAGAGGTTCCGGCGCCCGCACCCGTCGCAATACCACACGGTGTCCATCCTGACCTCCGCGCGGGCTCCAGTGTACTTGGCGCCGGTCGGGTCTGGCACATCAATTGCTGAGGAACCCCCTGAACGAAGGGAGCAAAAATGCACAAACCGCAATCGACGACCCGGGGCGCCGTCGCGGGGGCGCTTCTCTTGTCCCTGACCCTGGTCCCCGCCATCCCGGCCCTGGCGGCTCCAACGCAGGTGAAGCCGGGGTTCAACGTGTTCTCGGCTGAGCAGGACGTCGAGATCGGCCGCCAGTCCGCAGTCGAGGCGGAACGGCAGATGCCCCTCCTCAACGACCGCACGACGCAAAGCTACGTCGAGTCCGTCTTCAGCCGGCTGGCCGCGCAGGCGCCGGGGACCAAGTTCCCCTACCAGATCCGCGTCATCAACGCACGCGACATCAACGCCTTCGCACTGCCGGGCGGCTTCGTCTACGTGAATCGCGGGGTCCTCACGTCCGCGCGAACCGAAGGCGAGATGGCCGGCGTCCTCGCCCACGAGATCTCCCACGTCGCGCTGCGCCACGGCACCAACAACGCCACCAAGGCCTACATGACCCAGGCCGGCCTGGGGGTGCTGGGCGGCATCCTCGGCCGCGGCCGGCCCAATAGCACCGCGCAGATCATCAACGTCATCGGCGGCCTCGGAATGAATGCGGTCTTCTTGAAATACAGCCGCGACGCGGAGACGCAGGCGGACATCGTGGGCGCGCAGATCCTGGCCCGCGCCGGGTACGACCCGATGGAGATGGCGAACTTCTTCGAGCTGTTGAAGCAGCAGAGCGGCAGTCAGGGCGGCGGGGCGGCACAGTTCTTCAGCGACCACCCGGCCCCGGCCAATCGCCAGGCGCGTATCCAGCAGGAGGCGAGGGCAATCGGGGCCACCAACATCAGAAGGACTTCCGGCGACGGCGAGTTCGCGCGCGTGCAGGCCAACCTGCGCGGAATGGGGACGGCGCCGACGATGGCCGAGATCGCACGCGGCGGCGGACGGACCTCGTCGTCCGATCGTTCCGGCTCGTCCTACCCTTCCGGCTCGTCCTATCCGTCCGACCGCACGGGCCGTCAGGACGGCCGGTCCTATCCTTCCGGATCATCCTACCCGTCGGGCTCGTCCTATCCTTCCGACCGTACGTCGCGGGGCCGCCAGCAGGGCATCGCGCGCGTGGAGGCGCCGTCGGGACAGTACACGGACTTCCGCCAACGGGACGACTTCTTCGAGATGCAGATCCCCTCGAACTGGCGGGCCTACGAGGCTGAGAACGGGTTCGGCGTCACGATCGTCCCGGAGGGCGGCGTCGTCGACACGGGCAACGGGCAAGAGAGCATCGTCTATGGGGTCATCGTCAACCACTACGACCCCTTCGCGGGCTCGGCCAGCCGGCGCAACCCGAGCATCGACCAGGCCACGACCGACCTCATCAATCAGATCCGCCAGAGCAACTCGCATCTGCAGGTGGCTTCGCGCGGACGCCGCGAGACGATCGACGGCCAGCCGGGCATGTCCACGACCCTCTCTGGCACCTCTCCCGTCACGGGCGAGGAGGAGCGCGTCACCGTCGTCACCCGGCAGCTGGGAGACGGGCACATCCTCTACACGCTGCTGATCGCTCCCGGCCGTGAGTACAGCACGTTCAGTTCCGCCTTCAACCGCATGGTGCAGTCCATGCGTGTGAACGACGAAGCCGCGCACAACACCAACCAGTACAGCAACCAGTAGCGGCGGCCGTCAGGCACGAAAGGCCCGGCGCACACGCGCCGGGCCTTTTCTTTACCGATTCCCGACCGTCACCGCGTCCTTGGAAACCTTCTCCAGCACGTCCCCGGACATCTTGTCGTCACGGGTGTCGACGGCGATGTCGCCCAGGGAGACGATGCCCACGACCCGCTGGTCCGAGTCGACCACGACGA
>WNFI01320402.1_pt1 | contig 19953 bp, 21 predicted proteins | sample 5400471 | NCBI WGS metagenome assembly WNFI01 (sample SAMN13153348, study PRJNA577476) | soil metagenome | isolation source: 100 cm saprolite on Douglas fir-dominated hillslope | place: USA:California | collected 2013-09-17
GAAGGTGGCGAGGACGACGGACGGTTCAAACCCGACTCCAACGGCGACCTGCGGCGCAGCGCAGTGAAGCAGGTGGCCTCCGCGCGTTTCGGCGTGACCACCAATTACCTGGTGAACGCCGACGAACTCCAGATCAAAATGGCGCAAGGCGCCAAACCGGGCGAAGGTGGCCAGCTGCCGGGCCACAAAGTCGATGACGTCATCGCGCGCCTGCGGCATTCGATCCCGGGCGTCGGCCTGATTTCACCGCCTCCGCATCACGATATTTATTCCATCGAGGATCTGGCGCAGTTGATCTTCGATTTGAAGAACGTCAATCCACAGGCCCGTATCGCGGTAAAACTCGTTGCCGAGGTCGGAGTCGGGACCGTCGCCGCGGGCGTGGCGAAAGCTCACGCCGACGTCGTACTGATCAGCGGAGACAGCGGCGGCACTGGCGCATCCCCGCTAAGCTCGATCAAGCACGCTGGCATTCCGTGGGAACTGGGGCTGGCCGAAACCCAACAAACCTTGCTATTGAACGACCTGCGCAGCCGCATCCGGGTGCAGACCGACGGCAAACTGCAAACTGGACGCGACGTCGTGATCGCCGCCCTGCTGGGCGCGGAAGAATTCGGCTTTGCGACCACGCCGCTCATCGCGATGGGTTGCATCATGATGCGGAAGTGCCATCTCAACACCTGCTCGGTCGGCATTGCCACCCAGGATCCCGTGCTGCGCAAGCACTTCATGGGGCAGCCCGAGCACGTCATCAACTTCTTTTTTTACATCGCGGAGCAAGTGCGGCAGTATATGGCGGAAATGGGGTTCCGCACCGTGGACGAAATGGTCGGACGCGTGGAAATGCTGGACTCGCGTCCGGCAGTCGATCACTGGAAGGCCCGCGGCCTCGACCTGTCAGCGATTCTCTACAATCCGCCGCTGCCCTCCCGCGTAGAGAGGCACTGCGTCAACGCGCAAGATCACGGCTTGCAGGATGCTCTTGACTACCACCTGATTGAACAAGCACGGCCCGCGTTGGACGACCGCACTCCGGTGAAGATGAACCTGTCGATTCGCAACGTTCACCGCTCTGTAGGAGCGATGCTCAGCGGAGAAATCGCGCGCCTCTACGGAGCGGACGGATTGCCCGACAACACCATTCAGGTTCAACTTACCGGCTCGGCGGGCCAGAGCTTTGGCGCATTCCTGGCGCAGGGCGTGACTCTGACTCTGGAAGGCGATTCCAACGACTACGCCGGCAAAGGACTCTCCGGAGGAAGGCTGATTGTCTATCCGCCGAAGAATTCCGGATTCGCTCCCGAGGAAAACATCCTCGTCGGCAACGTCGTGCTCTACGGCGCCACCAGCGGAGAAGCCTTCTTCAACGGCATGGCCGGAGAACGATTCGCAGTGCGCAATTCGGGAGCCACCGCGGTGGTCGAAGGCGTAGGCGATCACGGCTGCGAATACATGACCAAGGGCCTCGTAGTCGTGCTCGGAGCGTGCGGCCGGAACTTCGCGGCGGGCATGAGCGGAGGCCTGGCGTACGTGTTTGACGAGCGTTTCGATTTCACAGAAAAGCGCTGCAATCGCGCGTCGGTAGATGTTGGGCCTCTACTGGATTCCGCCGACATTCGAATCGTGCACGAGCTCATCACGCGACACTGCGAGTTGACCGGAAGCCGCCGGGCCCGTTGGATTCTCGACAACTGGATCGCAATGTTGCCGCGGTTCATCAAAGTTTTCCCGCACGAGTACAAACGCGTCCTCGGCGTGAACCGCAACCAGCCGGTCTACGTGCCGAGCCAGGCGCTGCCGGTCTTGGTTGGGGCGCAGCAGGTGCAGCATGGGTAAGACCACCGGATTCATGGAGCATGGACGCGAGCTGCCTACCCGCCGCCCGGTAGCGGAACGACTTAACGATTGGTTTGAGATTTATCAGGACTTTCCGCAAGCGAAATTGCGTGATCAGGGCGCGCGCTGCATGGATTGCGGTGTTCCTTTCTGCCACACCGGATGCCCGGTAAACAACGTCATCCCTGACTGGAACGACCTGGTCTATCGGGGACGCTGGAAGGACGCAGTCCGGCAACTGCACGCGACCAATAATTTCCCGGAATTTACGGGACGCATTTGCCCCGCGCCCTGCGAAGCCGCCTGCGTGCTCGGAATCAATCAGCCCGCGGTGACCATCAAGCAAATCGAAAAGAGCATCGTCGAACGCGGATTTGAAGAAGGTTGGATTCATCCTGAACCGCCACAACACCGCACAGGAAAAAAGGTCGCTGTCGTCGGATCTGGACCTGCCGGATTAGCCGCCGCGCAGCAACTCTGCCGCGCTGGCCACGCGGTCACGGTCTATGAGAAGGCCGATCGCATTGGCGGCTTGCTGCGCTACGGTATCCCTCATTTCAAACTGGAGAAACAGATCGTCGACCGCCGCCTGGCGCAGATGGAAGCCGAGGGCGTGCATTTTGTCGTCAATGCGCACGTGGGCAAGAATGTTTCCGTCGAGGAGCTGCAACGCGAGTTTGACGCGATTGTTCTGGCAGGTGGCGCCGAGCACCCGCGCGACTTGCAGGTGCCGGGGCGCGAACTGAACGGAGTTCACTTCGCCATGGAATTCCTGCCGCAGCAGAACCGGCGCTGCGAAGGCGATGCACTCGAGTCCGGCATGGATATCGTGGCCGCCGGCAAGCACGTGGTCATCATCGGGGGCGGCGACACGGGCGCCGATTGCCTGGGAACGACTCATCGGCAGAAGCCGCTCTCCGTGCACCAGTTCGAGATCATGCCCATGCCCCCGGAAGAACGTTCTCCGCAAACCCCATGGCCGTTGTGGCCGATGCAACTGCGAGTGGAAGGCGCACACGAAGAGGGCGGCATCCGGGGCTGGGGCATCGCCACCACCGCGCTGACCGGAGATGCGACAGGCAACGTCAATCAACTGAATGCGATCCGCGTCGGGCCTCCACCAAAGTTCGAACCAATTCCCGGCACCGAATTCACAATGCCAGCGGACTTGGTGTTGCTGGCGATGGGTTTCACCGGCCCCGTCCGCGGCGGCATGATCGAGCAATTTGGGGTAGCCCTCGACCCCCGCGGCAACGTGGCAGCCGACGAAAATTACATGACTTCCATTCCCGGAGTTTTTGCCGCCGGAGACATGCGCCGCGGCCAGTCGCTGGTGGTGTGGGCGATTGCCGAGGGAAGGCAGGCCGCCGCCGCGGTGGATCGCTATCTTCTGGAGTCGGGGAAATCGTCCGCTGCCGGGCGACCCTCCGCGCAGGTTGCCGCAAGGCTCGTATCGTGAGCCCTGCTGAGAGTTTCACGCTGGCATGAGCCCGCTATAGATCGCCATCCCGACCACGGCATCGACTCCGAGGGCGTGTAACTCATCCACTTCTTCGCGGGTCCTGATTCCTCCCGCGGCGATGAATTGCTTGGCCGTGGCACCGCGCAATTGGCGAATGATATCGAGCGGGATTCCCTGAAGCATGCCCTCGGTGTCGATATGGGTGTAGAGGAACGCCCCGCAAAATGTTTCGAGCGTGCGCATCATTTCCGCGGGTGTAATAGAAGTCGCCTCCTGCCAACCCTTGATCGACACGTGTCCATCGCGGGAATCCACTGCGAAGACCAACTTCTCAGGATCAACCCGGTCGGCCAGCAGCCTCGCGAATTCGACGTTGACCGTGCCTTGCGAAATCAGGGACGATCCAACGATCACGCGCTGCGCACCCAAGGCCAGAGTCGCTTCGGCAGCTTCGACCGAACGGATGCCGCCTCCAACCTGGCAAGTAAGCTGACCGGCGATTTCCCGCACAAGCTGAGCGTTGCCGCCGTGCCCCATCGCGGCATCGAGGTCAATCACCTGAACCAGAGGATATTTAGAAAAGCGGTCCACCCACTCCTGAAAGTTGTCGAACTCCAGAGCCTTCTTCCGGCCCTGGACGAGTTGTACGACCTTGCCACCCATGAGATCGATCGACGGAATCAGCATGGCAGCCTCACGGGAATGCCCTCCGAGTGCAGGCGCTCTTTGAGATGGACGAGGCGGCCCACACCATAGTGAAAGATGGAGGCCGCTAGAGCAGCATCGGCGTGCCCGTCGCGGAAGACTTCGACGAAATGGTCGGGACCACCCGCGCCGCCCGACGCAATGACGGGGATGCGAACAGCATCCGCGACCGCCTTTGTCAGATCGCAGTCAAATCCGGACGCGGTGCCGTCGCGGTCCATGGAAGTCAGCATAATTTCGCCCGCGCCGCGCCTCTCCGCTTCCTGAGCCCAGACAACTGCGTCCACGCCAGACGCGGTGCGACCGCCGCGAGTGAAGGCCTGCCACTGCGACGTTGCAGAGCGCTTGGCATCAATGGCTACCACGACCGCCTGCGAACCGAACCGCTCGGCGATCCGCGTGATCAAACTGGGATTGGCAAGCGCCGCGGAGTTGATGCTGACTTTGTCCGCGCCCGCTGCGAAGACCGCCGCCGCGTCTTCCAGCGTGCGAATGCCTCCGCCAACGGTAAGACGGTAAACGGAATGAAAAGCTGGCGGGCCGTCCGGCGTACGGTGTCGAGAAGCGTAGTGCGATTCTGGTGTGCGGCGGAAATATCCAGCAGCACGATTTCGTCCGCGCCGGCCTCGCTGTGCGCCTTGGCCAGTTCGGCGGGATCGCCTGCATCCCGAAGGTTCACGAACTGCACGCCCTTCACGACGCGTCCACCGTCTACGTCGAGGCAAGCGATGATGCGTTTGGTCAGCATGTCAGAGAGTGCAGAAATTGCGCAGTACATGAAGTCCAACGTCTCCGGATTTTTCGGGATGAAACTGCACTCCGAACAAATGGTCGCGCTCCACGGCCGCGGAGAATTTGCCGCCGTATTCGCAGCCGGCTACGGTGTTATCCGTCACCGGAACTCGAAAGGAATGGGAGAAATAGGCAAACGATTCCGTCGGAATTCCGCGAAACAGCCGCGAATTCGTGGACAGGTCAAGCTGGTTCCAACCCACGTGCGGTGACTTCACGTCCGCGGAGAAGTGCTCGCATTCGCCTCGGAAAATTCCCAGGCCGGAGGTTTGCGGGGCTTCCTGGCTGCGCGCGAACATCCACTGCATGCCGACGCAGATGCCGAGAAAGGGCGCCCCGTGGCCAATTGCCGATGTGATCGCCTTCTGCAATCCGGAGCGTCCGAGGTTCCCGGTCGCCGCAAAATGACCGACTCCCGGCAGCACAATGCGCTCGGCCTTCGCAACGCAATTAGAGTCGGCCGTGATAAGGCACTCCTGGCCCAGGAAATCCAACGCCTTCTTGACCGACACAGGATTGCCGGCGCCGTAGTCGACGATCGCGATCATCACAGGACTCCCTTGGTGGTCGGCAGCAGGCGGATCATGCGCGCGTCACGCCAGCAAGCGGCTCGCAGCGCGCGGGCGAATGCCTTGAAGAGCGCCTCGATCTTGTGATGGTTCGACCTGCCATAGAGTATTTTGGCGTGAACGTTGGCGCGCGCGCCGCGGGCAAAGCCTTCGAAGAAGTCGTCCACGAGTTCTGTCTGAAGGTCGCCGACGAGTCGAGTGCGAACTTTTGTGTCGATGACAGCCGCTGCACGTCCGCAGAAATCGACCGCCACCAGGCCAAGCGTTTCATCCATCGGCATAAGAAAATATCCAGCGCGCAGGATACCGCGTTTGCTTCCAAGGGCCTTGTCAAACGCCTGGCCAAGAACGATCCCCACGTCCTCCACGGTGTGATGCTGATCGACATCGAGGTCGCCACGGGCTTTGAGTTTCAGGTCGAAGCCGCCGTGATGCGCGAATAGTTCCAGCATGTGATCGAAAAATCGGATGCCAGTCGAAACCTCGTAATGGCCGCGGCCTTCGATCGTGAGCGACAACTGGATGTTCGTCTCCTTGCTCGCGCGCTTGATGACGCCTTTTCTCATGAGCGGACAACTCCTTGCGCCAGGCCGAGTTCCTGCAGCGTTTCCTGGAGCGCGGCGAGCAAGCGATCGGTGTGCGCGCGCGATCCGAGTGTGATGCGGACGCAACCTTCGCAGCCATGGTCGCGTGAGCGGTCGCGCACCAGAATGCCGCGTTCCCTCATGCTGTGGATGAACTTCGGTGAACCGTACCTAGCCAGCACAAAATTCGCTTGACTCGGCCAATAGGGAATTCCGTTCGCTCTCAGAACGTCCTCCAGCCGCGCACGCCCTTCGCGGACTTCACCGACATATTCCCGGATGAATTCCTGATCAGCGAGCGCGTCGGGAAGGCAGGCGAGCGCGACTCCATTCACGTTGTATGGTGAACTTACGAGACGCACGGAGCGAATCTGTTCGGGATCGCCGAGCAACACGCCGATACGTAGTCCGGCCATTCCATAGGCTTTCGAAAACGTGCGCGCGACGAACAAGTTGGGTACCTCGCGCCAGCGAGCTACCAGTGTTTGGCTGCAGAATTCGACATAGGCTTCGTCGACCAAGATCGCTGCTTCCGGCGCGTGGCGGGCGATTCGGAGCAAGTCATCCTGCGGCGCCAGCGCTCCCGTGGGATTGTTGGGATTGGCCACAGCGATTCGTCGTCCGGTTCGAGGTAGGTCTCGCACATGAGATGGATCGCCTCATCCACGCCATTCGTGAGCAATATTTCGTCCGCCGCGACGCCGAGGAACTCGCTGACCGCCCGCTCCACCGGTTCGCGTTCGGGATAGCGGGCGAGGTCTTCCAGATCGATTCGCCGCAATCGTTCAAGCACTCGTGGCGAACATCCGACTGTGTTCTCGTTGAAGTCGAGCCGCAACCCTATTCTTCCGCCGAGCGGAGGGTGATACGCCGGCAATGTGCGCACCGCTGCCCTCGCGTTAAGCATGGGCGCCTCTCACACGAATCGAGTCCGCGTGCGCCTTCAGGCCTTCGGTTTCGGCGAGGCACTCCACGGTCGTTGCGATCCGTCGCAATCCCGGCGCAGAAAGTTCCTGGATCGTGATGATCTTCACAAAATCCAGCACGCTCAACCCACTCCGAAAGCGCGCCTGTCCAGCGGTCGGCAACACGTGGTTGGGACCGGAGGCGTAGTCGCCCGCCGCCTGCGGAGAGTAGTCGCCCACGAAAATCGACCCGGCATTGCGGATGAAGGGAGCGTCTTGGGCGTCGACGGTGATGTGCTCGGGAGCCAGAATGTTTGCCCAATCCCGCGCCTGCTCGCGTGACGCTGCCAGCAGAATAGCTCCGCGTCGCAAGGACTGGCGGGCAACCTTGTTGCCACGCGCGAGTTCGTTCACTTCTCCTGCTACCGCGTCCGCGAGCATGCGAGACGTTGTGATGAATACGCCCAGTGCATCGGCGTCGTGCTCGCCTTGTGCCACCAGATCGGCTGCGATAAAGGCCGGCGTGCCGGTGTCGCTTAACACAACAGCCTCCGTCGGCCCCGCCAGAAAATCAATGGCACAGTCGAACGAGACTTGTTTCTTCGCGGCCGTGACGTAGGCGTTGCCGGGTCCGACGATTTTGTCGACGTGCGGCACGCTTTCGGTTCCGTAAGCCAATGCCGCGATCGCCTGGGCTCCACCCACACGATAGACTTCACGAACGCCCAGCATCGCAGCCGCGCCCAGAACCTCCACCGACGGCTTCGGCGAGACCACACGAATATTCTTCACCCCTGCTACTTGCGCGGGGATGACCGTCATCAGCAAAGTCGAAACCAGCGGATGCCGCCCCCCCGGAACGTAGCAGCCCACCGACTCCAGCGGTCGCACCAACTGGCCGACACAAACGCCGTCGCGACTGCGCGTCCACGCGCTGGGCTTCTGCCACTCGCAGAAACGACGGATGTTCGATGCTGCCTGACGCAGGCTCTTGCGCAACAGCGGCGTCAGGACCTGCGCGGCGGCTTCGATCTCGGCCTCGGACACGCGCATCGGTTGCCCTTTCTCCAGACCGTCCCAGCGCGTTGCATACCGGCGCAGCGAACGGTCGCCGTCGCGACGCACGTTGCGAATGATGCGTCGCACCATCGGTTCCAGCGGCGGAGATTGTTCGCCCCGCTCGGCCATTCGCTTCACGGCCTGGCCCGCGGCGCGTCCCGAAAGGATGCGCATTACAGCACCACCTTGTTCAGCGGATATTCCACGATGCCCTGGGCCTGCGCTTCCTTGAGCCGGGGAACAACTTCCCACGCCGCCGATTCTTCGATCACCGTATTGACCGCCAGCCAGTCACTATCGCTCAGGGTCGAGATGGTCGGGTTTTTCAGCGCTGGCAGCACAGCCAACACTCCCGCCAGATGTTCTTTCCTCACATTGAGCATCAACCCGACCTTGTCCTGTGCTTCCATCGCGCCCCTCAGCATCAGCGCGAGGTTGTCGATCTTGCGTCGCTTCGCCGGCTCCGCGTAAGAAGACTTGTTGGCGATGACTTGCGTGTTGGATTCCAATACCGTCTCCAGGATGCGCAAGCGGTTGGCCTTGAGCGAGCTTCCCGTTTCGGTGACTTCGACAATCGCGTCCGCCAGCATCGGCGGCTTCACTTCCGTCGCGCCCCAGGAAAATTCCACGCGCACTTCAACACCCTTCTTGAGAAAATAATTACGCGTGACGTTAACGAGTTCCGTGGCGATGATTTTCCCGCCCAGGTCTTCGGCTTTTTGGAAGGGAGAGTCTTCCGGTGCAGCCAGCACCCAGCGTACTTTTCCGCGGCTGCGCTTGGCGTAGATCAAGTCGCTGACGGTCACCACTTCCAGTCCGCTCTCGACGATCCAGTCGAGCCCCGTGAGGCCGGCGTCAATCGCACCGTGCTCGACGTAGCGTGCCATTTCCTGCGCACGAATCAGAAGACATTCAATTTCGGGGTCGGCAGTCTTGGCAAAGTAAGAGCGGCCATCGGTATAGACCGGTAAGCCCGCACGGCCGAACAGTTGCAGGGTGGCCTCCTGCAGGCTGCCTTTGGGAATTCCGAGACGGAGTTTCATCGTGCGTCCCCCGGCTGACCGGTGATGTCCGCAGTCTGAAAAGGGACTGCTTCGGTGAAGCAGGAGCGCGTTCCCCGATGGCAGACCATGCCCGCCCCCTCCACTTGCACCTGCAACAACAGCGTGTCGCGGTCGCAATCAGTCAGACAGGAAATCAGGCGGAGGCGGTTGCCCGAACTTTCGCCTTTGGTCCAAAGCTCATTGCGCGTCCGGCTGAAAAAAGTCACATACCCACCCTCCAAAGTGCGCTCCAGGGCCGGACGGTTCATGAATCCCACCATGAGCACTTCTCCAGTCGAAGCGTCCTGCACGACGGCGGGGACGAGACCGCCCATTTTGTCGAAATCGAGTTGCGTGCTCATCACTCCCTCACTTTTTTTCCGCGCCCATAAAAAAACCCGCTGAGCGATTTGCGTCAGCGGGGCTCTTCTCTCGGAGTGTTGGCTATCTCAGGTGCACACCCCCGCCAACGCGCTCGGCGCGTAGTGATGATGGCGGTGATGAACATGGGCGAACATGCGACTTAGCGAAAATACTCCGCTCCGGCCATCTGGTCAATCGTCGAAGAGCCCTTGGGACCCGCATTTTTCAAATCGGACCGATTAATATTCTCGATACTTAAGTTCGAGACGACGCCATCGACTATAATTTTCGCTATCCATGGATTTCGATCAGCTCATTACTTTTCTAGAAGTTGCCAAGCTTGGCAGCTTCTCTCGCGCAGGGCAAAAAGTGTTCCGGTCACAGTCTGCCGTGAGCGCCCAGATTCGCCAACTGGAACAGGAGTACGACGACCGCCTGCTCGACCGCTCCGGCAAGGACGTAACTCTGACCCCGGCGGGAAGAGTATTGCTCGCCTATGCCGAGCGGCTGACGCAGTTACGCGATGAATCCAAACTGGCCGTTGCTGACCACGGCACCGCCCCGCGCGGAAAAATGGTGGTGGGCGCCAACGAAGCGACGTGCCTCTATGTGCTCCCCGATGTTTTTGCCAAGTACTGCAATCTACATCCCGAGGTGCAACTTAGCATTTACCGGAACTTCAGCTACAAGATCGTCGAGAAACTGGAGAACGGGACGATCGACGTCGGCATCGTCACGCTGCCGGTGAAGTCGGCGAAGCTCAAAACCATTCCCATCTTTCGCGACCAGTTGCTGTGGATGGTGAATCCGCAGAACCGGCTGGCCAAACTGGATGCCGTAGCGGTGAGTGAGATCGCCCGCGAGCCCATGCTTCTTCCCAAGACCGGCTACACCCGCCGCCTGATGGACAAACTGCTCAAGCCACACGCAGCTGAGTTACAGGTGCGGATGGAATTGCCCAGCGTAGGCATGATCAAGAGTTTCGTCGCGGCCGGACTGGGTGTCTCGCTGATCAGCGCCAGCTTCGCGCGCGATCAGGTACTGGCCGGACGCGTGAAGTTGATCGCCCTCGAGGAGAAAGAGCTATGGCGCGAGCTTGGCCTGGCCTACCGCCGCGACCGCACCCTCACGCAGGCGGCGCGGACTTTTATTACCACCGTACGGCAGTTGGCGGCCGCGTCGCGATAGGGGAGCGGTATTACTCTCGACTCTTGGGAGACTCCGGCCTCGTCTTTTGAACTTGACACTCCGCCACGGAGATTTATCATTGAATAAGTATCCATCACAATGGATAAATATGCGTCATGACCAAACTTGCCCGCCAGAAGGCCATCCTTGAGATCGTTCAACAAGGACCGGTGGCCAGCCAGGACCACCTGCAGCGCGCTCTCCACAAGCTCGGCTGCCGGGTCGGACAAGCCACGCTTTCTCGCGACATTCACGAACTGAACTTGGTCAAAACTCCTGACGGCTATGCCCGCATGCAGGCGGGGCCTGCCTCCGAGCCTGCGCTTCCTCCCGCCTCGCGGCTGGTGCGGGAATTCGTGCTTGACGTGCGTCCCGCGCAAAACCTGCTGGTCATCAAGACTGCCGTCGGCAGCGCCCAGCCGGTCGCGGCCGCGTTAGACGCGGAGAGTTGGCCGGAAACTGTGGGCAGCATCGCGGGCGACGACGCTATTTTGATCGTGTGTCCCGACAACAAATCGGCTGCGTGCCTGGCGGAGCGCATCCGGGAGATGCTCGCGTGATGACGGCCCGCCTCAAAACCGCGGTACTGGGCGCGACCGGATACTCCGGTCTTGAACTGAAGCGCCTGCTCGCGCGCCATCCGCGGGTCGAGCCTCCGTTGCTTCTGAGCCGAAGCGGGAGGGGCGAAAATCCCGGCGCAGTCATTCCGGTCCTGGGCGGCAACGGCGACGCGCTTTCTCATCCGTTTTCCTGGTCGCTGATCGACGACAAAAAAATCGAATTGTTGTTTCTCGCCACGCCGCACGAAGTCTCGCGCGAGCTTGTTCCGGAGGCGATCGCCCGCGGCTTGCGCGTCATCGACCTGAGCGGCGCGTGGCGCCTGAAACAGGACACACATCGAGCCGTCTATGGCTTCAAGGACGCCGATGCCGCGACCGCGGCGCAACTGGACGAGCGCGCGGTTTACGGGTTGCCGGAACTGAATGCCGATCGGATTCCTGGCGCCGCGCTGGTGGCGAATCCGGGATGCTACGCCACCTCGGTAATCCTCGCGCTGGCTCCGCTGCTGGCGTCGGATTTCGTCGACCGCGAACGCGGAATTATTTCCGATTCCAAATCCGGCGTGTCGGGTGCAGGGAAAGAACCGACCGCACGCACGCACTTTGTTTCTGTGGCAGACAACCTTTCCGCCTACTCGGTTTTTGGCCATCGTCACACGGGCGAGATTCTTGAACAGTTGAAGCTGTCGTCGTCACAGCTGATTTTCACGCCCCATCTGCTGCCGATCCCTCGCGGAATTCTGTCCACGGTCTACGTGCATTTCAAGCGTGAGATGACAAACGCGGGAATTGAATCGTGTTTTCGCGACTTCTATCACGGGAAGCACTGGGTGCGCGTGTTTGCTTCACCGAATCTGCCGCAGATCGCGCATTCGCTGCAGACGAACTATTGCGACCTGGGTTTTTGTCTCGCCCCGGACGGCCGCCGGCTGATTCTGGTGTCGTGCCTCGACAACTTGCTCAAAGGCGCCGCAGGACAAGCCGTACAGAATATGAATCTGATGTTCGGCTGGAGCGAACAGGAGGGACTGGCATGAAGGTGGTCGTCAAGATCGGCGGCGCGGCAATCGAAGATAAAGAACTCCTCAACAAGTGTGCGCACGCCGTCGTGCAGATGGCTCAGGACGGCCACCAGATCGCAGTCGTCCACGGTGGAGGCACCGCGCTCACCCGCACGCTGAAGCTACTCGGCAAGACTAGCGATTTTATCAACGGCCTGCGCGTAACCGACGCGGAGACGCGCGACGTGGCGGTGATGGTGCTCGCGGGGATCGTGAACAAGAGTCTGGTGGCGGCGATTGCTCTAGCCGGTCAGCCCGCGGTCGGGCTATGCGGCGGCGATGGCGGAGCGTTTCGTGCCCGCAAGAAACAGGATCACGAGCACGATCTCGGATTCGTGGGAGAAATCTGTTACTCCGAGCCGCGCTGGATTCGCGCCATCTGGACGGAAGGCGGCATCCCCGTACTCTCGTCGGTCGCTCTCGGAGCCGACGGCCAGTATTACAACGTCAACGCTGATCAGATGGCTGCGGCCTGCGCTGTTGCTTGCAAAGCCGACGCGCTGATTTTTCTCACCGACGTAGCCGGAGTCAAACAGGCCGACGGCTCTGTGATGCCCTGGCTCAATCTCAAGCAAGTCGCCGGCATGATTCAAGAGTCCGTGGTGAGCGGCGGCATGTTGCCGAAACTCGAAGCCTGCACCGACGCCCTTAAACACGGCGTGGGGCGCGTACGCATTCTGCCCGCGGCACAGGCCGAGATCCTGCCGCTCTTTTATTTCTCTAAACTGGAATGTGGGACTGAGGTGTTGCGGGCGTGAAGAAACGCGCTGCGAGCAACGGAAGGCCCATGCGCACGCGTGAGGCCATACTTCCGGACGCCGAGCAGGTCCACTCCCTGATTGCGGCCTACTCCGGCGACGGTACGCTGCTGCCCCGGACTCTGGCGGAAATCTGCGAGAACATACGCGACTTTGTGGTTCTCGAGCACCACGATTGCATCATCGGATGCGGAGCGCTCCATCTTTATGGTCCGCACCTCGCTGAAATTCGTTCCATAACTGTCGATCCCACGCATCAGAGCGGAGGCGGAGGCAAACGTCTCGTCAAGGCACTGTTGGCACAAGCGGAAAGGCACAGTGTGTCGTGCGTGTGCCTGTTCACGCGCATTCCGGATTTTTTCTCGCGCATGGGATTCACGGTTGCCGCGCATCAGGATCTTCCCGACAAGATCCACAAAGACTGCTATAAATGTCCGCGGCTGCATTACTGCGATGAAGTGGCGATGATCCGCGGGGAAGTGCCGCGATTCGCGATTCTGCCCGCGCCGACCAACTGGTTGAAGATCCAGACATGACGAAGCTGCGCCGCTCTCCCGAAAGAATTCTCCTGCCGCGCGGATTCTCGTTTTCCGCGCTCGCTGCGGGAATTAAAGTCAGCGGCCGGCCCGACCTTGCTCTGGCGGACGCCGGCACGCGCGCCACCGCGGCGGCACTGTTCACAAAAAACCGAGTGGTCGCAGCGCCCTTGCAAGTAGGTCGCGCCTCGTTGCAAGCGACTGGCGGCAAAGTGCGGGCCGTAGTGATCAATTCCGGAAACGCGAACTGCGCCACTGGCGCAGATGGCCATCGGGGCTGCGAGGCCGTCTGCCGCGAGGCCGCAAACCTTCTCGGCGTAAGCGCCGCCGAGATATTCCCTTCGTCCACCGGGATCATCGGAGTTCGCTTTCCCCACGAAAAAGTAACTGCGAAATTGCCCGAACTGATCGTGTCCCGGTCGTCCAGTCAGCCTGCGGCGCTCGCGTTCGCCCGGGCTATCCTGACCACGGACACGCGGGCGAAAATCGCTGCCGCGCGCTTCAAAGCGGGCGCCAGCCAAGTCACGCTCCTGGGCATCGCCAAGGGCTCGGGAATGATTCACCCGAAACTCGCAACCATGCTGGTGTATTTGTTTACCGATGTCGTCGCGAGTCCGCGAGAGCTGCGACGGATTCTGCGCGCTACTTGCGACGAATCGCTGAATTCCATGTCGGTGGATGGCGACACTTCCACGAACGACACGGTCTTGCTGCTCGCCAATGGTCAGAGCGGCTGTCGCGTCGGAGACGGCCGGCTCAAGACAAAATTCGCCGGCAGTTTGTTGACAGTCTGCCAGTCGCTGGCCGAGCAGATTGTCACTGATGGCGAGGGAGTGCAGCACGTAATCCGGCTGGTCATAGAGCAGTCAGAGAACCGCGACGAAGCCATGCAGGTGGCCCGTGCGATTGCTCACTCGGCGTTGGTCAAGACGGCCTGGGCGGGCGCCGATCCCAACTGGGGACGCATCCTGGCTGCCGTCGGCAATTCGGGAGTGAATATCGATCCAAGCCGCGTCAAGATTTTCATCGGTACACAAAAGGTTTGCCGCAACGGTGTGGGTTGCGCGTTCGACGAAAAACGCGCTCACCGCGCACTCAGCCAGCCGGTTTGCGACGTGCGCGTGCAGTTGGGACGCGGCCCAAGCGGCGTGCGGTTTCTCACCACTGACCTGACGGCCGAGTACGTACGGATCAACGCCGACTATTCGACTTAGCGCGAACCCTACGTCCCCGGCCGCCGTCGCCCGTCTACTTTCCCCAGGAGAAGAAAGTCAGGCGGCCTTTCGTTGCGGTGAATTCAACTCGTCTTTCGCACGCGCTCCTATCGCCGCCAAGTCCCGGGCGGACAGGAATGCGAAGAACAACCCGATGAAAATTGAAGCGTAAGCTCCCGGACCCAGGGAAAGAGTCTTCCAAGCGTCGCCGAAACTCCCGGCTCCCACTCCGCCCGACGCGTTCTGCAGAGTACTTCCCGCCGCAATACTAACCGCGATGATGAACGCCAGTGGCAGCACTCCGCCGATTGAGGCACGCTTGTTTTTCCAAAGTCGAGGCAAGAAAGGTCCCGCCAGCACGACGCCCGCAACCCAGCCGTAAAGGCCGGCGCCCGAACCGGGCCCCGCCAGCGCCGCCGAGAGGCTGCCGGCGTGGATCAAGCTCAGGGTCTGCCAAAACGAAAATTCGAGTTTGCCGGGGAATGGGACTTGAATGGAAATGGCAGTAAGAAACAACCACGCCGCAGCCAGGAACGCCACCGCCACCAAGCGCAAGGAGATTGTGTCCGGGTTCCTCCGGCGCACCCCCTCCACCTGTTCCCAGTGGACCTGAGGTTCGGGTACCGCGGTGATGGCGCGGACCTTACCATGGTCGTCCAGTTCCACGTCGACAACCAGGCCCAGTCCGGGCGGCGTTTCCGATTTCCAGTCTTCCTGGCGAAACCGGTACTGCTGGCCCTCGACCATGAGCAGGCCCGTGCCAGAGCTGGTGTCGCGCAAAACTTTGCCGCGTTTGGTCATGGGTCCCGCCCGTCCGGCGCTCGATCTGTAGATAACTGTAAAAAGCCGCTTTCTGCGGTTGTGGGAGGTGGCTTTGGATGCTAATATTGCCAACCTGTGGGGACTGGATTTCTCCCACACTCCTCCTCCGATAGCCCTTAGGGTTACAACTGCATTCGCTACGCAATGCGTAAAGGCCCGGGGAAAACCGTCATACAAAATGAATCGTCGGGCGGCCGCCGCTCCGACGCGAGGAGTAGGGATGCCGCCCGAACGACGAGCGCTCGACGACCTGTTCAGCGTGACTTACGAGGAATTGCGCCGTCTGGCTTCCACCGTAAAGCGCAGCGATCAGAGCGTCACTCTTACGCCGACCGCCCTCGTCAATGAGGCATGGCTGAAACTGGCGAGTTCTCCTCGCTTCGCCTCGACCTCGCGCCTGCATTTCAAGCGCATCGCGGCCCGTGCCATGCGGCAGGTGCTGGTGGAAGCGGCTCGCCGCCGCAATGCCCACAAGCGCGGTGGCCCCGACGCGATCGTGGTGGCTATCGACGACGCCCGCGACGGAATCCCGTGGGCGGGGAAAGACTTGATCGCCCTGGATCGCGCACTCGATGAACTGGCTCGGATCGAGCCGCGACAGGCACTGATGGTCGAGAGCCGCTTTTTCGGTGGTCTGGACGTCGGCGAAACGGCGGAGCTGCTCGACGTTTCCGAGGCCACGATTCTCCGCGACTGGCGCGCGGCCAAAGCTTGGCTCGCCCACGAACTTCGCCAGGCCAGCTGAGCAACCAGTTTTCCGCGCAACCCGGAGGAAGGGTGGACAGCAGCCGTTGGGAACGAATACAGAAACTGTTCCATGAGGCGGCCATCCTGCCGCCTGACCAGCAGCGCGGATTTCTCAAGTCTGCCTGCGCCGACGATGAGTCCCTCGTCGAGGACGTAATCGCCCTGCTACAGGAAGATGCTCGCGGCAGCTCGCTCCTCGATCAGCCCTTAGCGGAAGTTGCCCACCGGGTGCTTGCCGAAGACGCCGATTCCCTGCCTTTTCAGGAACTGGGCTCCTATCGCGTCCGCAAGGTGCTGGGCGAAGGCGGGATGGGAGTGGTCTATCTGGCCGAGCGCCAGGATCTGGGCAGCCTGGTCGCTCTCAAACTGCTGCGCGACGCCTGGCTCTCTCCGGCACGCCGCGAACGCTTCGCCGCCGAACAGCGCACGCTGGCGCAGCTCAACCATCCCTCGATTGCCCGGCTCTATGACGCCGACACGCTTCCCGACGGTACTCCATTTTTCGTCATGGAATATGTGGAAGGCCTGCCGCTCACCGACTACTGTGAGCAGACCGAGTGCTCCATTGAGCGCCGCCTGGAACTCTTCCGCCAGGTGTGCGAGGCAGTGCAGTACGCGCACAGCAACGCGGTGATTCATCGCGATCTGAAGCCATCGAATATTCTCGTCCGTCCCGATGGAACGATCCGGCTGCTGGATTTCGGCATCGCAAAACAGGTGGAGAGCCTTGACGTGCCCGCGCAGCAGACTCTCACCGGCCTGCGTCTGATGACGCCCGCCTACGCCGCCCCAGAACAGATTCGCGGCCAGCGGGTGGGAGTGCAGACCGATGTCTACTCATTGGGAGTCATCCTGTATGAGCTTTTGTGTGCGCAGCTCCCCTTCGATCTGTCGAACCTGGCGCCCATCGAAGCGGAGACGGTGCTGCTGGAATACGAACCGCCGCGGCCCTCGGCAACCGTCAAGCGAAAATCGTTGCCGTCCGCCTCGTTGAGCGCAGGATTCTGGGCCGACCTCGATGTCTTGTGCCTGACCGCCATGCATAAAGACCCCGAGCGAAGATATCGCTCGGTGGAAGCGCTGATCCGCGATGTGGATCACTATCTGAAGCGCGAACCGCTGGAGGCACGCCCCGATACGCTGGGCTATCGTCTGGAAAAATTTGTGCGGCGCAACCGGCGCGAGGTGGCGGCAGTGACGGTCGCGGCGTTGCTGTTGATAGGACTGGTCATTTTTTTTACGGTACGGCTCGCGAAAGCGCGACACTGGTCGATCGCGGAGTGCAGGAAGCGCAGACTCTAACCGCAGATCGCAGTGCGCAGGCGGAGATCTATCAGACCCTCGGCAGCGTTTATACGAACCTCGGCAAGTTAGACCAAGCCGACAAGCTATTGAAGTCGGCTCTCGATCAACGCAAGACAATTTTCGGCGCTGACAGCCCGGAAGTCGCCGACACTCTGGTTGCGCTGGCCAGCGTCCGCGACGCACAGGCGCAGTTCGACGAAGCAGAGAAGCTGGCGCGCCAGGGCCTCGACATGAGCAAGCGCCATCTCCCGGCCAACCACCCCGCGATCGGCAAAGCGACCGCGTTGCTCGGCAAAATCCTGGAGGATCGTGGCACGTATCCTCCCGCCATCGTCGTGCTCGAGGAGGCGGTGCGCCTGCAATCGGCTTCGGAAGGTTCCCGCGCCGATTTGTCCGCTACGCTCAGCGAGCTGGCGAATTGCCAGTTTTATGCCGGGAACCTGGACATCTCCGAGGTTTTGAACCAGCGGATTTTGGCAATGGACCGTGAGCTCTACGGCGAGCGCCATCCGCATATCGCTGACGATCTAATCAATCTCGGCGCGATCCAATATGAACGCGCGCGTTATCCCGAGGCCGAGCGCTACTACCGGCAAGGCCTCGATGTCACAGAGTCTTTCTATGGCAAAGATCATCCGGCTACCGCGTCCGCCCTGACCATGCTAGGCCGGGCGGTGCTCGCGGAGGGAAAGCTAGATGAAGCCGCTGGCATGCTCGAACAGTCACTTGCCATTCAGGAAAAAGCGTACGGCAAAGTGCACCCCAGAGTGGCTGGAACTCTCAATGAGTTGGGAAAGATCTCGCAACGCCGCGGCAGGCTCGATGAGGCCGAAGCAGAACTGACCCGCACCGTCGAAATCTACAAGTCGACTTATGCAGGAAAGCATTACTACATCGGTGTTGCGCTCTCGAATCTGGCAGGAGTGCTGGTCGACAAGAAAGAGTATGGCCGGGCGGAAAAGCTCTATCAGGAGGCGCTACAAGTTTATTCCAAAACGCTGGCGCCCGATCACCAGAACGTCGGGATTGCCCACGTCCGGCTAGGACGAGCACTTCTTCGTGATCATCGCTACGCCGAGGCTGAGTCCGAAAGCCGCACCGGCTACGACATCTTGACCAAGCAGACCAACCCGCCTGGAATATGGGTCCAGTATGCTCGCACTGATCTGGCGGAAGAGTACGAGACCCTTCATCAGCCGGAAAAAGCCAGCAAATTTCGATCCGAGCTGGCCGCCAACTAATGCCCGCTCCGAATGATTCGCAAGAACTCGCGCACACTCAGAAATGACGCCGCCAACGGTCGGCGAATCAAGAAAAGAGAGTGTGACAACGAGCCCATCCAGTGCTACGCTCCTCGCGAAAAGCACTCGTACCCGAGTGGAGAAAGGAGAATAGGTTATGGTTGTAGCTCTGTTCTGCATTTTGTTTGCCTTGGCCGGTGGGTCACCAGCGGTCGTCCACCAGCGGAGCGCGTCAATCGCTCACAACCAGATTGACGCCGGAGGCACTTCTGCGGTTGGATGGATGCCAGTGGTTCCCGAGTCTTCCATCCCCGATGCCGGTCCCCGGCGCTTCAGTTGGCTGGATGTACTCTGGCTTCTGTTCCTCGTCGGACTGGCCGCGCTGCCTCCACGCGGCGAATTACACAAACAGTTCATCCTGCTGGCCATCGGCGTAGTGCAATTGTTGGAAGGCTGGCTGATCGGACGGCTCCCCCGGCGCGGACCTACGTACGTTGTCTTGTTGAAGATCCTGCTGGCCACCGTTCTCATCGATCACACCGCCGAGATCGGAATCAATAGCAGCTACTATCCGATCTACTACCTGCCGGTCGCCACCGCCGCGTTGTATTTCGGACCGTGGATGACCCTGCTCTGGACCGCGATCGCATCGGCCGCCTATTGCTCGTATCTGTATCCGGCGTTGGCTGAATACGACCTGCCCGCCTCCGGCATCGCCGAACTCGCGATCCGCATCATGTTCTTCTTTCTCGCGGCCATGCTGGTGAATCGCTTCGCGCAAGAGAGCCGCCGCCAGACCCGCCTATACCACGATCTTGCCGAACAATTGGCGGAAACCAATCGTCAATTAAAACGCGCGCAAGCCGAAGCGCGCCGCTCCGAACGCCTGGCCGCCCTGGGTCAGCTCTCGGCAGGATTGGCGCACGAAATTCGCAATCCCCTTGGAGTGATCAAAGGCTCAGCCGAGATGCTGACCCAGAAATTGGGGGAAGGGAACGAGCTCGCCCGCGAGCTGGCCGGATACATTTCCACCGAAGTCAATCGTCTCAGCGCCCTGGTGACTCAGTTCCTGAATTTTGCCCGGCCTCTGCATCCTAGTACCCACACGGCGAGTGTCACCGCCCTTCTGGATCGCGTGCTGAAAAACGTCGGGGACCACTGGAAGGGCAAACCGGTGCAGATCGAGCGCGTCTACGCCCCTGG
>WNFI01098820.1_pt1 | contig 19948 bp, 20 predicted proteins | sample 5400471 | NCBI WGS metagenome assembly WNFI01 (sample SAMN13153348, study PRJNA577476) | soil metagenome | isolation source: 100 cm saprolite on Douglas fir-dominated hillslope | place: USA:California | collected 2013-09-17
CGTAGGTGCCGTTGTGCCCCGAGCAGCGCTCGATGGTGTCGATGACGGTGCCGGGCACGAGCCGCAGCAGGTCCCGCGTCTTCAGTCCCAGGTTCTGCACCCGCAGGTGACAGGGCACGTGATAGCTCACCTGGCCGAGGGAGCGCTTAAAGTCGGTGCGCAGCAGCCCCGCCTCGTGGCGCAGCATCAGGTACTCGAACGGATCGAAGGTGTGGGCGGCGACCTCCCGCACGGCGCGATCCTCGGGATACATGAGCGGCAGCTCCTGCTTGAACATGAGTACGCAGGAAGGGATCGGCGCGAGGATGTCGTAGCCCGCCTCGACGGCCCGCGCGAGGCGCGGGATGTTGTGCTCCTTGAGCCGCGCCACCGCTTCGAGGTCGCCGAGCTCGAGACGCGGCATCCCGCAGCAACGCTCCGCGGGCAGCAGCCTCACCTCGATGCCGTTGTGCGCGCATACCGCGGCCAGATCCTCGGGCAGCGCCGGATCGTTGCGGTTGCCGTAGCAGGTCGTGAAGAGCGCCACGCGCCCGCGCGTTGCCGGGCTCGGCTGCGCCGCGGGCGCCGGGCGCGCGGCCGGGCGCTCGGTCGTGCCGAGGTGCTTCAAGCGGGCCCGCGCGCTGCGCGCGTGATACCTCGGGAGCGGCGCCCCGCGGTCGACCCCGAGGGTCTTCTCGAGGAGCCTGCGGCCGGTGGTGCTGCGATTGATCCCGTTCATGAGCTCGACCACGACCGGGATCCCGGCGATCCGGCCGACCGCATCCGTCGAAGCGAGCGCACGCTCGCGCAGCGAGAGGCCCTCGCGCCGCACGCGCACCGCTTTCGCGCGCAGCATCAGGTGCGGGAAGTCGACGTTCCAGGGATGCGGCGGCACGTACGGACACTTCGTCATGAAGCACATGTCGCAGAGGTAGCAGTGATCGACGACTTCCCAGAACACCTTCTTGTCGAGGCCGGCGACCTCACCCTGCGCGGTCGCATCGACGGCATCGAAGAGCGTCGGGAAGGCGTTGCACAGGCTGAAGCAGCGGCGGCAGCCGTGGCAGATGTCGTAGACGCGTTCGAGCTCGCGCTCGAGCTCCCCCGCGTCGTAGAAACTCGCCTCGCGCCAGGCGAGCGGGTGGCGCGTCGGAGCCTCGAGGCTTCCTTCGCGCCCCGCCGGGGCGGGCGGGGGCGCCGCGGGCGTCGGGCTCATGCGCGCATCAGGCTCTGAAGGCCGTGGCGCGCGCGGGGGCCGCGCCGCTCACGGCCGGGCGCTGCGTTCAGATGATGTCCAGGGCCTTCTGGAAGCGATTGGCGTGCGAGCGCTCGGCCTTGGCGAGCGTCTCGAACCAATCGGCGATCTCGCTGAAGCCCTCCTCGCGCGCCGCCTTCGCCATGCCGGGATACATGTCCGTGTACTCGTGGGTCTCCCCGGCAATCGCCGCCTTCAGGTTGAGCCGGGTCTCCCCGATCGGGAGCCCCGTAGCCGGATCGCCGACCGCCTCGACGTACTCGAGGTGACCGTGCGCATGGCCGGTTTCGCCTTCGGCGGTGGAGCGGAAAACCGCCGAGACGTCGTTGAATCCCTCAACGTCGGCCTTCTGAGCGAAGTACAGATACCGCCGGTTCGCCTGCGACTCACCGGCGAAAGCGTCCTTGAGATTCTTCTCGGTCCTGCTGCCTTTGAGATTCATGAGCTCCTCACTTAGACTCGGTCTAACTCAGGTCGCGCACTCTATCGCCCGCCCCTTAGGTACGTCAACCCCGCGTTGACCCTCGCGCCACGCGCTGTGTACCTTCACCGCGCCGCGACGAAGGGGCGGCGCATCCGCGGAATGAAGTAAAGAGATGGCCAGTAACAGCAAAGGACCGGACTTCGAGAAGGCTCTCGCCGAGCTCGAAGCATTGGTCGAGCGTCTCGAGCGCGGCGATCTGCCCCTCGATGAGGCACTGAAGAGCTTCGAGCGGGGCGTGGCGCTCACGCGCCACTGCCAGGCCTCGCTTCAGGCCGCGCAGCAGAAGGTGGAAATCCTGCTGAAGCGGGCCGGCGAGACGACGATCGAGCCGTTCGAGCAGGAACCGGACTCGAGCTCCGCCGCGGATCCTAAGTGAGCGTGCGCCCAAGCGCTGCCGCGGAGGCGCCCGGAGGCTTCGCCGCGCGCGTGCTCGCCTGCCAGGGGCGGATCGAGGGCGTGCTCGAGAGTGCGCTGAGGCTGCCCGATCCGGGCACGCCGCGGCTGCGCGAAGCGATGCGTTACAGCGTGCTCGGCGCCGGCAAGCGGCTGCGCCCGATCCTCGTGTACCTCACGGGCGAGTCCTTCGGCGCCCCGCTCGCGCGACTCGATGCCCCGGCGGCCGCGGTCGAGCTGGTGCACGTCTACAGCCTGGTCCACGACGATCTGCCGGCGATGGACGATGATGACCTGCGCCGTGGCCGCCCGACGTGCCACCGCGCCTACGACGAGGCGACCGCGATCCTGGTGGGCGATGCGCTGCAGGCGCTCGGTTTCTCGGTGCTCGCGCACGAGCCGATGGCGGGCACGGCGCCCGCCGTGCGACTCGAGATGCTGCGCCTGCTCGCCCGCGCCACGGGCACCGGCGGCATGGCGGGCGCTCGAGGCGCTGCGGCGCTTTGGAGCCGAGATCGGGCTCGCCTTCCAGATCCAGGACGACATTCTCGACGTCGAGGGCGACCCGGCGCTCCTCGGCAAGGCGACGGGTGCCGACGCCGCCCACGCGAAGCCCAACTACCCGAGCACGGCGGGACTGCCCGCCGCGCGGCGCCGCGCGGAGGAGCTGCGGGATGCGGCGGTGGCCGCGCTTGCGCCGCTCGAGGCCCGCGGGGCGCTGCTCGCGCAGCTCGCGCATTTCGTCGTCAGCCGCAGCAGCTAAAGCCTCAATCGGCCGCGCCGTCTTCGTTCCCCGGGAGTTGTGTACACTGCCGCTGCGATGAGCCCCGCATCCGAGAGCTACCCGCTGCTGTCGGCGATCGACTCGCCGGTGGACCTGCGCCGCCTGCCGGTGGGCCGCCTGCCGGCGCTCGCGAACGAGCTGCGCGAGTTCCTGATCCAGAGCGTCGCCACCCGTGGCGGTCACTTTGCCGCGGGGCTCGGCACGGTGGAGCTCACCATCGCGCTGCACTACGTGTTCGATACCCCGCGCGATCGCCTCGTGTGGGACGTCGGCCACCAAGCCTATCCGCACAAGGTGCTGACCGGGCGGCGCGGGCGGCTGCACACCATCAAGCAGGACGGGGGCCTGGCCCCCTTCCCGGCACGCCACGAGAGCGAGTTCGACACCTTCGGCGTCGGGCACTCGAGCACCTCGATCTCGGCCGCGCTCGGCATGGCGGTGGCTGCGGCGCGCGCCGGCCTCGACCGCCGCGTCGTGGCGGTGATCGGCGATGGCGCCATGACCGCGGGCATGGCCTTCGAGGCGCTGAATCACGCGGGGTCGCTCCCCGCGGACCTGCTGGTGATCCTCAACGACAACGACATGTCGATCTCGGAGAACGTGGGCGCCCTCTCCAACCAGTTTGCGCGCGCGCTCTCGGGGCGCGTGTACACGCACCTGCGCGAGGGCGGCAAGAAAGTGCTGCGGCAGATGCCGACCGCATGGGAGCTCGCGCGCCGCTCGGAGGAGCACCTCAAGGGCATGGTGTTGCCGGGCACGCTGTTCGAGGAAATGGGCTTCAACTACATCGGCCCGATGGACGGGCACGACGTCAAGGCGCTCGTGCGCACACTGCGCAACGTGCGCAAGCTCCGCGGCCCGCAGTTCCTGCACGTCGTCACGCGCAAGGGCAAGGGCTACCCGCCCGCCGAGGCGGACCCGATCAAGTGGCACGGCCCGGGTCCGTTCGATCCCGCGAGCGGCACGATCTTCAAGGAGAAGAGCGCCGGCCCCACCTACTCGCAGGTCTTCGGGCAGTGGCTGTGCGACATGGCGCAGCGCGATCCGCGGATCATCGCCATTACCCCGGCGATGCGCGAGGGTTCGGGGCTCGTGGAATTCTCGCGGCGCTTCCCGGACCGCTATTTCGACGTGGCGATCGCCGAGCAGCACGCGGTGACCTTCGCAGCGGGCCTCGCCGCCGAGGGCCTGAAGCCGGTCGTGGCGATCTACTCGACGTTCCTGCAGCGCGCCTACGATCAGCTCATACACGACGTCGCGCTGCAGAAGCTCCCGGTGATGTTCGCCGTGGACCGGGCGGGCCTCGTCGGCGGGGACGGTGCGACTCACCAGGGGAGCTACGATCTGTCCTACCTGCGCTGCATTCCAAACCTCGTGATCATGGCGCGGGCGGACGAGAACGAGTGCCGGCAGATGCTCTCGACCGCCGCGAGCCTCAACGCGCCGGCGATGGTGCGCTACCCGCGCGGCGCCGGCCCCGGGGTGGCGGTGAGCGCGGAGCTGGGGACGCTCCCCGTCGGCAAGGCGCAGCTGCGCCGCGAGGGCGCGAGCGGGCTCGCGCTGCTCGCCTGCGGTGCGCTCGTGGCACCGGCGAGCTCGATCGCCGAGCGCCTCGATGCGACGCTCGTCAACCTGCGCTTCGTCAAGCCGCTCGATGAGGACCTGATCATGGCACTCGCCGCGCGCCATCACGCCCTCGTCACCCTCGAGGAGAATGCGGTCGCGGGTGGCGCGGGCTCCGCGGTGGGCGAGCTGCTCGCCGCGCATGGAGTGCTGCTGCCGCTGCTGCAGCTCGGCATTCGCGACCGCTTCATCGAGCACGGCGCGCGCGAGGGCTGCCTCGCGGCGGCGAGGCTCGATGAGAAGGCGCTGCTCGCGAACATCGAGCGCTGGTGGGCGCTGCAGCCGCAGCAGCGGCGCCGCTCGGCCGGCGGCCTCGCGTGACTCCGCCCCCGAGTGCTACGCGCGCGTACGCTCCTGCGGCGCCCGTGGAGGACGTGCAGTCGCGCCCCGACACGCGCGCGCTGCCCATCAATCGAGTAGGCGTCAAGGACATCAGCCACCCGGTGCGCGTGAAGGATCGCTCCGCGGGCGAGCAGCACACCATCGCCACCTTCAACATGTACGTGAGCCTGCCGCACGACTTCAAGGGCACGCACATGTCGCGCTTCGTCGAGATCCTGCACGCCGAGCGCGAGATCTCGGTGGAGTCCTTCCGCGGCATGCTGCGCTCCATGACCGAGCGCCTCGAAGCCGACACCGGGCACATCGAGATGAGCTTCCCGTTCTTCGTCATGAAGCGCGCGCCGGTGTCAGGTGTCGAGAGCCTGATGGATTACCGCGCCAGCCTGAGCGGCGAGTACCACCAGGGGCGCACGCGCCTGTGGGTGCGCGTGTCCGTTCCGGTCACGAGCCTCTGCCCGTGCTCGAAGAAGATCGCGGACTACGGCGCACACAACCAGCGCTCGCACGTCACGATTAGCGTCCGGCTGCGCAGCCACCTGTGGATCGAGGAGCTCATCGAGATCGCCGAGAGCGAGGCCTCGTGCGAGCTGTACGGCATCCTCAAGCGCCCCGATGAGAAGTACGTGACCGAGCGCGCCTACGACAACCCGAAGTTCGTCGAAGACCTGGTGCGCGACGTGGCAACGCGGCTGAACCGCGAGGCGCGCGTCGCGGCCTACCTGGTGGAAGCGGAGAATTTCGAATCCATCCACAACCACTCCGCGTACGCGCTCATCGAGCACGACAAGGACGGCTGAGCGCTGCGGCGTAGGTCCGCGCGCCACGCATGAAATATTCTTAATGCACCGTTCATTGCGGTGCGGCGCCCTCGCCACTTAAGTTGGCGGCCTGCGGCCGAAGCTGCCGGAACTGACACCGAGGACGCGTATGAAGACGATGAGAGCATTCCGTGCGGTCGCCGTTGCCGCCGCCATCCTGGCCTGTGGCAGCGCGCTCCCCGCCGAGCCACCCGCGGCACCGTCAGCGACACCGGTCAAGCACCCCACGCTCAAGGTCTGCAACAAGCAGGCGGATGCGAAGAACCTCACCGGCCCGGGGCGCGCGCAGTTCGTCAAGGACTGCAGGGCGGGCAAGGCTCACTGACCGCAGGCGCGCTCAGGCCGGCAGCTCGACCACGACCCGCAGACCCGGGTCGTTGCCGCGCAGCTCGAGCCGTCCGCGGTGCAGCCGCGCGATCGCCGCCACCAGGCTCAGGCCGAGCCCGCTCCCCTCCTGCTGGCCCGCGGGGCCGAAGCGCACGAAGGGCTGCGCCGCGCGCTGACGGTCCTCGCTCGAGATGCCCGGGCCGTTGTCAGTGACGCTGAGCTCGACCGTGTGACTCAGGCGCCGCACGCCGACCTCGATCCGCCCGCCCGCCGGCACGTACTTCAGGCCGTTCTCGATGAGGTTGGTGAGCAGCTGAGCGAGCAGCTGGCGGTTGCCCTGTACGATCGCCGCGTTGTCGCGATGGCAGGCGAGGCGCAGGTTCTGGCCGGCGGCGACCGGCTCGAACAGCTCCACCAGCTCCTCGGCGAGCTCCCCCACATCGACGGAGGCCGCAGCGGCGAGCGGTGCGCCGGACTCGGCGAGCGCGATCTGCAGCAGTGTGCCGAGCGTGCGCTGCAGGCGGTCGACCTCGCGCAGCGCGGACTCGATCGACTCGCGCACCGCCGGCTCGAGCGCCGGTGAGTGCAGCAGCAGCTCATCCATGCGGGTGCGCAGGCGGTGCAACGGTGCCCGCAGATCGTGCGCGGTGCTGTCGAAGGTCGCGCGCAGCGTGCCCGCCTGCTCCTCGAGACGAGCGAGCACGCGGTTGACCGAGACCGCGAGCGCGTCGAACTCATCGTTCACGCCGGCCACCGGCAGCCGCCGCCCGGTCTCGCCGGCGAGGATGCTCTGGCAGGTGCGCGTCACCTCCCCGACGCGGCGCGCCAGCTTGTAGCTGAACCAGAAGCCGGCGAGCGCCGCCGCCAGCGTCGACAGGCCGATGCCCCAGAGCGTCGCAAAGCGGAACTTCTCGGCGAAGCGCCGCCCCTGGGAGATGTCCGTGCCGACCAGCAGCAGGTCCCCGCCGGGGAGCGCGCGCACCGCCGCGCGCACCGGGTGCACCGCCCGGCGCCCCGGCTCGATGGTGGCGATCTCGAACTCCGGCCAGCGCTCGGCGGGCATCCCGTCGAAGGGCCAGTGGGTCACATTGCCGGCGATGGGCTCGAAGTTCGCGTCCGTGAGCAGGTACACGGCCCCGATGCGGCCCCAGCTGTCGATGCGCAGGTTGATCTCGTCGGTGACTCCCGGCACGCCGCTGCGCGCGTACTTGTCCTCGAGGCTCTTGAGCTCGGTGTCGATGATGAGGTCGACCTCATCCTCGATCAGGCTCTCGGTGAGCAGGTACGCGCTCCCGAGCGTCACCGCCACTGCGACCATCACCAGCAACGTGTAGCCGACCGACAGGCGGAAGGCCGTGGTATTGATGAGATCGAGCCGCACGGAACCTCAGGTGTCGGCGCGCAGCACGTAGCCCGAGCCGCGCACGGTGTGGATGAGCGGGTGATCGCTGCCGCGATCGATCGCCTGGCGCAGCCGGCTGATGTGCACGTCGATCAGATTGCTCTGCGGGTCGAAGTGCAGGTCCCACACCCCCTCGAGCAGCATCATGCGGGTCACCACCTGCCCGGAGCGGCGCATGAGGAACTCGAGGAGCTTCAGCTCACGTGTCGTCAGCTCGAGCTCGCGTCCGCCGCGGGTCACGCGCCGCGCCAGCAGGTCGAACTCGAGATCCTCCACTTTCAGGCGCGTCGTTTCGGCGGCACCGGTACTGCGGCGCAGCAGCGCTTCGATGCGCGCCAGCAGCTCGGCGAAGGCGAAGGGCTTGGTGAGATAGTCATCGCCCCCCGCCTTGAGTCCGCGGATGCGGTCATCGACGCTGCCGAGCGCCGACAGCACGAGCACCGGAATGCCGATGCCCTTCGCGCGCAGCCGCTCGATCACGGTGAGGCCGTCGAGCTGCGGCAGCATGCGGTCGGTGACGATGAGGTCGAACTGCCCGGCGCTCGCGCGCGCGAGCCCCTCGCGTCCGTCGGTGCCGTCGCCGCGCAAGGGCCGCAGCGCTCGCGAGGGGAGCCGAGGAGTGCGGCGCGGCCCTGCGGACCGCGCGGCGCTAGGTCGTGCGGGCGCGCTCGGCGCTCTGCAGCCGCGCGATGAGCGAGGAAAGGAACACGCGGTTGAAGCGCAGCTGGCAGGAAGCGGAAACCTGCTCGAGCAGCGTCGAGCTCACCTTCAGCACCGTCACTGCGGCGCTCGCGCGGATCGTGGCGGTGCGCTTGGCGCCGGGCACGTAGCTCGCCTCCCCGAAGCAGTCGCCGGTCTCGAGCGCGCCGATGCGCTGGCCGTGCCGCTCGACCGCGCAGCCCCCGCTCACCAGGATGTAGAAGCGATCGTCCATCTCGCCTTCCTTGACGATCTCCTCGCCCGCCGCGTAGTCCTGCCAGTTGCTGGCGCGCAGCACCTCCCAGATCTCGGCATGGGAGAACTCGTGAAAGAACTTCAGCCGCCGCAGCACGCCGAACTGCTCCTGCCGGTCGATGCGGGCGTTGGCCTCGCGCAGGCGCTGGTGTACGCGGGTGAGCTCGGCGGCGAAGTCGAGGCCGCTCTTGTGGCGCTTGGCCGGTTCCTTCTGCAGGGCGGTCGCGGCCACCGTCTCGAGCTCCTCGGGCACGTCCTTGCGCAGCGTATGGATCGGCGGCGGGGTCGCGTAGACGATCTGGTGCAGCAGCTTCTGCAGGTTGCCGGCGCGAAACGGGCGTGCGCCGGTCAGCAGCTCGTACATCACGGCGCCGAGGGAGTACAGGTCCGAGCGGTTGGTGAGCTCGACGCTCTGCACCTGCTCGGGGGACATATAGGAGGGACTGCCGGCGATGCCCTCGATGCGCGAGATGTCGGAGTCGGCGACCAGCGCGATCCCGAAATCGATGATGCGCACGTCGCTCTCCTGCGTGAGCATGATGTTCGAGGGCTTGATGTCGCGGTGAATCACGCCGCGCGAGTGCGCGTAGTGCAGCGCCTTGGCGCACTTGAACATGATCTCCACGGTGTCATCGATGCGCAGCAGGTTGTCCGGCCGGCAATACGCCGACAGCGTACGCGCCCCGTGCACGTGCTCGGTGACGATGTAGCAGTGCCCGTTCTCCTCACCCGCATCGTAGATCGGCAGGATGTGCGGGTGGTGCAGCATGCCCACCAGGTGCGCCTCGGAGAGGAACATCTTGCGCGCGATGCGCGCCCGCTCCTCATCCCCGCCGGTGTCCATGTTGTAGACCTTGATGGCGACATCGCGGCCGTAGTAGGCGTCGTGCGAGAGGTAGACGACCCCGGTGCTGCCGCGGCCGACTTCGCGCACCACGACGTACTTGCCGATCTTGTCGGGCATCCGAGCGACGGGCTTGGCGGGCGGGACGGATTTTGTAACCGGTAATGTCATGGCGCGCCGCGAAAGGCAAAGGCGCCTGAAGGATACGGTTTCACCCGGCGCGTCGGTGTGATGCAGGCCTCACGCCCTCGGCGGCCGCGTAGCCTTGACTCAAGTCGAGCCCGGGCGCGCCCTAAGGCGACTCACGCGAAATGCTGAAAACCGGAATGCGAGAACTCCATCACAGTCCCGCCGCGCATGACCACGGCGCCCGGTGTGCCGCGCAGTGCACCGATACGGCGGTATCCCCAGCGCTCCGCGGGCAGCTCGGCGTTGAGCCCGGACACCTTCTCCGGGTGCACCGCGAAGCACAGCTCGTAATCGTCACCACCCGTGAGCGCGAGCTCGCGTGCCCGCCTCTCCCCGAGCGTCTGCACGAGCGGCGCCGAGAGCGGCACCGCGTCGAAGTCGATCTCCACCCCGACGCCGCTCGCCGCGGCCAGCTTGCCGGCATCCCCGAGCAGCCCGTCGGACACGTCGATGCAGGCGCTCGCATGGCCGCGCAAGCGCTCACCGAGCGCCATGCGCGGCGTCGGCAGCAGGAAGCGCTCGCGCAGGTACGCGAGCGCCTGCGCCGAAGCGCGCAGCTCGCCCTGCTCGAGGGCGAGGCCCGCGGCCGCATCCCCCGGTGTGCCGGAGACGAACAGCACGTCCCCGGCGCGGGCGCCGCCGCGTCGCAAGGCGCCGCCGCGCGGCACGTGCCCGAGGAGGGTGACCGTCACGCACAGCGGCCCGCGCGTCGTGTCCCCGCCGACGAGAGCCACCTCGTGCGCCCGCGCCAGCGCGTCGAAGCCCGCGGCGAATTCCGCGAGCCACGCCTCGTCCGCCGCCGGCAGCGTGAGCGCGAGCAGCGCCCACGCCGGCTGCGCTCCCATCGCCGCCAGGTCGCTCAGATTCACGGCGAGCGCGCGGTGGCCGATCGAGGAGGCGGGCGAGGCGAGCGGGAAGTGCACGCCCGCCACCAGCGTGTCGGTGGCGGCAACCAGCTCGAGATCGCCCGGTGAGGCGAGCAGCGCGGCATCATCACCGACGCCTGCGATCACGTCCGGGCGCGCCGCGCCGCAGGCACGGAAGTAGCGCTCGATCAGCGCGGATTCCGACAGCGCCACGGGATCCTCCGCCTCAGTGCTCGTCGGGGCGCAGCGTGCGCGCCGCGCGATCGAGCACCGCGTTCACGAACTTGTGCCCGTCGGTGGCGCCGAAGCGCCTGGCGAGGCCCACCGCCTCGCTGATCGCCACGCGGTACGGCACTTCCGGCATGGCGCCGAGCTCGTACAGGCCGATCAGCAGCGCCGCGTGCTCGATCGGATCGAGGAGGCGCACCTCGCGGTCGGCGAGGCTCGCGAGGCGCACGTCGAGCTCTGCGCGCGTGCGGCAGACGCCCTCGACCAGGGCATGGAAATACTCGCGATCGGCGCGCGGCATGTCCTCGGCGTCGCCGAACTCCTCAACGAGCTCCTGCCACGGGCAGGCGTTCAGCAGCCAGCGGTAGAGCGCCTGGAGCGCGAGCTTGCGCGCCACGGTGCGCGTGCCGCTGAACTCGCGCGCACGCTCCTCGCGCGGAGCGCGCGCCTTCACGGCTGCGCTCTCACGGCAACACCCTCACAGCCGCGCCATCAGGCCGGCCATCTCGAGCGCGCTCTCCATCGCCTCCCCACCCTTGTTGCCGGCCGTGGTGGCGGCGCGCTCGAGCGCCTGCTCGAGGGAGTCCACGGTGAGCACGCCGAAGGCGATCGGCACGCCGGTCTCGAGGCTCGCGAGCTGCAGGCCGTGCGCCGCTTCGCCCGCGATGTACTCGAAATGCGGCGTGTCGCCGCGAATCACGCAGCCGAGCGCGACGAGCGCATCGTAGCGGCCGCTCCCGGCCAGCTTGCGCGCGGCGACCGGCAGCTCGAACGCGCCCGGTACCCGCACCACGGCGAGGTCCGCCGCCGCTCCGCCGCGCTCGAGCCAGGCCCCGAGCGCGCCCTTGAGCAGGCTGGCGACGATCAGATCGTTGAAGCGCGCCGCGATGATCGCAACCTTGCGTCCGCGGGCGCTCACCTCACCCTCGATCACCGCCGGCGCCGTCAACCCTCTTCCCCGACATAGGCTTCGACCTCGAGGTCGAAAGCGGAGATGCCGTGCATCTGCTTCGGTGCCGACAGTACGCGCATGCGCCGCACGCCGAGGTCCTTCAGGATCTGCGCCCCGACGCCGAAGGTGCGCAGCACCGCGCCGGCGGCATCCGCGTGAGCCGGCTCCGGCGGCTGCCCCGCGGAAGCGGCGGACATGGCGCGCACGGCGTCCGCGAGCTCGCGCCCCGAGGGCTGCTGGCGCAGCACGACGACGACGCCGTGGCCCGCCTCGGCGATGCGCGCGAGCGCCGCACGCAGCGTCCATGCCCGTCCCGCATCCTGCACGCCACAGAGGTCACGCAGCGTGTCGGCGAGATGGACGCGAACCAAGGGGGCCTCGGGGCCGTCGAGCCGCCCGCGCGCGAGCGCCAGGTGCACTTCGAGGCTCGCGCGGTCCTGGTAGGCGTACAGGCGGAACTCGCCGAGCTCGGTTTGCACGCTCTGTTCCGCGATGCGCTCCACCGAGCGCTCGGTGCGCAGACGGTGGCGGATCAGGTCGGCGATGGTGCCGATCTTGAGCTGGTGGCGGCGGGCGAATTCCTGCAGCTGCGGGCGGCGCGCCATGCTGCCGTCCTCGTTCATGACTTCACACAGCACGCCGGCCGGCTTCAGTCCCGCGAGGCGGCACAGATCCACCGCCGCCTCGGTGTGCCCGGCACGCACCAGCACGCCGCCGCGCCGCGAGCGCAACGGGAAGATATGGCCGGGACGCACGAAGTCTTCTGCCGCCGAGGATCCGTCGGCGAGCGCGCGGATGGTCGTCGCGCGATCCGCCGACGACACGCCGGTGGTGGTTCCCACGCGCGCATCCACCGACACGGTGAAGGCGGTGCGCTGACCCTCGTCGTTGACCGGCACCATCTGCGGCAGATCGAGTCGCGCGAGCTGCTGCTCGTCCATCGGGACGCAGATGATGCCGCTCGTGTGGCGGATCATGAACGCGACCGCTTCCGAGGTCGCATGCTGCGCCGCCATGATCAGGTCACCCTCGTTCTCGCGCTCCTCGTCATCCATGACGACGACCATGCGCCCGGCGCGCAGCTCAGCGAGAATCTCCGCGATCGAGTTGAGCGGCTCCGGGGCCGCAGGCGCGCCCTTACCGGACAGTGACAGGACCTTGGACATGCTGCGCGCTCGGTGAGTGGGCCGTTCAGTATACCCGACCCCCTGCCGCCGCCGCGCCGGCCGCTAGCGTCCGCCGCTCGCTTCGCCCGGCAACAGAGGCCGCACCAGGTCGTTCAGGGATTGCTCGGTGACGCCGTTGGCGGCGAGCAGCCGCGCGCGCAGCACTCCGGTGGAGTCGATGATCCAGGTCATCGGCACGGCGAGCGGTGCTCCGAAGCCGTTCACTTTCGCGTCCGCCGCGAGCGCGGCCGGATAACTGAACCGCTGCATGATGCGCAGCACCGCCGCCTTGTCGTGCCGGTCATCGACGCTGACGCCGAGCAGCTCGAGTCCGCGCGCGTGGTAGCGCTGATAAAAGGAGTCGAGCAACGGCATCTCGGCGCGACAGGGTGCGCACCAGCTCGCCCAGAAGTTCACGATCACGACTTTGCCGCGCAGCGCGCCGAGCTCGAAGAGGTGCCCGTCGAGCTGTGGGGCGACGAATTCGGGCGCCGCGTGCCCGACCTGCGGAGCTCCGCCCGCGAGCGCGGTTGGAACGGCGAGCAGCAGCGCGCAACCCCACGCGGCAGCGCCCGCCCCCGCCCGCCACCTCACAGGCATACCGGCCGCGCCTTCAGAAGCCGACACTGACGTTGAGCTTGAAGAGCGTGCGCGCCACGAGCTGGTTGCCGCTCGCGTTCGTGAACGCGGCGCGCGAGACGTCGGCGTAGATTCGCATCCTGCCGACATCGACCTCGGCGCCCGGGCTGATGAAGGCGCGGATGTAGCCCGAATCCTGCGGGTGGCCGAGCGTGCCGCCGTCGTGCCCGTGATAGCTGCCGGCGACCTGCAGGAGCGGTGCGATGCGCACGGAGCCACCGAAACGCCAGCGGCCGTAATCAGCACATCGGTGCTGCCGCTGCCGATCTCGGTGTCCGGATCGAAGTTGGCGTAGGTCGAGTCACCGGTCGGGAGCTTCACGCCGAAGGTGATCCCGGTGGACAGATCCTCGGAGAAGCCCGTGTAGATGCCCTTGAGCCGCAGGTCGCCGAGCGCGCCGTGGTCGAAGGCCGCCGGGCCGGCGTTGTCCCCGAGGGTGATGAAGCGGCGTTGCGAGTAGGGCAGCTCGAGGACCGCGCTCCATTTGCGGTCGAACGTGTACTGCAGACCGACCGACCAGAAGTTGGTGCGGATGCGCCGGTCGCTGTTGGCCGCGGCAGGGGCGCCCGTCGTTCCGCTCCAGTTCTGGTTCTGATCCACGAAGTCCTGCTCGAGGTACACCATGCCCCCGCTGCGCGTGGGGAACATCGCACTCGTGCCGACATCGAAGATGCCGCAGCCGCAGGCACAGGCGTGCCCGACGCCGGGTGCCGCCGCCGCGACGACGCACAGCGCGCCTGCGAGGGCGCCCCACCTTGATCTCCTGTTCATCGAAGTCACTCCGCTCCAGAAATTCGCCGACGCCCGCGGAAGACCGCGGACTGCCGGGGCGTCCCGTATTTTTCGGGATGCGCCGCCGGGCCTGAAGACTCAGGATCAGGCGGGGAGCGGAGGGCCGCGCGAGGACTGCGCGCGCAGAATCGTGGCAGGAAAGAGCTGCTCGGCCGCGGAAACACCGCGCAGTGCAAAGCCCGCGGCATTCTCGGCCGGCACCAGCACGGCGGGCGCAAATGCCGCCGTCGCACTGGTGGCGAACAGGCAGGGTGCATGGTGCGCACCGCTCCCTGGGGCCACCGGGGCGCCGCCGGAATGCCCGGCGTGCTGGTGCTCAGCCTCGAGCGTATGGTGGGTAGCGGCAATGCCCGACGGCAGTAAGCCTGCCCCCGGACAGAATCCGATGGCCAAGCCGCCACCCGCGACCACCGGCATAAATCCGAGCGGAATGAGTGCGCGCAGCAGCAGCGCCGGCAGCAGCAGGCCGGTCAGCCTGTGGCGGCGCCTTCTGAGCTGAGTAAATCCTGCGCTCATGGCTGCGAGTCTACTGCCTCGGGAGGGCTTGAATATGGGTCAAGCACCCCAGCTTTTGCCCTGTTTCTCCCCAGGGTTGGGGCGGTGTTTGACGCCCCGCTCATCACAGACTCTCCAGGAACGCGACCAGCTGCCGCTTCTACTGCGCCCCGGCCCCTTGAGCCGGTTGAAGTCGCCACACTTGCCGCTGATCAGGGCCTTGCCCGGATCGCTCGTGTAGAAGGACTCGGGCTGGCCGGGGTTGAAGGGATTGGGACAACCGGAGACCAGAAAGACCGGCAGCTGCGGTCCGCTCAGCTGAGCCACGGCCGCCCGGATGGCAGGATCCGGCTCGAAGCTGGGATCGGCGCTATGAGACGTACCGATGTCAAGCGGCAGAGAAAGCGAGTGATTGCCCATGTTGGGTGTGTCGTGGCGGACGCAGTCAGCAGGTTCGACTGCGGATCAAGCCTGAGCGCGCAGCCCGTCGGATCGCGCACCAGCAAAATCGAGTATTCCGCGATGGCCCGCATCGCAAGTCCGATGCGGAGCAGACCGTTCCCCAGAATGAGCCCGTGGCCGGGGCGGTCGGTACGCACCGTGCCCGGGCAGTTGGCGCCGTCGACGCTCGCGAACAGCGGATCCGCCCCCTGAGTCTCATCGTAGACCAGGCGGGCGTGTGCGGGCGTGAAACTCATCGCCTCGGCCGGCAGGCCCCGCTGCGGTTAGCGGTCCCCGGGCGGACGCTCGGAGGCGGCTGCGCCCCGGCGGGAGCCTGCTCCGCATGATCGAACCTGGTGGCGGCGCCCCCGGGGTGATCCACGACTTGCAGCTGCATGTTGTTCACTCGGTGAGCTACCGGTGTTTACCCAGTCGCAAAACGGTGTCGCTTTGACGAGCTTTGAGCTGGGGCGTAAGAGCTACGGGGAACAACAACTATCTCGGGATACTCCCATGCTCGCCGTGTTGAGATCGCATCGCCTTCCGCGAGGTCTGTGTGGCGCGGTCGCCATCTGTCTGGCATTGATCGCTTCGGGCTGCGGTGGCGGGGGCTACGGAGGATCCAACAGCGGCGGGGGCTACACCCCCATGCCCGCGATAAGCAGCCTCGCGCCCGCCTCCGCGAGCGCAGGCGCCGCGGCCCAGATGCTGACCATCAACGGCTCGGGCTTCATGGCGGCCTCGACGGTCACCTATAACGGCGCCGCCCACACGGCAACCTACGTCAGCGCAAGTCAGCTCACCATCCAGTTGAGCGCGGCGGATCAGATGACCGCCGGCTCCTACGCCGTGGTTGTGACGAACCCCACGCCCGGTGGCGGGACCTCCAACAGCGTCACCTTGACGGTCACCGCGAGCAACCCGATGCCCGCCGTTACGAGTCTCTCCCCGCCGTCCGCGACGGCGGGCTCGGCGGGCCAGCCTCTCACGATCAACGGCTCGGGCTTCATGGCGATCTCGACGGTCACCTACAACGGAGTCGCACACGCGGCGGGCTTCGTCAGCACGAGCCAGCTCACCGTTACCGCGGGGACTGCCGCCCCGACGTTGACGATCAGCGGCTCGGGCTTCCTGTCCAGCTCGAGCGTCACGTACAACAGCGTGCCGCACACCGCGACGTTCGTCAGTGCGTCTCAGCTCATCATTTCGCTCACGACCGCAGATCAGGCGACGGTCGGCTCTTATTCAGTGGTCGTCACCAATCCTTCTCCCGGCGGTGGAGCCTCCAACACCGCGACCTTCACGGTCGCACCCGTGGTCCCGGCCACGGCGGCGGTTCTGGTCGTCGGAGGTCAGACGACGGCCTCGATGGTGCCGCTCACGAGCGGCGAGATCTTTTCTTCCTCCGCGTTCACGAGCGCGGGGAACATGTCCGCCGCGCGCTATCAGCCCACCGCGTCACTCATCTCCGCCGGAGCCATCATCCTCATCACCGGCGGTGCGAACGCGAGCGGTTCGGCGATCAACACGGCGGAGACCTTTCAGGTCGCGAGCAAAACGTTCAGCGCGGCGACGGTCAGCATGCTGTGCGCCCACAAGGGACACACCGCCACCGTTCTGCAAAACGGCAAGGTGCTCATCGCCGGCCGAACGGGGATCACGATCGCCCCCTGTGCCGAGCTCTACGATCCGGTCACCGGAACGTTCACGCGCACGGGGAACATGACGACTCCCGTGAGCGACCACGCTGCAGTGCTCCTGGCGAACGGGAAAGTGCTGATCGTCGGAGGCTCGGTCGACCGTTCGGGCTGCATCAGCTGCACGGCGACGAGTAGCGCCGAGCTCTATGACCCCGGTACCGCAACGTTCAGCGCGACGGGTCCGATGAACGCGGCACGGAGCAGTCCGACCGCGACGCTCCTCTCGAGCGGCAAGGTCCTGGTCACGGGTGGTGGCGTCAATCCGACGGGCGGGCCCCAGCAAACGGCCGAGCTGTACGACCCGGCGAGCGGCACCTTCACGCTCACCAACAGCAGCATGGCCGTCGGGCGCCAATTCCACACGGCGACGCTGCTGCCGAGCGGCAAGGTGCTGGTTGCGGGGGGGTTGACCACCATCGGCTCGGTCGCCACGGCGACGGCGGATCTCTACGATCCGACCACCGACGCCTTCCGGGCCACGGGAGCCATGGCGAGCCCGCGCATGCATCACGCCGCGACGCTGCTCGGGAACGGTGTGGTCCTGATCGTCGGCGGAATCATGCAGCCCACGAGCCCCATGGGCGAGACGAGCGCCGAGCTCTACGACTCGACGAGCGGAGTCTTCACGCTGACCGGACCGCTCGCGACCGGACGCTACGGCGCCGCGGCTTCACCGCTGCAGTGACGGCGGCAGCAGCGACTCGAGGTACCGGGCGACCTGGTCCACCTCGAGATTGACGCGCGAGCCGACCGCGAGCTTGCCGAGTGTCGTGACCGCCTGGGTATGGGGGATGATGTTGACGCCGAAGACGGTGTCCCCGACCTCGTTGATGGTGAGGCTCACCCCGTCGACGGCGACCGAGCCCTTGCGCGCGATGTAGCGGGCGAGCTCCGCCGGAACTTCGATCTTCAGGCGCACGGAACGAGCTTGCACGCTCGCGGCCACGACTCGCGCGACGCCGTCCACGTGTCCCGACACGAGATGGCCGCCGAGCGGATCTCCCGCCCTGAGCGCCGGCTCGAGATTGACGGGAGAGCCCGCGACGAGATCCCCGAGCGTCGTGAGCGAGAGAGTCTCCCGCGAGACATCGGCGGCGAAGGCCTGTCCCTGCCGCTCGGTCACCGTCAGGCAGCAGCCCTGCACGCAGACGCTGTCGCCGACCTGCACGCGCGAGAGGCCGAGGTGCCGGCAGGCGATGGCGAGGCGCATATCGCCGCCGCACGCCTCGAGCGAGCGCACCTCCCCGATGTCCTGGACGATTCCAGTGAACAAGGGCCGCTCCCGCTCCTTCAGCCCTCAAACATCAGACGATGCCGGCGGCGTGACGCGCGGCCGCAACCACAGCCGCAGGTCATCGCCGAGCTGGCGCACCTCGATGAGGGTAAACGCGCGCGCCTCGTTCAGGAAAGCGGGTGCCGGCAGCTCGAGTAGCGGCCGCGCCTCATCGCCGAGCAGCCGCGGCGCCACGTAGAGCAGCAGCTCGTCCACGAGCGAGTGCCGCACCAGCTCGCCCGCAACAGTGGGGCCCGCCTCGACCTGCAGCTCGTTGATCTCGAACTCCGCCAGCCGCTCGAGCGCCGCCGCGAGCGAAAGCCGGCCGTTCGTCTCCGACACCGACTCGATGCGCACTCCCTTCGCAGTGAGCCGCATGCCCGACTGCACGTCCTTGAGCGAGGTCTGCGCCGTCAGGATCAGCACCTCGCCGCCCCCGGCCAGCACCCGCGCGCCCGGCGGTGTGCGCAGGTAGCTATCGAGCACCACGCGCAACGGCTGGCGCGGGGGTTGCGCGGCCGTTTCCGGTTGCCCGGCGGCATCCGCGGGCGGACGCACGTCCAGCCGCGGATCGTCGGCGAGCACGGTTCCGATGCCGGTGAGGATGGCGGAGCTGCGCGCGCGCCAGTACTGCACGTCCTCGCGCGCTGCCTCGCCGGTGATCCAGCGGCTCTCGCCGGTGGCCAGCGCGGTGCGCCCATCGAGGCTCATGGCGAGCTTCACGCGCACCCAGGGGCGTCCCTCCCGCATGCGCTTCACGAATCCGCAGTTGAGCTCGAGCGCCTCGCGCTCGAACAGCCCTCCCTCCACGGTGACGCCGCCGGCGCGCAGCGCCGCGGCGCCACGTCCGTCGACCTCGGGGTTGGGATCGGTGATGGCATACACCACGCGCGTCACCTGCGCCTGCAGCAGCGCCTCGACGCACGGGGGCGTGCGGCCCTGATGACTGCAGGGCTCGAGCGTCACGTAGACCGTGGCCCCCGTGGCCTGCGCTGCGGCGGCCTCGAGCGCGAGGACTTCCGCGTGGCTCCCGCCGGCACTCTCGTGCCAGCCTTCGCCGACGATACGCTCGCCGTGCACGATCACGCAGCCGACGCGCGGGTTCGGGTCGGTGCTGTTGAAGCCGTGCTCGGCGAGGCTGAGGGCGCGCCGCATGGCCTCGCGGTCGAGCTCGGAGAACGCGCTCATGGGCGCACGCTCGCTCCGCCGTGGTGCCTGGTCATTTATCCTCCTCCGAGCCCCCGGTGGCATCGTTGGCCGCGGGCAGCAGCGGCAACTGGTCGCGGTCAGCAGTGTGCGGGGCGCTGCGCTTGCGTTCGCGCGCCGCCGCCCCGGCCACCGGACGCGCGCTGCGCAGCCGGCGGATCTCCTCGTGAAAGGCTTCCACGTCCTCGAACTGACGGTAGACGGAAGCGAAGCGTACGTAGGCCACCTCATCGAGGTGACGCAGCTCCTCCATCACCAGCTCGCCAACCGCACGCGAGGATACCTCCCGGTCGCCGAGCGTGCGCACCTTGTGAACCACGCGACTCACCGCCTCATCGATCTGCTCGCGCGGCACGGGGCGCTTCTCCAGCGCCTTCTCCATGCCGGCACGCAGCTTCGCCTCATCGAAGGCCTCGCGTCCGCGGTCGCCCTTCACCACCATGGGCATGAGCAGCTCCGCGGACTCGAAGGTCGTGAAACGCTCGGCGCACTTGAGGCACTCGCGGCGGCGGCGGATCTGCCGGCCCTCCCCCGCCAGGCGCGAGTCGGTCACCTTGGTCTCGACGTGGCCGCAGAAGGGACAGTACATGCGGCTTGAGCTCAGCGCCTGGTCCGCGCCTATCCGTAGACCGGGAAGCGCCTGCACAGCTCGATCACCTGGGGCCGCACACCCTCGATCACCGTCGCATCCCCTTCGGCATCGAGCACCGTGGCAATGAAATCCGCAACCTGCTCGATCTCGCGCACCTTGAAGCCGCGTGTGGTGCTGGCGGGCGTGCCGATGCGCAGGCCGCTC
>WNFI01336282.1_pt1 | contig 19948 bp, 19 predicted proteins | sample 5400471 | NCBI WGS metagenome assembly WNFI01 (sample SAMN13153348, study PRJNA577476) | soil metagenome | isolation source: 100 cm saprolite on Douglas fir-dominated hillslope | place: USA:California | collected 2013-09-17
ACGGAGCCTTGTTAATCAGCCACTTGCAGCGCCAGTGGGCGACCTGAGCAATGCGGCCAGGACACCTTTGCACTATCGCCCTCTGGAACCTGGCCTGCGCAGGCAGACCTACGGCAAATAAAGTCTGGGTACGACAGGTGCGCCGTCGCAGCGCGTCGCGGATAATTGAAGGAGTGCGAGCGGACACCAGACTCTACCCATAGAAAAGATGCGGGCTAGAATCAGCCATGAGCGCAAGAAACCTCCTGCTGTTCTTGACTGCGATCGGGATCGCCGTGGCCGGGAGCGAAACCGCGCGTTCACAGATGCCGCGTCCGGGTGTGGGCCCCACCAACCCGGATCGTCAGAATCAGGAGCTGGAGACGAGGCAACAGATCCGCCTCCTGGATGAGCAACGCCTGGTCGAGGAGCAGCGGCAGCGCGACCTGAAGTCACAGGATGCGCAACAGGCGAATGGTGGAGCTGCTGCTCGCGACCCGGCGATGGTGCAGGCCCAGGTGGCGAAGTTCATGGAGGCGATCAAGCACCGCAGGCATCGGTTTGCCGATTTTGATCAGGTCGTGCTTCACAGTCTGACGCCGGTGACGCCAGAGATGCTTGCGTTGATGGCCGAGAGCCCCTACGCGGCCGACATCGCCTATTACCTGGGTAAGCACCCCGAACAATCCGGAGCGATCGCACTGATGCAGCCAGCGGAAGCCGGCTTGGCGGTGCGGCAGCTCGCAGCAACGATCGCTGCCGAGAACGCCGTACGGAAATAGGATCGGGGAGTCCTGATTGCTTTGGCGGTGCTGTTAGTCGCTGGATATGCGGGGTATCGGATCGGCTTCGGCAAGCCCTTCACGATCAACGAACTTGCGAACCGCCAGGCGTTTCTGTGGCTGGTCAAGAACCCTGAAGTGTTTACACAGGTCGGGGTCGTCGACGGCACTATCCTCGACTGGCATTCGGGCAAGCTCGCTGCAGTGGGCGTCAAGAAACGCGACGATGACTACGCGATGGCGGAGCGCTTCAGGACACAGGTCAAGGAATTCGACCCCGCGAAGCTCGAGAGCCAGGATCAGGTGACCTACGACATCCTGCTCGACCAGTGGGACACGGCACTTTCGTTCAAGCGTTTTGACTGGCTGTCGTCCGAAGGCCTGTATCCGATCGCACCCATGTGGGGCACGCAGGTTAACCTGCCTAACTTCCTCGAAACAGAACACGCGGTGACGAACGACAAGACGGCGCGCAACTATGTCAAGCGGCTCGAAGCAACAGGGGACAAACTCGACGCGGTGACCGGGGAAATGCTGCGGCAGGCAAAGAGTGGGGTGGTGCTGCCCATCTCCCTGCTCGAGAAGGCCGAGAACGGCATAGCGGAGACGATGAAGCCCAGTCCGCAGGACAACCCGCTCGTGACCACTTTTGTCGAACGGATGGAGAAAGTGAAGGGCCTCGATGCGGCCGAGCAATCAGAACTCGCGCGTCAAGCGACCCAGGCGGTCAAGAATAGCGTCTACCCCGCTTACACCCGCATGACAGAGGCGCTGGAATCTCAGCGCGCGGCGGCGACCAACCAGGCGGCCGGCGTCGGTCGGTTGCCGGATGGCGCGGCCTACTATGCCGCGGCCCTGAAGCAAATGACGAGCACCGATTACACGCCGGAGCAGCTGCACGCGCTCGGGCTCTCGGAAGCCTCGCGCGTCAGTGCCGAGATGGACAGACTCCTCAGATCGCAGGGCCTTTCGACCGGTACGGTCGGCGAGCGTGTGCACGCGCTCCACAAGGACCCACGCTTTCTACTGCCGAACACTGACGAAGGCCGCCAGCAGCTGATCGCCCGGTACCAGCAGATCCTGGACGAGGTCAATGCGCGCATGCCGGAGTACTTCCGTACCGTCCCGTCTGGGAAACTCCTGGTCCAGAGGGTACCGACCGCAGCCGAGAACAACGTCGCCGGCGCCTACTACCAGGGTGCGGCCATGGACGGATCGCGACCGGGAACGTTCTTTGCGAACCTGCGCGATGTCAGCGAGACGGCCACGTGGACGATGAAGACGCTTGCCTACCACGAGGGCATTCCGGGCCATCATTTCCAGGGTTCGATTGCGCTGAATCTCAAGGATATGCCATTGATCCGCCAGCAGACCCTCTACGCGGCGTACGCCGAAGGCTGGGCGCTCTATGCTGAGCAGTTTGCCGCTGAGATCGGCATGTACAAGGACGATCCCTTCGGCGATCTCGGACGGCTCGAGGCCGAGCTGTTCCGTGCGGCGCGGCTGGTCGTCGACACAGGCCTGCATTCCCAGGGCTGGACCCGCGAGCAGGCGATTGCCTACATGGTCGCCACGACGGGCATGAACGAGAGCGAGATCATCACGGAGGTGGAGCGCTATATGGGCCAGCCGGGCCAGGCCTGTGCCTATAAGGTCGGGCAGCTCAAGATCCTCGAGTTGCGTGAGCGAGCCAAGGCCGCGCTGGGACCAAAGTTCAATATCAAAGACTTCCACGCGGTCGTGCTTGAAAACGGGGGTGTGCCCCTGACCCTGCTCGAGAAACTGGTCGACGAGTGGATCGCAAAAACCAAGGCCTGATGCACTCCGGGACCGGCTGGCCTGGGCTCCCGCCCGATCGTTTCATGCTCTCATCCTGGGAACCCCAGAGGTATCGGATTCATTGAGGCGAAAGCGATGGCGAGCAGGCGTCCGACCACGATCGCCGCGTATATCCAGGCTGCCCCGCGCGAGGGCCAGCCGCATTCGAAGAACTGCCTGCAGATTCCCTACAATAAGTCCCTGCCAGAGAATCTGGTTCGCTGGATCGCCGAGCACCGTCGTCGGGTTGTGCATGAACGTGAAGACGACGCTCTCTGGTAACTCCTTCCAGGGCCTGGCTCTGCTAAGGCCACACCGCCTCCAGCAGCTGCGCGAATCGGGCACCGCCCTTCACGAGCTGCTCTTTCTGCAGCGCCGCCCGCGCCGTCGCGTACCCGCTGGGCTCCGTGACCGGCCAGTGCGCCATCTTCTTCCCCGGATCGACCTCCGCCCCGAAGCTCAATCCCTGAAACGCGGTGTGACTCGCCATCACGGTGTCGCTCGCCCATTGTGCCGCCCAGGTATCCACCGCCCCGGTCGTCGCCGGCACGAGCTTCGCCGCCGCGACACCCGCCGCCAGGAACCCCGGCACCTCCAGGTTCGTCGGTATGGTGTCCCACTCGTGGTGCAATCCACTGCTGCCGTTCTTGATCAGATTCCCGCCCTGAGTCCTGGTCTTCCGATTGAACGGCGGTGAGTCCGGATCGACTTCCTGGCCCGCCACACTGAGGTAAATCGCCCCCACATGCAGCGGCTGGTGCACATCGCCGAGGTAATGGGCCAGCACCCGCAGGGCCTCCTTCTTGTTGGCGAGATCAAATGGCGCCGGCGCCGCCCCGCCCTTGAGCACCGCGACCGCCGCGTTGATGGCGCTGACGACATCGTGATCGCTCGTACCAACTTCGGTGCGTGCATAACCATTGCGCTCGATCGCCACGTCGGCATAGTGGTATTGCTTGTGACAGACTTCCTCATCGGCCGCCGGGTGGCACGCATCCCAGTTGCGCTTGACAAAGCTCACCATGTCCTTCTTCCCCGCCGTCGTCTGGAACGGGGCACACTCGGGAAAGCGTGGACTGACCACAAAGTGAAATAGTCCGCTCTTCTTCGAATGCACCACCCCCTTGGCGCAGTCGGCCCACAGCGCCGCGGTCTTGAGGGTCTCGCCGCTCCCGAGGATTTTCTTCACCTCATTGCCGGCGTTCGTCCCGGCCAGGAGCGAATCCGCAATCGCGCCGACCGTCTGATGGCCTTGCGCGTTCCAGGCGGATGTGGGTTGGCTCACCACCAGGCAGACCATTGCGACGCCAGCATGGATGAGATGTTTCATACGTCCTCCTGCACCGGGGGTTTCCCTGGATGGGAACAGCCCCTATAGCACTCTTTGCTTCGCACCGGTCAGCTTCCCAGCAGCGCCTGAGCGAGCGCCGTGACCGCTTCCGGGTCCGCAGCCGTTGTCTTCGTGAATCGCTCCAGCGCCTGCTCGACCACCTCCATGCCCAGCTCCCGGTAGGCTTCGAGCTGGTCCTCGTCGAAAAACTGATCCGCCGTGCTTTCATTCGGAAAATCGGCATGCGCCCGCGCGTAGGCGTCGATGTCGACTCGCTTCCTCACGGCATCGATCTTGCTAGCCTGCAGATAGAGCAGGGCCCCTTTGCCCCATTCGGAAAAGTGTGGCGCCTCCGGATCGTCCTTCGCCTGCAGCGGCGGATAATAAATGCTTGCAAGCGCAAATCCCCGCTCGGCATATCCCTTCATCGGATCATCTTTCCCATCGCGCGGCCGGATCGCTGCCGCCTCGAAGCCGGGGACATCGAAGCGCACGTGCACACCAAAATCCACGCGCACGCGTTCAATCGCATTCGCCAGATCGTCCATCCGGTACTCCGGATCCGCTCCCGCCTCCGAGAGCACGATCACCTGCACCCGCCGGCGGATCAGCTCGTACAGGGCCGTGTTGTCAAAGTGCCCGCCATCGGTCAGCTCCACGAACGCCGCGCTCTCGCGCAATCGCCGCCCGAGCAACCCCTGCCACAATCCCGGGAACCAGAAGTTCGGCGGCCCGAAGCCCACGATCTTTCCCTGCCATGGGGCTCCGGGATTCCGCAGCCAATACCCCAGCCGCACGTTGAAAAACCACATCAGGAAGGACACCAGGCGGTTGCGGGTGATTCCCTGGCCCGCGCCTCCCGCGTCCGGATTCGCGGCCGCACCGGAGGTCGCCATCGCGGTGGCCAGCGGCAATCCGGTACCCCCGATGACACCGCTGCTGATCCAGCCGGTCGCACTGGAGCCACTGTAGAGCGGCGAAAATACAAAGCTGTCGCCGCCGCGGGCGCGAAAGCTGTCGCGCCTGGCATCCACCATCACCACGTTGCAGTTGATGAGGTGAAACAGCCGCGCCCGCCCCGCTTCCGAGGGCACCAGGATATCGGCCACCTTCACGCTCTCCGCCTCCGTTGCCTTTTCCCACTGAGAGCGCTCGATGGCCCTGCGGTTGGGCATGAACATTTCCATCAACCGGTCCCGGTAGACCCGGCCCAGGCTCACGTAATTGACGTTGCACAACAAGCCTGTGAACAGGGCCGCCGCGCCCACGATCCACCCTTGAAACACGGTCAGCGCCGGAACATTTTGCGGCGCCGGGCTGAAGGGAAGCACAAAGCCGCCCGCCTGCACGGCATAGGCCAGCACCAGCACGCCATAGATCACCAGCGCCGCCACCAGCACCGGGACCAGCTTCATCAGTGCGCCACTCGGCGCGGCACTGCCCGGGGCGGCGTTGCGCCTGGCCACGAAACGCCACAGCGCGCCGATCCCCGTCAACACGGTTGATCCGGCGCCTGCCGCACCCGGTGCCCACAGCGCCAGCCCGCGCAACCAGGTATAGACGCCGGGGATCGAGTACAGCACCAGCAGGGCCAATGTCAGGCCCAATGTGGCGCCGAGGGACTGCTGTAACACGGTGCGCATCCGGTAGTGCCAGCTGCGCACCCAATCCAGTTGTTCGGCCGTCGCGCCGTACCTGCGCCGCAGCGCCAGAGCCGCGACTCCGGTCAGCACCGCGCAGGCCAGCACCGCCATCGCCAGGGCCACCACGAACGGCCACTGACCGCTCCACAATTCTGGTCCGCCGGGCCAGACTTGCCACAGCCCCTTCGCCAGCGCGACGGTCACCAACACCGCCCCCAGCAGGGTCACTCCCGCGCTCACGCTGGTGAGCCAGGTCGCGAGCCCATACAGCAGCACCTGGAATCCCAGCAGGAAGCCGAGCCAGATCGCCCATCGCTCGACGCTATACCAGGGATGTGCCGCGCAGTGCGCTTCGCACCACGTCGGGAGCACGTGCAGGCCCGATAGCACCGCGAGCAGCGCGACTGCGGCCCCACCGTACACCAGCACTGAAAACAGCATGCCGCGCAGCGCCACGCCCACCAGCGAGAGGGCCGTGATTTTCGGCGGCTTCAGATAGTTGCCATGGAGTCGCACATAATCGAGCCAGGTTCGGGACGGCGCCTCTTCCTTCCTGTTCATGCCCGGCCGGCGTAGATCCGCCGTCCGATCGCCCCTGGAGGGCGATCCCAGTTGCGCCTCGAAGTCCGCACCATACTGCCGCTTCAGCCACGTCAGCGCGGTGCCGAGGTACCCACCGCCCGACACCGTCGAGAGGTAGTGAAATCGCTTGAGGCTTCCCACGTTCGCGAGCGCCTGCACCACGCCGAGCGCAAACGAGGCCGAACGGATTCCGCCCCCGGACAGGGCCAGTGCCGCACCCTGCGGGTTCGCGGAGGCCGCCGCCAGGCCGATATATTCACGCTCTCTGCGCACCACGGCCTCGAACGTGACCGGTTGGCGTAACTCTTGCCGTGCATTCATGGCCTGTTCCTTACCTGGGCTTGACCCGGACCTGAACTCTAAGCCTCAGGGAGGCTCATGCGCGACAGAGGCCGCAAAACCTGAAAGATCCAGCGGGGACTTGAGGTGGTACTTCGGGAGCAGTTTGAAATCGTGACGAAACTCCTTGAGCTCCACACCCTTGCACTCCATCTTCACTTTGCCCGTGGCCGGCCCCAACCGGACGTCGGTCAGCCGCCCGCCCAGCAGATCCAGTTCCGCGGATTCAATGGTAACGCTCAGCACGATTCGAAATTCTACCTGACACCAATCGCTCCCCGCGATGCTCAGGACGAGACGCGGTTTGTGCACGGACTCGATCACGTGCTCCGTCAACGCCGCGCTCTTGGGCGTCGAGGGCGCCGCCACGCTGTCCGCGATGGCTTTCTGGATCTTTCGGGCCCGGCTCCAGCCCTGGGCCAACACCTGCAGGGCGTCGAAGTCCCACATTTTCTCCACGGCAGAGGCCACCTGCCGACGGGATATGCTCTCCAGCGCCCGGACGGCCTTGCCGACATCCGGGGCCTCCACACCAGAAACTTCCACGGCCGCGAGCTGTTGCACGCGACCGAGCGCGGCATCCCGCGCGGTGAGTTCAAACAGCGTAGTGATGGGAACTTCCTCGACACGCTCGTTCATGAATCACTCCCTTTGGAGAGCAGGCGCAGAATGACCGATCCCTCCGCATCCACGACACCGCGAATGGCCGGCCCTGCAAGTTCGCCTTCAGTACCGTGCCCTTCGCGGATCGTCACTGCCGGGTTGGGATCCATGCGCACGCTCAGGTGCATGGCCGGCTTTACGATCACCAGCGCCGTCCCCAGAGCCGCCAGTGCAGCCAGCACGCCGGCACCGATCTTGCCGACGTCCACCGCACGCGCCTGCGTCGTGACCACCGTGTGTTCCACCTGGAGAGAGTCCGGCGCCTGCGTCTGCTTATAGACCGAGGGTGTGCCCACGCTCCACCACTGCGAGTCCACGCGGCAATCACTGTCCAGCCCGGCTGCCTTCAGTGCCTGAGTCGCGCGATCGCAGCTCATCCCCCCGAGCGCTGGCACGGTCCCGACACCGACGGTTTCGAGCCTGACTCGGGTGGGCCTGGTATACCGTCCGCCAGCCTTGGGCGACTGTGCGCGCACCCGGCGATGCTCCGGCGATTGATCAACATCCGGTATCGGGTCAAAGTGTTGCCGTGTGAGATCCTGCTCGGCCGCCGCAAGTGTTTCCCCTTCCACGTTCGGCAACAGGTAAGCGGTCACCTGCAGGACCAGTGACTGCGGCGCGCTCAATAACATCGGGCACTTCGATGGCGGTGGTCAGCTGCACCAATGATTTCTCCGGCACGGACGTACCGGCCGCCGGCGCCTGCGCGATCACCACAGCGAGCGGCGCCCTGGACGCACCGGAAATCTGCGCACTCAACTGCGCCCCCGACAGCAGCGCCAGTGCACTTCGGACCGTGTGTTGTACGACGGCCGGAACGAGGGTGGGGGGCGGCGCCTTGTGAATTGCAACTGCAATCACCATCGGCTGCGCCAGGACTATTTGTGCAGCGGGTTTTTGCTCGAAGACGGCGCCGACCTTCTCGTCCGTCTGCGCGATCACCTCAGTGCACTGCACACCCGGGAATCTGCTCTTCCGTGCCACGGCATCGGCCGTCTTGCAGTCCAACCCGATCAGCGCAGGCACCTGGTATTGCACCGCCAGGACCAATTCGACGCGACTGCCCGGCTTGACCTTCTCGCCACCCCGAGGCTTTTGGTCTGACACCTGCTGCGCGGCGCCCTTTTGTCCTCCATGAACCAGCGCACTCAGGCCCGCGCCCGCTACCTTCTGCATCGCATCCGCCACCCGAGCACCGAGGACGTCGGGCACTTCGACCAGATCCGGGGCTGCCGGCTCCACATAGCCCGCCACCAGACGGGAATCCGGAATGGCCGCTCCCTCAGCCGGTTCCTGCTGATTGATCAGGCCGGGCGACTGGCCGGTCGAGCTCCCGGCAAGACACTTGACCCGTAGTCCCAGGGCGTGGATCAGTTTCGAGGTCTGCGCAGCCCCGCACGTCATCCCCACAATCCGCGGCACGACTTTCGAGGGTTCACCGCTGATGCGGCCGCCGCCACGGCCGGCTTCGCTGCCGTGCTGCCCGTCGTCGCGGCCCACAATTCCGGGCCCCGCATGCAGGGTCCCGCCATCAGCGCGCAACTTGCCACGGTGGCCCACGCCCAGGACGAGCGCGTACGCGCAGCCGTTGCCGATCCCACTCCCATGCACCGCGCTCTTAAATTTCTTGTTCTGTTGCTACTGTGCGCCTAAGGCGTACCGCATTCAACTGCGCCCCACCGGCCCCGGTGATGAATTCCTTCAGTGATACTGCCACGTGTACTTCACCAACTTCCGGAACCCGTCGTAATACAGCACATAGCCGCCCAGATTGTAGCCGGCCGTCATGGGCAGGATTTCAGCCTGCCCATCCCGCAGCAGGTCATCGAACTGCAGCGGCATGACGAGCTTGGCACGGCCCACTTCCAGCTGACCGGGCAGCGTCCGGATCTGCCCGTTCGATCGACGCAGGATCCAGAGCTGGCTGGGCAGGGTTCTGGGCGCGTCACACTCTTTGAAGGCCTCTGCGCGCACGGTGACCCTGAGCAGGGCGTCCCCATTGCGTGCCACCCAGGCCGCCGGGATCTCCAGATCCAGCTTAAGCGCGCGCGTAGCGTCGCTGACTTCCTTCAGACAGGTCCGCCCGCCGAGCACGGCCGAGGAGCATTCCATGGCGACGAAGGCACTCAATCTCGACAACATACAGGGCAATATCCTCGGCGGCTTCAATAAGGATTTCCAGGCCTTCCTCTTCCTCAAGTTCGTGAACGCCACCAAAGGGCGCGCGTGGCTGAAGGAAATCGCGGCGCCCGATTCGCACATCGGCGTTGCCGCCTCAAGCAGTACCGAAGTGCTGAAATTCAACGCACAGTTCAAGGCGCTGCTCGCCTCGGGCATCGCGAAGCCTGAAAAGTTCATCGCCGTGGCCTGGACCAATCTCGCCCTCTCCTACCAGGGCCTGAAGGCCCTGAAGGTCAGGTACGCCGATCTGCAGAAATTTCCGCTCGCGTTCCGGCAAGGCATGGCGGCGCGCGCACCGCTCATCGGCGATGTCGGCGACAGTGCGCCGGCCACCTGGATCGCGCCCTTTGGATCCCCGGACGTGCATGCGGTGTTGCAGGTCGCGGCGGACGATGAGACGGCCCTGGCGGATCGTGTGAATGAGATCACGGGCAGCGCCAGCTTCAGGGCTGGCGTCACGCAACTCCTGCCCGTGCAGGGCCGCACCCGCGAAGGCGCCGAGGCGGGGCATGAACATTTCGGCTTCAAGGACGGGGTGTCGCAGCCGGGCATTCGGGGCGTCACGGTGCCCGACGATCCCCTGGGCAACCCGGGCCAGGGCCATCCCGGACAGGACCTGCTGTGGCCGGGCGAATTTGTGCTGGGGTACCCGACGCAGATTCCAACGGCCCCCAAGGGTGGCTGCGGCTTCAACAGCAAGCCCGGTCCCAGCAGCAGATCCGGGCCGGCGTGGACGGGCGATGGGGCGTACCTGGTGTTCCGTCGCCTGGCACAGGATGTCCCCGCCTTCGATCAGCAGCTCACCGCACTGGCAGCGCAGGCAGGCATCCACAAGGATTTGATGGGCGCCAAGCTGGTGGGCCGCTACAAGAGCGGCTGCCCGCTGGAAGAGCGTCACTTCCAGCCCCAGCCTTTCACACCCTCGGCCACGGATCCCGGAATCGCCAATCCGGCGCTGGCCAATGACGACGCGCTGAATCTCAATTTCGAATTTGGCGACGATGCAACGGGTGCCATCTGCCCGCTCGGCGCGCACATCCGCAAGGCTTACCCGCGCGACGAGCGCACCCTTGCCAAGGCCTGCGACAGTGAGCCCAATACGCAGACACACCGGATCCTGAGGCGCGGCGTCCCGTTTGGCGCGTCCATCGGCAACCGCCCTGGCGGTCAGGCCAGCGACCCCCGCGGCTTACTCTTCTTCTGCTATCAGACGGACTTGGAACGGCAATTCGAATTTGTCCAGTCGCAGTGGGTCAACAACCCCAGGTTCCCGCCCTTTCCGACCGGCGTCATTCCCGGACAGGATCCGATCATCGCGCAGAGCCCGATCAGCTCCTTTCAACTCGATCCACTGAAGCCCAATATTTCGGTGCGGCATTTCATCACGACGACGGGCGGCGAGTATTTTTTCGCGCCCTCCATCGATGCCCTGCAGAAGCTCGGAGACGGCAAGTTCTGAGGCCAGCTTCAGCCGCCTCGGCCCGTCACCAAAGCCCGCAGCGCGGCTTCGAGATCGGCGCGCGACACCCCAAAGCGGCTCACGGTGGAGTACGCCTGATCGACTGCAGCCTGGAACTGCGTCTCCGCCGCGGCCACCCGTTTTTCCAGGCCGGAAGACAGGATCTGCGCCGGCGAATGATCCGCTGCGAGCCGCAGGTAATCGCGATCGGTCGCATCCAGCGTGAGCTCGAGGTGCTGCGGGCTGATGTCTTCCCGCTGCGCCTTGAATTTCAGGTGCGCGCCTCCGGCCCGGACATGAAAGTCGGCGTCCTGAATCTCCAGTTCCACCGGGTCACCGGGCGGCTCGCCTCGCGCAAATAGCAGCAGCACGACACCCGGAACGCGCACCAGGCCCGGCCACCGGCCCGTCGCAGGAACCTCCACGGTACCGCCTGGAATTTCCAGTACTAGATGTCCATCCCGGAGTCGCAGTACGAGATCGCTGTTGCGCAACTGGTTCTTGGGGGTTGAGCGCGTCAGCCGGCTTGCGGCGGCCGTCAAATCACTTCTGGAGACGACCAAACAGCGTGTCGAGGCATCGGCCATAGGAGTAGCACCATACCCCTTCTACGGGAGAGTGACGAGCGCACCGGACCGCCCATCCCGGCAGGCGCCATGTCATGGGCGCGCGTTCCCGGCTCACTTCAGCCGCTCTGCCTGCACCCACTCCTTGAACGTCTCGTCCTCGAACCGGTAAACCCCGACTTCCGATTGGATCAGGATCTGCCGCTCCCGCAGGCGCTTGAGCGCATTCTGTGGTACCGAACGGTCCGCCGCCCGCCCGAGCTTCAACGCCTTGCCCAATCGTTCCAGGGACTTGACCCCGTGCAGGTCCGCTTCGCCCGCCGCCACCCACTGCAGGATCAATTGATCAGCAGGAAGCATCTTCTCCCAGCGTCCGGCAAACCCCTCTTCCCTGTAGACCGACTGTCTGCACGCCTCGATCGCACGATCCACGCCCTCAAAGGCGTTGGCGAGGTATTGCGACAGGAAGCGCCGAAAAAATTCGGGCACGCGCTTGAGCGCCTCGAAGGCCCGCTGACTGTCTTCCGGCTTCAACTTCATCGTCGTCAGGGCGTTCGCGCGCCGGGTCAGCTCACGCACAAAGGCCGCGCCCAGCAGCGGGAGCGGTTCCACCCGGGCCCAGTTATAGAACGCCTTGTTCTCCGCTCCGAACATGGTCCTGAGGCGATCCTCGGACGATCCGGTAAAGATCACCTTGAGCCGATCCTTGCGGGTGTCGAGCAGCGCCCGCAGCGCCTTCTCCAGCGCGTGATGACGCTTATCCGCCAGCACCTGCGCCTCATCGATCAGCAGGAGCCCGCGATTGCGGCTCCGGTCAAAGGCATTGAAGGCGCCGCGGAGCCTTGCGACCTGCTTCTTCTCCGCGGCCTTGAAGCCGAGTTCCGCTCCACCCTCGGCGAACGCCCCGACCTTGCCCGAGACCTTCAGGCTCGCGAGCGGTGCGTGCAGGCGGGCGCGGACTTTGGCCAATGCGCGGCCCGGCGCCGAACAGGCCGCGACCGCCTCCGCGATGGCCTCCGTCGGATCCTCATCCTCCTGCCACAGGTTGCAGTAACCGACCGCCAGCCCGCGTTCCACGGCCGCGGGGGTCAGATCCTGCGTCAGGAATTCGGTCTTGCCCATCCTGCGCCGGGCGTGCAGCGCGGTCGCGGAAATCAGCCCCAGGTCGAAGGTCTGCAAATGGTGTTGCGCGAGTTCCGGCCGCGCAAAATGCCAGCTGGTCAGGGGTGCCTGGCTCATGTGTTAGCTTGTGGTAGCGCTTTTAGGATATCGCACTTCCGGTAGTGCAGATTACCACAGGCCCTCGCGCCCGCAGGCGGGTGACGCGCCCCCTTACTCTATATATGGCCCCACCCGGTCCACGCCAATCCCCCCTGCCTCAGTGCCCCTCCGCCGGGTTGTACTTCTGCACGAAGGCCACCGCGGCCTTCAGCATCGCAATGCGCGTCTCCTCGCGCGACAGCCAGTGATCCTCGCCCTTCATGACCAGGTACTCGTAGGGCTTGCCGGCGCGCTTGAGTGCCGCCGCCATGGACTCACTCTGCTCGATGGGCACGACGGTATCGTCCTTGCCGTGAATCAGCAGGATTGGTGCATCGGCCTGCGCCGCCGCCAGCGCCGGCGACAGCGTCGCCATGACGGCATCGCCCTCCTTGTCAGCACCCAGGACGGCACGCCAGTAGCGCGTGGCATCGCTTTTGTAACCGTGCCGCTCCGTCTGCCAGGCAAAGAACTTCCGAAAATCCGCGGGTCCGGCCACGGCTACCGCACAGCGATACACACCCTTTTGAAGCGTGACGCCGGCGAGCGCCGCGTAGCCGCCATAGCTCGCGCCGACGATGCACACGCGCTTCGCATCGATAATCCCGTCCTTGGCGAGTGCTGCCACCCCATCCGACAGGTCAGTCTGCATCTTCCGCCCCCATTGACCGAACCCCGCCTGGCGGAATGCCCTTCCGTACCCGGAGGAGCCGCGGTAGTTCGGCTGCAGGACGGCGTAGCCGCGGGACGCGTAAGCTTGTGCCCACCAGTCGAATCCGATCTCGTCGTTGATGCCGATCGGACCGCCATGAGGCATGACCACCAGCGGCAGATTCTTGGCTTCATGCCCGGGTGGCAGCGTCAGAATCGCCTCGATCCCTAATCCGTCACCCGCCACGTAGTGAATGCGCCGCGTTGGACCGACATCGGCATCCTTGATCATCGGATAAGGTCGCGCGACGGGCATGGCTTTGCCGGAGGCGATATCCACCAGCCAGTAGGTTCCGGAGTCCGTGCCGCCGTCCGTCTTGACGATCAGGCGGTCCAGATGGCGGCCGTAGGAGATGAGCTCGACATTAAGGCCTGGAAAGGCCTGGCGCGCGCCCTTGAAGCGCGCCAACAGGGCCGGGTCGAAGAACAGCGCCCTCGGTTCCTCCTGCGTCATCGCACCGATCAGCTGCATCGAGTCCCGATCGTAGAGGTAGCCCTGCACGGTCGAATCGCCAAAGAGCTCTTCGGACTTGCCGTCGGCGAGGGACACCTCCTCCACCACGTCCTGGTCCCCGGCGTCGTCCGCCACCAGGACCGTTCCACTGTTCCTTCCCAACCCGATAATGCCGATATCGCCCTGCGGATCGGTCCGTTCCAGCAAAGGCTTGCCGTGGCCGGGCCCCGCGTACAGGCGCCATTGCCCCGCTCGCTCGGAGTACTCGGAGCGCGCGATTACGTTGCCGTCCGGTGATACGACCCAGTGCCGTCCGGACTCATCCCCAAGCGCCTCACGGCTAGTCTCCGCCGTGTCCAGATCCACGCGGTACAGATCCCAGTACCCGTGCGTAAAGACGTAATCGCCGCTGCCCGTACGCTCATAGCTGATGCCACCGAAATAGCCATACAGGTGTTCCTTCACCCGCGCGATCCCGTAGAGGCCGAAGACTGCATTCGCGACCGATTCCATATGCGAAAAGATCGCCGTCGCCTTGCGCTTGACCAGATCGACATTGATCACGGTCGAGAGCTCGTAATCCTGGCTGAACATCAACGGCGCCTTGAACGTCGATTCGATGTCGACCAGCAGGTGGTCCGCGCCCGCCCAGCGGATGTCCCGCACCTTGGCAACACCCACCGCGGCGGCCGACAAGAGCTGTCCGTCGTAGCTGAGCACCGCCAATCTGCGCGTTTCGCCCACGACGGCCACCAAGGCATATTTGTCACCGGCAGGGGACAGGCTCAGCAGCTCCACACCGGGCAGCCCACCATAGACTTCCAGCGGCGGCGCAGAGTGCGCCGTCCCGCTCAGCCCGATACAGCACATGATCGCGAGCCGCGTTCTCACCACGCTCTACTCCCCAGCTTCCCCCGCACCCCGATCATTATGGGGCAGATAGTCGCCATTGACGCCATCCATTCCTTACCCGGACAATGCGGCGACGGAGTCTTCAGGCAACGCCGATCCGTCCAGCACCGGGGGATCATTGGAAGAGGCCGAATCCAACGCGGACACTCAAACACGCCAGGACGCCCAGCGCCACGTCGAGGTGATAGAGGCCTTTCGGACTGAACTCGTGGAGCTCGAGCGGGCCGGCGTATTGGCCCTGACCGGCGCGCAGCGCAACGCGGTTAATGCGCACCATGCGGCGCTCATCGCCCGACTCAAGGGCGATTTCGACATTGATCGGGATGCCCGATCCAAGCAGCTGTCGCTCGGTATGCGCGTAGCCTCCTTCCTCGGCGCCCTGGCATTCGCCGCCAGTGTGTTCTTTTTGTTCTATCAGTACTGGGGACGACTGGGGACCGGCGCACAGGTTGCGATCCTGCTGGGCGGATCGTTGGCGAGCTTCATGCTCACCGTGCTGATTCGCGCTCGTGATGCGACAGGATACTTCACCAAGTTGGCTGCGCTGGTGGCTTTTTCCTGCTTCGTCCTCAACATCGCCATGCTGGGCCAGATTTTCAATATCACGCCCAGCGACAAGGCCCTGCTCGTGTGGGGAGCCATGGCCTTCCTGTTGGCCTACGCCTGCGATCTGCGCCTGTTGCTGGCGGTCGGGCTGCTGTGCGTGCTCGGATTCGCCAGCGCCCGCGTCGGGGAGTGGAGCGGGCTGTATTGGCTCGATTTTGGCGAGCGACCCGAGGATATCTTTCCTGCGGCGATTGTCATTTTTGCCCTCCCGCGGCTGGCATCGCAGAATCGCTTTGGCGGTTTCGCATCGACCTATCGCTTGATAGGGGCATTGTCCGTGCTGTCCCCCATGCTGGCGCTCTCGTTCTGGGGCAACGTGAGCTACCTGAATTGGGACCCGACGACCATCGAGCACAGCTATCAGGTGATCGGGTTCGCAGCGAGCGCCGCAGCGATCTGGGCGGGAGCGCGATGGCAGTGGCCCGAGACCACCAATGCGGGGGTCGTATTCTTTGTCATCTTCCTGTTCACCAAGTTCTATGACTGGTGGTGGGAAAGCATGCCGAAATACCTGTTCTTCCTCCTCTTGGGACTGACGGCCCTGCTGGCGCTCTTTGTCCTGCGCCGCCTCCGCAGCGGAAGTCCCACCGGTTCCGGTTCCTCGCCATGAATCTTCGATCGAACCGGTTCCTGCTGATCAGCGGTAGCCTGCTGGTCTGCGTGGCGAACGGCATCGTATTCCTGGGAGTCCTGTACAACCGTCACCCGCCGGCCGACAGCACCCTGATGCTCACGGAGCGTGAGCTGGTTCCGTCACGCTCGTGGTCGCTGTCCCCCGAGAATAGCGGCCTGGATCTGCAGATTGAGGTGCGCACTCCCGCGACCCGCTCCGGGAGCCCTGGCGAGAGCGGGGAGGATGAAGGCGCGCCCCCGTGGGGCGGCGCGCAGTGGCTGTCCCCGGAGAAGCTCCGATCTCTGGGATTCCCCCTGGCCTCAACGGGTGACATGGACAAGGACCGGCGTCGCGACGAGAAACTCCTGGCGAGGGATGTTTACCTCGTGCTGGAACTGAACGGCAACGCCTACGAACACGAACTCCAGCATGCCCAGGAGCAGGCCACGCAGGATGAGCTGTTGGCCAGCGCCGCTCCCGAAGACAGGTTGCGTGTTGAGCGCGCAAAATACGGCCGGGAACGGGCCGACGCCGAGCGCAACAAGGAAAGCCGCCTGTTTTGTATAGACGCGGGTCTGGACCCGCTCGCACTGCGACAGCTCTATCCTGATCGCGCTCATTACGCAATTGTCCGCGGGACGGTTCGTCCCTACGTCTACGAGTCGGCAGGACACTGGCGCGTTATGGGGCGGTTCGCGGACCTCAGGATTCCACAACTCAACGTTTCCCTGGTCCATCGCTCCATCTTTGGCGCCAGCAGAAATCGCGGCTACGCCGACGCGATTGCGCTGGGCATCGCAGGTGGCAGGACTGATCGGGAAGGCGCACGCCATTACAGCGTAGAGGTGGCTTGGGGACGCCGGCTCGAACCCTGGATTCTCGGCGCTACGGGAAACCCCTGAGGGGGCAGCCCGTGAACACCATCGCCGCTGCGCTGACGGCACTCGTGGCCGCCCTCCACGGCTCTTTTCTCGTGCTCGAGATGTTCTACTGGGACCGGCCTGCAGGTCGGCGGATCTTTCGCACGACGGCCGAATTCGCGGCCGCGTCGAAGACCCTGGCGGCCAATCAGGGTCTTTACAACGGTTTCCTGGCTGCGGGCCTGATCTGGGGCCTGGCGCTGGGGACCCAAGGCGTCCCCGTCCGCGTGTACTTCCTGATCTGCGTCCTCGCCGCCGGAATCTACGGCGGCGCTACCGTGAATCGCCGCATCTGGCTCGTGCAGGGCGCACCCGCCGCCTTGGCCCTCGGCGCAACACTATTGAACTAGATCTGGGCCTCTTGCCCTTCGGCCGACCGTACGCCGACTGCTTCAGCTGTCGCAGTGCTGGCCTGATCGCTGATGCCCTGCTCAGCAGCAGCCCGCTGCGCGGCCTGCGTCGCGGACTTGCCCACTTCGCCCAGCAACACCATGGTCAGGGCGCCGGCAACGAAGGCGCACAGCACGTTACGGCCAAAGTGACGGATCGCCGCGCGACTGGCGGCCTGCGGAATGTTGCGATCGGCGTTCATGCTCATCTCCTCGATTTCGGGTCGGTCGGTTAGTCTGGAAACTGATGCAAAGAGTTCAACTCCCATGCACCGATCCAACTCCGCTCAGCGCACAAAGTTTCGAAGCCCGCGATCCTGGAGGCTGGAGACTCCGCTCCTTGCGGTCGACGAAGAATTGCAGTAGCCGTGTGGCGACGGGCGTGACGGCGCTCATCCAACGATCGGAGTCATGGAACTCCACCTCCACGGTCCTGTCACAACAGCGACACCTCCGTGCGCTAAAGTCCCGTCCGCCGCAGCGGATTCGGCGTGGCGCCTGCAAACAAAAGGAATGGGATCATGACTCCTTTTGGAGACAGTTCTCATCAAGAGAACGAACGGACCGCGCCGGCACGGCGTTCCTTTCCGGCGAAGCCGGAAAGTCGCGAGCGGCCGACCACTGAAACGGGGCCGGCGATCTACCGGCACCGACCCACTGCCGAACACGCATTGCAAACCACCACGAGCGCGCACGCGCAACTCAACGACGCATCCCTGGTGTTCGACGCCATCTACGACGCCTTTCTGGCGCAGCGCGTCATGCTGTGCGCGTTCGCCGAGCTCCGTGGCGAGGACGGCGCCGAGAGTCTCTGGTAACACGCCGCAGTTTGCTCACGATTTAAAAAGACGGACCGGCCCAGGCTCCTGCGCCGTGCCAGCGTGCGCTGGCCTCACGCCACCGTCGTCATTGAAGCTTCATACTTTCGTCATGCGCGGGTAACAGCGATCTTCGAGCATCCCCACTACTCCGATGTTCATCGGTCGGTGCAAGCCCAAGTTCTTAAGGAGGCCGATACCCATGCGTTTCCCTGCGGCGGTACACTTCGCTCGATCATTTCGGCATCTGGCATTAGCGGCATTGGCCTCATTTCTAGTCCCGACTTACGGCCTCACCGCAGGACGCGACGAGGGACAGCTTGAGCAGCGCGAGAGCGTAGCGGCGCTACACTCCATCAGGCACATCGTCGTGATCTACCAGGAAAACTGGAGCTTCGACTCACTCTATGGACTTTTCCCGGGCGCCAACGGTCTGGCGAATGCCTCACCGGCCTCCCTGAACCAGACCGACCGTTTCGACCTCGCTTTCGGCGGTCAATTCGGGCAGCCCTTCAGCCTGGTTGCCGGGTCGCTGACGCTGGTGACGCCTCCGCAACCCATCAATAACAGGGGACAGCTCGACACCCGCTTCACGGCAGGTCTCGATACCCTGCTGCCCTATGACATCCTGCAGAACTCGACGCTCCAGCCCACGGATGACACAGGCGACCTCGTGCACCGTTTCTGGCACGAGCAATCGCAAATCGATCATGGCGCAATGGACTGGTTTGTCGCCTGGAGCGACAACCCGGGCCTGGTAATGAGTTATTTTGACGCGACCAATCTGCCGGAGGGAAAACTCGCGCAGCAATACACCATGGCCGACAATTTCTTCCATGCGGCCTTTGGTGGATCGTTTCTCAATCACCAGTTCCTGATTGCGGCCGCAGCACCGGTGTATCCGGACGCCCCGGCGTCCATGCAGGCCAGCCTGGACAGCGACGGGCAACTGCTGGTGAATCCGTTGACGGGCAAGATTGTCCATGACGGCAACATCACGCCGATCGGCGGACCCTCGTTCAGCATCGCAGGGGCGACGTTCGACAGGACCTATGCCGTCAACACGATTTTCTCCGCCAACCTTGTCCCCACCTTCTCGGTGGTAGGGAGCCCGAATCTTCTGCCGACGCTCAATGACAGCAGTCCTGGCGATGCAACCCGGCCCTACATCCCCACCATTGGCGATCGTCTGAGCGCCAGCAACGTGAGCTGGAAGTGGTATTCGGGCGGCTGGGACAACGCGCTGGCCAGCTCGGCCAGCAATCCGGCCAACAACGGTGTCGTGCCGGCGAATGCGCCGGTCGATCCGCTGTTCCAGTGGCATCATCAACCGTTCGCGTACTATGACCACTACGCGCCGTGGAAGAATGGCGTCCGCAATCCACTCTCCGCAGCGCACCTGCAGGATGAGAATGACTTCTTCAAGGACCTGCAGGACGAGCGCCTGCCTGCCGTCAGCTTCATCAAGCCGCTGGGGCCTGACAACGAGCATCCGGGCTATGCCGGTCTGCTACAGGGCCAGCAGCATGTGGCCGACATCGTCAGTGCCCTGCAGAAGAGCGAATACTGGGAAGACTCGCTGGTCATTGTGACGTATGACGAGCATGGCGGCCGCTGGGATCACGCGACGCCTCCCACCCGCAACGGCATCTGGGGCGATGGCAGCCGCGTACCGGCCATTCTCATCGGACCGCACGTCAGGCGCGGCTTCGTGGACCATACGCCATACGACACCTTGTCGATCCTCAAGACGATCGAGGAGCGCTTCGATCTGCCGCCGCTGGGCGCCCTGGATAAACAGGCGACAGCGCTCACCGCCAGCCTCCGCGACTGATCTCGATCGGGTTTCGCCACGAGCACCGTGGGCGGATCCGCCCACGGTGCTGTCTGCCCTGCCGTCGTCCCTGTAGCGCTGTCGCGCTG